>Ga0318533_10000124_pt1 | contig 24641 bp, 16 predicted proteins | sample GRESIP053b4f27_FD_203675 | JGI IMG/M metagenome (GOLD analysis project Ga0318533, IMG submission 203675) | Tropical soil microbial communities from Luquillo Experimental Forest, Puerto Rico - GRE.SIPMG.053b4f27 | ecosystem: Environmental > Terrestrial > Soil > Tropical forest > Bulk soil...
GGCCTGGGCGGGTGTCGCGCTGACGAACGAGCCCACTCCGCGCTTGGTCTCGATGACGCCCGCGCGCTCGAGCTCCGAGTACACGCGCGCGACCGTATTGGCGTTGACGCGGAGGTCCACGGCGAGCTCGCGGACGGTGGGCAACTGGTCGCCGGGGCGCAGGCGGCTGGTCGCGATCGCCGCGCGCAGCCCCCGCTCCAACTGCGCGTAGATGGGCGTCGCATCCCGCGGGTCGACGGAGAGAATCGCCACTTGAATCATTATACTAGTTCATTAGAACAAGTCCTGTCAACCCCGCGCGTCCCGCGACGCCGACATTCATGTCTGCACGTTTGACAGGCGTGACGGGCGCGCGTAGATTGCACTCTTTCTCGCCAACCCGTCGTCTGGGAATGAGTCATCCGCGGGCGGAAGCCCCGGGAGTGATCAATGCCATCAAACGCCACGAGATTCCTGTTGAGCGCGGTCCTTGCGTTGGCAGGCGCCGGAGCCTCCTTCACATCGGGCGTCGCGCAACAGACGACAGCAGTGAGCCCCGACGTGTACCGGCGCCTTCACTGGCGCTTCATTGGACCGGAGGGCAACCGGTTCTCCGCAGTGGCCGGCGTCCCTGGCGACCCACTCGTCTATTACGCGGGAAGCGCCTCGGGCGGCATTTTCAAAACGAGCGACGGCGGCGTCCACTGGGAGCCGATTTTCGACGCCGAGTCCGTGTCATCCATCGGCGCGCTCGCCGTCACGCCGTCCGACCCGAACGTTGTCTGGGCAGGCACCGGCGAAGCCTGGATCCGCAGTCACATCTCGATCGGCGACGGCATCTACAAATCGACCGATGCAGGCAAGACGTGGACCCACATGGGCCTGGAAAAAACCGGTCGCATCGGGCGAATCGTGATCGATCCGACCGACCCGCAGATTGTGCTTGCCTGCGCGCTCGGCACGGCGTACGGCCCGCAGCCGGAACGCGGTGTCTTCCGCACGGCCGACGGCGGCAAGACATGGGCGCGCACGCTGTTCGCCGACGAGAACACCGGCTGCTCGGACATCGGAATGGACCCCAAGAACCCGCGCATCCTTTTCGCGGGCATGTGGCAGGTGGAGCTCCACACGTGGGGCCGCGACAGCGGCGGGCCCGGCGGCGGTCTGTTCACGTCGCGGGATGGGGGCGTCACCTGGACGAAGCTCACGGGCCGGGGCCTCCCGACGAAACCGGTCGGCAAGGTCACCGTCGCGATCGCGCGTCAGAATCCCAGCCGCGTTTACGCGTTGATTGAAACGGGCGACGGCGTGCCCTGGCAGGGCAAAGAGACCGATCGCGGGCAGGTCTTTCGCACGGACGATGGCGGGGCGACCTGGCGCATGATCAACGCCGATCGCAACGCCATGGGCCGCACGGCCTACTACGCGCGCATGGCCGTGGCGACGGACAACGACAACGAGACGTACTACCTCAACGCGTCGTTCAGCAAATCAATCGACGGCGGCGCGACGCTTGTCGTGCAGTCGGGGCCGGAGGCTCCGGGCGGCGACCACCATGACATGTGGATCGATCCGACGGACGCCAATCGCATGGCCGTGGCGCACGACCAGGGCATCTCGATCTCGCAAACGCGCGGCCGCACGTGGCTCCGGCAGCGGCTTCCGAACGCTCAGCTCTACCACGTCACCGTCGACAACCAGACTCCGTACTACGTTTACGGCAACAAGCAGGACGGCCCTTCGTACCGCGGGCCGAGCAACAGCCGGCTGACCGAGGGCGGCGGCCGCGGCGACGGCGGCGGACGAGGCGGGATTCCACGCGGCATGTGGCACGCCGTTGGTGGGGGCGAGAGCGGTTGGGCAACGCCGGACCCGGTCGACCCTAACATCATCTGGTCAACCGCTTCCGGCTCCGGCAGCGTCGGCGGCATTGTCGTGCGCTACGAAGAGAACCGGCGGCAGATGAGAGACGTGGAAGTCTGGCCCGATCAACAGAACGGTCCGCCGGCCGACCTGAAGTATCGGTTCATCTGGAATGCGCCGTTTCATGTCTCGCCCCACGATCACAACAAGATCTACATCGGCAGTCAGCACGTCCACCAATCGACCGACGGCGGGCAGAGCTGGCAGGAGATCAGTCCCGATCTCACGCTCAACGACAAGAGCCGGCAACAGAGCTCTGGCGGCCTGACGCCTGACAACATCGGCGTCGAGTACGGCGACGTCGTGTACACGATCGCTGAGTCACCGAAGGCCGCGGGGCAGATCTGGGCGGGCACGAACGACGGGCTGGTGCAGCTGACACGCGATGGCGGCAAGAGCTGGACGAATGTCACCAAGAACATCCCCAACCTGCCGCCGTGGGGCACCATCAGCAACATCGAGCCGTCGCGCTTCGACGCGGCGACGGCGTACATCACGGTCGATTTCCACCAGGTGAACAACCGCGATCCGTTCGTGTACAAGACGAATGACTACGGCCAGACCTGGACGTCCATCACAAGCGGCATCCCGCACAGCATGCTGAGCTACGCTCATTGCATCCGGGAGGATCCGGTGCGCCGCGGCCTGCTGTACCTGGGAACCGAGAACGGCGTGTACGTGTCGTTCGACGATGGGGGGAACTGGCAGCCCCTGCAGATGAATCTGCCGCACGCGCCGGTGTATTGGCTGGTCGTGCAAGAACACTTCAACGACCTCGTGATAGCGACCTACGGGCGCGGCGCCTGGATCCTGGACGATGTCACGCCGCTGCGGGCGCTCACTTCCGACGTGCTGAACGCCGACGTCCATCTGTTCCCGCCGCGGCCCGCGTACCGCTTCCGCGCCATCACAGCGCCGGCCACGACGTATGACGATCCCACCATCGGTGAAGACCCCCCGTACGGCGCTGGCATCAACTATTACTTGAAGGCGCCGTCAACGGCGGCGGTGACGTTGACCATTACCGACGCACGAGGGCAGACGGTTCGCACGATCGACGCGCCGCGCACGGCCGGGCTCCACCGGGTGTACTGGGACCTGCGCTCGGCCCCATCGAAGGGCGTCGAGTTCCGGACGAGCCCCTTGTACGCGCCCGATATCGAGGTCGGCCCGGACGGCATCCGCCGCAGCACGGGGGGCTTCGGCGTCGGCGGCGGACGCATGGTGATCCTCGAGCCGCCCGGGACCTACACAGTCAAGCTGTCGGCGAACGGCCGTGAGTTCACCCATCCGCTCACGGTGATCAAGGACCCGCACTCTGCGGGAACCGAGGCGGACATCGCGGCCCAACACAAAGCGCTGCTCGACATTCGGCAGACCCTCGACGCTGCGGTCGACATGGTCAACGAGATGGAGCTCGTGCGAGGACAGCTCGATGCGCTGAATCGCCTCGTGAAAGACCCCGAGGTCGCCAAGGCCAGTGAGGAGCTGAACAAGAAGTACATCGAGATCGAGCAGAACCTCGTAGAGCTGCGGGCCACGGGCCACGGCCAGGACGGCGTGCGGTGGGGAGCAAGGCTGGTGGGCCGCATGGGATACCTCGCGAACGGCCTGGCCAGCGCCGACTTCAAGCCGACGAACCAGGAGACGCAGGTCGCGTCGGTCCAAGAGGATCGGCTGAAGTCGTACCGGACCCAACTCGAAGTGCTGCGCAGCCGGGACCTGGACGTGTTCAACGAGCTGCTCAAGAAGCGAGGCTACCCGACGATCCTCGCGCAGCCGGCAAGACGATCGGCGACGAGCTCGGGGCAATAGACGTCCCACGCCAAGTCAAAGGAGGGTGAGACATGGTCAACCGTCTCGTCGCATGGTGGCTCGTCGTCCTGGGTCTCGCCTCGGTTCCCGCGAGCGGGCAGACGGGAGATGGGAGCCTGCGCGGGTACGTCAAGGACGAGCAGGGAGGCGTGCTCCCCGGCGTCACGGTCACGGCGACAAGCCCACAGGTCATCGCTCCTGTCGTTGCGATTGCCGACAGCGCGGGCTACTACCGCCTGAACAATCTCCCCCCTGGCACGTACACGATCGTTGCGGAGCTGCAGGGGTTCTCGAAATATCAGCGTGACGGAATCGTCGTACGTGCGGGCAGCACCTTCAGCGTGGACATCGAGCTGAAGGTGGGCACGCTCGAGGAAACCGTTACCGTGACGGGCGATTCGCCGATGCTCGAGACCGAGAAGCCGACGAGCACCTTGACGATCCAGGGAGATCTCATCCGGGAAGCGCCGGTCACCTCGAGACGCCTGTTCAGCGATGTCCTCGATATGGCCCCTGGCGTGGCGTCGCGCAACGTGAACGATGGCGTGGGGCGGCGCGCGTACTACTTCCATGGGGCCGTGCTGTTCGGACACGTGATCATGCTCGAGGGTGCGCCTGCCTCCTCGTACCTCGATGCGTCGGCCCACTCGATGGGCATGGGCGGCGACACGATCGCGGACACGGAGCTGCGCCTCGGCGGTGTCGAGGCCAGCTCTCCGATGGGCACGGGTGTTGTCATGGACATCGTCGCGCCCCAGGGCGGCAACCAGTTCAAGGGCTCGGCGACCTACGCGGCGCAGCCGACGGCGTGGAATTCCGATAACACGATAGGAGGCAACAATCCGGGGGGGATTCCCACCGTTCAGTCCGTCCAGCAGGTCGACGCGACGGTCGGGGGCCCCATCGCCCGGAACAAAGTCTGGTTCTTCACGGCGTTCCGCTACGCCAACCTCACCAACGGAATCAGCCGCACCCCGCAGAACCTTATCGATCTCGCGACGTTCCAGCCCGGGTTCCAGCCGTTCCCTAATATCATTTCGAGCAAACAGCCGTTCGTAAAGGTGGCGGCCCAGCTCAGCCAGAACAACCAGTTCTCAGCCTACTATCAGCGCGACCGCCTGATCTACACGACGGATCGTGAGCTCGATGGGACCCGGTTCAGCCCAACGTCGACAGGCGGCGGGCTGTTCCAGGCCAGGCTTTCGACGGTCTGGAGCAGCAGCTTGACCACGCAGGTCTCGGGGGCGTTCAACAACAAGGGGGGAGCGGATGCCAGCACATACGAGGGTCTCCAGATCAGCGGACCGCAGATTCAGGTGAGCCAGGACTCGTTCACGTCAGCGGGCAAGCAACTGGGCACCGGCACCCAGGTCATCTTGAACACTCCCACGGCCACGCCGATCTCACCGGCTTCGATGTTCGTACTCCGTGCCGACCTGACGTATTTCAAGGAAGGCCGGGGAGGCTCCCACGAGCTCAAAACGGGCGTGTGGGCGTTGCCCAGAGCCGCTCTGGACCAGACGCAGAACTACGTCAACAACGGCTTCATCCTCGAAGAACAACGCCAGATCGTTCCAGGCAACCCGCCGGCAGGGTTGACACCGTTTCACCGGCAGTATCAGACGCCGCCGAACCTGCTGTCGAACTCAGAGCGCGACCGCGACATCGCACTCTACGTCCAGGACTCCTGGCGGCCTCATCCGCGCCTGACCATCGACGCAGGCCTCCGCTTCGACGCCGTCCATCGCGTCAACGAGATCCTCAACTACACGACGCAGAACTCAAAGGAGGTCCAGCCGCGGATTGGCATGGCATACCTCGTGACCTCGGACGCGCGCAACGTGCTGCGCGCGAGCTACGGCCGCCTCTCAGAGCAGATGAACGGCCGCGACTACATCGTGTCGTTCGGGGCGCCCTCCAGCTCCGGCGGCGGCAACACGACGCTCACAGATGTGTACATCGACAAGACGGGCAAACAGACCACGCTCGTGACCCCCCCGGCCACGTCGTTGCCCGGTTCGACGCTCTACGCGCCCAATCTCCATCAGCCATGGGTGAACGAGTTCGTGGTCGGCTTCCGGCACCAGTTCGCCGGCCAGATCAGCGCCGACCTGTCGGCGACGCGGCGGACGTATCACGACAACTGGGGGAAGGTCGACGTCAACGGCATCTACCCCTCCGGCCCGGGCCAGCCGTTCCGCGGGTTTGGTCTCGTGAACCCGAACTTCGGGATCATCTTCCAGGAGCAGAACAACACCTGGAGCCAGACGGTTGTGACCAACTACGAGGCGACGATCGCGAAGAACATGTCGCGCGGATTCCAGTTGGTCGCGAGCTTCACGCGTCAATACCAGCACCTGACCGGCACCTGGAACCCCACCGATCCGGCGCGTTTCATCCAGCCGACCGCCTTCGCGGACGACAAGGATCTCTCGCAACAGCTCTTCGGGAATGGGGAATCGAACTCCCTGACGTCGGGCGGCCAGGAGTCGGGCGCGGCGTATCGGCCGTATGCCTTGCGCACGGCGGGCCAGTGGGCCGCGCCGTGGGGCCTGAACGTCGGGATGAGCTACATCATTCAGGCCGGAGGATACCTTGGCACGCCCAAGAACAGGATTGCGGCGATCGATCCGACGTATGGGCCGGCGACGTTCACGCTCCCCAACGGGACGACGCAGTCGAATCCGCTCGCGACGACGATCCGGATCGCGTGCGCGACTCGAGGTGACTGCCAGCCCCTCAACGACACTGATCGCTATCTTCAGCTTCACGTCGGGCGCGTCATGAGGATCCGGGGCTCGCAGGAGTTCGAGCCGGCGATCAACGTCTTCAACGTGTTCAATACCGGCGCTTACCAGCAGTGGAACACGGGAGCAAACGACGTCTATGCCACGACGTACCTGCAACCGTTCAACCGGCAGCCGCCGCGGGCGTTTCAGCTGTCGTTCAGGTACCGGTTCTGACCTAGCGGCGGGCGCCGAGCTCCGCGAGCTTGTCTCGCGCGGTCGCCCTGATATCGGACGGCGTGCCGGGGCCTGAGGCGAGACGCGCATATTCGGTTCGCGCTTCCTGACGGCGGCCGATTCCGGCGAGGATGCCCGCCAGCCGGAGGCGAGTCTCGTCATCATCCGGGCGGAGCTCGAGGGAACGCTCGAACTCGGCGACGGCGCGATCCGGCTGACCGCGAGCCGCGAGGAGCACACCGTAACCGCTGTGGGCGTCCGGGCTGTCTGGTTCGAGCGTCAGCGCGCGCTGATATTCCCGGTCGGCCTCATCGAACCGGCGCGCGTTGGTCAAGATTCGAGCGAGACCGACGCGAAAAGCGGACTTGTTCGGCTCGGCTTCAATGGCGGCCTCGAGATCGCTGATGGCTTCGTCCACACGCCCTCGCTCGGCGAGGAGGCCGCCCCTGAGCATCCGAGCATCCGAGTCGCGCGGGTCGATGGCCAGCGCGGCAGACTCTTCGGCAAGCGCGCGATCACGGTCACCGAGATTCAGCTGACAAATTGCCATCCAGTGATGCGCATCGGCGCTGGTCGGCACGAGGGCTGAGTATCCGCGGTAGCGCTCGATCGCTTCGCGGTAGCGCCCCTGTTCCATCAAGGAGCTTGCGAGGATCAGCGTGGCGAACGCGTTCTGCCGGTCTTGATCGAGGATGTCGCGGGCGACGGCCTCCGCCTCCGCGAGACGCCCTTCGTGCACTGCGGCATTAGCCCGGCGAAGCCGATTGAAGACGCCGATCATGGCCTTCGGATCCGGCCGTTGGCTGGAGGCATCGAGGTCCCCGCTGTTGCCGGCGTGGGTGGGCGGCACCGAGGCCGCGCCGACATATCCCAGCGCCGCGAGCTTCTGAGCCGTCTCGCGATCCATGGGCGCCGCCGTGACGGACTGCGGCCCTTTCTGCCCGGCCTGCCGTTTCCGGGCTTCGAGCGCGGCGAGCGCCTCGCGCAGGGCGGCGGCTCGCCCCGGCTCGCGCGGGGCGATATTCGTCTGCTCCCGTGGGTCGATCGAGAGGTCGTACAGCTCCTCGCTCGGCGCCGCAATGTACTTCCACCGATCATCCTGAATGGACCTCAGAGGCGCCCAGTTCATGTAGAACAGCGGAAAATACGTTTCCGCGTACGCCGTCCCGGGGCCTGGCGTCTCGCCCCGAACGAGCGGCATCAGGCTCTGACCGCCCGCGCCGGGGAGCGCGGGGGCACCGGCAAGATCCAGCAGCGTCGGCGCCAGGTCGATGGTGCGCACGAGCTGTGTCACGCGTTTGGCTGAGGGGAGGTGACCGGGCCACCACAGGATCAGCGGCACTCGCAACGCCGGTTCGTAGACGAACATGGCGTGCGTGACTTCGCCGTGGTCACCGAGGCTCTCTCCATGGTCACCGGCGACGGCGACGATGGTGGAGGAAAGCACACCGAGGCGATCGAGCCGATCGAGCATCGATCCTACGACCGAGTCATCGAACGCGATCTCGCCGTCGTAGGGCCGGTCGGCGAACGCGTCACGAAACGGCGGGGGCGGATCGTAGGGATCGTGCGGATCGTAGAGATGCAACCACACGAAGAACGGGGACTGCCTGGCAGCTGCCGATTGGGAGAGCCACTCTTCGGCCGCGAGACCGGTACGATCGCCTCTGCGCTCGACTTCGACGGTGGTGCCCCTGCCCCGCGTCTCGAGCCGGTCGTCGTATCGATCGAATCCACGCGCCAACCCGAAGCGCCGATCGACCACGAAGGCGCTGACGAACGCTGCCGTCCGGTACCCTCGATCGTGCAGCGCGGTGGCCAACGTCGGGAGCTTGTCGCTCAAAGCGGCGCTTCCGTTGTTCCGGACGCCGTGTGCGAACGGATAGAGTGACGTGAAAAGACTGACGTGCGAGGCCAGCGTAATCGGTGCCGCAGCGACCGCGCGCTCGAACAAGACGCCACCGGCCGCCAGCCGATCCAGATTCGGCGTGCGACCCAATTGGTACCCGTACGCAGGCAGATGATCCGCGCGCGTCGTGTCGAGTGTGATCAGCAGGATATTCGGCGCTCGGCGCGCCCCCGTTATCGAGACGCTCAGTCGTCGAAGAGCCGGAAGGGCTGCGACGATCAACAGGGTCACAAAGAGGAGGGCCAAGATCGCAGCTGGGGCGATCCGAATCGGCCAACGGCTTCGGACGGCTTTTGTCGCTGTCGAGCGACGAGGATGGCTCACGCCTGGCTAGTATAGTGAGCCGGCGCTCAACGTCGAAGCGGCGACCCGGCGAGCCTACGGCTTGGTCGCGTGGTCGCGCGACAGGAGGCGCTCCAGATCAGGCGAGAATTCCTTGAGAATGTTGCCGGCCATGTCGACGCCGATCTGGACGCCGAGCTTCAACAGGTTGTTCGGCACGTTCCGGTTGTCAGGGTAGTACGCGTTCGAGATGGCCACGGCGGTCGTGTTGCCGACGATTTCCGAGAAGTTGAACTGCGTCTTTCCCGAGTCTGCGTGCGTCAGGACGATCTGGCCCGCGGCATACCGGAGCCGTGTCCAGCCGCTCCCGGTGCCAAGGCGGAAATACCGTGGGTCCTGGCGCAGGGCAGTGGGAAAGATGGCCTCGGTCATGAAATCGCCAATCATCAGGTCCGCTGTCGCGGCGGCGTAATATCTGGCGTACGCTGTCGGGCCGTGGCCGAAGGACGGCGTTGAATTCGTCAACTGCGCATTTGCGGCGAACGCTGCGGCCAGGAGAAAGGTCCCTCGATCGAACGAATCTGCCGCGGCGACTTTGAACTTCTCCTGTGGCGTGAGCGGTTGGTAGTCCTTGAGCGTAGGAGCAGTACGGTAGTTGGGGATGATGCCGAAGATTCGCTTGTCCGGCTGGTCGGGCGGAGCGGGTTCCTGGCCGTACGAGATCGCCGGGCAGAACGCCGCCACGCACGTCGCGATGAGAAGGAGCCGGATTGGAGAAGACACGATCTCGACGTGGATTCGAACACCCTATCACACAACTTCTCGAGCGGCACATGGCTGACGCTCTGCAATTCACAGTCCTTTCGCAGTCTTGACACACATTTCGCCACGAAGGCACGAAGGCGCACACCATGCCTCAGGTCTCTGCAGACAAGCCCTTCCCAGTTGACGACGTCCGGCGACGGTTTCCGACGCTGGCGACGGCCGGACCATTCATCTTCTTCGACAACGCCGCCGGCGCCCAGGTTCCCACCCGTGTGCTCGAGGCGGTCGCCGATCATCTGCTTTCGCGAAATGTCCAGCGCGGCGGACCCTATCGGCGATCGCGGGAGGTGGACGCGATGCTCGCCCGGGCCCGCGAAAGCGTGGCGGCCTTCGTGAATGCGCGAAGCGCCGATGAGATTGCGTTCGGCCTGAACGCCACGTCGTTCATTCGCACCCTCAGTCTCGCAATCGGCCGGACGCTTGGTTCGCGATCCGAGATCGTGGTCAGCGAGCTCGATCACGAGGCCAACATCGCCACCTGGTTGGACCTGGAACGTGTCGGGGCGCGCGTGATCTGGTGGCGCGTGCGACACGACGGGAGACTGCACGTGTCGGATCTCGAGCCGCTCGTCGGCCCCCGCACGAGGCTCGTCGCGTGCACGATCGCGTCCAACGCTACCGGCAGTCTCGTTGACGTGATGGCGGTGGCGCGACTGGCGCACGCGGTCGGTGCCGAAGTGTTCCTCGATGCTGTTCACTATGCGCCGCACGGGCCGATAGACGTTCAGAGATTCGACTGCGACTACCTGGTGTGCTCGGGCTACAAGATGTTCGCACCACACATGGGCTTCGCCTGGTGCCGGCGCGAGGCAATCAATGATCTGCCGACGTTTCGCGAACACTTCATTCCAGACGTGACACCGGACAAGCTCGAGGCCGGGACGTACGCGTACGAGAGCGTCGCGGGCATGGACGCGGCGATCCGGTATCTCGAGGATGTCGGCCATCAATGTGCCGGCCGCCAGGCCGAACCTCCGGCGAGCTGTCGCCGCGACACGCTCCGGCTCGCGATGACCCGGATTGCCGAGTACGAGCGGACGTTGTCGACGCGGCTGCTCGATGAAATCGAGGGAATCGCGGGCGTCACCATTTACGGTGTCATCGATCGCGAGCAGATCGATGAGAGAGTGCCGACGCTGGCGTTCAGCGTCGCGGGCATTCCAGCCTCGGCCGTCGCGGAAGGCCTGGCCGCGCGGGACGTCGGCGTCCGAAACGGCCACATGTATTCACCGCGGTTGATCGCGCGGCTTGGCCTGACCGACGGCGGGGTCGTGCGCGCTTCGCTCGTGCATTACAACACGGTGGCTGAGGTCGCGCGCTTCCGCTCTGCGCTGGTCGACCTCATGGGTGAGCGGCACCCGGGATCTTAACGAGGCGCTGAACTGGAGCCGGCGGGACGGCGGTACGGGATGATGTGCTCCCACTCGCTGGCGTCGGATCGCGCGACGACCGCGACGACCGGCTCGGTGTCGCTCAGATTGAACACCTCGTGCGGCACGCCGGGCTCGATGAAGATGAAGTCGCCCGCCTGATTCTCGACGACGCTTTCCAGGCCAGGGCCGTACTCGTGCCGAACGCGGCCTTCCAGGATGTACAACATCACTTCGAAGTCGACGTGGATATGGGCCGCCGCGACGCCGCCGGGCGGAATCGTGGCGACGTTCATCGACAGCTGCCGTGCGTTGACGTTCTTCGCCGAAAGGCCCGTCCGGTACTGGATGCCGTTCCAGCTGCGGACGTTGCCGCCACCGCGGATGACGAAGACCCCCCCGACGCCCTCGGCCGCGCCAACATGTGAGGTTTCCATCATTGCTCCCTCCTGACAAGCTGACAAGCTCGAACGCCGATATGGTATCCGATGAACCCATGAAACAGAGTCATCGAGAGCGCATCCTGACGGCTGACCCACACAACGAACAGGTTCTGGCGCGCCAACTCTCCGCGCCCCAACAGACGATGATGGGGCTTGGCGGCGCCATCGGCACGGGTCTCTTTCTTGCCAGCGGGCTCGCAGTCAACATCGCGGGACCCGCGATCATCCTGTCGTACATGCTCGTTGCCGGCATCTCTTTGCTCCTTGGCGCTGCGCTGACGGAGATGGCCGTCGCTCATCCAACGGCCGGTGCCTTCGGCGTCTACGCCGGTATGTATCTGTCGCCATTTGCGGGGTATGCGGTGCGCGTCAGCTATTGGCTGATGGAAGCTGTCGCGACAGGTGGGCAACTCGTCGCGGCGTCGATCTACATGGGTTACTGGTTCCCAGCTGTACCGGGCGCGGTCTGGGTCCTGGCGTTTGCAATCGCACTCATCGGAGCAAATTCGCAGGCGGTCGGCCGCCTGGGCGTTGTCGAATCGTGGCTCGTGATGATCAAGATCGCGGCGGTGGTGATGTTCGTGGCAATTGCAGTGCTCGCCCTGCTTGGGTTGACGGGGGACGCCCCGGCGGGCTTGCGGTACGCGGCGGCTCACGGCGGATTCATGCCGTTCGGCATCACTGGGGCGTGGCTCGGCTGCTGTTTCGTGATCTACTCGTTCATCGGCGTGGAAATCGTCGCCGTGACGTCGGGAGAGGCCGCGGATCCATCGCACACGATTCCGGCGGCGATGCGACGCATGGTCCTCGGCGTCTCCGCCATCTACATCGTGACGATCACGCTCCTGGTGGCTTTGACTCCATGGCACGACCTGGGCGTCGGCGAGAGCCCGTTTGTCAGCGTGCTACGCCGGGTGCACGTTCCGGGCGCGGCCGGGGTCATGAACTTCGTCGTCCTGACCGCCGCGTTGTCGAGCGCGAACGCGAACTTGTACATCATGGTCCGGACCGTGTTTTCGCTGGCGCGCGGCGACTTCATTCCGCGGTCCCTCGGCATGGTGACCGAGCAGGGAACGCCGCGCGCCGCCCTGCTCATCTCGAGCGTCGGGCTTGGAGCCGCCGTGGTCGTCCAGGCCCTCTGGCCTTCCTCCGCCTACGTGTGGTTCTTCGGCGTCGCGCTCTTCGGCGCGCTGTTCGTCTGGCTCATGATTTTCGCGACGCACATCGCATGTCGCTCGCGGTCAATTCCTCTGGGGTCGTGCATCGGCGCCGCGCTGATTGCCGCGATTCTCGCCTCGACGTGGTGGGTGCCGGCTTTGCGATCGACCGTGCTGGCGGGCGGCCCGTGGCTGCTTCTCCTCGCCGTGGGCTACCGTCTAACTGCTCGGCGTGCAGCGTCCGCCATCGTCAAGAGTCACACCGCTTGACCTCGAATTGACGAGTCTTCGGCCGGCACGACAGCGGTGACTTCGATCTCGACTTTCGCGCGCTCCTCCATGAGAGCGCTCACCTGCACGGCGGTCATCGCGGACTGGTAGGTGCCGACAAGCTCACGGAACACGGCGCCGATTTCCTTGCGCCGCGCCAGATATTCGTGCTTGTCGGTCAGGTACCACGTCATGCGAGCGATGTGCGCCGGCTGCGCGCCCGCTTCCGCGAGAACTGCGTTGACGTTCGCGAGCGCCTGTCGGACCTGGCCCACCAGATCATCGGTTTCGAACTCGCCGCGGGCATTCCACCCGACCTGGCCCGCGACGAAGACCATGACGCCGCGGGTTGCGACACCGTTCGTATAGCCGCTCGGCCTGGCCCAACCGGGCGGCTGCAGGATCCTCATGACTTGGTGTTGTCGGGCGTGTGAGCGGACTCGGCGCGAAGGCGGAACCGCTGAACCTTGCCGGTTCCTGTCCGAGGCAGCGCATCACGAAACTCGATAGCCCGCGGGTATTTGTACGGGGCAATGCAGCGCTTTACAAAGGCTTTCAGCTCTTCGGCCATCGTCGGTCCAGCCTGGTACTCGGGTCGCACGACGACAAACGCTTTGACGATCTGCCCGCGCTCATCGTCCGCAACGCCTATCACCGCGCACTCCGCCACTGCGGGGTGCGACAGCAGCGCGCTCTCGACTTCTGGCCCGGCGATGTTATAGCCGCTCGAAACGATCATGTCGTCCGTACGGGCCTGATACACAAACCATCCGTCGTCGTCGACGAGGTAAACGTCGCCAGTCAGATTCCAGCCGTTCTTCACGTAGTCGCGTTGGCGGTCGTCTGCGAGATACCGGCAGCCGGTGGGTCCCTTGACCGCGAGTCTGCCGACGTGGCCCGTCGGAAGGGGTTGCAGGTTCCCATCAACGACGCAGGCGGTGTAGCCGGGCACCGGCTTGCCGGTGGCGCCGGGCTTGGCGTTCCTATCGGTGTGCGAGATGAAGATGTGCAGGAGCTCCGTGGTCCCAATGCCGTCGATGATCTCGATGCCCGTCGCGTCCTTCCAGAGTTTCCGGGTCGCGGCCGGCAGCGCTTCGGCGGCACTGACGCACTTGCACAGCGACGATAGGTCGTGATCCTTCACCAGCGGGGCCATCGCACGGTACGCCGTCGGGGCGGTGAAACACACGGTGGCGCGATAACGCCCGACGGCGGCGACCAGCGCATCGGGCGTGGCCTTCTCCAGGAACACAGTCGATGCCCCAATGGAGAGCGGAAAGAGCAGCAGTCCGCCCAATCCGAACGTGAACGCAATCGGAGGGCTGCCGATGAACACGTCATCACGCGTCGCGCAGAGCATGTGCCGTGGCCAGCATGCGCACGCCGCCATCACGTCGCGGTGGAAATGCACGGTCGCCTTGGGCTTGCCGGTGGTGCCGGACGTAAACGCGATGAGGCACGTATCTTCGGCGGCGGTCGGCACGTTGGCGAAATCCTCCGGCTTGTGAAGCGTGTCGGTGTCGAGATCATCGCGGCCGCCGGCACTGTGGTAGTAGCGGACTTGCGCGAGCGTCGGACAGGGCCGCCGGGCGAGAACGAGTTCGTCGGCCAGCCGGGCATCACAGAGGGCGTGACTGATCCGCGCTTTTGACACGATGTCGGTCAGCTCCTTGGCGCGCAAGAGCGGCATGGTTGCGACCGCGATCCCGCCAGCCTTTACGACCGCAAACCAGCAAGCGGCGAGCTCCGATGAATTCGCCCCCCGAAGCAGCACGCGATTGCCCGGCACCAGACCCATATCTTCGACCAGCACATGGGCGATGCGGTTGGCGCGCGCCTGTAGATCGGCATACGTCCATCGCGTGGTAGCGTCCTGCACGCACAGACGCCCGCCCTCGCCTTGGCTTACCCAACGGTCGAGCAGTTCGGTGGCGCAGTTCATCTGCGCCGGGAATGTGAGCTCGGGCCGATCGAACTGGAACTCGGGCTGCTCTTCGGCCGGCGGCAGATGATCCCTGGCGAACGTATCGATGTGTGCGGAGCTCGACATGAATCACACGGCAACCAACATGCTCAGTCGCCCGCGAACGCCGGCCTCGTCTTGGCTGCGAAGGCGTGATACGCCCGCTGGAAATCCTCCGTCATCATGCAGATCGCCTGAGCCTGCGCTTCAGACTCGATCGCCTGGTCGATTCCCATGGCCCACTCCTGATGGAGCATGCGCTTCGTCATCGCCTGGCCGAAGGTCGGCCCGGCGGCGAGCTCGGCCGCCCATGAGGTGGCAGCCGCATCGACCTCGTCTGGATTCGCCAGGCGATTGAAGAATCCCCAGCTCAACGCTTCGTTTCCGTCGATGGCTCGACCGGTGAGCAGCAACTCCGATGCTCGGCCCTGACCGATGATGCGCGGCAGGATGCTGCACGCGCCCATGTCGCAGCCGCCCAGGCCGACACGCGAGAAGAGGAACGCGACCTGGCTGCGCGCCGTTCCCACCCGCAGATCCGACGCCATGGCAATGATGGCACCCGCGCCCGCGCACACCCCATCGATCGCGGCGATGACCGGCTGAGGACAGCCGCGCATCGCTTTCACGAGGTCACCGGTCATCCGAGTGAACGTCAGGAGGTCAGGCATTCGCATTTTCGTGAGGGGGCCGATAATCTCGTGGACATCGCCGCCGGAGCAGAAGTTGCCGCCAGTCCCCTGCACCACGACGGCGCGCACGTCGCCGGCCTGCGCCAGCGCGCGAAACAGATCGCGGAGCTCGGCGTACGAGTCGAACGTCAGCGGGTTCTTGCGCTCGGGCCGGTCGAGCGTGATGACACCGACCTGGCGGCTCACGGCCCAGCCGACGTGCTGCAGCTTGATGCCCGCCATGTCGCGCCGGTTGCCAGGCGCCAGGTTCGAATCCATCGCTCGAGTCATGCGGCGCTCTCCTTGACTCTGTCCCCGGGTTTGCGGCGTTTCAGGGTGCGTCCGTTCACAGTGGCGAGGTGCTTCTTCAAACCAGCGAGGAGGGCGTACATCTGATCTTGCTGCTTGCCGCCCCAACCAGCGAAGAGCTCCACCACCCATTGCTCGTGGACGGCGGCCATGCGGCGGAACTGGCGACGACCGTTTCGCGTGAGCTGAACCGCGTAGGAGCGGCGGTCGCTGGGGTGCACGCTGCGCCGGACCAGACCTTCGGCTTCGAGCTGGTCCGTGATCCCCGTCACGTTGGCGCCGGTCACCATCAACCGCTGCGAGAGCTCGCCCATGGGGAGGCCGTCCGGCTCCCGCTCGAGTTGCGCCAGCAGGTCGAAGCGCGGCAGGGTCGTCGCAAACTCGCGTCGCAAGCGGTCGCGGATGACGCCCTCGACGCGCGTCGTGCACGACAACAAGCGGAGCCAGAGCTTGAGCGCCTGGTGGTGCGTGTCGTTCACGCGTGATTCCATGTCGCGCGCGGTCCGAGCCAATTTCTTCAAACACCCTCTCCGAAGTCTGACGCTTCCTTCGCCGACAGCCCCGCGCTCTGGGCAGTGAGCGCGTGAGCCCGTTCGAAATTGCGCTCGAGCTGCATCTTGCCGCGAAGGTATTGTTTGGGCCAGTCGGCGCCGATGCCGTTGGTGTGGCCGATCCGCGCCGCTTCGATGAGCGTCCAGGCCGGGCTCGCAAGGTGTGGCCGCGCGATCGCACACAGGTCGGCGCGGCCGGCGGCGATGATGCTGTTCACGTGGTCGGCTTCGAAGATCGCGCCGACCGCCATCGTCGCGATGCCGACCTCGTTGCGAATCGCTTCGGCAAACGGCGTTTGATACATGCGGCCGTACACCGGAGTCTGGTGCGCGCTCACCTGGCCCGACGAGACGTCGATGAGGTCGGCGCCAGCCTGCTTGAAGGCGCGCGCGATCAGAATGGCTTCGGTCAACGTGTTCCCGCCGTCGACCCAGTCGTGCGCCGAGATGCGCACCGACATCGGCCGGTCCGCCGGCCAGACCGCGCGCATTGAGGTGAAGACTTCGAGCGGCCAGCGCAGCTGATTCTCGAGCGACCCGCCATAGGCGTCGGTACGACGGTTCGTCAGCGGCGAGAGGAAGGCCGAGAGCAGGTAGCCGTGGGCGCAGTGCAGTTCCAGCCAGTCGAAACCGGCCTCAATAGCCCGCCGCGTCGCGGCGACAAAGTCGTCGGTGACGCGGACCATGTCGTCGTGCGTCATGGCCCGTGACCAGGCGCTCACGCCGTCGAGGTACTGCTGCGGCGAGGCGGACATCAGCGGCCAGTTGCCCCCGGGATCGTCGTCGGGCAGCGGCAAGTCTTCGCCCTCCCACGGAACTCGCGTCGATCCTTTGGGACCGGCGTGGCCGAGCTGCAGCGCGATCTTTGCCGTCGTTCCCGTGTGCACGAAGTCGACGATGCGTTTCCAGGCGGCGGTCTGCACGCCGTCGTAGAGACCCGCGCAGGCCGGAGTGATGCGGGCGTCGGGAGTGGGGCACGTCATCTCGGTGAACACGAGTCCGGCGCCACCGAGCGCCCGTGCGCCGAGATGGACGAGGTGATGGTCCGACGGGATGCCATCGACCGCGCTGTATTGCGCCATCGGAGAGACCACCACACGGTTCTTCAGCGTGAGACCGCGCAGTGTGAACGGCGTGAACATCGGTGGAACTGGAGCGGCTCCTGACAGCCCCGCGCGCTGGGCCACCCACCGTTCATGGCCGCGTAAATACGCCGCGTCGCGCTGGCGCAGGTTCTCGTGCGAGATCCGCTGCGAGCGTGTCAGCAGCGAATAGGCGAACTGCTCCGGCGCGAGCCTCGCGTGCCGCTCGACGTTTTCGAACCATTCGGTCGAGTTCCGACCTGCGTTCTGGATCCTGAGCACGTCGACGGTGCGCCGCGCTTCGTATGACCGGAGAGCCCCAATCACGTCGCCGGATCCTGTGGCGAGGCTGTCCGCGAGATCGATGGCATCTTCGAGCGCGAGCTTGGTCCCTGAGCCGATAGAGAAGTGCGCGGTGTGGGCGGCGTCGCCGACAAGCACCACCGGTGTCCGTCCGTTGACGCCGCCGTGCTGATGGATCCACGTGCGACAGACCACGCGTGGAAAACGAATCCAGTGCGAGGCGCCCTGCAAGTGCGCGGCGTTTGAGAGCAGCGGGCGGCCGTCGAGATACCGCGCGAACAGCTGCTCGCAGAATCGAATGCCTTCGTCTTTGGACATGTCGGCCAGCCCCGCCGCGCGCCACACGTGGTCGGGTGTCTCGACAATGAACGTTGAAGTGCTCGCGTCGAACCGATAGGCGTGCGCCTGGAACCAGCCCCACGGGGTCTTCTCGAAGGCGAAGGTAAACGCGTCGAAGAGCTTGTGCGTGCCCAGCCAGACAAAACGGCAGCGGCGCAGGTCGATCTCCGGCTGGAACGTGGACGCGTGTGCCGCGCGGATCCGGCTGCTCAGGCCGTCGGCGGCGACGATCAGATCCGCGTCGATTGAGGCGTCATGGGATACTTCACTCTCGAACCGCAGCCGGACCCCCAGCTCGAGACAGCGCGTCTGCAAGATGTGCAGCAGCCGGTGGCGCCCGATACCGCAGAAGCCGTGGCCGGAGGAACGTATCGTGCGGCCGCCAAAGTGAATCTCGATGTCGTCCCAGTGGTTGAAGGCATCCAGGATCTGGGTGGCAGTCTCCATGTCGGCCGTTCGGAGCGCCGACAGCGTCTGGTCGGAGAACACTACACCCCAGCCGAATGTGTCCGCGGCGCGATTGCGCTCGACGACGGTCACCTGGTGCGACGGATCGCGCTTCTTCATCAACAGGGCGACATAGAGGCCAGCCGGGCCCCCGCCGACGCAGGTGATGCGCATAAACCCGATTACTTTAGACCTTGATATTTTAGATGTCAAATAGTTGTTGGGGGAGGCGGCGGAGTGGTTTAGAATCCGTGACGCCGCCGACATGTCTCCCGTTTCCACGGCCAATTCACGACTTGTGTACGACGCTCTCAAGGCCTGCGGTGTCCGCCTGCTCTCGGCGCTGCCGGAAACCTGGCTCGTTCACCTGATCCGCCTGGCCGAGGAGGATCCGGACATGACGCTCGTCCGGCTTGCCAAGGAAGAGGAAGGCGTGGGGATTTCGGCGGGAGCCCACCTGGCAGGCGTCAAGTCCGCGATGCTGATGCAGAACCACGGTCTGCTCGCCTCGATCAACGGGATCGTGTCCTGCGCGCAGCTGTATCGCATTCCGCTGCTGATGCTCATCAGCCACCGTGGCGAGTTCGGTGAGCGCGATCCGTGGCAAACCGAAGGCGGCGCCGTGACGGAAGACATCCTGCGCACGCTCAGGATTCCATCGGCGTTCCTCGAGCATCCCGACCACGTCGCCCGCCGGATCGCCCAGGCGCAGACGCTGGCCTACGCCTCGAACAAGCCGGTCGCCCTGCTGCTTCGCCGCGACCTCATGTTTGAAGAGTCATGACCCGGCTGGAAGCTCTGCAGACGGTCTATTCGCGCCTCCACGATCGCATCGTCGTGACGATCATGGGCGCGGTTGCGGCCGAGCTGCAGTCGATCGGGCACCGCCCGAACTTCTTTTACCTGCAGCACGCGATGGGTCTCGCGTCGTCGATGGGGCTCGGCATCGCGCTATCACGGCCCGACCGTCAGGTCATCGTGCTCGACGGCGACGGCTCGGTCCTCATGAATCTCGGCGGTCTGACCACGCTGGCGCGCTACAGGCCGAAGAATCTGGTGCACGTCGTGTTCGACAACGAGAGCCTGTTATCAGTCGGTGGGTTTCCGACGGCGACGTCGACGGGCAGCGATCTCGCGGCGATCGCCAAGGCTGCCGGCGTGCCGAGGACGACAACGGTGAGGACGATCGAGGCGTTCAGGGAAGCCTTTGACGAGGCGCTTGCGGCCGGCGAGCTCTCGAGTGTCGTCGCCAAGGTCGAACCCGTCGGGCCATCGGCGTTCGTGACGGGCCTGGGCCTGCTCGAGAATCGCTTTCAGTTTCAGAGGTACCTTGCGAATGCCGTCGACCCTGACCCAGCTCGTTGACGATTTGAACGCCGGCCGGTTGCGTGTCGTGGATCTGACGCAGCCGCTCGGACCGTCGACGCCCGTGATCGGCTTGCCGCCCATCTTCGCCGCGTCGCCGGGCGTGACCATTGAGAAGCTCTCGCAGTACGACGAAAAAGGCCCCGCCTGGTACTGGAACACGCTGCGGTTCGGCGAGCATACCGGCACGCATTTCGATGCGCCCGTGCACTGGGTCACAGGCAAGGATCTCGCCGACAACGCCTGCGACACGATCCCCGCGCGGCGGTTCGTGGGGCCGGCATGCGTCATCGACATCACCGCAGAGGTGGAGGCCAACCCAGATTTTCTGCTGATGCCGGGCCACATCGAGGGGTGGGAAGCCACGCACGGTCGCATTTCGAGCGGCGCTTGGGTGCTCCTGCGGAGTGGATGGAGCCGGCGGACCGATGCGGCGTCGTTTCTGAATGTCGGGGCCGACGGCCCGCACAGTCCGGGCTGCCACGCAAGCGCGTCAAGGCTGCTGGCGCGCGAGCGCGACGTGCTCGGGATCGGAGTCGAGACCGTCGGGACCGACGCGGGTCAGGCGGCCACGTTCGACCCGCCGTTCCCCAACCACACGATCATGCACGGCGCCGGCAAGTACGGCCTGGCCAGCTTGCGCAATCTCGACCAACTGCCGGCGGTCGGGGCCATCGTCATCGCGGCGCCGCTGAAGGTCGTGGGCGGGAGCGGCAGTCCGCTGCGCGTCATCGCGATCGTGCCGACCTGATCGGCTTGACAGCGATTCTCTAAACCGCGGCGCTACCGCGCCCCAACGCGCTCGTTGACGCCACGTTTCGGGCCTGCGCGGGCCTCGCGATGGCGCCTACAACAGGATGGATGAGGTCGGCAAAGTCGCCATAGTGCAGCCGGATTGCGTCAGTGTGGGTGCCGGCGCTGAAGACCATCTCCGGCTCGCCCACGAAGCTCCGGTCGACGAAAACGCGCAACCGCCACTGGCTCGTGAAGGGCGATACGGCACCCAATTCGTAGTCAGGACAGAGCTCTCCGAGTTCGCGCTCACAAGCCAGACGCAGCGTCGGGACGCTTGCCAGTAAGCACAACCGTTCGAAATCCACGCGGAGATGCGCGGGGATCACCGCAGCGATTGGCTCGTCACTCGCGAAGCAGATGACTGTCTTGGCCCACGAGCGTCCGGGCACATGGGAGAGTGCGGCTACGCGCTGAGCGCTGAACGCGGCGGCGTGTTGAAATGCCGTGTACGGAACGTGAGCGTTCTTCAGGAACTCGTCGAGGGCGTGGGGTCTCACGGTCCCTCCTCGCAGGCACACGACCAACGGTCAACGGCGTCACCCATGTCCAAGTAGAGCTGGATACGAAGTTGGTCGACAGTATAGGCACATTGCCGGGTTGGCACAACAAATCTGACGACCGGAGAGCTCCCGAAGCCGTGAAGTTGCTAGACCCCGTAGGGGGCAGTAAAATCACTTTGTTTTAGTCCAAACTGCTTTTCATGACACCTCGCAGTCTAGGTGAGGCGACGGGGGGATTCTAATGGCGGGTCGACCACGCTACCCCGGGGTCCGAGTCACGGCCAACGGCAATCAGCTGGTTTCTTATCACACAGAAACTCGGATTGCGGACGCCGGCGTTTTCTACCCGATTACGCCGTCCACAGAGGGCGGCGAGCTCTACCAGCAGGCGTTCGCCGAAGGCAAGCTCAATGTCTTCGGCCGGAACACGATCGCTGTGGAAGCCGAAGGGGAACACGCCGCTCAGGGCGGCGCCATTGCGCATTCGGTCTGCGGGAAACGGGTTGTCAATTACACCTCGGGTCAGGGAGTCGTTTACGGAGTCGAGCAGTACTACCACGCGCCCGGCAAGTGCTCGACCATGGTGCTCGAGGTCGCCGCCCGCGCGCTAACCAAGCATGCGCTCAACGTCCATTGCGGCCACGACGACGTGTATGGGGCGCTCGACACAGGATGGATCGTCGTCTTCGGCAAGGACGCCCAGCAGGCAGCAGATCAGGCGCTCATCGTCCGGCGGGTCACCGAGCTCAGTTTGACCCCCGGGATGAATGTCATGGACGGGTTTCTGACCTCGCACCTCGAGCGGACGTTCTACAAGCATGAGTCGGAGCTGATTCGCCTCTACTTGGGCAACCCCGACGACATCATCGATTGTCCGACCGAGAGCCAGCGGGCGGCGTTCGGGCCCAAGCGCCGGCGCGTGCCACGCATGATCGACCTGACCAACCCCGTGCTCCTCGGCCCAGTGCAGAACCAAGAGCACTACATGCAGGGCGTCGTGGCCCGTCGCAACAATTTCACGGAGCCGATTCTCGACTTCTTCGAAGACGCATACAAAGACTTCGCCGAGCTGACAGGCCGGTACTACGGGCTGGTGAGCCAGTACAAAACGGACGATGCCGACGTTGTGTTCGTGTCGCTGGGATCGGCGGCAGAGAATATCGAAGCCGCCGTAGACTATCTCCGCGAGCACCGCGGCGCGTCGGTCGGTTCGATCCACATCAACGTGTTCCGTCCGTTCCCGGAAGCGGCCGTGGTGAAGGCGCTCGCCGGGAAGAAGAACGTCATCATCCTCGAGCGCACAGACGAACCGATGGCGGGCGACAACCCGATGGGGCGAGACATCCGGACGGCCCTGCACAAAGCGCTGCAAGGCGAAGCGGGGCTTCCGGCGATGACCGCTGACGAGATGCCGCGCCTGTTCGGGGGGGTGTACGGGCTCGGATCCCGGGATTTCCGCCCCGAGCACACGATCGGCGCCTACGAGTTCGCGATCGGCGAGCGGGCGCGCAAGGACGGAAAGCGCGCGGCGGACGGCGTCTCGTTCATGGTGCTCGGTGTCGATCACCCCTACGAAGTGAAGTCGGACGACGCCCCCTCGCTCCTGCCGGACGGATCGATCGCCGTCCGGTTCCATTCGGTGGGCGGATGGGGCGCGATCACGACTGGAAAGAACCTCGGCGCGATTCTCGGCGATCTCAACGACCTCCTGTACGAACGCGACCGCGTCGTTGACGAGTTCGGTAACCCCAAGGAAATCCTCCACGTCAGCGCCAACCCCAAGTACGGATCCGAAAAGAAGGGGGCGCCGACGGCGTACTTCATGGTGGCCGCGCCCGAGCGCATCCGCGTGAACTGCGACCTCCGGCATGTCAACGTGGTGCTTTGCTGCGATCCCAAGGCGTTCACCCACTCCAATCCGCTCGACGGGATGTCGGAGGGCGGCTGCCTGCTGTGGGAATCCGACGAAGAAGGCGAGCAGGCGTGGGAGCGGCTGCCCATGTGGGCTCGGCAACAGATTATCGAGAAGAAGATCAGGGTCTTCACGCTGCCGGGGTTCGAGATTGCGCGGAAGGCGACCGATCGTGGCGACCTCCAGCTGCGCATGCAGGGCAACGCGTTTTTGGGCGGCTTCTTCGCGGTATCGCCGCTGCTGCACGAGTTCGGCATCACGAAGGATCAGTTCCACCAGGTCGTGCACAAGCAGTACGTCAAGAAGTTTGGCCGACTGGGTGAGGGCGTCGTGACGTCCAACATGGAAGTCATGACCCAGGGGTTTGACCGCGTCCGGGAGATCAAGATCGGCGAGCTCCGGGCGCCCGATCGCTCCACATTGCGCGGCGCGCCGCTGCTTCCGGTGGTCGACGGCGGAGGCAACGGGCACGAATGCGGATCCGGCTGCCGATCGCATGAGCGCCCCGAGGAACAGCCGGAACGTACGCCGTTCACGCGAATCAAGGAGTTCGACGACCTGTTCCGCTCCGGCTTCGGGTACAACCAGCCGGCCAACGCCTATTCCGCGCTGGGGATCATGGCAGCCGGCAGCGGCGACACGGCGTCGAAGTACGTGGCGCGCCGCGAGACGCCGCTCTACATTCCGGAGAATTGCACCCAGTGCATGGAGTGCATTGCCGTCTGCCCGGATACGGCGCTGCCGAACTGCTCGCAGGACCTCGAGACGATTCTGCGAACCGCGGTCACCAACTACGTGACCGAGGCGAGCGAGCGCCACAAGATGCTGCAGCTGATGCCAGAAATCGAGAGGCGCACGCGCGCGATGATGCGAGAGAGCCTGGTGAAGAGCCCGCCGGCGCTCCAGCAAATCGTCAAGAAGGTGACCAACGAGGTCGACGGGTTTTCTCCGGAGGCCAAGCGCCAGTTTTTCGACGTTCTGGACAAGGTACCGCTGGCGTACCAGAAGACGAACGCCATCTTCGCGACCCCGGAGAAGAAGACACCCGGCGGAGGCGGCGTGTTCTCGATTTTCGTTTCCGACCTCTGCAAGGGATGCGCAGCCTGCGTGACCGCGTGCGGCGAGCACCAGGCGCTGCGGATGGTGCAGGAAACCGAGGAAGTCAACGCCGATCACGAGACCGGGACGGCATTCCTGAACCTCCTGCCGGATACGCCGCAGAGGTACCTCGGTCTCTACAATGACGCGCGGCCGCAGGATTCGAAAACGGCGACGTTGCGCAACATGTTGATGGTGCGGCGCAACTACGACGCGCTTGTGTCCGGCGATGGCGCCTGCGCAGGGTGCGGCGAGAAGAGCATCCTTCGCTCGGTTGCCGCCGTCACTGAGGCGTACATGCGGCCGGTGTTCCATGCCAAAGCGGATCGGCTCCGCGCCACGGCTGACCGGTTGGAGCGGACTGGCGTGC
>Ga0318533_10000129_pt1 | contig 24337 bp, 21 predicted proteins | sample GRESIP053b4f27_FD_203675 | JGI IMG/M metagenome (GOLD analysis project Ga0318533, IMG submission 203675) | Tropical soil microbial communities from Luquillo Experimental Forest, Puerto Rico - GRE.SIPMG.053b4f27 | ecosystem: Environmental > Terrestrial > Soil > Tropical forest > Bulk soil...
GAGCGTCAACGATGGCTAAGCAGACTGAATCGATCATCTGCAGATTTTACCGGCTCATCCCCGATGCTCCGGTCCCGCGGCGGGCCGACCGCTCGGCTGATGGCATGCTACCGACCAGGGGCTATCGGTATTGCGAAGCTCTCGCGTCCGCTTCGGCATTCGGGTGGTATCTCTATCCGCCGCTGAATTTCAGCTTGGTGTGGGACGGTACCGAGATCGCCTGGACTTACGAAGGCGCCGAGGATTGGTATCCGCTGAGGGGTGCTCAGTTTCCTGGGTTTCGACAACGGTTCGAGGAGGTAGCTCCCGATTCCGTCAAGCCTCTCGCTCCGACCTTTCTGGCCGTCGCGCGAGACCCGGGTGTGTTACAGATTTGGAGCGGCTACCTGGCGCGGACGGCGCCGGGCTGGGCACTGCTTTCTCGGGGTCCCGCGAACATCCCGCGAACCCAAGGCTACGAGCATTTCGAAGGCATCATAGAGTCCGAAACCTGGTTCGGGCCCCTCTTTACCAACATCCGGTTAACCCGCACGAATTCGCCGGTCGAGTTTCACGTCCGCTATCCGCTCTTCCAGGTGCAGCCGCTGCTACGCCAGTGTTATAGCGAGGCTTCTTTCGACGTCGTCGGCGGCCTATCGGAACTGAGCGTGGCCGATTGGCAAAGTTTTGAGGCGACGATGAAACCCAATGCCGATCAGATGCGGATGCTGGGACACTATGCCGTGGATACGCGACGGCGAAGCCGAAAGAAATCTTGAAAACAGCCCGAGGGTCGTGATCACGACCCCACTTACAAGCTCCCCAGCGACCCAAAGTAGGCTTTAGTGCAAATATCTACAATTGCCGTCCCTCAACCCGCCGTAGAAAATTTTAGCAACGTGGACCGACTCGGATCAGTCATGACGCACGCACAGGCTTTTCTTAGTTATACAAGAATTGAGGACGAATACTTTGACGGGAATATAACCGCACTACGCAAGCTGCTTGAGCTAGGGGTGAGAGTCGTCACGGGTGATCAAACGTTTAAGATTTTCCAGGATGTGAAGGGGATCCAACTGGGGCAACAATGGGGGAAGCAAATAGCGGATTCCATATCTTTCGCAAATTTCCTGATACCAATACTAACCCCGTGCTTCTTCGGTAGTGATCCCTGTAGGGACGAGTTCAACAAATTTGTGGAGCATGAAAGGACCTTAGGCAGGGACGATCTAATCCTTCCAGTTTATTTCATTACCGTTCCGTCGTTGGAGAAGGCTGATCTCCGAAGTGCTGATCCTCTCGCTATGGAGATCAGCAAACGTCAGCGTTATGATTGGCGAGAGTGGTCGGAATTGCCGATCAACGATCCGAGTGTCAGGAAAGCGGTTCGGGGATTATCGCAACAAATTGCCCAAGTACTCCAGAGAACTGACGACGTCGTTTTCAGAGGGCGCCATACCGCGAGCGCAGAACGACTGAAAGATGATCGCGTGGATCGGCATTTTTAGAAGGCAGCCTTTAGAGGGCGACTCTTGGCTGTGCGCGCGGCGATACAGGTGCCAAGGCCAGCAGGCAGCTCGATAGGATGGCGGCGACGCCCAGCCAACTAATCAGATCTGGAAACTCGTGAAATAAAACGATACCACCGATAACTGCAATGATCAGACGGAGGAATGTGTATGGCCCAAGACTCGAGGCATCCGCATGCCTTACCGCCACCATCCCTATGTACATCCCTACGGGCCCGAATATTAAGACACCGGACAACCAAGGCCAGATGTCAGGTTCGGGTAGCGTTGTCGTAGCCAAAACCGGAAGGTTGCACAAGACAGCAATGGCATTAACGTAGAACATTGTTGTCAATTCTGAATCGCCTCCCGGGCGTTGCAGATATTTGTTGAGCACGAACGCGAGACCGTTAAAACTGGTTCCGAGCAAAGCGACCAGATAGACGATGTTCCGGTCGACAAAAGCCGGCTTTACGATCAGTAGGGCGCCAACTGTACCGATGGCAGTCGCAATCCATCGGAGAGTTGTAATGCGCTCGTTCAAGATAAGCGCCGAGAATACTGCAATGTACGCCGCTTGGGTGTAGGCAATCGCAGTTGCGTCTGCAAACGGCATGTGGGCGAACGAGTACATCAGGACCCAAAGATAGAGGACCGACACAAAACCGCGCAGCAACTGGAGCGGCAGCTGAGAGGTTTTCATCACCGACCAACCGGTGTTCCAGGCGATGACGCCCACCAGCGCCACCCCAGCGCCACCACGCAGCAGCGCAAGCTGCATCGCGGAACCGCGCGATCCGATGTGATGGATCATCGCAGTTTCGACCGCAAACAGGATCGCCTGGCCGATCATTAGGCCGACTGCAAGGCGCTGGTTTTTCATGATCGCTCCGCGGTGCGAGGTATTCACGCTAGCGCGGCAAGCGAAGAAGAAGTCACGTGCCGGTCAGGGCTCAGCTCAGCACCCCGACCTTCTGGCGCTCGATTAGCTCAAAATCGATTTTCGCGCCGAGGCCGGGCTCGGTCGGGGCGTGGACGAGGCCGCTGCGGTCGACGGCGATATCCTGGGCAAGCCCGTATTTCTGCATCGCGTCCGGTAGCAATACTTCGAAGAACTCGGTGTTCCGGATTGCCATGATCACGTGCAGATTCGCGACGTTGTTCAACGAGTTGCCGCCGTGGTGCACCTCCAGGTTCATGCGGAAAGCTTCGGCGAGATGCGCGGTCTTGATCAAGGTCGTGATCCCGCCCTTGACCGCGACATCGCCGCGCAGAAAGTCGGTGGCGCGTTCGAGAATCCACGGAGCATAACCATCGAAGCCGCCGATCGGGAATTCCGTGGCGAGGATCGGAATGTCGAGCTTTTGCTTGAGCTTGACGTAATTATAAATGTCTTGGTCGGCGAGCGGGTCCTCGTACCAGTAAAAGCCCATCTCTTCGATTGCCCGGCCGACCCGCAAGGCCTCCTCATAACGATAGCTCCAGGTCGAATCGAGCATGATCGTGTAGTCGTCGCCGACTGCCTTGCGCACCGCATCGCAGACCTTGATGTCGTCATGCCACGATTGCGGGGGATGGATTTTGTAGGCGCGCCATCCGGTCGATTGGTAATGGCGGGCCTGCTCGACATATTCTTCCGGTGCGGCGTGGATCTCCGAGCTCGCATAAGCGGCGATGTGGTCGCGCGAGGTGCCGATCAGCCGGTGGATGGGCAGCCCCGCCGCCTTGCCGGCAATGTCCCACAAAGCCACGTCGCAAGCGCCGATCGAGCGCACCGTCGCGGAGCGGACGCGAGCCCACAGCAATCGGTTGAGGCGCTCGCGGTCGAGCGGATCCTGGCCCATCAGGATCGGCTTCAGAAAGCGAATAAGACCAGGCCCATCGAGGCTCGCCGGGTTCGAGGAGGTGCCGAGGAAGGCGTGGCCGGTGATGCCGTGATCGGTTACGACCGCGAGCAGGCCGAGATCGCTCTTGCCGGTCGGCCGGACGGTGTGGTGGCCGTAGATCGTCGAGGGAATGCTCTCCCAGGAGAACAGGGTCAACCTGACATCGGTGATTTTCATGGGGCCTCCTCGGCGTTCGCGCGGAAACGACTACTGGAGCACAACTTTGCCGATGACCTTGCGGTCGATCAGGGCCTGCACGGCCTCGGCCGCCTCGGTCAGCGGGAAGCGGCGCCAGATGCGCGGCTTGAGTTTACCTTGCGCAGCCAGATTGAGCAGTATCTTCGCGTTGGCGGCGGCGATTTCGGGGTGGGCTTCATTGAGCCCGCCGATCCGCACCCCAATGGCCTCGATTCCCTTGATCAATAAGTAGTTGGTGCGGGCGAGCGCCGGCGGGCCGCCGAGAAATCCGAGGATCAGGATGCGCCCGGCCCAGGCCAGGCAGCGCAGCGATTCCTCGAACGTCGGACCGTTGACCGGGTCGTAGATGATGTCGACGCCGCGGCCTCCGGTCAGCTCCATGACCTTGTCGCGGAATCCGGCCTGGTAATCGATTGCGTGGTCCGCGCCCTCGGCCAGGCAGACGGATCGCTTCTCTTCGGTGCTCGCCGTCGCGATGACCTCGCTGCCGAACAGTTTGGCGATCTGGATCGCCGGGATGCCGATGCCGCCGGCAGCACCGTGGATCAGCACCCGGTCGCCCTTCTCGAGCCGCCCCCGCTGCAATAGCGCGTGATAGGCGGTGCTGTAGGCGCCGCGAAACACGGCGGCCTCCTCGAGGCTCAAGCCGGCCGGAATGGGGTCGCAATTTTCGGCGCCGGCATTGCCCAGCTCGGCGAACGCGCCCAACCGATGCCGGCTCATCACCCGGTCTCCGATGTTGAACCGGGTCACATCGGGGCCGATGGCGATCACTTCGCCGGCCGCCTCGCTCCCCGGGATAAAGGGTGGTTCCGGCCGGAACTGGTATTTGCCGGCGAGCATCAAGACGTCGACATATTGCGCGCCGCGCGCCCCGATCTTGACCGTCACCTCGCCGTCACCCGGTGCCGGCGGATCCGGGACCTCGCGCAGGGCAAGCACCTCGGGACCGCCGAACGCCTCGCAGACGACCGCCTTCATCACGCCCGATCCTATTCGGCGGCTTCAGCTCGGGCAGGCGCTTGATATTCCGAACGCAGCTTCTCCATGACCTCCCAATTCGTGTAGCGGGTGAAACCATTCTCATCAAAAAACAGGACGGCGCCGGTGCAGATGAACAGGTAGGTCGTGTCTTCGAGCGCCGTCGTCGCATCGTGCAAAATGCCCGAGGGCTCGTACACATAGTCGCCGGCGTTCAAGACACCGTTGCGGACCTGAAGCTTGCCCGAAATCACATAGGCGTGCGCCCCGGCGAGATGCTTGTGCGGCGGTGCCGTGTAGCCCTTTTTCCAATGATGCAGGGATGCCCAAGTGCCGGTCTCGCGGCCGACCCACAGCACTTTCACGGCGGACATCGGGGATTGCTGAATCCACGGTGCCTCCGACCGCACGAGTGTGTCCTGAATATCCTGGAAGACGGGTCTGATATCCTGCGGAAGCGGCATGTCTGCTCCTCTCCTCAAGTGGGTCGCAGGGATCACGATAGGCCGCCGCGGGATTGCGGGCAAGGCAGGCACGGCGACGTCTACCGGCGGTCGCTGTGCCCCAATTTCTCTCTCTCGAGCCGCCCTCACCGGCTTTCACAATGCTCGGCCTTGTTTCTGCGGCGGTACTACCTACGGATATCAAGGAGGCCCGGGAGACGCTACCGCGAGCGGCAACACTCGATCGCTGCCGAATCCGCCGCGCTTCGAGGAGCGTTTCTCGGTCGAGCGCGCCCGCCCGCATCTCGAAGGGAGAACGTCATGGCGTTCAAGGTCCAGGTCGGCCCACCGCAGATCTCCATCCACCAGGGCCAGACAGTGCTGATCAGCGAGCAGGACGGCCAGATCAACTGGCCAAGCGACAAGGGTCTCTACTTCCTCGACACGCGAGTTGTCAGCAGCTGGCGGGCCTATACCAATGGCGAACCCTGGGAATTGCTCAATGGCGGCGCCATCAGCTACTACGCATCTCGCATCTTTCTGACCAATCGGTCTTTCCTCACCGAAGATGGCACGATCCCGCCGCGCACACTGGGCTTTACCATCAGCCGGTCGATAGGCGGCGGCATGCACGAAGACCTCGACATCACCAACAACAGCATGAGGCCGGTGAGGTTTCAGCTTGAGATCGCGATTCGCAGCGACTACGCAGACATCTTCGAGGTGAAGTCAGGGCGTATTGTGCGGCGGGGCCGGATCACCACGGACTGGTCCGAACCACATCAGCGATTGCGCTACACCTACCGCAACGGTGACTTTAGTCGCGGGCTGACGATTTCACCGACGCATTTGCCTGGGAAGGCAGCATATGCCAACGGCCGGCTTAGCTTCGAGGTGGCGCTCGAACCCGGCAAGGCATGGCATTGCTGCCTCCTCTATATCCTGGCAGACGGCGATCGTCATTTTGCGTCCCCGCCAGAGTGCATCGGTCACAGCCACAAGTCGAGCCACGCCGAGACGTTGGCGGACTGGCTACAAAACGTTGTCAAAATCCGGACCAGTAACGAGGAATACTATCGTCTGGTTCGCCAAGCGCTCGAGGACATGGCTGCACTGCGCCTGCCGATCGCAGGTACAGATCACATGGTTTTCCTCCCGGCCGCCGGCCTCCCCTGGTTCCTTGCCCCATTCGGACGCGACAGCCTGATCGTGTCACTGCAGAACACCCTGATTTATCCGGAGTTTGCCCGCGGAGCATTGGAGATTCTCGGAACCTTGCAAGCAACGGAAGAGGACAACTACCGCGATGCCGAACCCGGCAAGATCCTGCATGAAATGCGTTACGGCGAGCTGGCGCATTTCAAGCTGATCCCCCATACGCCCTATTACGGCACCGCAGATGCGACGCCGCTCTATCTGATCACTTTGCACCATGCATGGCGAGCGACCGGCGACCGCGCGCTTCTGGAGCGCCACCTCGAGACCGCCGAACGATGCCTATCCTGGATCGACGACTACGGCGATCGCGACGGCGACGGATTCCAGGAATATCAGACACGCTCGCCGGTTGGTTATGAGAACATGGGCTGGAAGGATTCTGGTGACTCGGTCGTCTATCCCGATGGCTCATTGGTCAAAGGGCCAAAAGCACTCTGCGAGCTGCAAGGCTATGTCTACAATGCCTGGATAGGTATGGCCGAGGTCTTCGATGCTCTCGGCAAACCGGAGCGCGCGCAGACAATGCGCGCCAAGGCCGCTGCCTTGTTCGACAATTTCAACGAAGCTTTCTGGGACGAGGAGCTCGGCTTCTATGCCTATGCGCTCGATGGCCAGAAGAAGAAGGTCCTGACCGTCGCCTCCAATGGCGGGCACTGCCTCTGGTCGGGCATCGTGCCCCCGGAGCGCGCCAAGAAGGTGGTGCAGCGCTTGATGGCGCCGGACATGTGGACCGGATGGGGCATTCGCACGCTCTCCGCCAACCATCCCGCGTACAATCCGTACAATTATCAGACGGGTTCAGTCTGGCCGCACGACAACGCCATCATCGCCATGGGGTTCAAACTCAATGGCTTCGCCGCCGAGGCAGCGCGGATCGCGCACGACATCAGCCTCGCAGCGAGCCACTTTCTACTCAACCAGTTGCCGGAGCTCTATACCGCGTTCGAGCGCGACGAGACCACCTTCCCGGTACAGTACATCGGCGCGAACGTGCCGCAAGCCTGGGCAGCCGGGTCGGCCTTTATGCTGACACAGGCTATGCTGGGTTTCCTGCCGGATGCGCCGCGCAACAAGCTGTATGTCGACCCGTCGCTTCCGGCCTGGCTGCCCGACCTTACCGTGCAGGATCTCCGCGTCGGTAAGCACAAGATCGACATCCGCTTCTGGCGTGAGGGCGAACAGACCGCGTTTGAGGTGATCAAGGGTGATCCCAATCTGGTGGAGCGCTGCGATATCGTGTCTGAGGTCGCGCGGCTAAGAACCGCCTCCGACCCGATCTAACCCGCGGCGACAGTTATAGGCCTCCTGCCCCGTATCGCATGCGGAAGTCGCGATCCTGGGACTGCGGCGTCGTCGCTGAATGCCGGTAGTGTATCGGGCGGCGCACCGGCCGCACTACCAACCCGAGCCGCCACCCCCGCCACCTCCGTCATCGCTGCCGGCGGCGGCGAGCCGGCCGCCTGGCTGATCCGCTATCCGACTTTGTCCGAAGGGTCGCCATCCCATTTTTCAACGCGCAAATGGGCAAGGGCGCGGTCACTGGATGCTCGGACCTCTATATGGGCACGCTCAAGGGATCGGCGATGTCGGACCCAGCCTAGCGCTGTTCGCCGACCGGCTCGAGGGCAAGCTGAAGAGCGCTGTGGCGCTATTGCCGTTCCGCGAGAACATCCGCACAATCTGACCGACCGAAAGCCGTTTTCCTCTGACACCGCGGCGCATTTTCCACGATGTGAGAGAACTGATGCCGGAGGACGGCGTCGTCTGCCTCGATAATGGCATGTACAAGATCTGGTTCGCGCGCACCTACCGCACCCATGTAGCGAACACGCTATTGCTCGACAACGCGCTGGCGACGATGGCGTTGATCTTACCTCCCCGCCGGCGCGTAGTGGCGGTGTGCGGCGACGGCGGGTTTATGATGAACTCTCAGGAGCTCGAAACGGCAACCCGTCTCGGGCTGAACCTGGTGGTGCTGATCCTGCAGGACAAGGCTTTTGGCATGATACGTTGGGAGCAAGAGGCAGACGATCGGAGGCTGAGCTTTGGCAATCCGGATTTTCTCCAGATACGCCGAAGCCTTTGGCGCAAAGGGCTCACGGGTGGAGACGGCGGACGGGCTGGTCCCCGCGCTGGAAGTGTCATTCAAGGCGGGCGGCGTCCAACTCGTCGCAGTGCTGGTCGATTACTCGGAAAACATTCGGGTGCTGAGCCACGAGCTGCGCCACCGCCTGCTGTGATCCACTCTGATCTTGGATTGACACTGCCCGGATTCGCCAATGAAGAGCTTCTCCCTTGTTCCCACATCTGAAGGTCCTCGGCGCGAGTTCAAGATTACCTGGGGCTTACGCGCCGGCTATGGCCCATCGGGCAGGATCTATGATCTCGAAGAGGCGATCCGTGCGGCCCATCGCTGGATGCGAGAGCGCGATGCGCGTGGCGAACCGTTTCTCTCGGGCATGTTTACCCGCGGTGAAGTTGTCTATGCGGGCTCGGAAACGGAGGCCGCTTATGATCGCGAGCCCGTCGCCGTATTTACCGGCGAAGTCTTGCCGTTCTATGCAGCCGATATAGACGATGACATGGTTCGGATGCTGCTCGACGAACTCGGGTCCGAAATCGGGAGGATCCTCGAACAGGAAGAGGTCCACGTCGCGTATCGCGATCGGACATGGACGCTAAAGGCCGTCGATGAGGTAGCGCGACCCTGAGCCCCTGAGCCTTTAGGGGGCTGGCAGCTGGCACCATCCGCGCTCGTCGCCGAATCCGGCTCAATATCACCTCTCCCGGTCATAGCCGATTTCATGAGGGGTCGACCTTCCTCGGTTTGAGCCTTCGCACAATCCGGGTTTATCAGTCGCCGTCGAGCTCGCCATAATCCGGCAATTCGGCGAATACCCGCCGTCCGCGGTCGATGACCAAGCGATCGGATTGCGGGCGACAGATCAGCTCGTTGAGCGTGCGCGCGTTGAACAGAATGAGACGCGCCGGACCGCCTTTGGCGATCGTCCCAAGCTGCCCCGCCCGGATGATGGCCTGGGGCACAGGGCCCGCCATCACGGGCGCATCGCCGAACGGATGATCGAGGTGCAAAATCCGCACGGCCTGACGAAAAGTATCGACCATGTCGTGATCGCCATAAGCATGGAACGGATCACGGCAATTGTCGCCGGCGATCGCGACCGGTATGCCGCGCCTGCGCATTTCGTGGACCGGCGCGACGCCGCGCCAGCGCGGCGTCCGCTCACCGCACCGGTCCTGAAGATAAAGATTTACGGTTGGCAGCGTGACCACGGCGATACCCGCCTCGGCGCAGAGATCGAGGGTCCGAGAGATTTTCTCTTCGGGCTGGACCGCTAGGCTGCAACAATGGCCACAGACGACGCGACCCTTGAAGCGGTTGCGTAGAACTGCAGCAGCGACATGCGCGAGCGCGGTCGCCGCCGGATCGCCGCTCTCGTCGACATGCAGATCGACGTCAAGACCGCGCTCTGAGGCGAGGCGGAGAATCGTATCGATAAGTGGGTCGATATCGTCGAGTAGCTCTCCGTGAACGCCGCCAGCAGCACGCGTCACGCCGCCGAGAATGCCCCCCGAGTCGGCGACGAGATCGGCGAGTTCCTCGCCGTAGGGCGTGCGGAACGCGTCGATCGGCACCAAGGCGACGGCCTGAACGAGGATCCGGTCAGCCCACTCGGCTCGCGCCTCGCGGAACACTGCCCAGCTCCGCCGCGCCAGGCCCGGCTCCGGTGAATCGAGATGCGTGCGGATCGCAGCGACGCCGTGGACATAAGCGCAGCGCAGTCCGAACTCCATTCGCCGTTTGGTATCCTCAGCGGTCCAGTGCCGGGCGCGATCGTCAGCCGTTGATTGCAGCGCTCCGGCGAAGGAACCGTCTGGATTTTCGCTACGGGTCACAATGTGACCCTTGTCGAGATGCGCATGCATGTCGATGAGGGTCGGCCAGACGTGACGCGATTCGAGATCAATTGCCGGCAAGTCGGTGGGTGCCGTCGTACCTGCCGGCTCGATCGCGGCGATCAGGTGATTGTCGACGAGGATGTCAACAAGTGTCGTCCCGTCAGGATCAAGAACTGTCTTGGGCCCGCCAGGTAAGAAGCAGATCGGAACGCGTGCCTGCCTGATCCAGTAGCGCTGCGCTTTCGGTATTTGGAGCGTCTTGAAGGGGGTCATACTACCCGGTGCTCACTGTCTCGGATTGGTTTTTCTACATAGCTGCACCAAAGTCGATAGATCAACGGGAGGGCCGGCAGGTCGTACCGCCGCGCATCGCCGCGCTCAACGTGGACGGCGACGCGGATCGGGAGGTTGTGCTCCGGTTGGCGGCAAACTGGGTATATGATCGCCTATTAGGCAGAATCCGCGGGGTGCCGGCGGGAAATCGGGGCCGCCGCCGCTCGCGCGGCACGATCCGTTTGGATAGCATGGCGCTTGCTTCTGATTGCCTAGATCCTGCCCAGCCGGAGGCAAGACGATATTATGTCTGAATCCTATGAGCATGACTTCCTCGCCCGCTTCGACGCTCCGCTCGTGGTCGACGACGATGTCGCAGACATCGCCTCGCTGCATCGGATCCTCCTGCGGCGCACCCATCGGCACTTTGCGCCGCGCCCGGTGTCTGAAGGGCTCGTCACCTTGTTGACTGCGGCGGCGCTGTCGGCTTCGTCGAAATCGGATTTCCAGCAGGTCTCGATGATCCGCGTCCTCGATCCGGAAAAGCGCACCGCGCTGGCCGCACTTATCCCGGCGATGCCGTGGATCGGCACGGCGCCGGTCTTCCTCGTGTTCTGCGGCGACGCGCGCCGGCTCGAGCGCATTGGCGAGCTGCGCGACCATCCCGAACCCAACGGCCGTCTCGAAGGCTTCTTCAATGCTGCCGTCGACGCAGCGCTAGTGATGCAAACTTTCATCCTCGCGGCCGCGGCCGCGGGCCTTGGCTGCTGTCCGATCAGCGTGATCCGCAACCATGTCGATCGTGCCGGCGAGATTCTCGGTCTGCCCGACAAGGTGTTCCCGGTGGCAGGGCTGTGCGTCGGGTGGCCAGCGGTCGAGGGCCATATCAGCCTGCGCCTGCCGCCGACCGTAACGGTGCACCGCGATCGCTACGACGACGCGGCACTGGCGGAATTGGTGGACGCCTACGACAGGGTTCGCGACCGCCGGTATCGAGTGCCGCGCGAGCAGCAGCGAAACCCGACGCGGTTCGGCTATGCCGATTTCTACGGCTGGTCGGAAGATAAGGCCCGCCAAGCCGCCCAGCCGGAGGGCGATGCGTTTCCGCCCTGGCTGCGGCGCCACGGCTTCACATTCGACTGAACGCGATCTCGATCTATGGAAGGGGAGTGGGAACAGCGACGCCTACGGACACGACCGCGACGACGAGGCTCGCCTTGTGGCGCCGATCGCAGATGTATGACATAGCGGTGTGGCATCAGGCCAACGGCTTGGGTGAAGCCTAGCCTTCCCGTCCCCGCCCTAAGCGGCAAGCTCGGGACGATAGTGGAGAACCATCAGCTGCTCCGCCGGGAGAGCGGCCTGGGCGTACGTGCGCCCGTCATCGTCCGAAAACTCGACCTCGCATGCACCCCCGCCTAATACTTCGACGACAATGCCGACCTGACCCCGGATCAACCGCTTCTCGGGACGGTCCACTGTCAGAGCAACCACATCAAGCAACCGAATGGTCGAGTCCACGAACGCTTTCCTCGATTACACCGCCATTACAAGACATAACAAGTGACCAACCGGAGCACATCGTCACCGTTTCTCACTATCCACGATGACCGAACAGCCGCGGACCCTGTAGAGGTGGTCATCTCAAAATCCATGGCATATCGTTGCCCACAACGATCATGGTCGGTAGATCTCGATGGTGAAGCTGAGCCGCGTCGAGCAAGGTCTGTCGCACGAACTCGGCGTCTGCCTAGGTTATGCCCAGCCTCGACCGGAATACTGTGCTTTGTGGCGACCGCGTGGATGGGAAGCAGAGAGGCAATATTCGCGAAGCTTCTCCAGGTCGACAACGACCCTCTGCGGTGGCTGTTCCATAAGCTCGGCTTCGCCAGCTCGGCCTCAGGCGGCGTCTTCGCGGATTGCGTTCATGGTGCACGCAATCCCCCTCCCATTCCCTCCCCCGCAGGCGGGGGAGGGTTAGGGTGGGGGCCTCGCGGCAGCCGGATCGTGAACTCGGTGAATTCGCCGACCCGGCTGTCGACGGCGATCGTTCCGCGATGCTGCTGGGTGACGATGTCCCAACTGATCGACAGGCCGAGCCCGGTGCCCTCGCCGGGTGGCTTGGTCGTAAAGAACGGCTGGAACAGTTTCTCGCGTAACTCGGGCGCGATGCCGGTGCCGTCGTGCACGCGGATTTCGACCGCGTCGCCGAGATCCCGGGTCGTGACCTTCAGCATCGGGCCGAAGCCGTCCGCCGCCTCGCGCCGGCGCTGGTCGGCGGCATAAAAGCCGTTGCCGAACAGGTTCAGAAACACCCGCGTGAGGTCCTGCGGCACCAGCGCGACCGGCGGGATGCCCGCGGCGAAATCACGCTCCATCGTGATGCTGAAATTTTGGTCCTGCGCGCGGGCGCCGTGATAAGCGAGGTTTAGCGCCTCCTCGACCAGCGCATTGATGTCAGAGGATTGCCAGTCGTCGCTGCCGCCGCGCGAATGCGCCAGCATGCTCTTGACGATGCCGTCGGCCCGCCGGCCGTGCTCGGCGATCTTGGCGAGATTGCCCGTCAGCATCCCGACGATTTCATCAATCTCGGCGCGGGTGTCCTCGCCGAGTGAGGCAACGGCCGGCTCGGTCGTCTCCTTCAGCTCATCGAGCAATTCGACCGAGAGGTCAGCAAAGTTGTTGACGAAATTGAGCGGGTTCTTGATCTCGTGGGCGATACCGGCGGTCAGCTGGCCCAAGGCCGCCATCTTCTGCGCATGCAGCAAGCTCGCCTGCGCCGCCCGCAAGTCATGCAATGCCATCTCAGCGGCGTCGCGCGCGGCACGGATCTCAGCCTCGGCGCGCTTCCTGTCGGTGATGTCGGTGTAGATGATGACGACCCCGCCGCCCGGCACCGGGTTAGCCCGCACCTCGATGACGCGGCTGTCGGGCCGCGTGCGCTCGGTCGAATATTGTGTGCTGGCCGCTTCGATCAGCCGGCGCACTTCGGCTTCGACATCGACCTCGCCGTATTCGCCATGCGCTGCGAGGTGGCGAATGTAGTGGGCCAAGCTCGGCCGCCCGGCCAGAAAAGCGTCGGGCAAATCGAGAATCTGCTGGAAATTGCGGTTCCACGCCGCGAGCCGCAGCTCGGCGTCGAACATGGCAACGCCGTCGCCCATATTGTCGAAGGTCACCCGCAACTCGGCCTGACGCCGGCGGATTTCTTCCAGCAGCCGGGCATTGTCCATCGCAATGACCGCCTGGGCCGCGAAGTTTTCCAGGAACGCGATCTCTTTTTCCGAGAACGGCCGCACCTCGTCACGGCCGCAGGAGATCACGCCGAGCAGCGCGCCGTCTTTGCGCAGTGGCAATAGAAGATTGGTGCGGGACCGCCCTCGGCGCCTCGGCGCGCTATCGGATTGTCGATCAGGCGCATATCGGCAATGTGGACAAAGGGGGCCCCGACGAGCAGCGGCTCCCAATACGAGGCCTCGCGGACGCTGATCCCGCGGCGCAGCTGCTCAGCCAGGTCCTGCGGGAAGCCCTGCATCGCGACAGGCCGGAAGGTCTCGCCGTCGAACAGATACAAGCCGCCGCGCGTCGCGCCGCAGTGCGTATGCGCCTTTTCCAATATCGCCTCGAAGACCGGCTGGAGCTCACCCGGAGAGGAATTGATCACCTGCAATACCTCGGCCGTCGCAGTCTGCTGCTCCAGTGACTCGCGCAGTTCGGTCAACAGCCGCGTATTCTCGATTGCAATGACGGCCTGGTCGGCAAAGGTGCGCATCAGCTCGATCTGCCGCTCGGTAAACGGCTCGACCCGCTCACGCACCAAGCCGAGCACACCGACCACCGAACCATCACGCAGCAACGGCACGCCGAGCATAGTCCGCATTTTTCCGAGCGTCACCGCTTCGGGGAGGTGAAAGTCGGGGTCCGCCGTGATGTCCGGGATGTGCACGACCTCGCCGGTAAGGGCGACCCGGCCGTTCACTGTTTCGCGGCCGGGCGCAAAAGTCCGCGCCCGCAGAAAGGCGTCCCAGGCCGGGTCGAGCGAGCGCGTCGCGAGACAGCGAAACACGTCGCCCTCGCAGATCGCTAGGACGGCCGCAGCGCCGTCGCAGAGCCGCTGCCCGGTCTCGACCAGTGTGTCGAGCACCGGCTGAAGATCAAAAGTCGAGCGGCTGATGACCTTGAGCACGTCGCTCGTCGCGGTCTGGTATTCGAGCGATTCCTCGAGCTCGCGGGTGCGGGCCTGCAACTCACCGAGCAGCCGCGCATTTTCCATCGCGATCACCGCCTGGTCAGCAAAGGTGCGCACCAATTCGATCTGCCGCTCAGTGAACGGCTCAACCCGCTGCCGCGACAGCGCGATGACCCCGATCGACTCGCCCTCGCGCAACAGCGGCACGCCGAGGCTGGTGCGCATGCCGCCGAGCGTGACCGCCCCCGGCACTGCGAATTCCGGATCGGCGGCGACGTCGGCGACGTAGACGGGCTGTCGTTCGAGCGCGAAGGTCATCGTCCGCAGCATTTGATCCCATTCGCGATCGAGGGAGAAAGTGGCGACGTACCGGTAGAGGTCGCCGCTGCGGATGGCGATGCCGGCTATCTCAGCCCGACACAGCCGCGCGGCCGTTTGGACCACTGTGTCCAGCACCGGTTGCACATCGGCGGTCGAGCGGCTGATGACGTTGAGCACGTCGCTGGTTGCCGTCTGGTATTCGAGCGATTCCGCGAGGTCGCGGGTACGGGTCTGCAATTCGGCGAGCAGCCGCGCATTCTCCATCGCGATGACCGCCTGGTCGGCAAAGGTGCGCACCAATTCGATCTGCCGCTCGGTGAACGGCTGCACTCGATTCCGCGAGAGATTAATCGTCCCGAGCACGGCCCCCTCGCGCAGCAGCGGTACCCCGAGTCCGGTGCGTCGCCCGGACGCCGCAGTTTCGGGAAACGCGTAGTCCGGATCAGCGAGGATGTCTTCGATATGAACGACCCTGCCTTCGAGCAACACCCGGCCGGAGAGACTATCGCGACCGGGGACAATGGTTCGCTGGCGCAGTTTCACCCAAAACTCGGGGTCCGCTGCACTGTACGAACTCGCCGCAAAACGGTAGACCTCGCCCTCGCGTATTGCGATGTTTCCGGTATCGGCGCCGCATAGCCGGGTGGCCGTTTCGGCCACTGTATCCAGCACCGGTTGCACATCGGAGGTCGAGCGGCTGATGACGTTGAGCACGTTGCTGGTCCCGGTCTGGTATTCGAGCGATTCTTCGAGGTCGCGCGTGCGCTCGCGCAATTCGCCGAGCAGCCGCGCGTTCTCCATCGCAATGACCGCCTGAGCCGCGAAGTTTTGCAGGAACGCAATCTCTTTTTCCGAGAACGGCCGCACCTCGCCTCGATTGCACGAGATTTAGCCGAGCAGCGCGCCGTCTTTGCGCAGCGCCAATAGAAGACAGGTGCGCACACCGCCACGCTCGGCGGCTGCGCGCGAATCGGGATCGTCCACGATCAAGCGCAGATCGGCAATGTGGACAAAGGGAGCCCCGGCTAGCAGTGGCGAAAAAGTCGAGGACTGGATCCCGCGGCGCAGTTCCTCGGCTCGGTCCTGCAGGTAGCCGCGCATCGCGACACCCCGGAAGGTCTCCCCGTCGAACAGAAGCAAGGCGCCGCGCGTCGCGCCGCAGTGCGTATGCGCCTTTTCCAATATTGCATCGAAGACCGGCTGGAGATCACCAGGAGAGGAATTGATGACCTGCAATACCTCGGCCGTCGCGGTCTGCTGCTCCAGTGACTCGCGCAGTTCGGTCAACAAACGCGTATTCTCGATCGCAATGACCGCCTGGTCGGCGAAGGTGCGAACCAGTCCGATCTGCCGCTCGGTGAACGGCTCGACCCGCTTGCGCCGCCCCAGGGTGAGCGTGCCGACCACCGAACCCTCACGTAGCAACGGCACGCCGAGGATAGTCCGGATTTTGCCGATCGTGGCTGCTTCGGGGAGGCAAATAGTCGGGGTCCGTCGTGATGTCGGCGATGTGCACGACCTCGCCGCTGAGGGCGATGCGGCCGACCGTTGTTTCGCGGCCAGGCGCAAAAGTCCGCGCCCGCACGAAGGCGTCCCAGGCCGGGTCGTGCGAGCGAGTCGCGACATAGCGGAACACGTCGCGCTCGCGGATCGTCAGGGCGGCGGTATCGCTGTCGCAGAGCCGCTGTCCGGTCTCGACTAGCGTGTCGAGAATCGGCTGCAGATCAAAAGTCGAGCGGCTGATGACCTTGAGCACGTCGCTCGTCGCGGTCTGGTATTCGAGCGATTCTTCGAGGTCACGCGTGCGCTCGCGCAATTCGCCGAGCAGCCGCGCGTTCTCCATCGCAATGACGGCCTGGTCGGCAAAGGTGCGCACCAGCTCGATCTGCCGCTCGGTGAACGGCTCAACCCGCTGCCGCAGTACATTCAAGACCCCGATCGGCTCGCCCTCACGCAGCAGCGGCACGCCAAGCGCAGTTCGCACCTTGCCGATCGTGACCGCCTGCGGTACTGCGAATTCCGGATCGGCGGCGAGGTCGGCGATGTGGACGGGCTGTTGTTCGAGCGCGACGCGTCCGGCGACGCTGCCGCGGCCTGGCGCGAAAGTCATCGTCCGCACGATTTGACGCCATTCGCGATCGAGGGAGAAAGTGGCGCCGTAGCGGTAGAGGCCGCCGCTGCGGATGGCGATCCCCGCCATGCCGGCATCGCACAGCCGCGCCGCCGTCTCGACCAGCGTATCGAGCACCGCCTGCAGATCGAAGGTCGAGCGGCTGATGACCGTCAGCACGTCACTGGTCGCGGTCTGGTATTCGAGTGATTCCTTGTGCTCGTGGGTGCGCTGACGCAAGCGCTCGGCCATCGCGGCCTCGCGTTCGTGCGCCGCCGCCAGCTCCGCCTCGAGGACGCCGATGCGGGTTTGCATCTCCGCGACAGAGGGACGCCGCCCCTGCTTTGGCCGTGGCCGAACCAATGTTCTCTCGCTCTCGCTCATGCGCCGCGTCTCCTGCATCCGGCCGCGTCATCCTGTCGGTTTTCGGCCGGGACTGTCGGCTAGTTTAACCACAAACTCACAGCTCCCGCATCACGTGCGTATCGCCGGCGCGTCGCGGGCTTATGACCCCTGCGGTTCAAAGCCCCCGCGGTGCTGTCAAGGAAATGGCGGCTTTGGGTGCAACCTCGGCGTTGGCACGCGGGTTGGCGAAGGACCGAAAACCACCCATGGGCTGACTCTCACATGAGAATAAGAAGGCTGCACGTCCTTACCCGCCAGGCGTGCTTGCATGACGTCGGTTGGTAAATGCAGCGATTTGCGTTTGCAGATGCGTCGGTCGCTGGCTGTTGCCCGACCTGACCTTTTTTCGCCTTATCACGCGATACGAGCGAAAGTCCCTTCCGTCGGGCAATCGCGGCCGCCGCTGATCATTCCGAATACCGATGTGAGCTCGGTGGTGGATCAGGCGTCGTTTGCGTTCCAGCCTCAGCCATGCCTTGACGAAGATTTCGTCGGTCATCACCCGCTTCGATTTTGTGCTCAGTGCGGGGTCTCAGAGTTTCGCCCTTACATTTGGGTTACCTTTGATTATTAATATGACAATACGTGTATTTACAACAAGCAAGTTTGAATCCGATGAATCGACGCCTGGTTCCCTCCCCTGCTAGCCCCCTGATACCCCGATTTGGGCGCCCTGATCGGCAAAAACGCCCCCCTGTTCTTCGGCGTCAGCAGGAAACAGGTAAGTGTCTGATCTACATGTCTTTATCGCGGATGAGGGGGACAAATCTCGACATCGAATCGATGATTCGCCCTGTTTTTCCGCTTTACAGGGGTCGAGGAATTCGCCGGAGAGCCCCGGATGTCTCTTTCTCCCCGCTTTGCCCCCACCCTTGCCTCCCCGCAAGCGGGGGGTCAGGTAGGCGCTGCTATCGGCTGCAGGTTGCGGTTGCGGAGTATATGCTGCCGGCGAGAAGGAGCACCGTCATGAAGCGCGCCGTAATCGTCATTTGCGACAGCCTGCGGACCGACCTGATCACGCCGTCCGACGCACCGTTCCTGACCGAGCTCGGCCAGCGCTCAGCGCGGTTCGCCAGCCATGCCGGCGTGTTCCCATCGACCACCCGGACGAGTGCGGCCTCGATCGCCACTGGGTGCCTGCCGGCGCGTCACGGGCTTCTCGGCAACACAATGGCGCTCGACGAGGGCGACGGGCTCGTCTGCTTGTCGGTCGGCAGGCCGGATTTCCGCGATCGGCTACACCGCGCGACCGGCCGGACTTTGCATGCCCCCACCATAGCCGAACGACTCGACGGCGTCGGCGAGACCGCGATCGCGTTCTCGAATGTGTCCCCGGGGGCGGCCTATTTCCTCGACCCCGACGGCTACGGCTGGGTCTACAACGCCGCCGGCAGCTATGGCCCTGGCCGTCGGCCTCTGCCGGCCGAAGACGGGCTCGCGATCGCCAAGGGCGAAGCCGGCGACACCGTCGCGACCGAGCGATTCTGCGAGGAGGTGTTGCGCCGCCGCGCGCCGGCATTGGCGCTGTTGTGGCTCTCGGAGCCGGACTATACCGGCCACCACACGCCGCTCGGCTCACCGGCGCATCGCCGCGCGATCGCGAGTGCGGATGCCAATGTGCGCCGGGTCGCCGAGACGGTCGCCGCACTCGACCCGACAGGCGAGCGCATTCTCTTTCTTGTCGGCTCCGATCACGGGATGGAAACGGTCGACCAGACGATCGATCTCGATACACTGCTGGTCGAGGCTGGGCTGAAGCGCGCAGCGACATCATCCGATGTCGTCGTGGCACCCAACGGCACGGCTGCATTGCTTTATTTCGCCGACCCAAAGGGGGCTCTCGTCGGCAAGGTCGCACGGTTTCTCGAGACCCAGGACTGGGTTGGTCGGGCGTTCGTCGGCAGCGAACTCGCCGAGATCGGGCTGCCTACAGGTTCAGCGGTGCAGATCGCTCTGACATTGAAGCCCGATGACCGCGTCAATCCGCACGGGGTGCCCGGTCACAGCCACATCGTCCGCGACTCGCTCGAACCGAAGGAATGCACCGGCTTCGGCCAGCATGGCGGGCTCGGCAGCAACGAACAACGCCCGTTCCTGTTCGCCTCGGGTGGCGGTTTTGTCCCGGGGGTCTATCGCCACCGCTCATCGCTCGTCGACATCGCCCCGACGGTGCTGCAGCATCTCGGCGTCGGCATGGCTGGGATGGACGGACGGCCGCTGCCGCGCCACCCGGCCTAGGCTCGACCGCCGCGGCGCAATCTGCTACGCCACCCTCATGCCGCTGACCCTTTACAACACGCTAACCCGACGCAAGGAACGGTTCGAACCCATCGACCCGACACGAGTCGGTCTCTATGTCTGCGGACCGACAGTTTATGATTTCGCGCATATCGGCAACGCCCGCGCAGTGGTGGCGTTCGACTTGCTCTACCGGCTGCTCCGCCACGAATACGGCCCCGAGCACGTGCGCTATGTTCGCAACATCACCGATGTCGAGGACAAGATCATCGCCGCCGCGCGCGAGAACGGTGAGCCGATCGACGCGCTGACCCGGCGCACCACCGCGATCTTTCACGAGGACATGTCGGCGCTCAACAACCTGCCGCCAGACGTCGAGCCGCGTGCGACCGAGTACATCCCGCAGATGATCGCGATGATTGAGCGGCTGATTGCTTCGGGCCACGCCTATGCGGCAGAGGGCCATGCGCTGTTCCGCGTCACTTCGTATGCCAAGTATGGCGCGCTGTCGCGCCGCAGCCGGGCTGACATGATCGCCGGCGCCCGCGTCGAAATCGCGCCCTACAAGGAGGACCCCGGCGATTTCGTGTTGTGGAAGCCGTCGAACCCCGAGCAACCCGGCTGGGACAGCCCGTGGGGGCGCGGCCGGCCGGGCTGGCACATCGAGTGCTCGGCGATGAGCGAAACCGAGCTCGGCGAGACCTTCGACATCCATGGCGGCGGTCTCGACCTGATTTTCCCGCACCACGAGAACGAGATCGCACAGAGCGTCTGCGCCCACGCCGGCCACTCGTTCGCGCGCTATTGGCTGCACAACGGCATGCTGACCGTCGGCGGCGTCAAGATGGCCAAGTCTGAGGGCAATTTCATCACCGTTCGTGACGCCTTGGCCGAGGCGCCGGGCGAGGTCATCCGCCTGGCTCTGCTGACCGCGCATTATCGCGACCCGCTCGATTGGACGAATGACCGGTTGCGGCAGGCGCGGCAAAGCCTGGACCGCTTCTATCGCGCGCTGAGCTTGACGCGGGTTGCCGTCCTCGAACGGTTCGGCGAGGAGGATGAGGCGCTCCGTCCGGTGCGCGAAGCGCTCGACGACGATATGAACACGCCACTCGCTTTGGCCGAGCTTCACGAGCTTGCCGGCGCGGTGAACCGGGCAAGCTCCGATGCCGAGCGCTCCGCGCGACAGGGCGCACTCGCGAGCGCCGGCCGGCTAATGGGTCTCCTCGAACGCGACCCGCGCGATTGGCTGCGCGGCAGTGCCGACCCAGATATGGACCGGATCGAGGAGCGCATTGCTGCGCGAGCGGCCGCGCGGCGAGAGCGGCGTTTTGCCGAGGCCGACCGCATTCGCACCGAGCTTTTCGCCGAGGGCATCGTTCTCGAGGACAAGCCAGACGGCACGACAAGCTGGGTAAAGGTCCATACCCTTCCGCGGGAGCCTATTCTACCGACGCCCCAGCGGAGCCGTTGATCATGGCCGGGACCAATCATCGCCGGCCGGCGGTGACCGGAGGTCCCGCGATCATCCTGGTGGAGCCACAGCTCGGCGAGAATATCGGCACGGCGGCACGGGCCATGCTGAATTGCGGGCTCGACGATCTGCGGCTGGTGCGGCCGCGCGACGGCTGGCCTTCAGAAAGGGCGGTCGCTGCCGCGAGCGGCGCCGACATCGTGTTGGAAAAGGCGCGGCTCTACCCGAGCGCCGCGGCGGCGATATCCGACCTTGTCCATGTCTTTGCTGCAACCGCGCGCGATCGGGGCATGGTTCGCCGCGAGGTGACGCCGCGCCGCGCGGCCGCCGAGATGCGCGCCTGGCTCGGCGCCGGCGAGGCGTGCGGCGTGCTGATCGGCCCGGAGCGGACCGGGTTGTTGAACGACGATTTGGCCCTCGCCGACACCGTGCTGACCGTGCCGCTCAACCCGGCCTTTTCGTCCTTGAACCTCGCCCAAGCGGTGTTGATCGTCGGCTATGAGTGGTTCACATCGGGTGCCGAGGCGCTGCCCGAGATCCTGCACCGCGGCGGGAGCCGGCCGGCGACCAAAGAAGAGCTCCTCAATTTCTTCGACCATCTCGAAGAAGCGCTCGAAGAAAACGGATTTCTGCGCAATCGCGAAAGCCGGCCGAGCATGGTGCGCAACCTGCGCAGCCTGTTCCAGCGCGCGCAATGCAGCGAGCAGGAATTGCGCACCTTGCACGGTGTCGTGACCGCTTTCGCCGGCCCGCGCGAGCGCAGGCCGAGGACAAGCCGGTCGACAGCCGTCGATCGTTAAAGCCCGGATAGGTGCTGGGTTTGGTTGATCGAGCCGACGACAAACGAACCGTTATCGAAAATCAGTTCGTTGATGCCGCAAGGGTCCTGCCGCAGGTGCCAGTAACGCGACAACGGCAGCTCCAATGAGAAGAGAAGGAGCACGCGATTGACGCTGTCGTGACTCACCATTACGACGGTCTGATCGGGATGATGCCGCAGAATATCCCGCAATGCCGCGGTCACGCGGGTTAGCACAGCCGCTAGGGTTTCACCGCCAGGGATCGCTGCGATATGCGGCGCGCGAAACCACAGCTCGCTTTCGTCCGGCCAACATTTCTTAGCCTGGTCCCGCGTCAAACCCTGCCATTTGCCATAATCGATGTCGCAGAGCCCATCGATCGGTTGCGGTTCGAGACGAAACGGAGCCGCAATCGCCGCGCCGGTTTCACGGCAGCGGCCGAGCGGACTCGTGTAGACCGCGTCCGGTTTCCAGGTCGCTGCAATGTAACCGGCGGCCGCTTGCGCTTGTCGGCGACCGAGGCTCGACAGCGGCAGCTCGGCGCGCCCGCGAAAGCGCTCGGGCGCGATCCAATCGACATGTCCGTGACGCACGAGAATGATCTTGGTCATCGCCGCGCTTCTCAGCCGATGCCGTGTTTTTCGGCCCAGCGGGCGATCGCTTCGCCGATCTCGCGGCCTGAATCCTCTTGGATGAAATGGCTTCCTGGCACCGTGATCTCGGTCTGATTGCGCCATCTGCGGCAGAATTCGCGCTGGCGCCCCACCAGGATGGCGCCCGGCTCGGCATTGACAAAGAGCTTGGGAAGGTCGTTTTCGGCCATCCAATCGGCGTAGGCGATCACCAGCTCGACGACTGCAAGAGGCTCGCGGTCGATCGGGATCTCACGCGGCCAGGCGAGGGTCGGCCACCGCTCCTCCCGCGAATTTGCAAACGGACGCCGATACTCGGCCATCTCGGCCGATTCCAGCTTGCGCAGGATCGAGGCCGGTAGGACACGCTCGACGAACATGTTCTTGTCGAGGATCATCTCTTCGCCCGCCGCGGAGCGGAAGCCCTGAAAGACCCGTCGTGAGACATCCGGCCATTCGTCCCAGCTGAGCGGACGAACGATCGCCTCCATGTATACGATCCCCCGCATCCGGTCGCGGTGATGGTTCGCCCAGTCGAAGCCGAGCACCGAGCCCCAGTCGTGACCGACGAGCACCAGCCGGCTGTCCCGGCCAATCGCGGCTTCGATGAACCCCCACAAAAAGTCGCGATGCGTCGTAAAGCGGTAGGTATCAGGACCGGGGTGCTCGATCTTGTCGGAATCGCCCATCCCGATCAGATCCGGCGCCACGCATCGGCCGAACCCGGCAACCTCGGACATGACGTTGCGCCAAAGATAAGAAGAGGTCGGGTTGCCGTGCAGAAAGAGAAACGCCGGCTCGCCGCTGCCGAGGTCGACATAGGCCATGTGCTTGCCGGCGACGGTGACAAATTTCTTAGGGTGCGGTTCGATGCGGTGGGGCGTCGTCATCGCCGATCCTTTGACCTAGGAGCTATCCGGTCCGTCGGACCGGGGCGCGCGGCCATGGACATGCACATGGGCTCCGCCGGCTCCTTCGAGGATCCGGGTCGCCGCGAGCTCGCTGTCGGGGTCCGGGCAGCGCACCCACAGCAGCGCCGCGCCCGCCTTGAGTGCGGCCTCGAACTCCTCGCTGTGGTGCGAGGCGGTGTAATCGTCGAACAGCTCCTTCAACGCAGCACCACCGAGACCGGCTCCCACCAATGCTGCGACGGTAAGGGCGATCGGCCCGCCCGAGAGCACGATGATGCCCGCCACCGTGAGCGGCGCGATGTATTTGATCTCGTCACTGAGCCCGGCAGACAAGAGGCCCGTTCCGTTCTCGGTTTCTGCCTCCGCGACGGCGAGCGAATCGTGCGACGCCAGGACCGAGAGGTCGTCGCGCACGAACCCGCCGGCGAGCAACGCCGACACGGCATTGCGGAAATGTTCGCGGTCGGGAAACGAGGCGACTGCCTCGCGGATGACCGGAAATAATTTCGCGGCCTCGGCCATGCCGATCCTCTCTTTCGTGGTCTGGCGAAGGACATGCTACCGTTAAACACCTGCATGCGTCAGCCATCCCGCCCGCCGATGACCGAACCCGCCGCCTCGCCGGTCATGGTCCAGTACCATGAGATCAAGCGGGCGAACCCCGGCTGCCTTCTTTTCTTTCGGATGGGCGATTTCTTCGAGCTGTTTTTCGAGGATGCGGTCGCTGCCGCCCAGGCGCTCGACATCGCGTTGACCAAGCGCGGCCGGCACGAGGGCGCCGACATCCCGATGTGCGGCGTCCCCGTGCACACCGCCGAGGCTTATCTCGCTAGGCTGATCCGCGCCGGGT
>Ga0318533_10000131_pt1 | contig 24275 bp, 17 predicted proteins | sample GRESIP053b4f27_FD_203675 | JGI IMG/M metagenome (GOLD analysis project Ga0318533, IMG submission 203675) | Tropical soil microbial communities from Luquillo Experimental Forest, Puerto Rico - GRE.SIPMG.053b4f27 | ecosystem: Environmental > Terrestrial > Soil > Tropical forest > Bulk soil...
GGCAGGCGGCGTCCTGCTGGCTGGGACCGACCCGACAGGGTCAGGCGGCGTGGTGCCTGGCTTCGCGGACCAGCGTCAGCTCGAGCTGCTGGTCGAAGAGGGTTTTTCACCCGTCGAGGCGATTTCCATCGCGACGTTGAACGGCGCAAGATACCTTGGCCGCGATGCGCGGATCGGATCGATCGCGGCCGGGAAACAGGCCGATCTCGTGGTCGTGCTCGGCGATCCGACGAAGACCATCGGCGACGTGCGGCGCGTCGAGACGGTCTTCAGGGAAGGGGTCGGCTACGACCCGCAGAAACTCGTCGATTCGGTGAAAGGCCAAGTCGGGATCTGGTAAAAACCTTGCGTGGCGAATGGCTGATGGCTAATGCTCGACAGTCCTTCAACGAGCGGCCCGAAGCGTCACCTTCTGGACGCGCCAGTTCGTGAGCTCGCCCACCAAGAGCTCGTTCTCGTTTCGGCAGTCGAGGGAGTTCACCATCCCGAACTCTTTTGGCAGCTTGCCCGCGCGGCCAAACTTGCCGATGATCCTCCCGTCGAGAGCTATTTTGTAAATCTCACCGTTGTCGAGCGTCTCCGGGTCGTTGGAGTTCGAGCTGTACAGGTATTGCAACGCGCCGGACGTGATGCAGAGCGCCGATGGGACGCCGACGTTCTGGATCTGTGATTTCAGGTTCCCGTCGCTGTCGAACACTTGAATGCGCTGATTGCCGGCGTCGGCGACGTAGAGGTTGCCCTGCGCGTCGATGACGATCCCCCGGATGCCATTGAACTGGCCGGGGTCGGAGCCGCGAGACCCCCACGACCTGATGAAGTGACCGTCCTTGTCGAACTTGGCGATGCGGGCGTTGCCGGCCGTACGGCTCGCTCCGTCTGCGACGTAGATATTGCCCGCGCGGTCCCACGTCACGTCCGCCGTGCGATTGAAGCTATCGCCGGGGATGCCTGACCCGGGCGGTCCCGGGATCCCAAAGCGGCCGCCACCCGTTTGAGCCGCCGGCGCGCCTGCGCCTGGGTTGGAGGGACCACGACCCTCGGGTGGAGGTCCGCCAGCGCCCCGGCCGTCGGGCTGAGCGCCGCGGCCTTCGGGTGGGACGCCTCCGCGCCCCTCGGGCGGTGCGCCGCCGCGTCCGGCGCCACCGGCGGTGGGACGGACGCTAATCGCCTCCGGTTTGCGGCTCAGGACGAGCTGGAGGCGGCCGTCGGAATCGAACTTCATGACGTTGCTGGAGCCTTGATCGACCAGCCACAGGTTGTCCTGGGGATCCACGCGGGCGGCCTGCGCGAAATTGAACCCGTACACGCCCTGGCCGATCTCGCGCACGAACCTGCCGCTCTGATCGAACTCGAACAGCCGCGAGCCGCCCTTATAGAAGGTGCGAGACGAGCCGACTGTTGCGCCGGGTGCGCCCGTTCGCGTGTAGACGAAGATGTGTCCCTTGGAGTTGCTCGCCACGCCGGCGACTTCGCCCAGGTACATGTTGTCCGGCAGCTTCAGAAGATCGACGGTCGCGTCAAACGGGATATCGGGAACCGACTGGGCGACGAGCGACGCGCCGTACGCGAGCGCGGCGGACGCAACGAGTCCGTTCAGCGTGCGGGATGCGAGCGGAAGCTTCATGATCGGGCTCCTACCGAGCCTTCAGTGCTCGGGGGCGACAGGGGCCCGGGATCGGGACCCGTCCGATGGCTTGGCCGTCTGCGGGCGCAGGAGGATCTTCTGCACGCGCCAAGCCGTGATCTCGGACACGAACAGCTCGTTGGGGTTGCGGCAGTCGATTTCATGGACCGTGCTGAATTCCTTCAGCGCTTTGCCGGCCTTGCCGAACCGCCCGACGATCGTGCCGTCAAGCTCCATCTTGTAGATTTCGCCCGTTTGTGCCGCGGCACGGGAATCGCCGTTGTCGGGCACGGAATTCGAGACAAAGAGGTACTGATGCGGCGGGGGCGAGATGCACACCGCCCACGGGTTCCCCACCTGATCGTAGATGGCCTTCGCGTTCAGGTCGTTGTCCCAGACCGCACGCGCGCGTTGCTACGGTCGCCGATGTACACGTTGCCCTGCGCGTCCATGGCCATTGTGTGCGGCAGGCGCAGCTGTCCGGGTCCCGTGCCCTGCGTGCCCGCCGACTTGATGAACCGGCCGTTCTTGTCGTACTTGACCACGCGGTTGTCGCCGTAGCCATCCGTCACGAAGATGTTGCCCTGCGCGTCCCAGCCGACATCTGTCGGACGGTTGAATGAGTAGGGTCTGTTCGAATTGGGCGCCGAGCCCTGCCCCGTGAAGTTCGTCAGCTCCTCCACGGCCTCCGGCCGCCGGCCCAGCGTCATGGCGACGCGCCCCGCGGGGTTGAACTTGATGACCATGTTTGACCCTTCGTCGACGACCCACACGTTATCGTCCTTGTCGACGCGGACGGCGTGCGCGAAGACCAGACCATAAAGGCCCTGGCCGACCTCGCGCACGAAGTTCCCGTTCTGATCGAACTCGAACAAACGTGTCTCACCCGAGCGCGTGTAGACGAAGACATGTCCCTTGGAGTTCGTCGCAACGCCGATGCCTTCGCCGAAGTAGATGTTCGCCGGCGTCTTGAAGAAGTTGGCGACCGAATCGTAGGGAATCTCGGGAACGTTCTGCGCTTTGGCCTTGCTCTGCGCGAATGACGGCGCCGATAGGCAGAGAAGCACGAATGCGATGAGGACCGGCCGACACCCGTTCATAGGACCTCCGCTTGCTGGCGCGAATCTATCACGGCTCCTTGGGAAAGATCACCGGCAACACCGCGTCAGTCGTGTAAACGCAGCGGTCGTTGTGGCCGCACTCGGGCACAATTTGAATCGCATGCCTGGCGCCGAGCTGCTCATTGACGTACTTGACGAAAGCCTCGCCGCGCGCGCGGCGTGTCGCGCCCTGTGCCATGGCCGGGCAGGATGAGTCGAAGCCGCCGAGCGGGAGCGTGTCCACCTGGCCAAGGAGGTAGGTCGTCGGTCGCGAGACGAGCTGCTTCTTCAACTGGTCGTCGGAAATCTTCGCGGTATAGCCGCCGGTGCGGTCCACGAACCCGGCCGGCCACCTGTCGTAGTTGGGGCACGCGCTCGCATCGAACGGTCCATACGAGAAGTCCGTGTGCGGCTTCTCGGTATTCCATGCCGTGGTGGCGCGGTCCGGCGCGGCGTCGCCGGTGGCCAGCGGACGGGTGGCGCTCGGCCACGCATAGCTCGACGGGTTGGCGACGACGTAACTCACGGGCGTGCCAACCGTGTCGTGGACGCGGTTCGTCATCTGATAGCGCGCCACGAACTGCCCGCCCGCCGAGTGGCCGGCGACGACAATGGCCTTGAGGTTGGGGAAGGATTGCTTGTTCGCGAGCCTGCGCAGAATCTCGTCGACGAAGTCGAAGGACGAGAGTGCGGGGTGGCTCACGGCCGCGCCGCCCGAGCGCCAGCTATCGCCCGTGCAGCTCCAGCTGACCTCGTTCAGAGCGAGCGCGTCCTTGCAACTGCCGGCGTTCGACGCGATTCGTGGTGCAATGACCACCGTGTCCTGGAGCGCGCCCGCCAGAAACGCGGCCGTGGCGGCCGTGGTGAAGTAGTGGTCGGCGTTCCGGTTGGTGCCGTGAACCATTACCAGCGCGCGGCGGATGTTCGCGTTCGTCCCGGCGAGTGGGTAGGTGCGGTAGATCAGCGAACGCGCAGGTCCGCCGCCGAGCGTCACCCACTCAGTGCAGGCGGATACGGCGGTCACGCATGGCGGCTCGGGCGTCGCCGCCGAGCCGCGTGAGTTGGTCGAAGCGATGACAAGGGCGGTAAAGGCGACCAGAACGATTCGCATGGAGCGCGATCCTATCGCACTGTTGGGCCCCCTTATCAACGAAGACCAAGGGCGACAAACTCGGCGCTGCGAGGTTCGGTGCTGCCGACCGCAACGAGCACGTATTGTCTGCCCTCGTACATGTATGTCATCGGGGCGCCCGTCGTCCCGGCGGGCAGTTCGGTCTCCCACAGCATGCCGCCCGTTGCTTTGTCGTACGCGCGAAATTTCCTGCCGCCGGCGCCTGGAACGAGAGACGGCGGCATCTCTGGCCGAAGCCGCGATCCGAGCGTCGCCATGATAGGGTCGCCCTCCCCGACAAAGAGCAGTGTCTTCGTTACGAGGGGGGAGCTGCGGCCAGGATTGCCCAGCCATGGAAGATTCAGCGACTTCAGCAGCGGATGGTTTCTGGGCCCCTCGCCGTTCGGCACCATCCACACCTGATCGCCCTTGTTGAGATCGATGGCGGTGATGCGACCGTACGGGGGCTTCAACAGCGGCAGCCCCTCCGGCCCCGGTGTCCAGGCGCGCGTGCCCGACACGTATTTCAAGTTCGAGATCCTGGGGTCGCCCTTGACAATATCTGCCGTGAACGGGCCGGTGATCGACTGGACGTACAAGATGCCGGTTTCGGGATCGAATGCCCCGCTCTGCCAATCTGCGCCCCCCACGGAGCCCGGTAACTGGATCGTGCCCCGGATGCCGTCGGGACCGTCGCCTCGCACGGTGGGCGGTGTGAAGACGGGACCGATTCGATAATATTTGAGGAGCTTGACCGCTTGCGCGCGCAATTCTGGCGTGAAATCGATGAGATCGTCGATGGTGACGCCTTGGCGATCGAAAGGCGGCGGCTTGGTGGGGAACGGCTGGGTCTGTGCAGTGCGCTCACCCGGCGTTTCCGAACGCGGAACGGGCCGCTCCTCGATTGGCCAGACAGGCTTTCCGGTCGTGCGATCAAACACGAACGCGAACGCCTGTTTCGTGAGCTGCACGACCGCTTGAATCGGCCTCCCCTCGACGGTGATGTTGGCGAGGATCGGAGCCGCCGGCAGGTCGTAATCCCACAAATCGTGGTGGACAATTTGATAGTGCCACACTCGTTCGCCCGTGAGACAGCTGACGCAGACGAGCGTGTTTGCAAAAACGTTGTCGCCGAGCCGATGCCCGCCGTACATGTCGTTGGTCGGAGCCGTCATCGGCAAATACGCAAGTCCCTGCTCTTCGTCGGAGCTGACAACCGACCAGAGATTTGCCTCGCCGCTGTACGACCATGAATCCTTCTCCCACGTCTCGTTGCCTACTTCGCCCGGCTGCGGAATCGGATTGAACGTCCACCGCGGCTTGCCGGTGCGCACATCGAATGCCTGCACGACTCCCGGCGCGGCCTCCATGCGCATTGGCCGATCCGTCATCGATCCCCCGAGTCCGACGCCGACGATGACGACATCGCGACACACGTGGGCCGCGCCGGTCCATGCATATTGAGTCGCGCGGGGCCCCAGACCGGGTCGCAAGTTGACGCGTCCCATGTCACCAAAGGCTGTGACGGGCTGTCCCGTGCGCGAGTCCAGCGCGATCAAGTACTCCCCGCGGACAAGGAAGAGACGTTGCTCAGTCCCGTCGGTCCAGTAGGTCACGCTGCGCGTACTGTCCCCGCGAAGCCCCTGCGCCTGCTCGTCGGGAAACGGTTCCTGAACCCACAGCGTCTTGCCCGTACCCGGATGGAACGCCTCGACCAGCCCGATACCGTTTGGGCTGTATAGAACACCGCCGACCATCAGAGGCGTAGCGCGGAAATTGTTGGAATAGGAGAAGTCGGGGGCTCTCGAGCTGAGGCCGGAGTCGACCGCCGGGCGCCGCCACACCACTCGAAGCCGCGAGACGTTGTCCTTGTTGATTTGATCGAGCGGCGCGTACTTCGTGGCTCCAGAATCTCCGTTATATCGAGCCCATTCGCCTCCACGCGCGCCCTGTTGCGCAACTGCGACCGCAGTCCCCAGAACGATGGCAGCGCCGACCAGAGTCCATCGAGGAATCGTCATGAAAGCCTCCCGGCTTTGACTATTGCCCCCAATAGCGCGCCCATTGTAGGCCTCTGGCGGCGCACGAAGTCGCCTCTGGTGCTGACAATTCTTGAATCGCGAGGCTCGCACCATGCGGCATGACGCTCGAACGAGTGAAAGGACTTGACAGCGAAGTTCCGCGTGGGATGATCCGCTGAGTTTTTGGTGGAAGATCTCGGGGATTCTCACAAGGGGGAAGCAGGCCATGACACTCATGCAGCTCGTCAAACCAGCGGGGGCGGTCGCTACAGTTGCGTTACTCTGTTTCGCGGGTCTGTCGGTCACGTCGCCTCGCGTGCGTGCCGAGACGAATTCGAGTGTACAACTCGGTTTTGACATCGCGCCTGTCAAGCTCAATTTGAACGGCTTAAACCCGGCCCTCGTGGGAAAGGGCAGCTACATCGTCAACGCGAAGGGCGACTGCAACGGCTGTCATGTCAGCCCCGACCTTTCCCCCGCAGACCAAAACGGCTTCGTTCCGGGCCGCGATCCGTACTTGTTACCCTTCACGCCCCCTGCGAAGGTCAATCCGGCCTCCTACCTGGGCGGCGGCGCGACGTTCGGCCCGTTTCCGGGCAAAGGGATCGGGGGGAACGGTCCGCTGGTTATCTACAGCCGAAACTTGACGCCCGGGTGCGACAAGGCTCCGTGTAACAACCCGCTTCCTGAAGGCGGCCACACGCTCGAGGAGTTCCAGCGGATCATCAGGACCGGCCACGACTTTGATCAGGCGCACCCGGCGTGTTCGACTGGAACCTTAGGTGCGCAAGGTTGTATCCTTTCTCCTCCCTTCAACGCCGATCTCCTTCAGGTCATGCCGTGGCCGACCTACGGCAATATGTCGGACGATGACATCCGCGCTATCTACGAATACCTGAGGGCCATTCCCTGCATCTCCCATAAGGGCACAGTCGGCCTTCCGGCCAACCTGTACCAGGTCTGTCCTTGAGACGCGGTTACGGACCGGCGCCAACTGTCTGACGCCGGCCCGTAAGCAGCTGTACTGACCGGTTGAGGTGTCCACGTGAACTGCCCAAAATGCGCAGGAGCGAATTTTGGTTGGGCCAAGAAATGTGATCACTGCGGTTCTGTGTTCACTGATGAAAACATCTCTCAGACGCACACAGCAAGGGACGCAGATGGCGTGCGCCGAACGGCGAATTACGGCAATGACCAAGAGCGACTGAGACTCGAATCGAATCCGCCGGTCGACCGCGACGAGCTGCAGTTCGATCACGTGGTCCCTGAATCCAGCCCGTTGGACACGCGCGGCAGGGCCGGCGTGGTGTGCTCTGCTTGCCAGCAACTGATTCCCGACGAGTACTACGAGATTAACGGGCGTATCGCGTGTCAGCGCTGCCGGCTCGCCATCGAAGCGGCTGCCGCAACACCAACAGACGCGGGTCCGTTCATAACGGCTGCTCTGTTCGGCTTCGCCGCATGCATCGTTGGAGCCTTCATCTATTTTGCGGTACTTTACTTCGCCCATCTCCAAATCGGCATTTTGGCGATTCTGATCGGATACATGGTGGGATACACAGTACGCAAAGGTGCCGGCGGTCGGGGCGGGCTGCGCTTCCAGGCAATGGCTGTCGCGCTTACCTATGGATCGGTCGCTCTAGCGTATGTGCCAATCGTCGTGATCTCTAGCGTCAATGCGGCGCAGAGGGTGCAGCATTCTGCAGCCGCGGCAGCTTCAGCTCCAGCCGCCGACCCGCGCCCGCGGGAAGGTCAACCGCGCAGTCCAGTCCCGGGCGTTGTTATGCTGCTGGCGTTTGTCGCGGTGCTACCCGTCCTTGTCGTGGTGAGCTCGCTTCCGTCGGGCCTCATCAGTGCGTTTATCATTCTGATCGGCATGCGGCAGGCCTGGCAGATGACGGCTGCGGCGACGCTGAGCGTGTTCGGACCCTACAGGGTCGGGGCTGTTCCACGGTCCGAACCGTCGTGACGCCGGACTCCTGCTCAAGCTGCCGAACCGAACTACCGCCGTTCGCTCTGGCATGTCCTGCTTGCGGTGCGCTGATCTACGCTGACCGCTTGAAGGCGCTCGCTGCGAGCGCCGATGTGGCTGCCGAGTCCGGCGACCTCTCGGAATCGCGGAAGCGATTGGCGGACATGCTGAGGCTCTTGCCTGCTCACTCGCGACAGTACGCGACTGTTAGCGAGCGGATCCGCGATCTCACCCAGCGCCTCGAAATCCCGACAAACGAAGGACTGTCGCCCTCGAGCGATGCGCGGCCGTGGTGGAAGCGCGGGGCTGCTGGCATCGTCGCGGTCGTCGTCCTGCTCCTCGGCAAGCTCAAGTTCCTTCTACTTGGTTTGACTAAGGCTGGCACGTTCCTCTCGATGTTTGCATTTTTCGCCGTGTATTGGTCGACGTATGGCTGGCCGCTGGCGCTGGGCATCGTGTTGTCGATTTACATCCACGAGATGGGGCACGTGGCCATGCTGCGTGGGCTCGGCATCGATGCGGGCGCCCCCTTGTTTATTCCTGGGGTCGGCGCGTTTGTCATGTTGAGACAACAGGTCGACCCGCTGACTGACGCCAAGATCGGTCTCGCCGGCCCCGTCTGGGGTCTTGGCGCGGCGCTCGCCGCGCTTGGGCTCTACGCGGCAACCGAGGCGAAGATTTGGTTCGCCATCGCCCAATTGACCGCCTTCATGAACCTGTTCAATCTCATTCCGATCTGGCAGTTGGACGGCTCAAGAGGGCTTCACGCGCTCTCGCGGTCGCAGCGATGGACGCTGGTAGCAGCAATCGTGCTCGCGCTCATCCTCACCGAGCAGCGCATGCTGCTCATCGTTGGCGCCATTGCCGTGTGGCGGGCGGTGCAGCGCGAGGAAGGTCCCGGCGATACACGTGTGCTCGCCACGTTCGCGGCGCTCGTCTTCGCGTTGTCCCTTTTGGCGCGCGGCGTGGGTTGAGGCTCCGGTCAGCCAACTCCTCATGCGAAAGCCCGAGCCGGCCGCGCAATCCATCCCTCGTTACGCACACATCCGACAAACCATCAGCCGATCCACAATCCTTTGAGAAGGGACAGTCATTTGACCCCAGACACGCGGCTCGCCTCCGAGCGGTTTCCCCGATCTTCTCAATACCACCCCGATTGGGTTCTCGCCAACGCCAGCGGGGGCGCCAATGCGCTATGGCTGACCGAATGGCTCACGACCGCGTTAGACCTGCGGCCCGGTACGAGGGTGTTGGACCTCGGTTGCGGGCGGGCGTCATCGTCAATCTTTCTGCGGCGAGAATTCGGAGTGCAGGTTTGGGCTGCCGACCTTTGGTTCAGCGCGTCGGAGAACATGCAGCGCATCCGGGATGCGGGGGTCGAGGACGGCGTGTTTCCGCTTCACGTCGACGCCCGGGCGCTCCCATTCGCCTCGGACTTCTTCGACGCCGTTGTCTGTGTCGACTCCTTCCCTTATTTTGGGACGGATGATCTGTACCTGAACGACCTGGCGCGGCTTGTGAAGCCGGGTGCTCCCGTTGGAATCGCAGGTGCTGGACTGATGCGGGAGATCGAGGGTTTCCTTCCTGATCACCTTCGTGAGTGGTGGACCCAGGATCTCTGGTGCCTGCATTCAGCGGCTTGGTGGCGCTGGCATTGGGAACGGACAGGTATCATGGACATTGACCTGGCCGACACATTGCCCGATGGTTGGCAACGTTGGCTCGACTGGCAAAGGGCTGTCGCGCCGGACAATGCAGCAGAAATCAAGGCGGTCGAAGCGGATCGTGGTACCTACCTCGGTTACGTTCGGCTCGTGGGTCGCCGCAATAGCCAGGCGGAGCTCGCCGATCATGTCATCTCCGTACCGCAACAGTACACAAAAAAGCCTTTGCTCCGGAACGAGGAGTAGTAAATCGAGGGAAGCGATGGGAGCTGTTCGCCGCAGCGACGGCTTTGGCCCTCGACGCGCGTTCCTAGCCGCGAGAGGTTCGATCCCGCGAAGCCTTACAACGGCTTGCCGCACATAAGGTCGGCCACCGGACCATGTTCCTGATCGCGAGAACGACAAGGAGCACGCGCTTCAGAGCCGTCAACTGTGCACGAGGTTTTCGAGGCAACGGCTCGACGCCCAGAGAAGATCAAGCCGATTGTCCGAAGGAAGACAACGACGGCCGTCAGCGTGGGCTATCTTGTCTGGATTCAGCGACCGATTCAACGGACCGGGTGGCCGCCTGGGTTATGGCGAAGGACAGGTACAAGAATAGCCAACTTGTTTCGTCCGACAGACGTGTGCGATAACGCGGCGTGCTCTATGCGCTGGACCACACTTTCCGCGTGGCCGCCACGGTCGGCCCGGTCGTACTAATCGCGTGGACCGTCGCGCGGCTCTTAGTGCGCGAAGCTGATACGCCGAAGCAATTGACGATCGGGCTGCTGGCTGCGTTCACAACGGTCAGCGCCTCGAGTGCCGTACTTGGCGTGCTCGGCGTGTTGTCTTTCCGCGGCTACGTGGCGGTCCTGTGGCCGCTATTGGCTGCGGCATACCTCCTCTGGCGCAAGTACGGCTCAACGAAAACCCAGTCAGCAGCCAAGCTGAAACTCTCATGGCCGGTGGCGGCGGTTGCGATCGTGTCGACGACCGTCACCATTGGAGCTCTAGGGGCAAGGCTTTCCTACCCGATTCCAGACTACGACGAGCTGACTTACCACCTGTTCTTCCCGAATCAATGGATCGCGCATCACCGTGTGTTTCTCATTGACACGCCATTCGGCGACGCGGCACCCGGGTACGCACCATCGGACGGCGAGCTCTGGTACGCCTGGCTCATGGCTCCGATGGCGGGGCCAGCGCCCCAGCTAGAGAGTAGTCTTCCCGAATTCTGGAGCACCGAGGTGAAGGGGCGCCACGTTCTCTTTCACGGAGGTATCGGGTTGCTCGGGAAGGTCGGCCAGTTTCCGTTCCTGCTTCTTCTGGCTTTCTCACTCACCTTGCTCGCACGCCGCCTCGGAGCGAAGCCATCCATGGAGTACCTCCCGGCGGCGTTGCTTCCGTTCATTCCGTGGGTGCTTCGGGAGGCATCGTCGGGTTCGGTCGATCTGATGATGAGCGGCCTTCTTGTGTCGGCCCTGGCGTTCATCTTCGAGTATCGGACGACCGGCACGCTGATCGATGCAGTCGCTGCAGGCCTGTCGCTCGGCCTGGCATGCAGCGTGAAATTCGTATCGCTCCTCTACATGCCATTCGTACTTGTCGTAGCGGTGATCGGCTTCTTGCGAGCACGAGACGGAAAGGGCCTGCTGGCGTTCTCCCTCGCGTGCGTTGTCGCCGGCACCCCGTGGTACTGCCGCAACGCGTTGCTCACCAGCAATCCGCTTTTCCCGGCCGACGTATCACTGTTCGGACACGTTGTGTTTCCCGGCGCGTACACCCGGGGCGCGATGACGGCGAGCAAGTTTCACGCGCCTGACTTCCGGTCGGCTGTCATCATCGCCACAAATGTGGTGGGATTCTGGTTCTCAGTGCTTTGCTCGGGTGGAATGGCCGCAAGCGTGATTCTCTCTCGGCGTCGTCCTGAATGGCGCTTGGTCGCGTGGATTGCGCCAGTGGCCCTCGTGTGGCACTTCCTCGTCGTACCGTACAACTCGCAGCAGCGTTTTCTGCTATGGGTAGGCGCCTTGACCCTACTCCCGCTCGCGTTCTGGGCGGACACGCCGCGAGGCCGCCTCTTGCTTGGACTTCTGCTCGCAGCGCTCGTCGACCTTTCACTGATTGGCTCGCGAGTGTCGTTTCATTTTGGACCCATCCAGGTCCCAGGTGACGGGCTTCTGATCGTCAACAGGCGCGCTTTTCTCGAAATGGCGCTCGTGGCTCTTGTTATCTGCGTAGGCTGGTACATCGGTCGATTGAACACGTGGGTGAGGTTTGCTGCCGTCGCGCTGACGATGACAGCCGTATTTGTTCTACCCATTCTCTTCGTGCGCCCCATGAGCGCCGCGCTTGTACCGCAACTTCCACTCACCGGCTACCTTCGCCTGCTTCAGGAACATCCGAGAACCGTGGCCTATTCTGGGAACAACATTCCGTATTTTCTCGCGGGCGCGGAAGGTGAGACGCGTGTCTACTATGTCAACGTCGATGGGCAGACGAACAAGCACCTGTATTCATACATCCGCGACGAGGCGCTCGCCAGCCGACTGGACAAGACAAAGGAGAAATCGGACTGGGCTCGGCGCAACCCCAACTTCGACGCGTGGCTGCACGCGATGGTCGCTCTCGGCGTTCAATGCCTATTTGTCGAACCGCTGAATCCTGTCGAGGGCGCGTATCTTGCGCACGATGCCGATGGTTTTCCGATCGAACGCGTCTGGGCCAGAGGACATCCGGAAGCCTTGCCGCTCATCGCATCGAGCAAGAAATGGGAGATCTATAGAGTTCTGCCGCAGCATTGAAGCTGACTGTAGAAAGGGGGAAAAGGGGTCGCGCAAATGTTGTGGTGCCGTTTCCGCGACTGTCGCCGTCGCGGGATGTGTTTGACCAGGTCTCAATAGGGAGCGGGTTGGACGGGTCCGCGGATAATCCTCCACGGCCCCGCACACTACATATAGGGGTTATCTGCGTCAACTGGATAACCAGCTCGCTCGATTCTGCGGGCCTTTTCGAGATCTGGTGCGGAAGCGGGGATTTGAACCCCGACCGGGTTGCCCCGACTAGCTCCTGAGGCTAGCGCGTCTGCCGTTCCGCCACTTCCGCAGTGGTGAGAATTTCCTCTGGCCGGAACACTCAGTATAGCTCATGCCCTCGCGCTGCGAGCCGTCGGAGGCACCGGTACCGCCTGGCCTCGCGCTTCTTCCATCGAGCCAACCGAGGCGCTGATCAAGAGGGGCTATACTCGAAACGACCGCGCCCGTTTCACGGCTGTCTGACTCACTTGGGGCCTATCCCAAGTTTTTCACACCGAGGTTGCCATGGCTCGTCGTGGTTTGACCCTCCTGTTCACGCTGCTCGGCGTCGCCGTGTTCGTCTCAATCGCAGGTTTCGTCGCGCTCTATCTCCTCTTCGGCCGCGAGCCTGCCGTTGCCTCGAACACCACGCTCGTCCTGCAGGTCGGCGGCGATCTCGCCGAGGTCGCGCCCGGCGATGTTGTCGGTTACTTGCGCGGTGTCCGGACGCCCACCGTCCGTTCGGTGGTCGACAACCTCCGGAAAGCGAAGGCCGATTCGCGGATTCGTGCGGTCCTGCTCAAGCCAGCGGGATTCAGCTCGCCGTTCTGGGGCAAGGTGCAGGAGATACGCGACGCCGTCCTCGAGTTCCGGAAGTCCGGAAAACCGGTCTACGCGTACCTCGAATACGGCGGCGATCGCGACTACTATCTCGCGACGGCAGCGGAAAAGATCTTCCTGATGCCGTCTGCGCCGCTCGACCTGACGGGCGTTGCGACCTACGAGCTGTTCCTCCGCGGAACCCTTGACAAAATCGGCGCCTACCCCGATCTCCACCACATCGGCGACTACAAAACGGCCATCAATACCCTGACGCAGAAGGGTTTCACACCGGCGCACAAGGAAATGGACGAGTCGCTCAACCGCGATCTGTACGACCAGATCGTCCGCGGGATCGCCGACGGCCGAAAGAAAAACGACGCCGAAATCCGTCAGCGTTTCGACGAGGGTCCATTTCTGCCGGAGGACGCCCTTCACGCGGGCCTCATCGACGATGTCGCCTACGAGGATCAGGTGAACGACAAGCTCCAGGCGGGTGAGCGCCGGCGGCGCGTGGACGGTGATGAGTACGCGCGCGTCTCGCTGACGTCCGTTGGCTTGAATCGCGGACCGCGCGTCGCCGTGATCTACGCAACCGGCACGATCACCAGCGGCAAGAGCGGTTTCGATCCGATCAACGGCGCCGTTGTGGGCTCCGATACCCTCATCGAGCACATCCGGCAGGCGCGCCGCGACAGCGGCGTGCGAGCCATCGTGCTCCGCGTCGACAGCCCCGGCGGATCGGCCGCGGCCTCCGACGCCATCTGGCGGGAGCTCGTCATCGCCAAGAACGAACGCGCGGATCGGCCTCTCGTCGTGTCGATGTCGGATCTCGCGGCGTCCGGCGGTTACTACATCGCGATGCCGGCGCAGGCGATCGTTGCGCAGCCGTCCACGCTGACCGGGTCGATTGGCATTTTTGGGGGAAAAGTCGTGACGGGCGGCGTCTACCAGAAGCTCGGCGCACGCATCGAATCGACCAGCGTCGGCAGGAACGCCGAGCTCGATTCACCGGTGCGGCCCTACAACCCGAGCGAACTGAAAAAATTGAACGAGCAGCTGCAGGCCTTCTACGATCAGTTCGTCGAGAAAGTCGCCGAGTCCAGACACACGACGCCTGAGAAGATCGATGCGATTGCGCAGGGTCGTGTCTGGACGGGACGGCAGGCGAAAGAGAACCAGCTGGTCGACGAGCTCGGCGGGCTGGACCGTGCGATTGCGATCGCCAAGCAACGCGCGAAGATTCCTGCCGAGACGGAGGTCGAGCTCGTCGTGTACCCGGCGCGGCGGAGCTTCTACGAACTGTTGGCAGATCAGTTGAGCAGCCCGGGGGAGGGGATCGCCGTCGCGACGTGGTTGAATGCCAACCTGTCGAAGAGCGAGATCGAGGCGTTGCGGGTGATGCGAAGTCCCCTTGCGCTGTTCAGGCGCGGCGAGGTTCTGGCGTTGATGCCGTTTACGTTCTTACGCTGACGAGCTACGAGGTCGCGCGCTGGAGTGACTCGCGGTTCACTTCGATCTTCATCTTCTGCTTGGCTTTCACCATATAGGCGCCGAAGAAGCGGTTGCGCCAGTCGGTCAGCACCTCTTCACGGAAGCGATCCTTGGCGTTCGCCCAGTCAGCCGACGTGACTTCCTGCTTGTCGAGGACTTTCACGATGGCAGTGCCGTTGTCGGTGGCGATCGGACCGCTGACGCCGCCAACCGGAAGCTTGAACGCCGCGTCCTCGACGGCTTTGGCGACACCGAGATCCGGAATCGGTGAATCGCGGGCGATGAGCTCCGTCGTCTTGGCTTCCAGTCCGGAAGCTTTCGCGGCCTTCTCGAAGTCGGGCGCGTTCTTGAGCTTGAGGGCAATCTCGGCCGCCCGCTGCTGACTCAGATCGCGTGCCTTACGTTTGATCACTTCCTCGCGCACGCGCTCCTTGACCTCATCGAGCTTGGGCACGTAGGGATCCTGTTTCGCGACCATCGTCTCAAAGATGAAACCGCGTGACGCTCGGAGCGGCCCAGCCACATCACCCTGCTTCATCTCGAATGCGCGGCTTGCGGCTTCAGGAGACTGCCCGAGTCCGAGAATCGGCTCGTCACGGGCGAAGAACCCCGACTCCTGGACGGTGAGCCCTTTTTCCTTCGCGACCCGGTCGAGGTCCGAGGGCTTCGTAATCTCCTTTTCGAGGGCCTGAGCCAGGTCCGAGGCCTGAGCCTGCGCGCGCTCGTAGGCGAGCTGATCCTGAATCTGCTGTCGCACGTCCGCCAGCGGCCTGGTCGTCGCCGCCTTCTTGTCCACGACTTTGATGATGTGGTACCCGTACTGCGTCTTGACCAGATCGCTGATTTTTCCCGGCTCGAGCGCGAACGCCGCCTGGTCGAATTCCGCCACCATCCGTCCGCGGCCGAAGTAGTCGAGGTCGCCACCGTTCTTCTGGCTGGCTTCGTCCTCGGAGTATTTCTTCGCAAGCTCCGCGAAGTCGGCGCCCGCTCGGGCCTGCCTGAGGATGTCCTCCGCCTTGGCCTTGACCGCGGCGTCGTCTTTGCCCTCGGTCTTCAACAGAATGTGGCTCGCGCGCACCTGCTCCGGCGTCGAGTACTGCTCGAGGTTGTTGTTGTAGGTCCGCTCGATCTCGGACGGCGGGACGACGACCTTCGCACGAAGCGCATCGATATCGATCAGGAGATATCGGATCTTGCGCTTCTCGGGAATCTTGAACTCGTCCTTATGATCAGCGAAGTATCCCGCGATGTCTCCATCACTCACCGTCACTTGCGTTCGGAAGCTGTCGGCCGTGAGGCTGACCACCGCGAGCTTGACCTTGTCGTTGCGCCGCCGGTACTCCTGTTCGAGATCCTTGTCCGTAACCGACATCCAATCGGTGACCGACGACCGAAGCTTCTGTACGGTGAGCTGGCGACGCACGTTGTCCTCGAACTCCGCGGCCGTCATGGGAGGTCGCTGCATCCTCAGCAACTGCTGGTACCGCTGGTCGCCGATAAAGGCGCCGTTTTCCTGAAAAGCGGGAATCGAGAGAATTCGCTCGCGCACCTCGGCATCGCTGACTGAGACGCCCAAGCGCCGTGCATCCGCGAGCTGCGCCCGCTCGTCGACCATCTGCTGAAGAATCTGTTGCTCGACGCCGAGCTGTTTGAGCAGCTGCTCGCTCATCTGCCCGCCGTAGGCGGATCGATAAGCCTGCAGCTGCGCTTGATAGGTGCGTCGGAATTCGTTGGCGGTAATGTCCTGGCCTTCGACTCGAGCGATAGTCTCGCCCGACGCCGCGTCCGCGCCGCTTCCGCGAAGGAAATCAGGAATATAAAAAATGATGAACGCCAGCACGACGATGCCAAGGCTCCATTTGAGCCAGCTCATATGCCGACGCATCCGATTGAGCATGGTCATAAGAACAGCTTTCGGCTCACAGCGACTCTCGGAATTCCTCGACCTTCAGCCATCCGCCTTCTTACGTGCCAGCCCGTGCCGGAGCATGGCGGGCGGCACCAGAACGCTGGTGGGAAACTACGATCGTATGTCATGAAGTGACGACGTGGCAAGCAGTTACCGGCGTCCGTATGATATATTTGCAGATCACAGAAGCACTTACGGATGCCTCCAGCCAGTCGAGCCACGAGGATGCCGGTGCCCTTTTATCAGGCTGTCGGCTCCGCCGGGAAAAGCGGGTCAAGACTGCGCCGGGCGAGCGAAATCTCGTTAACGACGCCGGGGCTCGATCTGTCTACGAAGCTGCGCGTGTTTCAGCGCACCTTGCGCGGCCGTGTCGAGCGGCGGGACGCGCTGGTCGACATCGTCCGGGCGGTCAACGGAACGCTCGAGCCCGAGAAGATTGCGGAGCTCGTGATCGATCGCGCCGCAACATGGATACCCGCACCCTGCTGGGCTGTCGTCTCGTCGGATCTATCGGGTCAGCTCTCCGTGCTCGCGGCTCGCGCGCTGACGCCGGACATGGGTCCCGCGTTGACGGCGATTGCCCGATGGGCAATGGCGCGAGGTCAGGAATTCGCGTCGGCCAACCTGCGCGATGACGAACGGCTGCACGACCCGTCGGTTGGCGCTGTTCTCGCATTTCCGCTGAGTTGCCGCGGTCGGGATGTCGGAGCCCTGCTGGCGCTGGATCGAGCGTCGTCGGTGCGCGCGCCACAACTGTCGCCGGGAATGCTCCGCGCGGTGCGTATTCTGCTCGAGCCCGTGGCGGTCGCTCTGGACAACGCGCTCCAGCTCAAGCGCGTCGAAGCCTTGTCGGTGACCGACGATCTCACGCAGCTGTACAACTCACGGTACCTGAATGCCGTGCTGCGCCGTGAAACCAAGCGCGCCTCACGAAACGGGCGGCCGCTCTCTCTGCTCTTCATCGACCTGGACGGATTCAAGGGGGTGAACGACGCCCACGGGCACGTGTGCGGTAGCCGCGCGCTCGTCGAGGCGGCCGCGGTCATTCGCGGCAGCGCGCGTGAAACCGACGTCGTGTCACGATTCGGGGGGGACGAGTTTGCGCTGGTGCTGCCCGACACCGGGCGCGAGGGCGCGTTCGCGGTCGGTGAGCGCATTCGTGAGCGCATCGCGGCTCACGTATTTCTCGACGGCGAGGGTTTCGGAACGCGGCTGACGTGCTCGGTGGGCGTCGCCACGCTGCCTGATTCCGCCGAATCCGCGGATGGGCTCATCCACGCCGCGGACCAGGCGATGTATGCCGTGAAGGCGGCGGGAAAGAACGGTATTCAGGCCGCTGTCGCTCCAGCCGATACAAGCGAATAGCCAGCAGTCATTGATCGATAGTCACTCGTTGATGGTTGGAGTCGTGAAGTATGAGTCGTGAAGTGTCAGCCATTGGCGCGGTTGTTCGCCATGTTGCACGCTTCTGCATCGGGGAAGGGCTCGCCGAAGGCCAGTCACGTTGACCAACCGCCAACCGCCAGTCCGTTCAACGACGAACCGCCAACGCCAACCACCAACTATCTATCGTGACGACGTGAGGAGTTCTGTTTGAGCCTTCGTTCGATGCTTTCGCTGTTTTCGAGTGACCTGGCTATCGATCTTGGTACCGCCAATACCTGCGTATACGCGCGGGGCAAGGGGATCGTCGTCAACGAACCGTCCATCGTCGCCATCAACAAAGTCAACGGCCGCGTGGAGGCGGTCGGCAAGGATGCGAAGGATATGCTCGGCCGGACGCCCGGCAACATCGTGGCGATCAAGCCGATGAAGGACGGCGTCATCGCCGACTTCGAAGTTACCGAGAAGATGTTGACCTACTTCATTAAGAAGGCGCACAACCGGAACGTGTGGGTGCGGCCCCGCATTGTGATCGGTGTGCCGTCGGAGATTACCCAGGTGGAGAAGCGGGCGGTGAAGGACAGCGCGTATCGAGCCAAGGCGAGCGAGGTGCATCTCGTGGAGGAAGCGATGGCGGCAGCCATCGGCGCGGGCATGCCGATTACGGAGCCGTCGGGCAACATGATTGTCGACATTGGCGGCGGCACGACCGACATTGCCGTCATCTCGCTCGCCGGCATTGTCTACAGCAAGGCCGTGCGCGTCGCCGGCAACGAGATGGATGAAGCGATCATCCAGTACATCAAAAAGCAGTACAACCTCCTGATCGGCGAACGGACGGCGGAGCAGATCAAGATCGAGATCGGCTCGGCGTTCCCCCTCGAGGATCGGATGACGATGGAGATCAAGGGCCGGCACCTCATTGAGGGTGTCCCCAAGACGATCACGATCACGGACGAAGAGATTCGCGAGGCGCTGGCCGAGACCGTCAACGTCATCGTCGATGCGGTGCGTGTCGCGCTGGAGCGGACGCCGCCCGAGCTGTCGGCGGATATCGTGGACCGTGGCATCGTGCTGACCGGCGGCGGGTCGATGCTCAAGAACCTCGACAAGCGTCTCCGGGAAGAGACGGGCCTGCCGCTGGCGATGGCCGAGGATCCGCTCTCCTCGGTCGTGCTCGGCGCGGGCAAGATGCTGTCGGATTTCAACCTGTTGCGCAAGATTTCGATTGACTAGACGGAAGGGCGTTTGAGCTCCGAGCTTGATGGCTGTTGCCGATATTCGCAGTCGCACCGGTTACCTGTTCCTCGGGATCATCCTGGGGCATATCCTCCTCATCTCCGCGCAGGTCAACGCGCGAAGCGGCGTGCCGGTGCTCGAGTCGGTGACGTTCGGGGTGTTCTCCGCAGTGCAGCGGGTCGTGTTTGGCGGCACGAGCACCGTCGCCCGGGTGTGGAACGGCTACATCGGGCTGCGCCACGTCAAGTCCGAGAACGACGGGTTGAAACAGCAGCTCTCCACCGCTCAGATCGCGCTGCAGGAGCAACGGGCGCTGGCCGACCGCGCTCGCGGACTCGAGGAGCTCCTGGATCTTCGCGATCGCTCCAGCCTCCAGACGACCGCGGCAGAGATTGTCGGCGCCGCGGCGACGCCTGACTTTCGAACGGTGACGATCGACAAGGGGACTGCCGCAGGTCTGCGGACCGACATGGCCGTGATCGCACCCGCGGGCGTCGTTGGACGCGTCATCCTGCCCGGCAGCTACGCGTCGAAAGTCCAGCTGCTCATCGATCGCAACGCCGCCGCCGGCGCTCTCATCGAACGGTCGCGTGCGCAAGGGATTGTCATAGGGGCCGGCGACGGCCGCCTCCTGCTCGAGTACATGTCGGAAGTGTTCGATGTCGTCGTTGGCGACGATGTGGTGACGTCCGGTATTGACGGCATCTACCCCAAGGGCTTCGCCATCGGCAAAGTGGACAGTGTGGAGAAGTCCGGCTCGGCGTACAAACAAATCAGTCTACGCCCGGCGGTCGACTTCGACACGCTCGAAGAGGTGCTCGTGATTCTGACGCCGACGCCTGCTGGTCAGGCCGCTGCGGGGGCCGCAGGGAGCAAGGAGTGAAGGCGGCGACCGTCATCCTGGCCATCCTGTTGGCTCTCGTGCTGCAAACAACGGTGGCCCGCTTTCTCGTTCGCGGGACCGTGGCGGTGGATCTGGTCTTGGTGGCGGTCGTGTACGTAGCGCTGTCGTACGGCCCCGTCACTGGACTTCTGACGGGGACCTTTGCCGGCCTCGTTCAAGATGCGATGTCGAGCGGCGTCATCGGCATCGGCGGCCTGGCGAAGACCGTCGTCGGATTTCTGGCGGGCATCATCGGGACGCAGTTCATCGTGACGCACTCGCTGCCGCGCTTCGTGGTGTTCTTCGGGGCGACCGTGTTGCATGCGGCAGTCTTCATGGGTTTGTACATGCTGCTCGATCTGCGCCATTTCGAGTCACCGTATGCCGTCGTTGCGGGCCAAGCGCTCGGGAACGCCATTGTGGGCATTGTGGCCTTTCAAATTGCTGAGCTTGTGCCCGGGGCGATGGAGCGGCGGCACAGCAGGGGGCGGCTGCGCCGATAATGGTTCAGGAAGCGACCATGGTTATTGAAGATCGGCGCCGGGCGGGGCAACGGCTGACAGTCCTCCAGTATGTGATTACGGCCGTGTTCTCGATGCTGGCGGTGAGCTTCTGGGTGCTGCAGGTCGTGCAGCATCCGAAGTACGAAGAGCTGGCGGAGAACAACCATCAGCGGACGCTCGCCTTGCGCGCACCGCGCGGGTTGGTGTTCGACCGCGACGGCCGGGTGCTCATTGTCAACCGCGGGTCGTACAGCATCTCGATCGTGCGCGAGCACACCAAGGACATGAACCGCACGATCGCGCTCCTCGCCTCGGTACTCGGCCTCGACGAGGCGAGCATCCACGGCATCGTGGACCGCCACCGCCGCGAGCCGGTGTACCGGCCGATCACGATCGTGCAGGACGCGACGCTCGCGCAGGTGGCGGCGGTTATCGCACGACGGCTCGACTTCGAATCCGGTGTCCTCGTGGAGCAGGTGCCGACCCGCCGCTACCCCGAAACACTCGCCGCCCATCTGTTCGGATACGTCGGCGAGGTCAGCGACAAAGACGTGGCGGAGGGTGACAGCCTCAAGAGCGGCGACATCGTCGGCCAGGCGGGGGTCGAAAAAATCTACAACGCGCTCCTGATGGGCGAGGACGGCGCCAAGCGCGTCGTCGTGAACAGCGTTGGCCGCGAAATCCGGACGCTCGAAGAGGACGAGCCGCGCGAGGGCAAGCGGCTCCAGCTGACGATCGACCTGGACATGCAGGAAGCGGTCGAGGACGCGATCAAGGCCACGCCCTTCAACGGCGCGGCTGTGGTGCTCGATCCGAAAGATGGGGCTGTCCTCGCGTTCGCCAGCCTGCCTGCCTACGACCCGAATGCGTTCGCCGTCGGGATTGATCGAGCGACCTGGGCATCGCTCAACACGGACGAGCTCCGCCCGCTGAACGACCGCGCGATCCAGGGGCGCTACTCGCCGGGCTCGACGTTCAAGATGGCCGTCGGACTGGCGGCACTCGAGGAGGGCGTCATCACGCCGGAGTTCCGTGTCAGTTGTGCCGGCCACGCCAACTTCTACGGCCGGGACTTCAAGTGCTGGAAAAAGGGGGGCCATGGGTCGGTCGACCTGCGGCAGGCGATCGAACAGTCGTGCGACGTGTACTTCTACACCGTCGGCAACATGGTCGGCATCGACAAGATCAACAAATGGGCGACGGCGCTCGGCCTGGGCGTGAAGAGCGGCATCGATCTGCCCAATGAAGTTCAAGGGCTCGTACCTTCAACAGAGTGGAAGCGCGAGCGGATGCACGAGAAGTGGTACGCGGGCGAGACTATCTCGGTGGCGATCGGTCAAGGCCAGGTGTCCGTGACGCCGGTGTCGATGGCTGTGTACATGGCCACGCTCGCGAACGGCGGGACACGAATTACGCCGCACCTTCTCAAGGCCGTGGACGATGGGAGCGGGTGGAAGCCGGTGCCGGTGCCGGCGCCGCAATCCCAGGTGTCAATCGATCAGAAGAAGCTGCAGGCGATCCGCGACGGGTTGTGGGGCGTGGTCAACGGCGGCGGCACCGGCGGTCGGGCGCGCCTTGTCGGGTACGACGTGGCCGGCAAGACGGGGACGGCACAGGTGATTTCCAATACGGGTCGCGCCGCCGCCCGAACGAGCAAGAACCTGCGCGACCACGGGTGGTTCGTGTTTTTCGCGCCCCGTGACAACCCGCAGGTCGCCGGAGTCGTCTTCCTGGAGCACGGCATTCACGGGCCGAACGCCGCAATCGTGGCCCACCACATCCTCGAGACCTTCTTTGCGAAGAAGGAAGGGCGACCTCTTCCGGCCATGCCGGCGGAATTGCCACTGGACTTCAAGGATCCGCTGGCGAGAGGCGCGTCGGCCGAGACTGGCGCAGAGCGCTGACGTGTTCGAACGCCGCCTCTACTATCACATCGATTGGGCGTTGGTCGTTGCGATTCTGGCGCTGTGCGCGCTCGGGGTCGTGATGATCTACAGCACGACGTCGGACCCGACGCGTGGCGCCTCGAAGCTGTTCCTCATCCAGCTCTACGCGATCATCATCGGGTTGGGCGCAATGGTGGCCACGTTGACGCTCGACTATCGAACGCTCACCGATAAGTCGCACCTGATCTACGTGGCGCTTCTCGGGCTGCTTGTGTACGTCATGCTCTTCGGCATGGTGCAAATGGGCGCGCGACGTTGGATCGCTCTGCGCGGGTTCAACCTCCAGCCGTCCGAATTCGCCAAGATCGGTGTGGCGCTGGTGCTGGCGAAGTTCTTCGGAGAAAATCGCGGCGCTCCCGGCTGGACCGATCTGGCGATCGGCGGGATGCTCACCGCCATTCCATTCCTGCTCATCGTCAAGGAACCGGACCTTGGCACGGCGGTGACGCTGCTGCCGATCTTTCTCGCGGTCGCGTATCTCTCGGGCATGAGGATGCGCATCCTCGGGGTCCTCACGCTCTGCGCGTTGCTCGCCGCACCCATCGCGTGGAAATTCGCGCTGAAAGACTACCAGAAAACACGCATCTCCACGTTTCTCGATCCGTCACAGGACGCCAAAGGCGCCGGATACCAGCAGATCCAGGCTCGTATCACCGTCGGGTCGGGCGGTCTGTCGGGGAAAGGTTTCAGGCAGGGAACCCAAGGGCAGCTGCGCTTCCTGCCCGTGGCGCACAACGATTTCATCTTCTCGGTGCTTGCCGAGGAACAAGGTTTTGCCGGCGTCCTCGTGGCGCTCGGCTTGTATTTATTCGTGATTCTGCGCACGCTTGAGGCCGCCCGGCTCGCGAAAGATCGCATCGGCGCCTACCTCGTGCTGGGCGTGCTCGCCAGCTTTGCTTTTCAGGTGGTCTACAACATCACCATGTCGGCAGGGCTTGCGCCGGTCAAAGGACTCACGCTCCCGCTCATGAGCTACGGGGGATCATCGATGATCGCGACCCTCGCGTCGTTCGGGCTGGTGCTCAACGTCCGTATGCGCAGATTCACGAACTGACGGGACGCTCGGGTCCGGCAAAGCCGCGGAGGCTGCCGGCCGCGCGTTCGAGGAGTTCGTGATGAACAAGGAGATGATCGTCTCCACCAACGGCCACGAAACGATAGTGGCCATTCTCGAAGACGATCTCGTCGCTGAAGTCTTCGTCGAGCGTGAACGCCAGCGCGGCGTCGTCGGCAATGTCTACAAGGGCCGGGTTTCGAAGGTCCTTCCCGGCATGCAATCATCATTCATCGACATCGGCCTGGAGCGCGACGGGTTCCTGTACGTCGCCGAGGTGATCGACACGCTCGAAGAGTTCGAGAAGCTCGAGGCGGACGACGAGCCGAGAGGCGAGTCGAGTGATAAAGCCGAGCCGAGAGGCGCGTCGAGTGATAAAGCCGAGCCGAGAGGCGCGTCGAGTGATAAAGCCGAGCCGAGAGGCGCGTCGGGTAATAAAGGCGAGCCGAAGAGCGACCGGGCCCGCGACCGGGCCACGCAGAAGATCGAGGAGCTCCTGAAGCCAGGTCAGGAGATCCTGGTGCAGGTCGTCAAGGAACCGCTGGGCACCAAGGGCGCAAGGCTCACCTCTCACGTCACCATGGCGGGGCGCTTCCTCGTGTTCATGCCCACCGTCGACCACGTCGGCGTCTCACGCAAGATCGAGTCGCGCGACGAGCGCAGCCGCCTGCGCGGCATCGTCCGCGAGTTCCGCGAGGCCCACGGGTTCACGGGCGGCGTCATCATCCGCACGGCCGCGGCCGGCCGCCCGAAGGAGGACATCGTCAGCGACCTCC
>Ga0318533_10000133_pt1 | contig 24108 bp, 20 predicted proteins | sample GRESIP053b4f27_FD_203675 | JGI IMG/M metagenome (GOLD analysis project Ga0318533, IMG submission 203675) | Tropical soil microbial communities from Luquillo Experimental Forest, Puerto Rico - GRE.SIPMG.053b4f27 | ecosystem: Environmental > Terrestrial > Soil > Tropical forest > Bulk soil...
TCGATTTTCTGGATGAGGTCGGCAACGCTGGTGAACGTACCCCGACGAATGGCGCGCTGGGTGATGAGGCCGAACCATCGCTCCACCTGGTTGAGCCAGGAAGAGTAGGTGGGGATGTAGTGCATGTGATAGCGAGGCCGCTGCGCCAGCCAGGTGCGCACCTTGGGATGTTTGTGGGTGGCGTAGTTGTCGACGATCAGGTGCAGTTCGAGTTCCGGCGGCACCGACTCGTCTAGGTGGCGCAAGAAGGAGAGGAACTCTTGGTGGCGGTGCCGCGGCTTACATTCGGTGAACACAGCGCCCGTGGCGATATCCAGAGCGGCGAACAGAGTGGTGGTGCCATGGCGGACATAATCATGAGTCACGCCTTCGACGTAGCCCAAGCCCATAGGCAGCACGGGTTGAGTGCGGTTCAGTGCCTGAATCTGGCTCTTTTCATCGACGCAGAGCACCAAAGCGTGATCCGGTGGGTTCAGGTAGAGGCCGACGATGTCGCGCACCTTCTCGATAAAGAAAGGATCGGTGGAGAGCTTAAAACTGCGGGTACGGTGGGGTTGCACGCCAAAGGTCTGAAAGACGCGATGCACCGTGGAACGAGAGATGCCGCTCGCTTGGGCGGCTTGCCGGATGCTCCAGTGGGTGCGGTTGGCGGGCTTGCGCGCGAGCGTGCGCTTCAGCAGAACGGCGATCTGCTCATCATCGATGCTGCGGGGCCGACCGGGACGCAGTTCGTCATAGAGTCCGGCCAGTCGATGCTCGATAAAACGCTGCCGCCACTTGCCTACCGTAGCATTTCTCCAGCGCAGACGAGCCGCGATCTGAGTGTTGCTCTGTCCCTGCGCTGACCAGAGCACCAGTTTGGCCCGCGCCACCAGAGAGTGCGGCAAGGTGCGGGAAGCGGCCAGGCTATGCAGTTGGGTTTGTTCCTCAGGCGCGAGGGTAAGGGAAGGCTTGGGACGTCCCGTAACCATGCTTGGAGCTTACCCCAAGCCCGATATTTATGCTAGTTATTTATGGGACACTATACTAGCTAATTCAGTCATACTTCTCATATAGAATTGATTTCCGGTCCCATCCCAGGGACTTGAGCAGTTCGCGATTCGCACTGACCATTTTGTCGAGGCCGCAGATGTAGACGGGCATGTCGGTGCGCGTCCCCACGATGCCCGGGACGTGCTCCTGCACGTAGCCACGTAAACCTTGCCAGGCAGGACCGCCACGGCTGAGTGTGGGCATATAGACGAAGTTTGGGTTTGCAGCCGCGAGTTTCCGGAATTCCCCGTGATAGTAAATATCCGCTTCATGGCGGCTCCCGAACAAAAGCCAGAACTTCTTGTACAAATGGCGCTCAGGATCAGCGAACAGCCATTGCAGCATCGCGCGATAGGGCGCGATTCCGGTGCCGGTGGCAATGAAGAGCGTGTCGCGCAGCGGCGGACGCAGAATGAAATTTCCGAACGGGCCCTGCCCCTGGATTTCGGCACCCTCTTTCAGGTCGCAGAGATAGTTCGACATGAAGCCGTTCTGCACGCGATTGAGACAAAGCGCGAAGCGGTTGCCGTCGGGAGGAGACGCAATCGAGTAGGCGCGCGTGATTTCCTCGCCGTCGGGTTTGGATCGCCTGAGCGAGATCCATTGGCCGGGAACGAAGCCGAACCTTGGCACGCCGTCGACTTCGAACTCGAGGTGCTTGGTGTCGTCCGAGAGCGGCCTGGAGTTCTTCAGTCGAACGGCAAAAGTCTGAAACTGAGCCATATCTGATTGTTGGATGAAACCCAAGACGCCTTGGACGCATGGGAGAGGCCGACGGCTGCTGCGAGCTTTTGAATCGCTAAGTGAAGATCAAAATTGTCGTGCAATTAAGGGGAGAGCGAATTCAGGGTCGTAAGGGCGAACAGATGGGGAAACGAGTGTGTCCCTGGTGGCTAGGATCTCTCCTGGCGAGTCGGGTACGCCGGTGGATACAGGGCGACCCCGAGCAACTGTTGCTGCCGTACCTGCGCGAGGGCATGACGGTGCTCGAACCGGGCCCCGGAATGGGATTCTTCACGCTGCCGCTGGCGCGCATGGTGGGTCCAAATGGACGGGTGATTGCCGTCGAGGTTCAACCGCGAATGCTCGATGGAATGCGGAAACGGCTTGCGAAGGCCGGTTTATCGGAGCGGGTGGATGGCTGCCTCGCGAAATCGGATGCGATGGGGGTAGCGGATCTGGCCGGCACCGTGGATTTTACGCTCGCGTTCGCAGTGGTCCACGAACTCCCAAGTGCGGAACGCTTTTTTGTGGAAGTGGCGCAAGCGTCTAAACCCGGCGCATCAGTCTTGTTCGTCGAACCGAGTGGGCATGTGAAGGCGTCGGAGTTTGAGTCGGAGTTGGAGGCTGCTTCGCAGGCCCACTTTGCAGTCAGCGAAGGGCCAAGGATCCAGCGCAGCCGGACCGCAGTGCTGAGGAAGACTTAAGGAAATCTGGCAACGAGCTTCCTGCCGGGAGCCGCAAAAGGGAGGAAAAGGATCGCCGCTGGTGTGGGCAGGGGCAAGCAAAACCCCGTCGACGGACGGGCGAGGGCCTGTCCCCGTCTGTCCCTATTCCACGGTCACCGATTTGGCCAGGTTCCTGGGTTGGTCAACATCGCAGCCGCGGCGCACGGCGATGTGGTAGGCCAGCAACTGCAGCGGGACAATTTCGAGGATTGGGGCCAGTTCCTCTGGAGCCGGTGGAACGTAGATTACGTGGTCGGCCGCGTCCTTGATTTGTTCATCCCCTTCCGTGGCGAGGGCGATCACCTGTCCGGAGCGCGCTTTCACCTCTTTCAGGTTTGACATGGTCTTTTCGTAGCGCACCACAGATAGAGGGTCGTTGGGATCGCGGGTCGCGATGATCACGACCGGAAGATTCTCGTCGATCAGCGCGTTGGGGCCATGCTTCATTTCACCGGCAGGATATCCCTCGGCGTGGATGTAAGAGACCTCTTTCAGCTTGAGAGCGCCTTCGAGTGCGATGGGATAGTGAATGCCGCGTCCGAGGAAGAGAAAGTCCTGCGCGCGCGAGTAAAGCTTGGCGAGTTCTTCGCACTCCGGTTCGCGGGTGAGCACGTGCTCGAGTTTGCCGGGAAGACGAGTGAGCTCAAACACCTCCAACTTCAGCTGTGCAGGCGTGAGTGTTCCTCGCACCTGTCCCAAGTAAAGAGAAAGCAGGTAGAGCGCCGTTAGCTGCGCGGTGAAGGCCTTGGTCGAGGCCACGCCGATCTCCGGGCCGGCATGGGTGTAGATCGTGCCCTGGGCTTCGCGGGTAACCATCGAGCCAACAACGTTGCAGATTGCGAGAGTCTTGCAGCCCTTGCCCTTGGCCTCTCGTTGTGCGGCAATCGTGTCGGCGGTCTCGCCTGACTGCGTGATTAGCAGCGTGATGGTGTCAGGTGGAATGATGGGATCGCGGTAACGCCACTCGCTGGCGTAATCGACTTCCACCGGGATACGCGCCAGGCTTTCGATCATAAATTTGCCAGCTTGTCCGGCGTGCCAGCTGGTGCCGCAGGCGGCGATGTTGATCTTCTTGGTGGCGCGCAGCTGATCTTCGGTGATCTCCATTTGCTCCAGGAAGATCTGGCCGGTGTCCTGGGAAACCCGCCCGAGCGTAGTGTCGCGAACGGCGCGCGGCTGCTCGTAGATTTCCTTAAGCATGAAGTGCTTGAACCCACCTTTTTCCGCCATGATCGGGTCCCAGGTGACATGCTGGATCTGGCGGGTGATCGGGTTGCCGTCGAAGTCGGTCAGCTTCACACCTTCCGGCGTGATGACCGCAAGGTCGCCGTCGGCCAGGAAGAACAGGTCGCGGGTGTGGTAGAGAATGGCAGGCACATCGGAAGCGACGAAGTATTCGTCTTTCCCCAAACCGATGACTGCGGGCGGGCCGTTGCGCGCCGAGACGATCTTGTTCGGATCGTCGACCGTGATGACGCTGACGGCGAAAACGCCGGTCAACTCTTTCACCGCCTTGCGGACCGCTTCCTCAAGAGTAGGCCGAGGCCCGTTGCCGGACTTGAAGAAGTACTTTTCGATGAGGTGGGCAATGATCTCGGTATCGGTTTCGGTTGAGAATGTATGGCCTTCTTCGATGAGTTTCTTCTTGAGCGTCAAGTAGTTCTCGACGATGCCGTTGTGCACTACCACGATCTTGCCGGTGCAGTCGCGGTGCGGGTGGGCGTTTTCTTCGCTGGGGCGGCCATGGGTGGCCCAGCGCGTATGGCCGATGCCATAGGTGCCGTCGAGCGGCTTGGCGCGAATCACTTCTTCCAGGTTGCGGAGCTTGCCCTCGGCGCGGCGGATCTGCAGGCCTTCCCCGTTGCCGGCGACCGCGATCCCAGCGGAGTCATATCCGCGATACTCCAGGCGGCGCAACCCGTCAATGATGACGGGGACGACTTGTTTTTTGCCAACGTAGCCGACGATGCCACACATAAATTCGCTCCTTCACCCCAGCACGGCCGCAATCACGACGGAGGCGCCTGGCCAGTCCGTCTGAGGCCTCGATCCGGGGGTTACTCCTCCAGGGAGTACCGGTACTCCTCGATGACGGGGTTGGTCAGGACTTCCCGAGCAATGCGCTCCACTTCGGAGGCCGCCTCGGACTTCGACAGACCATCGTCCAGCATCAATTCAAAGTATTTTCCCTGACGGACCTCCCCCAAACCCTTGTAGCCCATTTTCCTCAGGGCGCCTTGAATGGTCTTCCCCTGGGGGTCGAGGACGCTCTTCTTCAAAGACACGTAAACAAAGGCTTTCATGGATACTCCCATTATACGTTAGCGAAAAGACGGGCTTGGCAAGACGGGGTCAGGCAGTACCCAGTTAGTTCCATCCGGGGAATTGAAGCGGGTGCACAAAAGACCGACTCAACTTCGCGTGGAGTGCGTGAGCTCGAGAATCTCGGCGTCGAGATCGGCCAGTGCCTTGCGTAGCATAGCTTGGTGGCGCGGGTCGCGCGAAGCCACCAGTTGCCCTTCGACGCGTCGGCGGGAAAGAGTCAATCCCTCCAGCTTGCGCTTGTGCTCGACTTGTTGTGCCGTCAGTTTCGGGCGAGCGGGTTGATTCTGGGCACTGGCCTCAGCCTGCTGTGCTTCGACCGACTTACTTTCCCACCCCCGAGCCATGCAATCAGTCTAAATGAAATTCAATCAGGAAGCCTGCTAACTAGATTAGGTGCCGATATTACGGCACGCAAGGCTTCGCCTACCAGTCCACGATCTCATCCTCGCACGCTCATCCGCCCGGAAATTGGCGAAACTCCTGCTCTGCTGGACGCCACCAACGCCGGAAGCGTGAAAGAAATCCGCGTCACCTCGGGCTTAACGCATGAAGAGATGGCGCAGATGATCGGCGCGTCGCGGGAAACCGTAACCCGTCTACTCAGCGTTCTGCGAAAGAAGCAGTTGATCCGGCTGGAGGGGTCGACCTTGGTGATCCGCAATCGGAATGCGTTAGAGGCGATGGTTTCCAAGGCGGAGGGCTGGCCGGCAGAACCGAAGCCTTCGCCCATCGACAGACTGGTCAGAGCGCAAGCGGCCTCGATTTGAAGCCGCTTCTTTTTCGCAGCACTCCGCCTAGAAATGGAGCGCCAGTTGCGCGGTAAGCGCTCTCGGGGTGACGTAGTGGGTGCCGCTGAAAGTCGAGAGGAAGTTGTAGAGAGCCACCTGGTTGCTGAGATTGATCGCGGTCAGTTGCAGGCTCACCTTGTACTTGTCGCCGTGGAACAGATCGTCGTCGCCAACTGCCAGATCAAAAAGATGGTGCGGAGCGATGCGGTTGGGATTGCGGTCTGCGTTGTTGGTTCCCGGAGCTGTGATCGAAACGAGAGTGGATCCGTACTGGCCGGCGGGGCACAGGCCATTGGAGCTGATGGATGTGCCGAGCGGGTGACCGGCGCTGGGTGCACTGGCGCGAACCGTACCGCAGAACAATCCGGCCTGAAATTGCTGGTCGGGGCTCAGGCCGGAAGCATCGACGATCATGTCCGAGCCCTTCGGTCCGTTGTGGCAGTCTCCGCCCGCGCAGGGAACCGGACCAGCAACCAGGCCGGAGTCATAACGCCAGTTAAAGCCGACCCAAGGCCCACGCTTCCAGGGTTGATACTGGACGTGGGTCGTCTGATTGAACTTCTGATCGTGGTCGATACGGAAGACGCCGCCCGGTGCAGAAGGAGCAGCCCCAGCGCCTCCAATCTGGGGAAGAAAGAAACGCGAGGCGACCCCGGAAAAAACAGTCAGCGCCGAGAACCCGTGGAAGCTCGGCATACTGATGCGCGCCGCGTAGCCGGGGATCTTTGAGTTGTGCCACTCGATGGGGAACGTGATCGGGGTTGAGCCGAGAATGCTGAAGTCGTAGCCGTTGTGGGTGTACTTCCAGATGTACTCCCCGGAAAAGACCAGGTACTTTCCAAATGCTTGCTGCATCCCGGCGTGAAATTCGTTCCGCCACCCCGGAGTGAAGGGCGTAATCCCAGGCCCGCTGCATCCGAGCAGCGGATTCAACACCGGGTTGGCACAACCCGTGCTGGAGAGCACAAGGTTTTCGTTGAACGGGGTCTCCAGCAACCGGGCATAGGAGGCTCGCAGCACTGTTCCCGTTTTCTTGATGTTGTAAGCGACGCCCAGGCGAGGTTGGGCTTCCCGATGCGCGCTCAACCCGTTGTACAGATCGCCTCGGAGGCCGAGGTTGATGGCCCAGTTTCCGCGAGTGATGGCGTCTTGCACATACAGGCTGAGCAGTTTTACATCGGTATGGCCGTTGAACGTGAACAGACCGCCCCCGCGCGTCAGGTCGTAAGGAACAAGCACGGGGTTGTAATTCGGGCTGGTAGGATCGTTGAATGTCGGATCGACAATGCCCAGCGTGTCGCGCTCATCGAGAAACGTCTGTTGATACACCGCTCCAGCCTTCAGGTTGTGCATGCCGTGCACATAGGAGATGTTGGAGCGAAGCCCGCCGTTGGTGAGCAGGCGGTCTTGGCCGACGGTCTGCGACTGGAGATTGGGTTGGAGGTCCGCAAAGGGATTGCCGCTGGGGTAGTAGTCATAGTGATCGCGGCGCATGAATCCGCCGACGGTCAGCACGGTGTTGGTATTCAGTAGCCGGATCCATGAAGGAGCGATGTTGTAGGTCTTGATCTGGGCGCGCTGGTTGGTTGGGCCGACGGGTTGCCCGTCAGGGCCCAGGCCGCTGCTGAAGTTGGGGTCGACCAGTCCCTTCCATGCGGTGGCGTTTTGGGCGTCGAAAGAGTTCGGATTCTGAAACCAGGAGCGCGTAAAACCCAGATTTACGTGAAGCGAGTCGGCAGTTGAGAGCTGGTAGTCGACCCGGTCGAAAAAGTTCTCTTCGTTACCCTTGGCGTGCATGACCGTGAACTCAGGAGGGTCGAGGAAGCGGCCGCTGTTAAGCCCGCTAGCCGAGGTGAAGTTCCCCCAGAGATCGCCACCGAGTGCCAAATCCGCGGCCATGTTTGCAGTGCCAAATGAACCATATGATGTAGAAACAGAACCCGTGGGCTTCTTCACGCCTTGTCCGGAGCGGGTAGTGAGATTGATGACCAGGCTGGCCTTTTCGCCATACTCAGCCGGCGGCGCACCCGAGATGACTTCGATCGACTGGATCGCGTCGAGCGGCACCTGGTTCGAAAAGGTCTTGCTCTGTTGGTCAGTAATGGGCTGGCCGTCGAGCGAAAAAGAATTCTCGGCGTGATCGCCAAGGCCGTGGAAGAAGCCGTTCGAGTCGGCGGTGACTCCCGGCGTGGAAAGCGTGACCGCGGAACTTAAAGAAGACGACTGGCTCTCGAGCGGAAGGCGGTCGACGATGGCTTTGTCCACGTCCGTGTGAAATGTGGGATCGTTTTCGATCAAATCGCCGGCCTGTCCTTCAACCGTCACGACCTCCGACGAAGTGCTCACCTTGAGAGTCACCTTCACCTTCAACGGCACCAAGGAACGGACGTCGATGTCTTGCGCATACGGCGTGAATCCCGTGACCGTCGCTGTCATGTGGTAAGGGTTGAAGGGGACGTTCGGAATGCTGAAGCTCCCATTGGGGTCGGTCACGGCCGAACGGGTGAACTGGCTGACGGGATTGTGAATCTCCACGGTTGCTCCCGGAACGACCGCACCCGAGGGGTCGGCCACGGTTCCGGTGACGGAGGTGGAATTTCCCCCGGATTGTGCTGCCAGGGTCAGGCTTGCGAACACGATCAACACGTAATAAAGCAGGAATGCACGCGCACGAACGAAAAGCATGAACCTCTCTCCTAATAGGAAGTCGATTAAGAAAACTGCGACGATTTGGCGAGTTTCCTAGACCGAAGGAGGAGGACGGCTGTAGAGAAAGGTGGCGAGCAGCAGAGGATCGGGCGATCCGTGCGGGCACGGCGCAAGCGGTGAAGAGAACAAAGCGGGGCTGACTTGATAGGCGGCAACATTTACCGCTCCCGAATGCGCGACCGAGCAGAGCGAGCATTCATGGGAGCTGCTGGAACGGTCGCTGTGGACGTGGTTGACCTGGGCAAATCCCGCGAGCAGGAGCAGCGCGGCGCATAGAAGGGTAAGCAGCCCGGAGGGCGAGCACCGCCCTGATTTCCCCCCATCCCTCATGAACAACAGGCCCTCATCAGCAAATTCTAGCTGAAATACTGAACCGAAACGGCTGCCAGACGGCCATGTCCGACGGGCAAACAACGACCGCTACTTGGACGCCTCCCGCAGCGAGATGTTTCCACGGAGTGAGTGGATTTCAAACGACGCCAGGGCGGGGCGCAGCAGGGAATTGGTCTGGGCGGCAATAGGCGCCACGGGGGAACCAAGAACCTGGTGGTCGAGCTTCCCCTTCACCGACCGAGCCTTGAAGTGCGCCATTCCGGCTGAAGGTAGTGACACAAAAATATTTCCCGTGCCTGACACCAGCTTGAAGAATCCACCTGCGGGATCACCAAGATACCGGATGGGCCCGGTCCCCGAGTGCACCTGGATCATCGGTCCAGAGATGTCCTGCAGATTGACCTCACCGCTGGCCGTAGCAACATCCACATAGCTGCCCTGAATTTCGCGAAGGGTGATGGGGCCGCTTAGGGTCTTCACGTGCACGTGCGCGTCGTGCAGAGAGCGCGCGTAAACCGAAGCCGTGGTGCCCTCCAGAATCAAATCGCCCTGCAGGTTCTCCGCAGAGAGCGAGCCGGCCGCGGTGCTGAGGATCACGCAGGCATCGGGCGGAACCATGACCTGGTAGTCAACATTGTCGGCTTTAGCGCCACTGGCGACCTGCGAACCGGTGATCATTTCGATGCGATTCTCGTTCTGGGTGTGCAGGATTTCGACCGCGTCCGAATGCACGACTGTGATCACCACGCGATCGACGGCGGTGGGTGTCACCGCGATACGGCCATACTGGTTCCGCACCGAGATGACCGGCCGCAGGCCCACTTTGTAGGCAAAGGTGTCGCGCGTGATCTGCGCCGCGGCGGAAATGCATAAGACCAGAGCGAAAATGGCGGCTGGAGCAAGATCGTGGAGCCTACTCATGAATGATCTCCATCTGCAGGCACCAGGGGCCCTGAGTACGCGCGGAATCATGGCGCACGGCAAACTGCTATTGCGATGCGCAGTCAGAAACCCAAGTTGCTTGAAGGAGGGTTTACAGCCCAAAAAGGTCCCTTAGACGCCGGGTTTGGGCCCGGCTGACGGGAATCTCGGTCTGCTTCTTGTCGTCCATGCGCAACTGGTAGGAACTCTTGAACCAGGGCATGACTTCCTTGATGCGGTTGATGTTCACCAGGTAGGAGCGGTGCGCGCGCCAGAACAGTTTGGGGTCCAGGCTGTCGAGCAACTCTTCCAGCGTGCGGCAATTCGATTGGCCCTCGGCGCCGTTCTGCCCGGCGGTCACGACGGTGATCACGCCATCTTCAATCGACGCATAACAAATGTCTCGCTGGTCAACCAGCAGTAGACGCCCCATCGACTTGATGAGCACTTTCGAAGTGGCTTGCGGCTTCTGCGATTCGAGCATCCGAACCAGGGTCTCAAGTTTGTCGGAGGGGGAACTGGCGTCGTCCAACTTAGCTCGGACCTTTTGCACAGATTGAGCAACCCGCTTTTTGTCGAAGGGCTTGAGCAAGTAGTCGACGGCGTTGACTTCGAAAGCCTTGACTGCGTACTGGTCGAATGCAGTCGCGAAGACAATTTTGGGCAGCGTTACCTTTTTGTCGATTAGCTTCTTGATCACTCCAAAGCCGTCGAGGCCGGGCATTTGCACATCGAGAAACACCAGGTCCGGATTGTGTTCGCGGATGAGCTGGATGGCTTCCAGCCCGTTCTTGCCCTGCGCGACCACGTTTACGTCCTCAACACCCTTCAGAAGGTAGCTGAGTTCGTCACGCGCGAGCTGCTCGTCGTCGACTATGACCGCGGAGAGTGACATGAAAGGTCTGAAACTGTTGCAAACGAAGTATAGAAGGCCGCTTCGACGAGGGTCAACGCGACCGCGATCCTGTGCTTACGCCGGATAACCAGGTGAGAGCATGGACCCGCCCGCAAGCTCCGCAGAACAAAGCAAGTCTCAGGGAATTTCCTGTCGCATCACATCCCACGGGCGGAGCTGTTTCTCCACCATGATCACCTCTCCAGGACTTGCGGAGAGTTTCGCCTTGAGGCTGCCACACTTCGCCTCGTCTAGCCGGCAACCAAGCCTGTTCTTAGGATCTCAAGTGGAGAGTCGTTTGTGAGACGCCAGCAGCCGACAAGATTCCGCGGCCCACCAATGGCAAAGCCAACATGTTCCGGGGCGGATTCTGGCAACTTGACGTGCGCAATTCCGTTCGAATCCGAGACTGTGGAAATGTTCAATGCGGGGGGTAAGGTGGCCGATGAATGTCGAACGTTCCGTTCCACATGAACATAGAAACTTGAACCTTCGAGAGTGGTTTTCTTGATCGGGCATTGATCAGCCGGACTGTTATCGAGTTCACCGGAGCATCAAGGCGTAACATGACGCGCGAGAGCGATACGAAGGTGCCGCTTAGGCAGACAAAAACTTGGGACTCCCAGCAAGACTCTTGCGCGAATCATTTTTCGTTCCCACGACCATCACGACTAAGCTGCGCAAAATCTGAGACGAGCCTTCACCGCCGATTCGTCACCCCGAACGTGTTTACTCTCGGAGTTCCTTTTCGGGAAATGTAATCCAAAGTTTTACTTGTCATCTCGATCACGCAGCGCAATGATGCAAACATCTCCCCCGCATTGATGCTGCACAGGAATTTCAAGCAGCGTGGTGCCGTTTGGCATTCGGGCGATCCCCCGCGCCTAGGCATCCCCTCTAAATCAGGCTCTTGGAAGTATTTGATGTTTCTCAGGTACACCACCACAACCTGCAAGTGCCCGTCCACTGACAAGGAGTGCCTATGCTTCGTCTTTTGCTGTTCCTCGCCACCCTCTCGTTCCTGGTCGCGCAGCCCGCAAGAGCTGACGACGACCATGGCTACGTCGTAGGGTCGTGCAAACCTCGACTCACCAGGTTCACGTCGATATCCGCTGCCGTGAGCAGCGTACCTTCGGGTTCCACTATTTTTGTTTGCCCAGGAACTTATCCCGAGCAAGTGGCCATCTCGCAACCTCTCAAGCTTGTAGGCATTACCAGTGCGAACCAGGACGATGCGATTGTGAAGGTTCCCAGTGGAGGGCTTTCCCCCAACGCGACCAGTATCTTCGGAGAAGGGATTGCCGCGCAAATCCTGGTGCAGACGCCGGGTCCAGTCGAGATCGTCAACCTAAGCGTTGACGGCACGGGGAGCGATAACGGGTGCGCGGGAGGAGTCTGGGTAGCGGGGATCTTCTATGCCATCGGGTCTTCGGGCGAGGTCAACCGTGCCCGCGCCAGCCAACAGATGAATTCCGGTTGTAGTGCTGGGATTTGGGCAGAGAATGATGGCATCACCAACCAGTCCATCGAGATCAACGACAGCAGCGTGCACGATGTTGGCAACACGGGCATTTTTGTGGCCCAGAACGGTAGCACGCCAACCCTATATGCCCGGGTGCACGGCAATACAGTTTCTATCCCCAACGGATTGGTCGGCATTGGCATGGCAGGCGTGTCCGGCACGGTCAGCGGGAATATAGTCACAAACGCTCTGTTTGGGATCGCCGACGTGGGGCCGCAGATTTCCCTTAACTCCAACGTCGTCAGCCTGACCGCTGTGGGCATCGTGCTGGAGGGCGGCGGACAGGTCTTCGCCAACCGAATCTCGACTGTCGGCGTGGGCGTACTCTTCTATGCCGACGGCGGCTCGCTGCAGGGAAATCGCATTGTCGGAAGCAGCCAGGCAGCGGTTGAGTTTGCTTGCTCTGCTGCATCCGCCCGAGGCAACGTCATCCGCGATGCACCGGTCGGCCTGGACCAGGAAGCTTCGCTGTTCGACCCTTTCAACAGCTTCGATAACACCGGAGTGATTTCGACGGGTGGATGCCCTGCTTCGCCGCCACCTCCTGCTCCAGTGCAAGGAGCTGCGGTCGGCCCAGGCGGAGGGACTGAGTCACTGTGGCAGTGGCGTACGCCGGGTTCGCCCTCGGGCGCCGCGCACTAGACAAGTAATGCGGGGCGTGCAGGCTCTGGCCGGGCAACTTCACGGTCGCGGACGTGGCTCAGCCAAGAAGCCTCCTAACAAAAAGGGACAGCTTCGGCTGTCCCTGGAGATCGGCTTTCCGGTAGCGCCTACTTGCGCGGAGCGGGGGGAGGAGTCTTCTTGCCTTTTTGAGCCTCTCTCCTCGCCGCAACTTCGATCTTCTCGAAGTCCTTCGGAATCTCGAACAGGTCATCCGGCTGCGGGCCCTCCTTAATGTTCTGCAACTCCACCGTTGCTTTCTCCGCTTCCCACTTGATGGGAACGCGCAGCCCGCGGTCGATCCAGACGGTGCCGGGATCTCCGTTGTACGCCTTGGCTGTATATTTCACGGTTTTCCGCCCGTTCAGCTCTTCGTCGCCAACCTTCTTGCACTCGCCGCTCTTGTCGACATCTTTCTTCCAATCGATGCAGGCTTCGTCGGGGTTGCCTACGCGCACAAGGGGAATGGATGAGGGCATGTGCCCCGGAGGAGAGATCACGTAGGTCTTCGTGTCGGGAAGCACCATGGTGCTCGTGTGCTGAGCCAGGTCCAGAATCACATAGCTCGGCGTGGTTTGCTTCACCACTTCCATCCGAACCTTGTTGACTTTAAACGAGACGTTCGTAGTGACGCCCGCCGGTTTGAGCCGCACCATGTCGGCAGTGAACTGTTGTGCAAATGCCGCTGACCCCGAAAAGACAAGCAACCATGCGAGACGGAACAGAGATCTTTCAGACACGAGTTCTCCTTGGCTTGAAACGTTTAGGAATCTGTCGGGGGCTGGCTTCCCAAAGCATAGCAAAACCGCAAGGGATGTCCAACAGACTCAGTGGGTTCCCGGTTTCGAGAAGCCCCGCTCGATCCACTTCGACATCAGCGAGTGCTGGTGGTCTAGGTAGCCGTTGCGGCGGTAGAACTCCTTCGCGTTGGCGTTGGGGCGGACGACCTCCAGATGAATCGAGCGTACGCCGCTCCCCCGGGCCTGCTCTTCGACGAAATCCAGGGTGAGCCGTCCCCATCCCCGGCCTCGATGCGATTCGCGAAGATAGAACTCGTCGAGAAAAGCATCGCGGCCAAGATATTCCAGGCTGTAGCCAAGGGTGAGAACGACGTACCCGACCGGGAGTGTTTGGTCGCAGATCAGCCAGGCGCGGCCGAAAGAGGGCTCGCGCAGAAACGTCAGTAGGGCACCGCGGGCGCGATCTTCGTCAAAGGCGTGTCCGTCGTAGGCATAGTACTCCCGCATCATCACGAGAATGATCTCGGCGTCCTGATCGCTGGCTGGACGGAAAGTAGGCCGCATCAGTCAGACGACACTTTCCAATGCGAGCGCCATGCCCATGCCGCCGCTGACGCAGAGTGTAGCCACGCCGCGTTTCACTTTGCGCCGGAGCATTTCATGAAGCAGCGTGACCGTGATGCGGGTCCCCGTGCAGCCGATGGGATGGCCGAGGGCGATCGCGCCACCGTTCACATTGAGGATGTCCCGGTCGAATTGCAGCTCGCGAACGCAGGCCAGCACTTGCGCCGCGAAGGCTTCGTTCAGTTCGATCAGGTCGAAACTGCCGAGCTTCAAGCCGTGCTTCGCCTCCATCTTGCGCAGCGCAGGGACAGGACCGACGCCCATAATTCGAGGATCGACTCCCGCGGAGCTGACGGCGACCACGCGGGCCAGCGGCTTGAGGTGGTTCTTCTTCACGAAAGTTTCGCCTCCGAGCACGACAGCGGCTGCTCCGTCGGTGATCCCCGATGAGTTGCCAGCCGTGATGGTGCCGGTCTTCGAGAACACGGGTGCAAGCTTCGCCAGTTTTTCCAGGCTGGCATCGGCAAAGGGATGTTCGTCACTCGCAAAAACAGTTGTCCCTCTCTTGCTTTCGAGGGTGACTGGGGCGATCTCGTTTCGAAAGTGGCCGGCAGCGATAGCGGTCGCGGCGCGGTTCTGAGAGGCGAGGGCAAACTCATCCTGTTCGTCGCGCGTGATCTTGTACTGCTCGGCCAGGACCTCGGCCGTCTCGCCCATCACCATCTTCGCCATGGGGCAGAAGAAGCCGTCACGATACATGCCGTCGACCAGTTCTTGATTGCCAAGGCGATATCCCCAGCGGGCGCCATCGAGATAATAAGGAAGGCGCGACATTGACTCGGTGCCCCCGGCGAGCACGCAGTCGAGAGTTCCGGTCGTGATCTCCTGGTAGGCGAGAGCAATGGACTTCAGACCAGAGGCGCAGGCCTTGTTCACGGTGTAGGCCGGGACCTCTTGCGGGACCCCGCTGCGGATGGAAATCTGTCGCGCCGGGTTGGGGCCACCCCCGGCCTGTCGGGCGTTGCCGAAAATCGTTTCTTCCACCTGACCCGGCTCCACGCCCGCGCGTTCCATCGCACTCTTGGCGGCGGCTACGCCCATGTCGGCGGCACTCATCGAAGCCAGCGATCCTCCGAACTTGCCGATGGGTGTGCGCACGGCCGAGAGGATATATACGTCGGTCAATGCGGTCCTCCAAACTTTTTAGTCTAGCACTCGAAAGAGCTATCAGCCGTCAGCAAGCCGTGAGCGGCCAAGGACGAGTTGCTGGCTGAGAGCTGATGGCCGATAGATGAGAGCTGCTTTTCCAGTACACTGAAGCATTCATGAACTACATCTACGGCCTGAACGCGGTCAGCGAAGCTATTAAGGCGAGGGGGCGCGCTTTCCAGTGGGTGGGCCTGGCGAAGGAGCGCCACGACCTGCGGCTGCAGCGCATCATTGAAGAGTGTCGTAAGTTGGGCGTGCCAGTTCGTTTCCTGCAGCGCACGGAACTAGACCGCATGGCAGGAAACGCGGCGCACCAGGGTGTCGTGGCCGTGACCTCGGCGAAGCAATACAGCGGGCTTGATGACGTGGTCGAGGCCAAGCGCGGCGAGCAGTCGCTGATCGTTGTGCTCGATGGCGTCGAAGATCCCCACAACCTGGGAGCGATCCTGCGCACTGCCGACGCTGCTGGTGCGGATGGCCTCGTAATTCCCGAGCGGCGGGCTGCGGCTGTTACCGGAGTGGTCGCGAAGACCTCTGCCGGGGCAAGCGAGCACCTGCCCATCGCCCGTGTGACCAACATTGCGCGCAGCGTCGAAGAACTCAAGGATCGCAACATCTGGGTCGTAGGACTCGACGAGCGCGGTCCGCAAACCTACGATTCGCTCGATTACAAGATGGACTGCGCCATCGTGCTGGGCGCAGAAGGCAAGGGAGTGCACGATCTCGTGCGTAAGAAATGCGATTTCCTGGTATCGATCCCCATGCTGGGCAAAGTCCCTTCTCTCAACGTTTCCGTCGCGGCCGGGGTTGTGCTGTACGAGGTCCTGCGCCAGAGGCGGGCCGCAGCGCGAAATACCGAATGAAGTTGTGGATTTCTTGGTGCTTGCTTCTCGCCCTGGCCGGCAGCTGTTCCGCGCTCGACCGCGAAGCCTTCACCTTCACCAACTACGATCTTCAGGTTCGAATCGAGCCCGAGCAGCAGCGTATCGGGGTCCGCGGCACGATTGCCCTGCGCAATGATTCCCAAACCCCACAGAAGAACGCGGTGCTGCAGATTTCCTCGAGCCTGACTTGGCGCTCCATCCAGGCCGATGCCAAGCCGCTCCAATTCGTCAGCCAACCGTATGAATCGGACGTCGATCATACCGGGGAGCTTTCGGAGGCGATCGTCGCCTTGCCCAAGGAGATTCCGCCTGGCGGGGCGGTGGAACTGACCATCGGCTACGAGGGCGTCATCGTGCTCGATGCGAGCCGGTTGACGCGCATCGGAGTGCGGAAAGAACAAGCCATCCATAGCGATTGGGATCAGATTGACGCACACTGGACAGCAGTTCGCGGCGCGGGAAATGTCGCCTGGTACCCGGTTGCCACTGAGTCCGCAAATCTTTCCGACGGAAATAGCCTCTTCGAAACTCTTGATCGCTGGAAGAAGCGTGAACAGACAGCAGGGATGAAGATCGAGTTCATACACACGCACGAGAACGTGGGCGGCGGCGCACTGACTCTTCTGTGCAGCCAGGAAGGCAGGCGCTTGCTTGAATACATGAGTCGAACGCAAGGCGAAGTAACAGATTGCCACTTCGCGCCGCTCGGCTTGCGTACACCTGTTTTCGCCCTCGGTGACTATCAGATCCTTGAGGCACCAGCGCTTCTTGTGGCTTATCGTCCGGAGCACAAACCGAAGGCGGAAAAATTTGTTCAGGCAGCTGCTGATGCCATGCCCTTTGCGACCGACTGGTTCGGTGCGCCGAGGGAGAAGGCGCAAGTGGTGGAGCTCATGGATCCCGGCGCTTCCCCGTACGAGGGTGGAAGCCTGCTACTCACTCCCTTTGGCGATACCGATCCCAAACTCATACAGATCGCGCTCGTCCACGACCTCACGCATGCCTGTTTCCCCTCGAACCGTTCTTGGATCTACGAAGGGCTGGCCCACTTTGCCCAAGCGGCGTACCGCGAACGGCAGGGGAATCGTCAGGCGGCGCTTGATTTTCTTGGACTCCATCGCGCGGCGGTCGTGGACGCGGAAAAAGTTGTTGGCTCGCGCCCCAAGGACGCCGCTCATCCGGAAGAGTCGCTCGTGTCCACGACGGTCGATGAGTTTTTTCGCAGCAAAGCTGCCTACGTGTGGTGGATGCTGCGGGACATGCTCGGCGATGAAGCACTGAAGAAAGCGCTGGCGAGTTATCGAGCCGATCACGATACGAGGGAAGACTTCATGCCCCGATTACTGCAAGCGCAATCCAAGCGTGATCTGCAATGGTTCTTCGACGACTGGATCTATCGTGACCGAGGTCTTCCTGACTTCCGGATCGAATCGGCATTCTGGCGCCAGACCTCGGAGGGAAACTATCTGGTCACCACTACCGTGGAAAACCTCGGCGACGCGGGGGCCGAGGTCCCAGTCACCGCCCATTTCGAAGGCGGCGATCTTTCCGAACGTGTTGAAGTACGCGGCAGGTCGAAAACCGTCGTCCGGATCAGCACTCCGAAGCCGCCAACTGAAATCGTGGTGAATGATGGCAGCGTGCCCGAAAGCGACATGGGGAACAACACATTCAAGGTGGAAGCATCCAAGAGATGAGAATCCATCACGGAGTCATGGAGCCACGGAAGGAAGGGGAATGCCACCACGAATGATTAGCAAGATGCGGGCAATGCCTTCTCCGTGCCTCCATGTCTCCGTGGTAATTTTTATGCGTGGTCCTGGAGTATGCCTTGGCCTACATTCAATTTCTGGGTGCAGCCGGAACGGTTACGGGCTCGAAGCATCTGGTCAATACTTCTTTCGACGACGACGGCAAGCGGGGTATCCAGGTGCTGGTTGATTGCGGCCTCTTTCAAGGTCAGAAAGAGTGGCGCGAACGCAACTGGCAGCCGTTGCCCATCCCCGCGCGCGAGATTGAGGCCGTCATTCTCACTCACGCGCACCTGGATCACTGTGGTTGGATTCCCCGTTTAGTGAAAGAAGGCTTCGCCGGACCGATTTATGCCACGCAAGCCACGATCGATTTGTGCGGAATCATCCTGCCCGACTCCGGCCATCTGCAGGAAGAAGACGCCGAGTTCTACAACAAGCACAAGAAATCGAAGCACGATCCCGCCCTGCCGCTCTATACGCTCGACGAAGCGGAGGCATGTCTGAAGCAGTTCCAGGTGGCGCATGTAGGCGAAAACAAACAGCTCAGCTCTGAGCTTGCGTTTCGTTTTGTTCCCGCTGCGCATATTCTAGGGTCCTGCATGGCCGAGATCACACTCAATGTCAACGGGCAGGCGCGCCGCCTGCTTTTCACAGGAGACATCGGGCGTGTCCGCAATCAGGCCATCACACCCGGCAAAGTCGTGCATACCGGGCCGCAGGAAGGCGAGGCCGCCGACGTCGTTGTGATGGAATCTACCTACGGCAATCGCGTGCACCCGCACGAGGATCCGCGGCCCGAACTGGCGCGCGTGATCCGGGAGACGGTGGAGCGTGGGGGTTCCATCGTAGTCCCCGCTTTCGCCGTCGAGCGGACGCAGAAGTTTGTCTTCATGCTCAAGGAGATGATGGAAGCTGGGCAAATCCCGCGGCTGCCCGTGTTTTGCGACAGCCCAATGGCGATCAAAGCGGTGGAAATCTATTTGAAACACGAGGACGAATACACGGTCGAGGCACGGGAACTGATTCGCAAATACGGATCCCCTTTAGGGTGGCCGGGTTTCTCGTTTGCCTCCACTGCCGAGGAGTCAAAGAAAATCAACGACGTCGACTATCCGTCGGTCATCGTTTCTTCCAGCGGAATGGCGACCGGAGGGCGCATCCTGCATCATCTGGCGCAACGCTTGCCCGATCCGAGGAACACCATCCTCTTTATCGGCTTCCAGGCACCAGGAACGCGTGGTGCGACCATCAAGGGCGGCGTCAAGGAAGTGAAGATTTTTGGCGATTTCGTCTCGGTTCGTGCCCAGATCGCGGTATTCGAGCAGTTCAGCGATCACGCCGATCCGCCCGAGCTTCTATCATGGATGCGAACCTTTGCAAACAAGCCTCGCGTCGCGTACCTGGTCCATGGAGAGCCGGCGGCCGCGGCACAACTCCAGGAGACCTTGCAAAAAGAACTGGGCTGGCGCGCAGTCGTGGCCGAGTGGATGCAGAAGGCTGAAGTGTAGCGCCGGCTGTGGCGAGAGCTTGCCCTGAGCCTGTCGAAGGGGCGTCGCGTCCTCGCGCGAAGGACTGAAAGTAGCACTCTATGACCGAAGCCGAACTCAAGAAGCACATCGAAGCTGCTGAGAAGAGTCCAAAGGAAATCGCAGCGGCCGTCTCCGGGCTGACCCCCGACGTCCTGCGCTACAAACCTACCTCAAACAAATGGAACATCCTCGAAATCCTCGGGCACCTCGCCGACATCGAGATTGTCTACGCCTACCGCTTGCGCCAGATGCTGGCCGACGAGAAGCCTGTCATCGCGCCCATGGATCAGGACGCGTGGGCCAGGAATCTTGGATATACGGAAATCGCCGCTCCGGAACTGGTCGCTCTGTACGGACTGAATCGTCACCACACACTACGTTTGCTGCAGCGGTTGAAGCCCGCCGATCTCGAGAAATCCGCGTTCCATCCCGAGCTGCAAAAGCAAGTGACGGTCGCGCGGCTCGTCGAGCAAATGTCCGGCCACGGCGCGAATCACTTGGCTCAGATTGAAAAGCTGAAGAAGGAAGCGAAGAAGAAGTAGCCTGGCTCAGGTCCCAAGAATCTCGCGCAGAGCGGCGAGCAGGCGGTCGGCTTCCTCCACCGTGTTGTAGTGGAACAGCCCGATGCGCAGGAAGCCACCGTCTTTTTCCACGTCGAGCTGCTCAGTCAGGTTCAATGCGTAATAGTTCCCGTCCCAGGTGAAGAAACCTCGATCGCCCAGCTTGGTCGCGAGTTCCAGGGGAGTGTGCCCCGTGGCGCGCAATGCGATCGTCGGGCAGCGTTCGGCCATGCGAGGGGGATCGGTGATTCCATAAACCTTTACGCCCGGCATAGCCCGCAGGCCGTGCAACAGGCGCTCACACAGAGCGCGCTCGTAGCGAACGATCTCCTCGTAAGCCGCCAGGATGGCGGCGCGTCGCGACTTGACTGTTGGTTGCAGTCGGCGGCCAAGGTCGGCGATGTAGTCCACGCACGCCGTAATCCCCGCAACGCATTCGTGATTGAGTGTGCCCCATTCCCAGCGATTCGGACTCTCGTTGGTGTTCGCACGAACCTTGTAGGGCTGCAAGCTGTGCAAATGTTTCCGCTTCCCGTACAACACACCCATATGCGGACCGAAGAACTTGTAGCTCGAGCAGACCAGGAAATCGCAATCCAGCGCACGCACATCGATAGGGCCGTGGGGCGCATAGTGAACCGCGTCGATGTAGGCAAGCGCTCCCACCGCGTGGGCCTGTCGAACAATCTCCTGCACCGGATTGATAGTCCCAACGGCATTCGAAGCGTACCCGACCGCAACCAGCCGGGTGCTGCTCCCGATCTTGCTTCGAAGGTCGTCCATGTCAAGAGTGCAATCGCTCTGACGGAACGCGACGCGTTGCACCTTGACTCCCCGATCTTCCAGCGCGACCCAGGGCGAGAAGTTGGCATCATGATCGAGCAAGGTCAGGAGAAGCTCGTCGCCGGGGCCCAGTTCTCGTCCGATTGCGCGGCTCACAGCATAGGTGAGCGAAGTCATGTTGAAGCCGAAAACGATTTCGTCGGGATCGCTGCCGAAGAAATCAGCCATCGCGGCGCGGGCGGCGGCGATGATCTCGTTGGTGCGGCGGCTGGTGAGATACGCGCCACACGTATTCGCATTCGCGTGCTTCAGATAGTCGCTAATGGCATCGATCACGCGCTGAGGAACCTGGGTGCCCCCAGGGCCATCAAGAAACGCGGCCGGGTGCCCGTTTACAGTTTCGGCAAAGGAAGGGAACTGCGCACGGATCCAGGAGAGGTCGAGGGTGGTCGTAAGGTCTTGTTCAGTGAGTGGCATGAAGGTCGCAGGCTCACACAGCGAAAGGTTCAGCGGCTGACAGCACGAATGAAGTCGGCCAGCATTCCGTAAGCCGTTGTCACCAGTCCCGGGTTGTTTTCTGTGATGCAGATCCCCGGAAAGATGTCCGTTTCAAAATACACGATGGAGGAAGTCCTCGTCACCAGCGCCAGAGGGTCGCTCAATGGCACCTGCTCCGGAGCGACTCGCGCTTTAACGCCTGACCCGGTGCGCCGCGCACTGCACACCAGTTTGTAGGGTCGACCCTCGGCGCGGGCTGCACGCACTTGCTCGGCGGTAAGGTTGCTGATGCCCTCGCGTTCAACGTCCCGCAGGCGGATTTGTTCGTCCATGAGGACTGTGACCAAGGCCACAACTTTCACGGACGCGTCCCAGCCTTCGATGTCATGCGTGGCATCGGTTTCGGCCAGGCCCATGTCCTGCGCTTTCTTGACGGCCGCATCAAATGTGACGCCCGCTTCCATCTCGCCAAGAATCATGTTCGTGGTGGAGTTCAGAATTCCCCGAAATCCCTCCAAGCGGACGACCGGCAGGTTTTCACGAAACAACGAGAAGATCGGAACACCGTCCATCACCGTCGATTCGAACAGGAAGCGCCGGGCGCGGCGCGAAGCCAGATCCCGAAGCTCCCGGTACGCATGAACGATGGGCCCCTTATTGGCCGTGATGGCATGCGCTCCATGTGCCAGCGCGGCCCGCATGTGATCGATGGCAGGCTGGCCGTCCTCGAGGCTTAACGACGTAGCTTCGAAGAGCACGTCGGCGCGCGCGGCCGCAAGCCAATCGCGGACATTCGCACTCGTTCGAGCCACCTTGGGCACAGCATCGAGATTAACGTTTCCGTCTGCCCGCAGGTAAGGCGCCAGGCCTCCTGGATCGGCAATCCATCCCAGCCGGCGCGAGGCGATGCCTGTAATCCTCCACTCGATTTCCAGCGCTCGCAACTCCGCCTCACGTTGGGCGAGCAACTGGGCCAGCGTCCGGTTTACGTTTCCGAAGCCAAGCAGGGACAGATTGTAAGTAGGAATGGCCGTCCCCCGCGTTGAGGAGCTTGCAATCAACCCATGGTGGTGGTGTGTTCTGGCTTGATCTTGTAGATCACGCGAACCTCGCCAGGCTGTGCGTACGGATACTTATCGACTCCCAGATACTTCTTGGCCATTTTGTCGATGTGCACCTTGGCGCCCTGCTCCGTGATCTCGACGACCCTGCCGCGAATCTCGAGATAGCGATAAGGATTTTCCGGATCGACGATCGCCATGGAAATACGCGGGTCCCGGCGCACGTTGCGGTCTTTCTGGCGACCTTTGGCCGAGTTGAAGATGACATGTTCACCGTCGTAGTCGACCCACACGGGCGTTACCTGCGGGTGGCCATCGGGCATGAGAGTGCCGAGGTTGGCAAAGGCGCGCTTCTGAAAAAGATCGGCATACTTCTCGGGAATGGCAGAAGCCATGAAACCCTCCTGAGGGTTAGCAGTTCAGTGTTGAGGATTATAGTCGCGCCTTTGATTTTGCGGCGCCATCAGGAACGCCTCCAGAACTCAACGTCTTTTCGTGGCCCGCGTGGTTGGAATAGAATTGCGACCTTACTGAAATTCCGAAGAGTTGGCGGCCAAGCCATGCGGCGCGGCTTTCGCGAAACCATAAACTCCAGTAAACTAGTAGACATTCAAGAAAGGGCCTGTCACGAATGAGCACGGCGCTGTCTCTTGCGCGGAGAGTCGTAATTGTCTTTTCGGTACTGCTGATCCTGCCAGCTTCGATAGCGGCACACCAACTGTCTGTTCAGAAATATCCCCCGACCATCGTCTTCATGACCGATTTCGGCACGATGGACGATTCGGTGCCCATCTGCAAAGGTGTGATGTATTCCATCCTGCCTGAAGTGCGGATTGTCGACATGACGCACCAGGTCACGCCGTTTTCCATTCTCGAGGGTGCTCGCTTTCTTTTCGGCGCTACCCCTTACTACCCGGCTGGCACTGTGTTCGCGGTGGTCGTGGATCCGGGTGTAGGTAGCACAAGAAAAGCGGTGGTGATCAAGTCGAACAAGGGGCAGTATTTTGTGCTTCCCGACAATGGCCTGATTACCTTAGTGGCCGAGCGGGACGGCCTGGAAGCAGCGCGCGAAATCACAAGCCCGGCGTGGATGATCGGCAAGGCTTTGTCCTCCACTTTTCACGGGCGCGACATCTGTTCGCCCGCGGCCGCGCACGTGGCGCGCGGCGACGACTGGACGCAAGTCGGCCCGATCGTCGATTTGAATTCCCTGATCCGGTTGGACCTTGAGGCCCCAAGTGTCGACGAGCAAGGCTTGCATGGGGAAGTGATCGCTACCGACGGGCCATTTGGCAACCTGGTGACGAATGTCGATGCTGACCTGTTTCTCAGGATGGGCTATCAGCGCGGGCAGAAAGTTCCCATCACGCTGGGCAGCGAGAAAATGGAATTGCAGTTTGTCAAGACCTTCAGCGACGTGCCACTAAAGACTCCGCTCATCTACATCGATTCGCGGGGAAGATTCGCGCTAGCCGTGAACCAGGCCAGCTTCGCGGCGACCCATGGAATCAAGCCGCCCGTGAAATTTTTGATTCCATCTAAGCACTAGGCAGCGGCGGGCCCAAATCACTGCGACCGATCGCAGGACCAGGCATCGCTAGTTTCTTTTGAGCAAGGCTCTCTAATTTTGAACGGCGGCCGTTTCAGGAGGCACTCTTCTCATGCGCCAATTCGCACCGTCTTTGGTTGCGCGCTTCTCTTCACCTTGGACAGTTGCAGTCATTGCAATGCTGTTGTTCTCCGGGCCTGTGTTCGCTCAGAGCTTCCGCGGGTTGATCCGGGGCAGCGTGCGCGACGCGGGTGGCGCATTGCTACCAGGCGCAAAGGTCACTGCCAAGAACAACGCCACCGGCCTGAATCGCGAAGCCCAGACCGGCCTCGACGGTGGCTACG
>Ga0318533_10000138_pt1 | contig 23903 bp, 24 predicted proteins | sample GRESIP053b4f27_FD_203675 | JGI IMG/M metagenome (GOLD analysis project Ga0318533, IMG submission 203675) | Tropical soil microbial communities from Luquillo Experimental Forest, Puerto Rico - GRE.SIPMG.053b4f27 | ecosystem: Environmental > Terrestrial > Soil > Tropical forest > Bulk soil...
TGTTCGAGGCGCGGCGGCTGTGCCCGCACGCCAGCATCGTTCGGCCGGACATGGAGAAATACGCGCGCGTGGGACGCCAGGTGCGCGAGCTCATGTTCAAGCTCACGTCGCTGGTCGAGCCGGTGTCGATCGACGAGGCGTTCATGGATCTGTCCGGCACCGCGCGCCTGCATGGGATGTCGCCCGCCAAGGCGCTCGCGGGTTTCGCCGGCGAGGTCGAGACCGCGCTCGGCATCACCGTGTCGATCGGGCTCTCCTGCAACAAGTTTCTCGCCAAGATCGCCTCCGATCTCGATAAGCCGCGCGGCTTTGCGGTCCTCGGTGGCGGCGAGGCCGCCGCCTTCCTGGCGCCGAAGCCGGTGACGCTGATCTTCGGCGTCGGCAAGATGGCGCAGCAGCGCCTCGCCCGCGACGGCCTGCGCACCGTCGGGGATCTGCAGCGCGCCGGCGAGAGCGAACTGCGGCGGCGCTACGGCGCCGAGGGCGCCAGACTCGCGCGGCTTGCCCGCGGTCTCGACGATCGGCCGGTCAAGGCCGAGCGCGAGGCCAAGAGCATTTCGGCGGAAACCACCTTCGACCACGACATCGCCGACTTCCGCCCGCTCGAGCTGCGGCTGTGGCGCCTCGCCGAGAAAGTCTCCGCCCGCCTCAAGGCCAATGCGCTCGCCGGCTCGACCGTGACGCTGAAGCTCAAGACCGCCGACTTCCGTATCCGCACGCGGGCGCAGTCGCTCAGTCACCCGACCCAGCTGGCCGGGCGGATTTTCGCCGCCGGGCGCGACCTGCTCGCGCGCGAAACCGACGGCACCATGTTTCGCCTGATCGGCATCGGCCTCTCGGCGCTCTGCGACGCCGACGGGGCCGATTTCGCCGACCTCATCGACCGCCGCAGCGCCGAGGCCGAGCAGGCCATCGACCGGCTGCGAGAAAGGTTCGGCGATGAAGCCGTCATCAAGGGGCTTGCGCTCGACGGCGACGACGCGGACGAGGACGAATGAGCCAATCGGCTGGACGAATGCGTCGCGACCGGTGTTAGACTTCGGATCTGAGCTCTGAGATAACGAAGCCGGGAGGATCTGCAATGACCATGCGACCAACGCGCGTTTCGATGATCGGCACGCTGGCTTGCGCGATGATGTTGGGCACGATCAGTGCGGCGCCCGCCCAAACCCAGCTCAAGGTGATGGTCTTCCCGGGCCTCTCCAACGTCCCGATTTTCGCGGCCCAACACAAAAATCTGTTCGCCAAGCATGGTCTCGCGATCGAGCTGTTGAACACGCCGAACTCCGACGTGCTCCGCAACGGGCTGGCCAAAGGCGATCATCAGATCGCGCACGCCGCCGTCGACAACGCGGTGGCGATGGTTGAGCTCGCCAAGGCGGACGTCGCGATCGTGACCGGCGGCGACAACGGCTTCAACCGCATCTTCGTGCAGCCGGAGATCAACGCCTACGCCGAACTTCGCGGCAAGACAGTCGTGGTCGACGCGCCCAACACGGCTTATGCGCTGCTGCTTTACAAGGTGCTCAAAGACAGCGGCCTCAACAGAGGCGACTACGTGGTCAAGCCGGTCGGAGGCACGACGGCGCGCCTCGACGCCATGACCAAGGACAAGGCCAACGCCGCGGGCGTGCTCAATCCGCCGTATACGTTTCGCGCCAAGGAGGCCGGCTTGAAGGACATGGGCGCGGCGGCGAAGGCGATCGGCGCCTATCAGGCCGGCGGCGCTTTCGTCATGCGCGACTGGGCGAAGGCCAACAGCGACACGCTCGTGCGTTACATCAGCGCCTATGTCGAAGGCTGCCGCTGGGCGCTCGATCCCGCCAACAAGGTCGAAGCCATCGCGCTCATCGCCGATCGGCTCAAGCTCACGCCGGACGTCGCGGCGCAATCCTACGCGGTGGCGACCGATCCCCCCGACAGCATCGCCAAGGACGCGAAATTCGACATGGAGGGCTTCAAGAACGTGCTCAAGCTGCGCGCCGAGATCGAAGGACAGTGGGGCGGAAATCCGCCGCCACCGGAAAAATATGTCGATCTGTCATTTTACGATCGGGCGGTGGCGGGCATCCGATAGCGAACGGAATCGCTTGTGGCCGAATGAGTTCCCGCGCTGCCGTCAGCAACGGCAGCCCTTTTCGCATTGCACAAGCGCCAGCTTGAAACAAAGTTCCACTTTCACCACTTAGGAGGAACGGGGTCTGAGAAACGGGGCCGGCCTTCGTAAAGGGAGGTCATCATCATGCAGAGATGGAGAAATGAGTCGTTCGTCGACGTGGTCAACTTGATCTTCGGCGCATGGCTGTTCGCAGCGCCGTGGCTTTACGGCTTCGCCAGCGGCGCAGCCGGCTGGAACGCCTGGATCATGGGTGCGTTGATCGCGCTGGTTGCGATCGCAGCGCTCGCGGCCTTCGCGGAATGGGAGGAGTGGATCAATCTCGTGCTCGGCCTTTGGGTCCTGGGCGCTCCCTGGGCGCTCGCTTTCACGGAGAATGCGGGCGCGACGGGCAACCACGTTGTGGTCGGAGTCGTGGTGGCCGTGCTGGCCGCGATCGAACTGTGGCTGGTGCATCGCAAACCGCCGCACGTCCACGCTTGAGCGGCCGACGCTGCAAAACGAGAGGGCCGGCGGATACCGGCCCTCTCAACGCGTTAGGAGCCTGCCGAGCTTAGCGCAGTCCGTCACTTGCACGGCGCGGTGTCCCTGAGCTCGATCGCGGTGAGCTCGCCGCTGATGGCGAAATCGTTGTAGTCGAGCACCAGCGCACGCGAGACGCCATTCTCGTAGACCTCGAACTTGATGGCGTAGACCGGGGCCTGGTCGCCACTCCTCGTCGTCTTGTCGAAATAGCTCACCGTGACCGGCCAGCGCTTGAGGCCGGCAAGCGCCTGTTTGCCCGCGGCGGCATCGTTCGGGACGCGCTCGTTGGGCGCGATCACGGCGCCGATGACGGTGAGCGTATCGTACACCTTCTCGCCCTTTTCCGAGCCGTCATAGACGGGCAGTTCCAGAATGTTCTTGCCTTCGCGCGCAGCCTCGATGATCCGCCGCATGTGGTCGGTCGGAAATACCATGCCCGCCTCGAGGTCGAACGTCTTGGCGGCCGGTTGGGTCAGGCTGACCGCGACCTTGTCGCGCTGGCGTTCGGCTTGCCCGTCGACGGAATCGATCAGCGTCTCGTTGAGATAACTCTGCGATTTGAAGATGAACTTCTTGGCCGCGGGGTCTTCCCAGGTGGTCGAGCGCAGGTCGCTGAGCGTGACCTTGCCCTCCCCGTTGTCGAGTTCGGATACCTGACGGAATTGCAGCGCATAACCCTCGCAGGCACTGCCGGAGAAATCGTAGAGGATTCGCCCGCGCGCGGACACCGCCGGGGAATTGCCACGCGTTTGGGCGAGCTTGAGTTCATAGACCGCGCGGTGGGACGCAAGCTCGCTTGCCGGCGTCAACGCCGTTGCATGCCGCGCGCCGAAACCGGCCAACGCGACCGCCGCCGCCACGAGGACCGTGCCGAGCACGCACCTGCCGAGACTAGTCATCGGAATTTGCCTCCGCGCCGCCGGCTTGCGGCGCAACATAGGGATGCCGCTCGCCTCCTGCAACCATGCACTGCCGGAACGCGGTTCATTTCCGCCATTTGAGTCGTGTGTCCCGGATGCGCCCGCGCCGCGCGGGCGCGGCTTGCATGACAGCGCCCGATCGGCGAAGACATGGCACCCGACTTAAAGCGCAGCAGGAGGATGTCATGGCCGGAACGGTTGAAAAAAAGCTCGCTGAGCTCGGAATTGCGCTCCCTAAACCGGCAAGCCCCGTCGCCAACTACATCCCTTTCGTCCGCGTGGGCACGCTGCTGTTCGTTTCAGGCCAGATCTGCCTCGATGCGAGCGGCAAGCTCGTCGCCAAGGGTAAGCTCGGCAATGGCGTATCCCTCGAGGACGGCCAAAAAGCGGCACGCGCCTGCGTGGTCAACGTGCTGGCGCAGGTCAAGGCGGCGCTCGGCGATCTCGACAAGGTCAAGCAGGTGGTCCGCTTGGGCGGCTTCATCAATTCCGATCCGGCCTTTCTCGACGGTCCCAAGGTGATGAACGGCGCCTCCGACCTCATGGTCGCGGCGCTCGGCGACAAAGGCCGGCATGCGCGAACGACGGTCGGCGTCGCCGTGCTGCCGGGAGACGCCGCGGTCGAGGTCGAAGGCATTTTCGAGGTCGGCTGACGCGCCGTCCATGGCCGATCTCGATTGGCTGATCGCACGGCCCGTGGCGCACCGGGGGCTGCATGATCAAAAAAACGTCATCGAGAACACGCCCTCCGCCTTCGCCGCCGCCATCGCGGAGCGCTACGGCATCGAATGCGATCTGCAGATCAGCGCGGACGGCGAGGCCATGGTGTACCACGACGATGCGCTTGGCCGCCTCACCGAAGGCCACGGCCGGCTCGACGCGACGACCGCCGCCGAGCTCAAGCGCGTTGCCTTCAAGGCGACCCGCGACCGCATGATCACGCTTGGCGAATTGTGCGACTTGGTCGCCGGCCGGACCACGCTGGTCATCGAACTGAAGAGCCGCTTCCGCGGCGACCGGCGGCTCGTCAGCCGCGCCGCCAGCGTGCTGTCGGGCTATCGCGGCCCGGCCGCGGTGATGTCGTTCGATCCCGCGCCGATCGCGGATCTGCGCGCCATCGCGCCGAAGCTCCCGCGCGGCATGGTCGCGGAAAAGCAGGGATGGGGCGAGGTCGCGGCCGCGCCCAGGCGCGCGATCACGACCCTCGCGCAGGTGCTCTCGGCGCGCCCGCAATTCATCGCCTACGCGGTGCGCGACTTGCCGGCGCTTTGGCCCGCGGTCGCACGCAGCGTCTTGCGCCTGCCGCTGCTCGCCTGGACCGTGCGCAGCGCGGATGACCAGCGCAAGGCCGCGCGCTATGCCGACCAGATGATCTTCGAGGGATTTCGGCCGTAAACTTGCATCACGTAAACGTGCATCAAGAAGCCCCATGATCGAACTGACCCTTCGAGTGGCGAATTCCATCGGCGACGTGGCCGCTGAGGCCTGGGACGCCTGCGCCAATCCGTCATGGCCCGACCGGGGGAATGGGGCGGGCAGTCCCTGCCCGGCTCCAGCCGATGTCCAAGCTTCCGTCTTAGGAGATCGGTATAACCCGTTTATCTCACACGATTTCCTGTCCGCGCTCGAGCTCTCGCAATCGGTCCGGGCCCGCGCCGGTTGGCAGCCGATGCACCTCATCGCCGAAGACGCCCAGGGCAACCTCTTCGGCGCCGTCCCTTGCTACGTGAAATCCCATTCCCGCGGCGAATATGTCTTCGACCATGGCTGGGCGGAGGCCTATGAGCGCGCCGGGGGCAGCTACTATCCGAAGCTGCAGGTTTCCGTGCCGTTCACGCCCGCGACCGGCCGCCGACTGCTCGCGCGCCCGGGGCCGCAGGCCGAAGCGGTGCGCGCGCATCTCGCCGACGCGCTCACCGATATCTGCCGGCGCTCCGGCGCGTCTTCGGTTCACGTCACCTTCCCAACCGAGCCGGAATGGGATCTGCTCGCCGCGCGCGGCTACCTCAGGCGCACGCATCAGCAGTTCCATTGGGAGAATGCCGGCTACGCCACCTTCGACGCGTTCCTGGCAGCGCTCGCCTCGCGCAAGCGCAAAACCATCCGGCGCGAACGCGCGGACGCGCTCGCGGCCGGCATCAGCGTGCATTGGCTCACCGGCGCGGATCTCACCGAAAGCGTGTGGGACGCCTTCTTCGATTTCTACATGGAAACCGGGTCGCGCAAATGGGGCCGCCCCTATCTGACGCGGGAGTTCTATTCGCTCATCGGCGAGAAGATGCGCGACCGCATCCTGCTGGTGATGGCCAAGCGCAACCGGCGCTGGATCGCCGGCGCCATCAACTTCATCGGCTCCGACACGCTGTTCGGCCGCCACTGGGGCGCAATCGAGCACCATCCGTTCCTGCACTTCGAGCTCTGCTACTATCAGGCCATCCAATACGCCATCGAGCATAAGCTCGCCCGCGTCGAGGCCGGCGCCCAGGGCGAGCACAAGATTTCGCGCGGCTACGTGCCGACGACGACCTATTCGGCGCACTACATCGTCGATCCGGCGCTGCGGCGCGCGATCGAGGATTTCCTCAAGCGCGAGCGCGCCTATGTGGCGGCGGCGGGCGCGGAGCTCGCGGACGCCGCGCCGTTCCGCAAGGAGTAAGGAGAGGGAAAAATCATGCCGGCTTACGATCCCAACAATATCTTCGCCAAAATCCTGCGCGGCGAGTTGCCGTGCTACAAGATCTACGAGGACGACAAGGCGTTCGCCTTTCTCGACATCATGCCGCGCGCGAGCGGCCATGCGCTGGTCCTGCCGAAAGCGCCCGCGCGCAACATCCTCGATGCTTCTCCCGACGACCTCGCGCACGTCGTCAAGGTCGCGCAGAAGATCGCCAAGGCCAGCGTCGAGGTGTTCGGCGCCGACGGCGTCACCATCCAGCAGTTCAACGAAAGCGCCGGCGGCCAAGTGGTGTTTCACCTGCACGTCCACGTCATCCCGCGCAAGATCGGCGTGGCGCTGAAGCCGCCCGCCAGCGTGAAGGAGGCGCCGGACGTGCTCGCCGAGCAGGCCAAGCAGCTCGCGGCCGCGCTGGGGTGAGCAGAAGGTGGGCGGAAAAGGAACTGGAAACGCGTCGCGTACCGTGGGGATGACAGCCTCGGCGCTGCGTCATCCGCGCGACGCGTGCTGCGAGCTAATGCAACCGACCTGCTGCCAAGCCCAATCGTTCGGCGACGCCGAGCAGGCGCTTGTCGCGCGTCCATAGCGCGGCACCGGCCGTCAGCCGGACGGCCGCAAGCAGGTGCGCATCGACATACCCAATTCCCAAGCCAAACAGCTCGTGCTGACCGATGAAGCGCAGGACTTCCCGATCCGTTGCGACGCTGGCTTGGGGCAGGTCCTGCAAGGTCGCGAGAACGAGATCGCGTTGCCGCAAATCACCCAGGGCAAGTTCGCCGGTCACGAACGCATGCGAGAGAACGCTGCCCGTGTCGAGCAGGCCGGCAAGCGTCCTGTCGCCCGCTCGCAGATGGTCGACCCACACTGATGTGTCGACCAGGATCATGCCGATCCCGACCGCCGGCGCGGCGGCGGTCTGAGCTGCGGTTCGCTGCCGCCCAGACGCGCCAGTCTGCGCGCGCTCTCGCGTTCGATCAGCGCCTTGAGCGCCTCACGGACGAGGGCAGATTTCTCGCGCAAACCCGTGAAAGCCTGAGCCTTGGCCAGCAATTCGTCGTCAAGAGCAAGCGTCGTGCGCATCGCGGCCTCCATAGGCACGCATTTATCATCAAATGATGATGATTTCAATGCCACGTAGGCGTTGGCGAGCTTGGGCGAGCCTCAAATCCCTTGCGCGAGCGCGCCCACGGTGAGCACGACCTCGCCGGCGACCACGCCCGCCAATACCGATCGGCGCACGATCACGAACGCGGCGAACCCGCCGACAATGGCGCAGAGCCGAATGACCAGCGGCACGCTCGCGAGCGTCCCGGGCGGAAACAGAATGATCTTGGCGATGACGCCCGCGAGCACCGCGATCGCGACCGCCCGCACCCACATGAACAGCTCGGACTCATCGGCGATGCCGCGGGCGGTAACGAGCCCGAGCACGCGCCAGATTTCACTGGGCAGGAAGCCGACCAGCACCAGCAGCGTATAGGCATGAAGCTCGCTCATCTGAACGCCTCGCGCAGGCGGTGGATACCGTAGGCGAGCGATCCGGCCACGATCCCGGTCCAGAGCAGATCAAGTCCGATCTGCCACGCGGCCATGAGCGGCCCGAGCACGAGCCCGAGCACGAGCGCCAGCCAGTCCGACACGAGACGGCAGTTGCGCGTGGTGGAGATCAGGAAGGATATGGGCGTGAGGAAGAGGAGCCCCGCGGTCAAGAGCGGCGGCAGCGAGGTGGCGAGGTAGTAGCCGACCAACGTTCCCACCTGCGCCGCGCTCATGAAGCCCAAGCCCACGCCGTTCGCGAATGGGATGCGGGCCTCGCGCGGCACCTGCGGCAGCAGCCGCAGCGCCTCGATCCACATGGTCACCGCGGTGAGATGGGCGGGCAGAATGAGCGCGCGAAACGGGGTTTTCGGCCGCCTGATCAACGGCAGCAACGAGATCACCATGGGAAGAAGACGCGCGCTGCTCACGCCCACCGCCAGCGCAGTCTCGACCGGCGCGGCGCCGGCGCCGAGCGCCGACACCAGGATCACCTGCGCCGGTCCCGCCCATACCAACGCGGTCGAGGCCACGGCCCACCAGAGGCCGAAGCCGAAGTCATGCGTCAGCGCGCCGATGCCGACATAGGTCCCGATCACGACATAGGCCAGAACCGACCGCCATGCGGCCCGAAAGCCGGCAAAAGCGACGGCGATCGCCAAGCGTTTCGGGGAGTCGGTGGGAGGCAGCGGGGGCATGGGCTCGCGGACCTGTCCCACGGCGCGATCGCGGGCGCAATCGCGCTTCGGTCAGACCTGCTCCGCGGTGCCGTCGCCCTTGATGATCGCGACGTAGCGCTCGACCGAACGTTTCACCGCCTCCTTGCCGCCGCGCGGGATGACGCGGTCGAAGAACGCGCCGTAGAGCACGTCGAACGACCACGGCTCGAGCATCGCGCCGATGCGCGCCACCGCCGGAGCCGAGAGCGGAATGATGTTGGGATAGCTGCGCATGAAGCTCACGTATTTGCGGTCGGGAATCAACTGCACGATGTCGCCGGTCAGCACCGCGCCCCGCCCTTCTCCGCCGGCCGCCCAGTGCAGCACCGTTCCGCCGGCGAAATGGCCGCCGCAGCGAATGAGCGTGACCCCGCGCGCGAGCGGCAAAGTATCGCCCTCCCACAGCTTGATGACGGGGTCGGGCCGCATGATCCATTGCCGGTCGGCGGCGTGCAGATGGATGGGAGCGCCGCCGAAGACGCGGCTCCATTCCACCATCGTGGCGTAGTAGTGCGGGTGGGAGATCGCGATGCCGGCAAGCCCGCCGAGCGCCTTCACGATCTCGATGGTGGCGGCATCGATGAACGGGATGCAGTCCCACAGAATATTGCCTTCGGGCGCGCGCAGGATGAGCGCGCGCTGGCCGATGGAAAATTTCGGCACCGTCCCGACCCCGATCAGGCCGGGCTCGTGCTGCTGATAGCAATTGAAGTGGCGGCGCGCGAGCGCTCCGAGGGTGGTCCACCTCTGGCCGCCGGGAGGAACGAATTGACGCTCGTCCTCACAGATCGGGCAAGACGGCGGCGGCGCGTCCGAGGGCGTAAATTGGCTGCCGCAGGTCTCGCAGATGAAGGCGGGCATCACACGACCCGGCACGTTGACCCGATGCGCTTTGTCCCCCAGCGCGCCGCCCGACGCAACCGCCCACCCAGCGCTGTGTCGGGGAGGCAGCGCAGCAATGTAGCGTTTAGGCTCGGAGCGAGAAGCGACCGGCCGCCGGCTTCTGCGAGCCATGCACGCCGGCGACAGCAAAGATAGTCCGGGTGACGATCGGCCCGATCGCGTCTAGACCTTGACCAGCGGCACCTTCGGCACCGAGCCGCGCGGCGCCGGGCCGCCTTTCGGACCGGACGGCTTGCGGCGGGGGCTGCGGCGCTTGGGCTTGGCCTCGGGAATCTTCTCGGGCTTCGGCGTCACCGGGCCGTCGAGATATTCGAAGCCGAGCTTCTCGACGCCCGCTTCGTCCTTGCCCGCGATGACGCGCACGTGGCCGCCGCCCTTGAGCTTGCCGAACAGGACTTCGTCGGCGAGCGCCTTCTTGATGTTCTCCTGGATGAGGCGCGCCATCGGCCGCGCCCCCATCTGCTCGTCATAGCCGTGCTTGATCAGCCACTGGGTGGCCTCTTCCGACAGCTCGATGGTGACGTCGCGGTCACCCAGCTGCGCCTCCAGCTGGAGCACGAATTTCTCGACCACCTTGGCGATGATCTCGGGCGTGAGATGCGCAAAGGTGATGATGGCGTCGAGCCGGTTGCGGAATTCAGGCGCAAACAGCCGGTTGATCGCCTCGACGTCGTCGCCCTCGCGCTTGATGCGGGTAAAGCCATAGGCCTGCCGCGCGAGATCGGCCGCGCCGGCATTGGTGGTCATGATCAGGATCACGTTGCGGAAGTCGACCTGCTTGCCGTTGTGATCGGTGAGCTTGCCGTGATCCATGATCTGCAGCAGCACGTTGAACAGATCCGGATGCGCCTTCTCGACCTCGTCGAGCAGAAGAACGCAATGCGGATGCTGGTCGACGCCGTCGGTGAGCAAGCCGCCCTGGTCGAAGCCCACATAGCCGGGCGGTGCGCCGATCAGCCGCGAGACGGTGTGGCGCTCCATGTATTCCGACATGTCGAAGCGGATCATTTCCACGCCGAGCGCGATCGCGAGCTGCTTTGCCACCTCGGTCTTGCCGACGCCGGTCGGGCCCGAGAACAGGTAGCAGCCGATCGGCTTTTCCGGCTCGCGCAGTCCCGCGCGTGCGAGCTTGATCGAGGCGGAGAGCGCGCCGATCGCCTTGTCCTGGCCGTACACCACCTGCTTCAGCGTCTGGTCGAGATGCTGCAGCACCACCGCATCGTCCTTCGACACGGTTTTCGGCGGAATCCGCGCCATGGTGGCGATGGTGGTTTCGATCTCTTTGATGCCGATCGTCTTCTTGCGCCGGCTCTCCGGCAACAGCATCTGCGCCGCGCCCGATTCGTCGATCACGTCGATGGCCTTGTCCGGAAGCCTGCGGTCGTGGATGTAGCGCGCGGACAACTCGACCGCCGCCTTGATCGCCTCAGAGGTGTATTTGAGCTTGTGGTAGTCCTCGAAATAGGGCTTGAGGCCTTTGAGAATTTCGATCGTGTCCGGGACGGTCGGCTCGTTGACGTCGATCTTCTGGAACCGGCGCACGAGCGCGCGGTCCTTTTCGAAATACTGCCGGTACTCCTTGTAGGTGGTCGAGCCGATGCAGCGCAGCGTGCCCGAGGCCAGCGCCGGCTTGAGCAGGTTCGAGGCGTCCATCGCGCCGCCGGAGGTCGCGCCGGCGCCGATCACGGTGTGGATCTCGTCGATGAACATGATCGCGCCGGGATAGGCCTCGAGCTCCTTGATCACCTGCTTGAGACGCTCCTCGAAGTCGCCGCGATAGCGCGTGCCCGCGAGCAGCGTGCCCATGTCGAGCGCGAACACGGTCGCGTTCCTGAGCACGTCGGGGACCTCGCCGTGCACGATGCGCCGCGCCAGGCCCTCGGCGATCGCGGTCTTGCCGACGCCGGCGTCGCCGACGAACAGCGGGTTGTTCTTCTGCCGGCGGCACAGCACCTGGATGGTGCGGTTGATCTCGGCCGAGCGCCCGATCAGCGGGTCGATCCTGCCCTCGCGCGCCTTCTTGTTGAGGTTGATGCAATAGGCCTCGAGCGCGTCGCCCTTCTTCTTGGTCTCGTCGCCGGTCTTGGTGTCGGTGTCCTCCTCGGCACCGCGCACCGGGCGCGCTTCCGACATCCCGGGCCGCTTGGCGATGCCGTGGCTGATGTAATTGACGGCGTCGTAGCGGGTCATGTCCTGCTCTTGCAGGAAATACGCGGCGTGGCTCTCGCGCTCGGCGAAAATCGCGACCAGCACATTGGCGCCGGTCACCTCCTCGCGGCCCGACGACTGCACGTGGATGACGGCACGCTGGATGACGCGCTGGAAGCCGGCGGTCGGCTTGGAATCCTCGTTGCCGTCGCTGACCAGGTTTTCGAGCTCGCTCTCGAGATAGGCGGTGAGGCTGCGTCGCAGCTTGTCGAGGTCGACATTGCACGCGCGCATGACCGCGGCGGCGTCCTGATCGTCGATCAGCGCCAGCAGAAGATGTTCGAGCGTGGCGTATTCGTGATGACGCTCATTGGCGAGCGCCAGAGCGCGGTGCAGGGACTGTTCGAGATTGCGTGAAAACGTCGGCATGTCAGCTCTCGTGTCAACGCGTTATATGGCCCCGGCGTTCCCGTTTTTCCATCGTCGTTACTTTTTTTCCATCACGCACTGCAGAGGATGCTGGTGTTTGCGGGCAAAGTCCATAACCTGCGTCACCTTGGTCTCGGCCACCTCGTAGGTATAGATCCCGCACTCGCCGATGCCGTGCTGGTGCACGTGCATCATGATTCGGTGGGCGGTCCCGTGATCCTTGTTGAAGAAGCGCTCGAGCACATGGACCACGAACTCCATGGGCGTGTAGTCGTCGTTCAACAGCAACACGCGGTAGAGATTGGGCCGCTTGGTCTGCGGCTTGGTCTTGGTGATGACCGCGGTGCCCGGCGCACCCGCCCCTCGCCGTTTGTTGTTGTCCTCATCGCCTAGACGCGGGGCATTCGGCCCGTTTGCGACGCTTGCATTCATTTCGGTTGGTCTTCGGCTCATGGGTACTTTACGCGTCAGGACATGGCAGCTTTGGGGCGCAAAAACAGCGGACCATCGATTGCATCATAATAAGGACGTCGCCGCCCCGGTTCCAGATTGTCATATTCCCGCGATTCGTCGGGAATTCCGACGTATTTTGTTTTGCAAATCCCGTGCCGGCCCGCCCGTAGCGGGCTCGATCGACCGACTCAATTGCGGGCAATTCGGGGCAAATTCATCGGAAATCCGCGGATTCCTCTCGCAACGTTGCAAAGGTCCGTGCGCTCACAAAGCGCCGCCGACGGCACGCGCTTTCTGATGTCGAGCTTAAGCCTCAAGCGCCTAGCTGGAGCAGCAGCCACCGCGGCGCGGCGGTGGCTTCGATAGAAGCGACATTCTGGCAAATGCCGGCCTGCGGCGGCCGTGACCATCGCCCGGCGCCTTTGGCGCGCCGTTTTTGGCGCAGGCTTATCGCCTCGCGCGCGCAAGCAGCTTCGTTCAAAAACAAAGCCCGGCTCGTACGGCCGGGCTCTTCATCGGCGCCGAAGCGACGCGTTATTTCACCGGGGCGACTTTCCCGAACTGGCTCTCGAACGGCTTATAGGCCTCCCTGGCGAGGTCGGCATAAAGCTCGCCGAGCTTGGTCGCCTCCGCCACGAAGCTCTCATAAGAGCTCTTGGCGTAGTCGGTCTGCACCTCGATCGCCTTTTCGAGCGACTTCGCGCCAATGAGTTTCTCGGTCGCGGCGGTGCTTTGCTCGAACACTTTCTTGGAGTAGTCCGCGATCTCGACCGTGATCGCCTGCAGACTCTTCGAAAACGCGCCGAACGACTTCAGCGTCGCGTCCATGTTGTCCTTCCCCAGCTTCTGCATCTCGTCGATATTCCTGACCATGTCGTACCTCCCGGCGGCGTCGCCGATTGCGTGTGACTTTTCCCACATGTCTCCAGCCAGCGAGCCGGATTACTCCGCATATATTGCATTGCACAAAAATGTCAAGGCTTTATTTTGCAGTGCAATATGGTAGTCCGCTCCGGGGCTTAACGCTTTTGCAATCGGCCTCCCCTAGCGTGGCGACCGTGCCGCGGCGGGCGGCGGTGGAGAGCCGTCTGGCTCAAAATCGCACGCAGGAGGACGCCAAAAAGGTCGGAACAAAAGTCAGAAAACCGCCCTTTTTGACTCGTCCAATCGCCTCACCTCGGCACGACAGGGGTGTCAGCGCTTCGCACAGAGCGCGAAGGGGAACGAGGACGGGGGAAATATCATGCTGCGGATCCGGACCGGAGCCCGTTACGGGCTTCGTTGGGGTTTGTGCGGTTTTGTTGCTGCTGTTCTCACGCTATCAAACGACCCAACCCAGGCCGCGCCTTACGCGGATATCGTCGTGGATGCCAATTCCGGCGCGGTGCTGCACGCGACCAATCCGGACGCGCGGCGCCACCCGGCATCGCTCACCAAAATCATGACGCTCTATCTGCTGTTCGAGCAGCTCGACGCCGGCAAGCTCAAGCTCAACAGTCCACTCAAAGTGTCCGCCGAAGCCGCCGGACAGACGCCCACCAAGCTCGGTCTCAAGCCCGGAAGCACTCTTGCGGTCGAAGATGCGATCAAGGGCATGGTCACACGTTCGGCGAACGACGCCGCCGTGGTGGTCGCCGAGGCGATCGCGGGCAACGAGGACGACTTCGCCAAACTGATGACGCGCAAGGCGCAAGCGCTGGACATGAAGAACACCGTCTACAAGAACGCCTCCGGCCTGCCCGACGACAACCAAGTCACCACGGCGCGCGATCAATCCATGCTCGGGCGCGCCATCCAGGAACGCTTCCCGCGCTATTACAAATATTTCTCGATCCGCTCGTTCACCTTCCGCGGTGAGTCGATCTCCAACCACAACCACCTGCTCGGAAAGGTCGAGGGCGTCGACGGCATCAAGACCGGCTATATCAACGCCTCCGGATTCAATCTGGTGACTTCAGTGCATCGCGGGAATCGCTATCTCGTGGCCGTCGTCATGGGCGGCAGCAGCGGGGGCAGCCGGGACGCGCGCATGCGCGAGCTGATCAGCGAGAAGATCGCGCTGGCATCGATCAAGCGCACGGCGCCGATGGTCGCCGAAGCAACCGGGGCGTCGGACGTCAAGCCCGAGCCGATGGTTGTGACCAAGGCCGAGGCCAAGCCCGAGCCGACGGTGGCCGCTAAGACCGAGCCCAAGCCCGAGCCCATGGTCGTGACCAAGCCCGAGCCGAAAGTTGCTGCGGCCAAGGTCGAACCGAAGGAGGCGCCGAAGGCTGAGGCCAAAGCCGAGCCGCGGTTTGCCGTCGCCAGCGCAACGAGCCTGCCCGTGCGCTTCAATCCTACCGCCCCGCCGGCCGAGCCAGCGGCAATGCGATCGGAGCCGACCGCCACCGCGACGCCGACGCAAGCGCGCGGCCTTGTCGGCTCGACCGAACCGCTCCGACCGGTGCTGGTCAAGACGCTGACGGTCAAAGCCGGCATGCGAACTGCATCGCTCGGGGCATCTCACGTTGCCGCGCCGGCTGGCGAACCTCAGCCGGTCGCGGCCGCGGCGCCCACACCAGTGGCGGCTGCGAAGCCTGAGGCGGCGGCACCACCGCCGGCTCCCGTGACCGCGGCGACACCCGAGCCGTCGCCACCACCCGCCGCTCCCGTGGCCGCGGCCAAGCCCGAGCCACCAGCACCGCCGCCCGCTCCCGTCGTTGCGGCAAAACCTGAGCCCGCCCGTGCGCCAGAGGTCGCGACGAAGCCTGAGCCGGCCGCGGCGCCGCCCACGCCAGCAATTGCGGCGAAGGTAGAGCCCGCAGCGCCGCCGCCCATGCCGGTGGCCGCAGCAAAGCCCGAGCCGGCCGCAGAGCCGCCTGGTCCGGGCATCGCGAGCGCATCGCCTGCCGCCGCAGCACCCGCGCCCGCCGCGCCGGCAGCGAAGCCCGCGCCCATGCCGACAGCAAGGCCGGCGTCGGCGCCGGCGGCGAAGCCGCAGCACAAACCGGGTTGGATGATTCAGGTCGGCGCGTATCCCGCCGAGCAGGCCGCCAAGCAGCGCCTCTCCACCGTCCAAAGCAAGGCGTCGAAAATGCTCACCGGCGCGGAAGCTTTCACCGAAACGATCGATAAGGGTGGCACCACCTATTATCGCGCGCGCTTCGCCGGCCTCGACAAGGACAAGGCGGAAGCCGCCTGCAAATATCTCAAGAAAAACGACGTCGAATGCGTGACCATCAAGAACTGACGTCGAAGCGAAGCCCGGGACGCGCGTCGCACAGGAGCCGCCAAATGTCGCCTCCAGTAAAGGAGTTCAGCGATGGCGGCGCAAAAGCACCTCCTTGGCCTCGTTGACGCGGGCCGCGAGATACGTCGACCCCCCTTGGTCGGGATGCAGTTTCTTCATGAGCGCGCGGTGGGCGCGGCCAATGTCCTCCGCGCTCGCCCCCGGCTCAACGCCAAGGATCTGATAGGCCTCCTCTTCCGTCATTTTGCCGCCGCTCCACGCCCGGCGGTCCGCGCCCGTTGCCGCATCACCTTGCGCGTGTTCACGCCAGCGGGGCTCCCGGCGGTCGAGATACGCCACAAGTAACGCGCGGCTTTCCTCGTCGATCTCGGGAAGGAAGCCAGTGAGCGTTGCGACGTCGAGCGCGTCCAGCACCGCGCCTTCATGCGGTCCCGCGAGGATGCGTCCGCGCATCGCGCCGGTGTCGTGATCGAGCTCCATCTCGACGAAGGCCGAGCGCACGCGCGAGACCTGGCCGGCGCTCTTTTGCGTGCGCGCGGCAAGGCCGGGCATGCTCCACGGCAACCATCCCAAAAGCCCGAGGCCGGTGAGGCCGAGCGGGATGGCGATGTCGAGCCGCCCGCGCACCCCGAGCAGCCCGGCGGCGGCGAGCGCACCCAGCCCGCCGCCGGTTTTGAGCACCACGGCGGCGGTTTGCGGGTTGACCTTGGTGAAGGCATTGAGCGCCCACAGCGCCAGCGCCAGCACCACCAGGCCGAAAATGATCGTGGCCATTACGGTCTCATCTGCTCGAGCAGCTTGATCGCGCCGGTCTGGCGTCGCGCCGACAGGTCGGCGAGCGCGCGTAGGCCGCCCGCGGCATAGGCGGCGGCCGCGCGCAACAGCTCGGCGAGTTCATGGGCTGCGCCGGGATCGAAGCGGCAATAGGCCCCGCGCGTCAGGCGTGCGATCTCGCGAAAGGCTTGTTCCGTGATCGGATCGTCGCCTTCCTGGAACATGAAGGCGGGCACGCCGAGGAGCCCGAGCGCGCCGGCCGCGTGACAAAGGTCGTCGAGCTTTTCCTCCATGGCGTCGCCGACGAAGACCAGCGCCTGCACCTTCGTAATCTGGGTTTCGCGCTTGGCATGGGCGATGATCTTGCCGATCTGGGTATGGCCGCCGCGGCAGTCGATGCGCTCCATCAGCGCGCTCAGCCGCTCGGCCTGCGAGACCCAGCGCGAGGCCCGGCATTCGCTGAGGCCGCGGTAATAAACCAGCTGCACGTCGAGCCCGCCGATCGCCGCCGCCTCGCGGAACATGTCCGCCTGCAGCCGGCAAGCCGTATCCCACATGGGCTGGCGGCTCATGGTCGCGTCGAGGGCGAAGATGAGCCGCCCTCGCCGGCCGGGTTCGGCGGTCGGAGCAAGGTCCTTCACCTGGGCGAGGAAAGCGTCGATCTCCGCGCGCGTGGCGGTCGCTGCCGGTGCGCGGCTGCGATCCGTCGGTGGGCGGTCGGGACGATCATTGGCCATGGCAGCAGGCGCTTCAACGGGCGGCTATCCCGCCGCCCATAAGGTGGCCATAACCGCCGTCCGGCGCAATGCCCGCGCCGCCGCGGGCTGAGCGCAGCGCAACGCGCTGCAACGCCACGTGGCCTCCCCGCCGCGGCTTTGGTAATTTGCGCGCCGCGCTGCGAGCCCAACACACGAAGTCTGTCCCCATGGCCATTCGAGTCGTGCGCACGGTGTTGGCGTTGCGCCGCGCCGTCACGCGGTGGCGAGCGGCGGACGAGCGGATCGCGCTCGTACCGACCATGGGCGCGCTCCATGGCGGTCATCTCGCGCTCGTGCGGGCGGCGCGGCGGCGCGCGCAACGCGTGATCGTCTCGATCTTCGTCAACCCCGCGCAATTTGCGCCGCTGGAGGATTTTGCGAGTTACCCGCGAACCTGGGACGCCGATCTCGCCGCGCTCGCCGACATGGCGGTCGACTTCGTCTGGGCGCCGCCGGTGACGGCGATGTATCCTTCCGGTTTCGCCACCCGCATCGTACCGGAGGGACCGGCAACGGCCGGGCTCGAGGACAAGTTTCGCCCGCATTTCTTTTCCGGCGTGGCGACCGTGGTCGGAAAACTCTTGATTCAATGCGCGCCCGACATCGCGATGTTCGGCGAGAAGGACTACCAGCAGCTCAAGGTAGTGACGCGGCTGGCGAAAGACCTCGATTTGCCGGTGAAGATCGTCGCGGTTGCGACCGTGCGCGAGCACGACGGCCTCGCGTTGTCCTCGCGCAACAGCTACCTCTCGGCGAGCGAACGCGCGGCCGCACCCACGCTCCAGCGCGTGCTCAAGGATTGCGCGGGCAAGATCGCGCGCGGAGAACCCGCCGCCCGTGTGCTCGACGAGGGCGCCGCCGCCATCGAGCGCGCCGGCTTTGTGCTCGACTATCTCGAAGCCCGCCACGCCGAGACGCTCGCGCCGGTGTCCTCGGTCGAGGACGGGCCGATCCGGCTGCTCGTGGCCGCGCGCATCGGCAAGACGCGGCTCATCGACAATATCGCGGTGTGAGCAATCGCGGTGCGAGCTGCGATAGCGCGGCCCCCCGATATCGCGTTCGCACGCGGCGCGCTACTTCTTCACTTTCAGTGGGTCCTTGACGTCGTCGAACTTGGCGAATTCCGTGTTCCACAGCTCGCCGTTGATCTTCTCGACCTTGCGAATGTAGATGGGCTGCACGATGTCGCGCGTCTCCGGATCGATCGACATCATTCCGCGCGGGCTTTCCCATCGCATGCCCTTCATGGCGGCGATGAGGCTGTCGCCGTCGGTCTTGCCCTGGGTCTTCTTCAGCGCCTCGTAGATGAGGTGCATGCCGTCATAGCCGCCCACCGATACGAAGTTCGGACGGAAGTTGTTCGCCTTCTTGAAGTCCTCGACATATTTCTTGTTCAGCGCGGAGTCGTGCGACGCGGAATAATCATGCGCGGTCACCATCCCCAGCATCTGATCGCCCATATTGTTGAGCTCGTCATCGTCGGTGAGGTCGCCGGGGCCGATAATCCTGATCCCGGAATTGGCAAGGCCGCGCTCGGCGAACTGCTTGGCGAAGAGGCCGGCCTGTGTGCCGGGGAAGTAGATGAAGGCGGTATCGGGGTTGATGTCGCGGATGCGCTGCAGGAACGGCGCAAAGTCCGGATTGGCCAGCGGGATGCGGATCGATTCGACGATCTGGCCGCCGAGCTCGGTGAAGCGCTGCTTGAACGCGGTCTCCGCTTCGGTGCCCGGCGCCCACTCGTTGACCAGCGTGACGACGCGCTTGCTGCCGTTCTTGGCCGCCCACTCGCCCATGATCCAGGACGATTGCGCCAGAATGAAGCTGGTGCGCACGAAATAGGGCGACGCGGTGGTGGTCACCGAGGCGCCCGAGATCATGACGACGGTTGCGATCTTGGCCTGGGTTACGAGCGGACCATAGGCAAGCACGGTCGGCGTGATCCCGCCGGCGATGATGTGGACCTTGTCGTTGACGATCATCTCCTGCACGAGCCGCCGCGCGTTGTCGGCCACGCCGGCATCGTCACGGAGAATGATTTCGATCTTCTTGCCGGCGATCATGTTGCCGTGGTGCTGCATGTAGAGCCGCGCGCCGGCGGAAGCCTGCCGACCCGCGGCAGCGAAACCGGCGCCGGTCATGGCAAAGCTCATGCCGATCTTGACCGTCTCTTGCGCCGCCGCCGTGCCCGCCGTCAGCGCGACCATCGCGGCCGTCGTCAGCGCAATCGTGAATTGTCCGGATCGCATGTCGTTCCTCCCATCTGGTGGCGCTGGTTTTCGGCCTGATTTCTAGCACACGGTGCGGTGATCGACGACGCCTTGGCGGCGGCAACGCGCGATCACAACAGGCCGAGCTCGCTCAGCTCGCGACGCAGCGCCTCCGGCATGTTCTTGGCACCCGGCGCAGCGCGGTCGAGGTCGCGCGGGGCGTCTTTGGCCGCGAGATAGCGCCAGCCCTGGAACGCCCGATACGGCCGCGGCTCGACCAGGACGAGCTTGGGCTCGAGCACCAGATGGCAGCGGCCGACACCTTCCTTGTCGACGAATGGCCGCACGTCGACGAGCCGCTGCCGGCACATGATCTCGCCGCGGATCACCCAGTAGAGCGAGCCGCCGTCGCGCAATTCGTCGGAGCGCTTGGGCACCATGCGCGTCCTGTGCATGTGCTCGAGCGAGAGCCCGCGTTTCTTGCGTTGCTTGAGCTTCTCGCGGATCCAATCCTCGAGATCCTTGACCGAGTCACAGCCGACGCAAAGCTTGATGAGATGAAGGGCCACGGTGGATATTGCCGAACCAAGTGTGACGAAATCATAGCGCGCCGGGCCCGCGTTGCCACGCGCGCGCGGGAGCTTATCCTCAGAAGATGGGGCGCAGTTATTGCGCGGGAGCAGGCGGCGTCGGCGCCGAACGCGCGGGTGCGGCGCTCGCCGGCGGACGCGGCGGCGGACCCGCCTGCGGCGGCCGGCGTGGCGGCGTCGGCGTCGCGGCCTCGGCCGCGCCCGTTGTGTCTTGGGGCTGCCGTTGCGCCGGCGATGGTTCCGCGGTCATGATATTGACCGGCGGGATCGACTTCGCTGACGGGAAGTAGAGGTTGTTCGGCACTTTGGCCGCCGCGCTGGGTGCCGGGGACGGCGGAGTGCTCGCCACCTCCCGACTGCCGACGGCCGGCCAGTTCGCGGCGTTAGTCTTGAGCCGAGCTTCGAACGGGCGTTCCGCGAGATTGACGTTGATGCGGCTGGTGTCTCGCAGCCAGGCGAAGGCGCTGCACTCATCCGGCGCGCAACCGTCGCGGACCGCGAGCACGTGCGCCACGATGCCGAAGCGGTCGGCCTCGACCGCATGGCGCAGCGCGAGCGTCGCGGAGTTCGTCCCGCCGGAGCGCGCAAGGTCGCGGGCGGAGGCCAACAGCGAGAGCTGCGCGGCCACATAGGATACGGCTGCGGCGGTAGACTCGGGGCTCACAAAAAGCACCTTTTCGCACGCTCCCTCCACCGTTTCGCCGGCGATCGCATCGAGGCAACCCAACGCCGAGCCCGGCATGAATGCGCGCGTCGCCAGTTCGAATGCGCGGGTTTCGAGCGCGCGCTGCTCGGCCTCAAGATCGCGGCGGGCGAAATGGTCGCGCGCCCACCATCCGGCCAAGGCGACGATCAGCACGAGGACCACCGCGGGTACGCTTCTGCCCTCCCCGCCGGCGCGAACGAAGGCGAGCGCGCAAGCGAGCACGAGGACCGCACCAATGCCGACGACCGCCCATACCGGCAGCGATACAACGCCGGTCAAGGCTGTTGCCCATTCCCCAACGCGATCGAGCATGAGCCACCACTCCGGGAACAGTATGGCTCAGGGGGGCGGCGGTGGCCACCCCCGCGGGTCGCGCGGAGGATTTGCCATCACGGCGCGGGCGAAGCACACGCGCGGCGCGTCTTGCGACCTGCGCGCCTCACCGCGGCATAAGTTTACGCGCTTTGCGCACGCTCGATCGCGTGCGCAACAGCCGCCTCCCAGTTTGCCGAATGCGTTCCGCTAATTCAGCGGGTAAATTCGAGCTGGCTTTCCCTGGCCACGCGCTCGAACGCCTCATTCGCATTTTTGATGCGGTATTGGTAATCGGCGCCGTCGGAGGGGAGCAACTTCACCACCTGATAGGTGCTGTTGGCGACCATGTGGCCAATCGGACGCGACGTGAAGTAGACAGTCTGGCCGATCTGAAACTTGTGTTCTTGCAACGCGGTTCTCCTGCACTCGAACGATACGGATGGCTCGTTTTGAGCGGTGTTCCCCCGATCGGCCGCGAATATAGCAGCGAAATCTGGAAATTGCCTCGAAAATTCCGTTTTTTGTTCGGCATCGGTTTCAACTCGGGTAGAAGCTGAACAATAAATTCTATCAATAGCTTAGACTGATATGTTCAATCGAATTCGCCGCATGACCGCGACGTATCATAGCGGGCATGCTGCGCAGGCAAGCGAAAGTGCCGCTGTCCCGCTAGCGCGGAGGATCCGCGTCGACGCGATCCAGCGAGGTGCCGAGAGCCCCGAAACCCAAGGCCCTCGGAGAGGAGCCGTCTTTAGCAAGGAGCCCGAAACACAATGGCGCCGCGTTCATGGCCTACCGGGGCTCGCCGCAAGGGTCGGCAAGGGGGACCTCCATGCGCTTGATTGTCGGGATCATCATCGGCTGCGCGCTCACGATTGGCGGCGCCTATGTCGCCGACACGGTCTCGGCCGCGGGTGCCAAGCCGCTCATGGTGAACTGGGACGTCGTGGCAAAGAACCTCGACAGCGTCACCACCCTCGCTCGCGCAGGCTGGAAGAAGATCGCCGGTTGATTGATCGCTTTCGCGGCGGCGCGCGGCTGCCCTTGGCCCGTGATCGCCTATGGCTGGGACGCGATCAGGCCCGCACTTCCTGCCGCTGGAAGACGATATAGGCGGCGACGAAGAGCAGGATCGAGCCCGCCGCCAGGCCGACGATCTGCGGCCAGACGATCAACACGCTTTGCACCAGCGGGATCGGCGCGTCCGGGATGGCGCCGCGCTCGATCAGGGCGAGGCCCAGCGCCGCGAGCATCGATTGCTGGGTCGAGCGCACGGACGGATCGAGCACGACCGCAACGATCTCGTTGAACAATACGGTCGGAGACAGCCGCGCGAACGCCTGCCGCGTGTCGAGCAGGCCCAGGACATCCCCTGCGGTGGTGACCGCGTCCGAGAGAGCCGGGGAGAACAGCGGCCAGAGAATGGTCAGGAACAACCACAGCCCGAGCGCGACCAGCGCGGCCGTCGCCGCCGATCGGAACACGACCGAGCACAGCAGCGCGAGCGCGAACCAGAAGCCGGCATAGATGATGGTGACCACCAGCAAGATCAGGGCGCGCGCCATCTCTTCGGCGTTCGGGGGAACCCCAAGCCCGAGCAATCCGAGGCCGATCACCAGCAGCCACAACACGATCAGGCTGACGGACAGCGTAAACAGGCCGGCGGCGAACTTTCCGAACAACAGCGCGTCGCGGTAGATCGGCTGCGCCAGAATGCGCGAGAGGGTGCGGCGGTTGTGCTCGCCATTCACCGCATCGAAGCCAAGCCCGATTGCGAACAGCGGCACCAGGAACGACAGCAGCGCCACGAGCGGCACGGGTGCGCCGCGGGTGAACAGGCGCAGGAACAGGAACGGATCTTCGGCCGTGATCTCCTTGATTTGATCGACAGCGCCGCGGACCACGGCGATCGCGGTTGCCACGACCAGAACCACAAGCACGACCACGAGGATGCTGGTGAAGTGATCTGCGATCTCCTTCAGCGTCACCACCCCGAACCCGTGCAAGGCCGAACCTTCACGTCGCATGGAGCTCTCCCTCGTGGGTCTGGAAGTAGCGGGAGTAAATCGCCTCGAGGCTCGGCTCCTCGACCGACAGGCGCAACAGGCGCCCGCCGGCTGCGACCACCGCGGCCGCGGCTTCCGGCCGCACGTCGCCCGTGGCCAGCAACAGGAAGCGGTTGGCGCCCGCCGGTTCGACCTGTTGCACCCCGGGGATCGCTGCGATGCGTTCGGCAAGGCCTTGCCCTTCGGCTTCCACCTCGACGCGGAAGCCGCCGCCGAGCACCTCGCGGCCCAGCTCCGACACCGTGCCGATGAGCGCGATCTTGCCTTGATTGAACAGCGCCACGCGATCGCAAACGCTCTGCACCCGTTCGAGCAGGTGCGAGGACAACAGCACGCTCACACCACGCTTTTTGAGGTCGCGGATGATCTCGAGCAACTCCACGGTGGCCTGCGGGTCGAGACCCGACGTCGGTTCGTCGAGGATCGCGATCTGCGCCTGCTTCATGAGGATTTCGGCGACGCCGAGTCGCTGGCGCATGCCGCGTGAAAAGGTGCTGACGCGGTTGTCGGCAACGTCGGCGAGCCCCACGTGGCCGAGCGAAGCCCTGATCCTCTGCTCGCGCTCGGCGCGCTCCAGCCCCATCAGCCGCGCGGTGTAGCGCAGGTTCTCCGCCGCGGTGAGATTATCGTAAAAGCCGACCTGGTCGGGCAGGTAACCGACCTGACGCTTGACCGCCAGCGGCTCGCGCGCGGGATCGTGGCCGAGCACGCGCGCCTGTCCGTCCGAGATGTCGCTCAGGCCGAGCAGCATCAGGATGGTGGTGGTCTTGCCGGCGCCGTTGGGACCGAGCAGTCCGAAGATCTCCCCGCGCGCCACGGAAAACGAAATGCCGTT
>Ga0318533_10000140_pt1 | contig 23857 bp, 17 predicted proteins | sample GRESIP053b4f27_FD_203675 | JGI IMG/M metagenome (GOLD analysis project Ga0318533, IMG submission 203675) | Tropical soil microbial communities from Luquillo Experimental Forest, Puerto Rico - GRE.SIPMG.053b4f27 | ecosystem: Environmental > Terrestrial > Soil > Tropical forest > Bulk soil...
CACGCCGTCGCCGGCATAGCGGTCGAGCGTGCCCTCGTAGCGGAAGATCAGTTCGCCAAGGGCGGCATGATATTCGCGCAGCACGTTCATCGCCTCTTCCGGCTCGGTCGATTCGACGAACGCCGTGAAACCGCGCAGGTCGCAGAACACCACCGTCACCTCGCGGCGGTGGCTGTCGAGCAGCGAATCGTGGCCGTCGGAGGACGCGATCAGTTGCGCCACCTGCGGCGCAAGGAAGCGCTCGAGCTTTCGGATGCGCTCGATCTCGCCGAGCTGCTTCTCCACGCGCTCCTCCAGCGAGCGGTTCCAGTGCTTGAGCTGCTCGGTCTGCTCCTGCAGCTTCTCGGCCTGCTCGCGCACCACGCTGTTGACGATCGCAAGCTCGCGGCCCTTGTGGTCCACTTCGGTGAACAGCCGCGCGTTGCGCATCGCCAGCACTGCCTGGTTCGCAAAGGTCCGCATCAGGCCGATCAGGCTTTGCGGAAATTCGCCGGTGGCGCGCTGCAGCACCACCAGCGCGCCGAGCACGCCCTGCTGGTCGACCAGCGGCACCACCAGCACCGCGTGGAAGCCGGCCTCGACCGCGATGTCGCGCAGCACATGGTCGCCGGAGGTGGTCAGATCGGCGATCGCGACCGGCTCGCCCTTCGCCGCGGCGCGGCCGAGGATGTTGCCGTCCTCGTCGATGGTGAGATGGCGGCCCTCGGCGGATTTGTTGATGCCGTCGGCCTCCACCAGGTTGAACTGGCGCCTGCCGGCGTCATAGCCATAGATCAGCACCGCGTCGGCATGGGTGATCTCGAGCGCGCGGGCGGCTACCGTCGGCAGCACCGCGTCGAGATCGAGCGAGGAGGCGACCGCGCGGCCGACCTCTTCGAGCACCTTCAGCTCGTTGATCGATTTCGCGAGGTCGCGCGTGCGATCGACCACCTTGGCCTCGAGGTCGGAATAGGTCAGCGCGAGCTGCCCTGCCATGCTGTTGAACTGGTCGGCGAGTTCTTCGAGCTCGTCCTTGGTGTGGACGTCGATGCGGTGGCTGAAATCGCCCGCGCCTAGCCGCCGCGCGCCGGCGCGCAGCGCGGTGATCGGGATCACCATCCGCCGCGCCAGCACCATGCCGGCGAGGGTCGCAACGATCAGGCCGAGGCCGATCAGCAGCGCGGCGCGCAGGAGCTGGTCGCGGATCGGCGCGAGCGCCTGCGAGGTCGGCTGCTCGAAGAACACGATCCAGCCGAGCTTGGGCACGATGCTCGCGGCCGTCAGCACCGAAGCGCCGTCGGCGTCCTTGCCGGAGGCAAGCGGCTGGTTGCCGGGGGTGAGGAGGGCGGCGACCTGGGGCAGGCCGGCGAGGTCCTTGGCGATATCGGGCCCGCGCGAGGAGGTCGCGAGCACCTGGCCGCGCGGGTCGACGACATAGGCGAACGTCGCCCTGCCGACCTGGGTGTCGCCGAGGAAGTCGGAGAGGAAGCGCAGGTCGATGTCGGCGACGGTGACGCCGGCATTGAAGCCGGAATGCGCGACCGAGATCGACATGAACGGGCGGTTGCCGGCGAAATAGGCCGGGGCGAAGGAGGCGCCGCGGGCGACCGCGTCGGAGAAGCGGATGTCGCGGGAGAAGTCGGTGCCGCTGGAGACCGCGATCTGCGTGCGCGACAGGCGGAGCACCTCGCGGCCCTGGCCGGAGAGTTGCGAGAGCTGGGCGATCGCCGAGACCTGGTTCAGGAGCTGGGCGTAATCGGCGCGGCGCTGATCCAGGGTCACGACGCTGGCGCGGGTCACCCAACTGATCTGCCGTTCGAGCTCGGAAATCGACTGGTCGATGCGCTTCGCCGTCGCTTCCGCCTTCTCGCTCATCGCGTCGGTGAGCGTGGTCTTGGTGGCGCGGTAGGAGATGTAGGTCTCGATCGAGCCGTTGACCGCGAGCACGAACACGACGAGGCCGACCAGCGAGACCACGTATTTGGCGAACAGGCCTTCGCGGAGAAACCAGATCTTGTCCTTGACACTGAACATCCAGACCCTCGGTACCGCCTCACGCTCCCAGGGAGTTGCTTCCGGGAAGCGGTGCAACCGGCGGCCGCATCCAACGGGTCATTCTCGCCACGGGGCTTTGGCCACGGGTCCTATTCCCGCCCCACTGGCCGTTCCCGATACGGGTGGCCTTCCCGGCCCGCCAACGCTTGTAGCACAGATTTGACGGGGCCCAGCCGGACGACAGCCAGCCGTGGTTACCGTCACTATGACTGGTTTCGCAGCCTGCAACTCCCTGACCCCGAGGTCAGGGAGAACCCTATGAAGAAAGGAGTAACCAGCCCGAACTCACCGGTTAAACAATTGGCGCAGCACGTCATTCATCGGTTGACTGTCCTGCGGCGGCTGCGGCGAGGCCTCCACCTGCGGCTGGCTTGGCGGCTGTTGCGGTTGCTGCGGCACCGTCTGCACCTGCTGCGGTGGCGGGATGCTGCGGCCGCGACTGGTGGTCCCAGTGCCGGTGCCGGTCCCGGTCCCAATCCCGGTCCCGCCGCCAGCGCCCATGCCGCCCATGCCCTGCTGAATCAGGGTGCCCAAGGTCTGGCCGAGGCCGCCGAGCGGGTCGCTGGTGGTGCCACCACCCGCGCCGGTGCCGGTACCGCTTGGGTTGTTGCCGGCCAATCCGCCGAGCCCGCCCAGCAGCTTGTCGAGGCCCCCGCCGCTCGGACCGAACAGGCCTTTGCCCATCTCGCGCAGCTTGGCATAGGCGGCGTCCGGATTGTCCAGAACGCCGGCCATGTCGGGATAGATGCGCGGTGCGGACCACGGACCGGAGATCATCACGGGGATGCCGAAGCCGACCGGATCGGCGGCCCGGCCCTGGCCTTCGGTGGTCATCACGAGCTGCGGCTCGACACGGAAGCCGATCTGCTTGCTGGGGAGATCGATGGTGCCGGCCCCGGTCACCTTCACCAGCGGGCCGACCAGATTGAGATCGGTCGTGACCGCCTGTCCGCGGTCCATCCTGAACGAGGCGGAGAGCTGGGTCAGATCGGTCGTCTGCTCCTTCTGTTCCTGCCAGCCCGACAGCGTGCTCGCGGTGAGCTGGCGGATCATCTGCGCCACGTTCAGCCCGCGGATCTGGCCGTCCTGGAAGATGACGAAGGCGGTGCCGGACAGGTTGCTCATGATGGCGCGCTGGCTGCCGCCGCCGGAACGCGCCGCGATCTTCGCCTGCATCTTGCCGTCGATCTTGTCGAACTCGGCAAGGCCCGAGAGCAGCGGCAACGCCCGCACGCCGACGAGGTCGCAATGCATCGCGTAGGTCGGGCTGCTCGTCTGGGCATCGACGATCACCTCGCCGCTGGCGAGGCCTTCATAGGTGCCGAGATTTGCGACCGACGCCTTCAGCACGCCGCCGGCGAGCGCGGCCTCGATCGCGGCGGGCGCAAAATGTGCCTGGCCAAAGTCGATTTGCGCGGCCGAGACCCTGACCTGCGCGTCGACATAGTTCAGCGCAGTCAGGTCGATCGGCGTCTCGCTCCAGCCCTGCCGTGCGGCGGTCGACGGATCCTTAGAGACTGGGATGTCGAGCCGCTGGAAGTCCAGGTCGAGCTTCACCAGCGGCTTGCTGGAGACGTCGACCGAGGCCCAGCCAGTGAAGGCGCCGTCGCCCAGCATCCCGGCAAGCCCGTTGATCATGATGAGCGAACCGTTGAGCCGCACCTCGGACTTGGCCGTCAGCGGGCCGTTCAAGAGGCCCGGCGCCTCGAAGTTCACTTCGACCGGAATGTTCTGCCGTTCGACCGGGCCAGACGGCGCGACCGCCTTGATGACGAATTTGAGCGGATGATCGCCGGAGCGCGCAATGCCATCGAAGGTGATGTTGCGGTCGGCGTCGATCGTGGCAAGGCCGGCGATCCCGTCGATGCGGGTTTCGACGCGATCGTGCGGGTTGGAGAAGGTGACCGCACCGTTGGCGATGGTGATGCGGTCGATCGTCACGGAATCGGTGTCGCTTGCGGCCGGCTTGCTCGCCGGCGCCGTGGCCCGCAGCCTCTCGCGCAGCAGCGGCACGTACAAGACCGGCTTGGTGATAATGAGCTCGCGAATCCTGGTGTGGCCCGACCACAGGCTCGACAGCGCCATGTCGGCCTGCAAATTGCCGATCGTCACGCGGTTGCCGCCGTCGCGATCCTTCGGGTCCTGCAGCGTGACATCGCTGACGCTGACATTGAGCGTCGGCCACAGGCTGATCTTGGTGGTGCCGGCCGTGGTCAGGCGATACCCGGTGGCGCGCTCGACCCGTTCCTGCATGGTCGAGGTGAGGAAGCCGGAGGGGATTCCGACCACCATCAGCAGCACAAGGATGACGATGACGGCGGCGACGGCGGCGCCTGTGATTTTCAATGGTTTCATGTCGACGTTCTCGGGCAAACGGCATCACCCCCAGCCTGGCGGCCAGTCGCCAGACCGGTTTCTTGAGCTTATCCCCGGAAACGGGTGATCGCTCAAAGGGCCTCAAAAATATTCAGGGGTGCTGCAAAGTTATGTGACTTATGACACACTTCCGCGGGGGAGGATTTGGTTTCGGGCGAGCAAAGGCATTTGGAATGAGCAAACAGGCCGAATTTGCGGTCATTTTGAAGATGAATCCAATGTTCGCGGATTTGGGTGCGGACGAACTGCAGCGGATTTCAAATCTCTGCCACACGCAGCATCTCGCCAACGGCGAAGTGCTTTTCCAGAAGGGCGATGCCGGCGACGCGCTGTTCGGCGTCAGGCGCGGGCAAATCCGGATCGAGACCGGTGCCTCCGACGGCAGCCGCCTGACGTTGAATTTCATGGGCCCGGGCGACCTGTTCGGCGAAGTCGCGGTGCTGGACGGTCAGAACCGCACGGCGGACGCAACCGCTGGCGAGCCGACCGAACTGTTCGTGCTGCGGCGGGAGGATTTTCTCAGCCACCTGGAGCGCGAGCCGAAGGTCGCGATCAAGATCATTCAGTTGCTGTGCCAGCGCATCCGCTGGCAGAGCGAGCGGATGGAAGAATCGATGCTGCAGCCCTTGCCGGTCCGTCTGGCGCGCAGGCTCTGCGCGCTGGCGGCCGATTTCGGCTCGGAGGTTCACATCTCGCAGGAGCAGCTCGGCATCTTCGTCGGCGCGGCGCGCGAAAGCGTCAACCGCCAACTGCAGGCGTGGCGCAAGGACGGCATTTTGGACTTGCAACGCGGCCGCATCCTCCTGCAGAACCTGACCCGGCTCACCGCGATCGCGCGCAACGAATAGCATCGGCGCGAGCGCCTTATCACCTGTTCCAAGATGCCGAACCGATCCCATCGCAACACCGGGCACATCGGCATGAATCGCCTGCGCAGGAGCGGGCGCGCGCATTCCTCCGCGCGCGCAGCGTCGGCACCGGGCAGTGGTCCCACGTCGCACATCGTCACGGTCGGCGATTGCCTGGGCGTGCTGGCGAAGATCCCATCGGCATCGATCCAGCTCGTGATCTGCGACCCGCCCTACAACATCAATGTCGCAAGCTGGGACGACCACGCGCACTATGTCGATTGGGCCGGGAAATGGCTTGGCGAGGTCGAGCGCGTCCTGAAACCGTCAGGCAATTTCGTGCTGTTCGGCGGCCTGCAGTATCAGGGCGAAGCCGGCAGCGGCGATCTGCTCGGTCTGATGAGCTGGATGCGCCGCCACAGCAGGATGGGTCTCGCCAATCTCATCATCTGGAATTATCCGAACGGCATGAGCGCGCAGCGCTTCTTCGCCAACCGGCATGAAGAGATTGCGTGGTTTGCGAGGACACCAAAATACTATTTCGATCTTGATGCGGTGCGCGAGCCGCTCGATGCCAAAAGGCTTAAAACCTATAAGCGCGACAAGCGCCTCAATCACGATAGTCTCGACAAGGGGATCAACCCGACCAATGTCTGGAAAGTGCCGCGGCTGAACGGCAATTCAAAGGAGCGCGTTGGTCATCCGACGCAGAAGCCGAGGGAGCTGATCGCGCGCCTCGTCCGCGCGTTGTCGTATCCGGGATCGACGGTGCTGGACTTTTTCGCCGGCAGCTGCGTGACCGCTCGCGTCGCGATCGAAACAAGGCGGCATTCGATCTCCTCCGACGTGGACAAGACGCTCCGGACCTATCTCGCGCGGCAGCTTAAGCAGGTGGGCAACGATTGCGCGAGGCCTGCCGACTACACCTTGATCGAAGGTCAGGACTGGTCAGGCCATCCCGTGTTCCAGCCGGCCAGGAACGCGAAGACGGAGCCTGTCTCGATGTGAATGACGCGTGCTGCCTACTCCGCGGCAGGCGAGACGATCTTCGGCGGCGGCGCGGGTGGAGTCTGCGTCTGACCTCCTGGCGGTGCCGCATGATGGTCGCCTCCGTGCTCGGCATCGGCCGAGGAGACGATGAGCTTCTTGCCGAAACGCCAGATCAGGGAGCCGATGTCGTCCATCACCATGAACATCGCAGGCACGAACACCAGCGACAGGACCGTCGAGAACAACAGGCCGCCGATCACGGCGAGCGCCATCGGGGAGCGGAATTCGCCGCCGGCGCCGACCGCGAGCGCGCTCGGCGTCATACCGGCAATCATCGCGATCGTGGTCATCACGATCGGGCGGGCGCGCTTCATGCCGGCATCGATCATCGCATCTTCCCGCGTCTGGCCAGAGTGGATCGATTCGATCGCGAACTCGACCAGCATGATCGCGTTCTTCGTGACGATGCCCATCAGCATCAGGATGCCGATCCAGACCGGCGTAGTGAGTTGCTTGCCGGTCAATAGCAGTGCGGCGATTGCGCCGCCGATCGAGAGCGGCAACGAAAACAGGATGGTGATCGGCTGCAGGAAAGTGCCGAACAGCAGCACCAGCACCGCGTAGACCATCATCAGGCCGGCTGTGATCGCGGTGGCGAAGCCTTGCGACAATTCGTTGAGGCTTTCGGCGTCGCCCGACGGGCTCACCTTGACGCCCTTGGGCAGGCTCTTCATGACCGGCAAATCGTAGATCTTCTTGGTGGCGTCGCCGAGCGCGGCGGAGCCGACCAGGTCGGCGGCGACCGTCGCCTGCCGCTCGCGGTCGTAGCGGTTGATGCTGGTCGGGCCCTGATCGAGCTTGATTTCGGCGACCACCTCGAGCGGCACGCCGCCCTTTTCGCCGTGCTCGCCCAGCGGCACGCGCAATTGCTGCAGCGTCCTCAGATTGCTGCGTGCCGAATCTTCGAGCTGGACGCGGATCGGCACCAGACGATCGCCGGCATCGAACTTGGCAAGTGCCGGTCCGACGTCGCCGATCGTCGCGACGCGGATGGTTTGCGACAGGATCTCGGTGGAGACGCCGAGCCGGGCCGCAAGGTCGGCCCGCGGCCGGATGCGAAGCTCGGGGCGGTCGAGCGAAGTCTCGGGCGTTACGTTGGAGATGATCGGAATTCGCTTCATCTGCGTCGCCAGCTCGTTGGCGACGTTGTTCACGATGTTGCTGTCGGTGCCGGTGACGACCAGCGAAATCGCACGCAGACCGTTTTCGTCGAGGAACCAGAAGCGGATGTCCGGAACATTTTCGAGCTCGTTGCTGATCGACAGCTCGAGCTCGCGCTGGGTGACGGATCGGGTGTTTTTCGGCGTGTAATTGATGATCAGCGCGGCGCGCCGGACCTCGAGCGTGCCTGGCGGGACGCGACCGCCGTCCACGAACACGCTCTTCACCTCCGGCCGTTTGCGCAGGCGCGCCACGATGTCTTCGGTGACCTGTTCGGTGTAGGAAAGCTGGGACCCGGGCGGCAGCTCCATCGCAAGGAGCGAGCGCGCGGTGTCCTGCGCCGGCAGGAAGCCCTGGGGCAAAAGCTTGATGCTCCAGATCGACGCCGCGAAGATGGCGATGCCGATCAGGACGGTGATGAAGTGGTGCCGCACCGACCAGCTCACGAGCCTGTGGTAGCTCATCAAAATGCGGCCGGGTGGCGGTTCGTCGTGGGTATGAGGCTTGAGGAAGTATGCGGCGAGCACCGGGGTGACGAAGCGCGCGGCGAGCAGCGAGAAGAACACCTGCACCGACACCGTGATGCCGAACTGCTTGAAGAACTGGCCGGCGATGCCGGACATGAAGCTTGCCGGTGCGAAGATCGCGATGATGGTGAGACTGATCGCGATGACGGCCAGCCCGATCTCGTCGGCCGCTTCGAGCGCCGCGCGGTAAGGCGACTTGCCCATCCGCATATGACGGACGATGTTCTCGATCTCGACGATGGCGTCGTCGACGAGGATACCCGTCGACAGCGTGATGGCGAGGAAGGAGACGAGGTTCAGCGAGAAGCCGAGGATGTCCATCGCCCAGAAGGCGGGGAAGATCGACAGCGGCAGCGAGATTGCGGCGATGATGGTAGCGCGGATGTCGCGCAGGAACAAAAGCACGATGATGACGGCGAGAATGGCGCCTTCGAACAAAGTCGAGATCGCGGCCTCGTAATTGCCTTTGGTGAATTTCACCGAAGTGTCGATCATCTTCAGGTCGACGTCGGGATATTGCGCCTTCAGCGCATCGATGCGCTTCTGCACGAGGCCCGCAACCACGACGTCGGAAGCGCCCTTCGAGCGCTTGATGCCGAGCGCCACCACCGGCTCGCCGTTGAAGCGGGCGAAAGTGCGCCGGTCGGCGATGGTGTCGGTGACGGTGCCGAGATCGTCGAGCCGGACTTCGCCGCCACCGAACAGCGGGATCATGGTGCCGGCGAGATCGTTCAGCGTCTTGGCGCCGGCGAGCGTGCGAATCGCCTGATCGTTCTTGCCGATTTCGGCCCGGCCGCCGGCCAGGTCCTCGTTTGTGCCGCGCAGGTGCTGGCTGACATTGACGGCCGTCAGCCCCGCGGCCTGCAACCGGTCCGGATCGAGCGACACCAGGATTTCGCGCTCGACACCGCCGATGCGCTCGACCTGAGCGACGCCGCGAACGCCCTGGAGGGCGCGTTTGACCACGTCATCGACGAAATAGGACAACTGCTCCGGCGTCTTGCCGGGCGAGATCGCAGCATAGGTGACGATCGGCAAGCCGATCACGTCGACGCGCTGGATCAGCGGCTCGTTGACGTTCTGCGGCAGGTTTGCGCGCACCCGCGTGACCGCGTCCTTGACGTCGTTCAGCGCGCGGTCGGTATTGGTTTCCAGCGCGAACTGGATCGTCGTCAGCGACAGTCCGTCGGTGATCGAGGAGGAAATATGGCGAACACCTTCGACGCCCGAAACGCCGTCCTCGATCGTCTTTGTGACCTGCGATTCCAGTTCCGCGGGCGCCGCGCCGAATTGCGAAACCGCAACCGAGATGACCGGAATGTCGGCGGAGGGCAGGCGGGTCACCGCGAGCTTGGTGAAGCTGACCCAACCGAGCACCAGGAGGATGATCGAGAAGACCACCGAGGGAAGCGGGTTGCGGATCGACCAAGCCGAGATATTGATTGCCATCAGCGTACCTGTCGGTCGAGTTCGTCGGCGAACATGGTCTTGACCTGGTCGCCGTCATGCAGCGAAGAGCCGGCATCGGCCACGACGATTTCGCCGACGTCGAGGCCTTCGAGGATTTCCGTTGACGTGTCGGAACTCAGCCCGACCCGGACCTTGCGCGTCTCCACCGTGTTTCCTTTGATCACCTGAACGGTGAGATGGTCAATGGCGGTGTGCGGGATCGCGACCCCGCAAGAGCGCTTCGCGTCGATGCTGGCGCGGGCGAACATCCCGATCTTCAGCGAGGGATTGTTGGTGAGCGAAATGCGGACATGGCCGAGTTGCGTGGTGCGGTCGATCTGCGGCGAAACCAGCCGCACGCGGCCGATCACGTCCGGGGCGTTGTCGCGGGTGATGCGTGCGGTCACGCCCGGACTGAGCTTCGGCAGGTGAACGGCGGGCACTTCGGCGTCGAGCTCGATCTCGTTGTTGACGGAGATGCGGAACATCGGACCCGCCTGCGGCGAGGCCGGCGCGCCGACGATAGTCCTGACCTCGGTAACGAGGCCGGCGGCCGGCGCGCGCAGGGAGATCGGGCCGCCTCTGCCGGGTTGCTGCTGTTGGCCGGGCTGCTGCGGCGGCGGACTCAAACGCGCCAGCTCCTGATTCTCCGTGACCATGTCGCCTTCGCGGACAAAGACATCGGTGACCTTGGAGCCTTCCTGATCGGCCCCGACCACTGCCTCCCGTCGCGGCACGACGTATCCGGTGACGCGGACGAGGTCGGAGAAGCAGGCGTTGATGGATTTCGTCACCACCACGAGCGCTTCGCCCGCGGTGTCCTTTTCCTCAGGTTCCGGACGGTGCTCCCACCAATAATAGCCCGCTGCGAGTGCGGCGAAGAACACCGCACCGAATACCCGCTTCATGTTGTCGGAGAGCTGCATTACCGGTTCAACCTGTCGGATTGTCTGTCGAGAGCAGCGGCCGCGGCGTGACAGCCTGAAGATCGGGACGACGAAAGCGTCCGGGAGACGAGGAGGCGTCCCGCGGGCTCGCGAGACGCATGTTCGATCCGAAACTCCAACTGGTGCACGACCCCTGACTTGAGCGGTTACTTGGATGCGGTGGTCTTGTTTTCCATGTTCACCACCTGCACGCGGCGATTCACTTCCGCCATCGGCTGGCTCGGATCCTTGAGCTTGCTCTTGCCATATCCGACGGTGACGAGGTCGGAGGATGCGATGTGGTAGTTATCCATCAGATAGCGCTTGATGGAATCGGCGCGCCGCTCCGACAGATCCTGATTGTAGGCCTCGCCGCCTGCGGCATCAGTATGGCCGGCCACCACGAAGGTCGAGCCCTTCAGGTCGGGATTGGTGAGCGCGCGGCCAAGCGCCTGCACCGAAGGAAGCGACTTGGCGCTGATATCTGCGGAGTTGTAGTCGAAGGTGATTTCGAGATCGATATTTGGCTTGTCCCTGGCGATGGTCGCGATCTCCTCGCGCTCGGTGATTGAGAGCGAGCGGGTTGTTCGTCCCCTGATGCTGGAGACGAACTTGGCCTGGGCCGGGTCAGCTGCCGGTTCGTCCTGGCCTGCCGAGAGGCCTCTGGTCAGCGGCTTCTTCTCCGGCACGAGTGCCTTCACGATCTGATCCTCGGTGGCGACTTCGCCGGCACGCGCCTTGCTGACCCCAAAAGAGAATGCGGCGCCAATGGCTACGATCGAAAGGATCGCGGTAAACTTTCGCGTTCCAAACAACTTCAACATTGCCAGTCCCTCCTGCGCTGCCCGCGCGGTTCCGAAAAAGCTTTGGGGGATCGCGGCCAACACAAAATTGGTCGCGATCCTAATGACTTGCGTATATGTCTCCGGCGCCTTGCCGGGGGTTCGGGGGCGCCGCTCAACCAACTCAAATTTAATTCTACCTTACCCCGTAGCCGTCGAATTCCTGGACGATGTTAGGGTCCATGGCCTTGGCATTGGCTATATCCAAATTGCCTTCTGAAATCGAGCCGCTGCGCTGCTTGGCGAGCCCCCTGCCGTAAAGGGAGGAGGTCAGGCGGGGATTGATTCTCAATGCTGCGTCAAAATCGGTAATGGCGTTTTTCGTAAGCCCGCTCTTCAGGTTAACGAGGCCCCGGCTGTCCAGCGCGTCGACGAAATTGGGCCGCAGGCGAAGCGCTTCGTTGCAATCCTTCAGCGCCGCCTGCAGATCGCCGATCACCGCCCGCGCCCAGCACCGGTTGTTGAGGGCCTCGACGTCCTTGGAGTTCAGCCTGATCGTGTCGTCGAAATCCTTGATCGCGAGGCTGTAGGCTCCCTTGCTGGCATAGACTTGGCCGCGTCGATAAAGCGCGCTGGAATCGTCCGGGTTGGCATCCAGTTTTTCGGTCAGGCTCTTGATGGTCGGGTCGTCGGCGAACGCCATTTGCGTCTTATCAACCGGCTTCTCCACCCCAGGCGGCGGTGGTGGCGGCGGAAGCTCGACCCGGGCCGGCGGCGGAGGAGGCGGAAGCTCGACTTGCGGCGGCGGCGGGGGTTGGACGATCGGCGAGGTAGGCGGCGGTGGCGGAGGCGTCATCGTTGCGATCGTCGGACGGCCGCCGGTCGCGCCCGGGATAAACGAAAAATCCTCGGCCAGAGAAGACGATATCCACGGCACCTGCTCGCCACGCGAGGCGCGTGTGACACCGACGCGCGTGCGATTGAGCGTCTCCTCGGCCATCAGGTCGGGGACACGGATCTCCTTCAGAAGCTCCTGGACGAAGAGGCTGTGATCGCCGCCATTGTCCGAGATCACCGAAGACAGCGCCGCCGAGTACATTACCAGCGTGCCGTTCGGCGCGATCACGGGTGCAAGGCCTGCCGAAAACGTCCGGAACCGTCGCTCATAGGGGTTGCGCCTGGAGGCATCGATCAGCGCGATCTTGACGCCTGCGCCGCGGCTGTTGATTTCGCCGAGCACCGTTTCGAGGCTGAAGCCGTCATGACGCACGTCGGCCTCGCTCCAGATCTGGGCGTCAACGGGTATCATGTAGCTTTGGCGGTTGGACTGGATGCCGAACCCCGAAAAGAAAAGCAGTGCGACGGAGCCCGGCCGCAGCTTGCCGTAAAGGCGATCGAAGGCGCGCCGCATGGCGTCGCCGGTGAGATTTTCCCCGATCTCCACGGTAAAGCCGTCGCGCTTCAGTTCATCCGCAACATCCCGGGCATCGTTGATGGGCTCCCGCAGCGGCGCGTCCGCGTCCGGATATTTGGCATTGCCGATCACGAGTGCATAGCGGTCGCCCGCCGCGGACGATGGTGCGGTCGACAGCACCGAGAAGATCAAAGTCAGGAGCAGTGCAAGGCGAATTTTCATCACTCGGTGGTCCAGCAAAAAAAGCGCGCCGATGAGGGCTTGCGCAGCGCGACGCGGCATTATCAAACCACGGTCGCGGGGCGTCAACCGCTTGTGGCATCGTGGTTATCGCGGCGATTGACCGCGACTTGGCCGCTCCCGCGCACGCTGCCCGCATGTCAGAATCGCGCACCTGCTCAAGGCAGCCCGGCGGTGCAGCAAGGTTCCGCTGAAGAACCACATTGTTAATGTGATTAGCCTCACATTAATAACGGAGACTGCGTCGGCTCCGTGACGGCGAGCGATCCTGATCCAGTCTTTGCATGCGACTCAAGGACACGCAGCGGGCGGCAACATCAAATCCGCTCCGCGAATTTGACCTTTGCAGTCGACGATGGCTTGCTGCTGCCTCCGGATAACTGCAAACGAGAGAAGAGCGAGAGCGATGGGAAACGCCTACGAAATATATGCGATTCGATATGCGACGATGGCGCGCACGCCGCACATGAACTTTCTCCTGCCCGATCCGCACGAGACCTCCGCGCAAGACCTTGATTATTTCGTCTGGCTGATCCGCGGGAACGGCCGCGATATCCTGGTCGATACCGGCTTCAACGCGGAAGAGGCCAAGCTGCGTGCCCGCAAGCTGACGATCAATCCGGTCGATGCGCTTGCGCAGTTCGGGGTCAGGGCCGCGGATATCAGGGATATCGTCGTCACGCATCTGCATTACGACCACGCGGGCAATCTTGATCGGTTCCCCAACGCGCGATTCCATCTGCAGGATCGCGAGATGAGCTACGCGACCGGGCGCTGCATGTGCAACGGCATGCTGCGTCACCCGTTTTCGGTCGAGCATGTGACGCTGATGGTGCGCCATGTGTACGGCGAACGCGTCACCTTCCATTCCGGCGACGGCGAGCTCGCGCCCGGCATCACCTTGCACCGCGTCGGCGGCCATTCCGATGGGCTGCAGGTGGTGCGGGTCGAGACCGAGCGCGGACCTGTGGTGCTCGCTTCGGACGCTACGCACTATTACGCCAATCTGCATAAACGCAGCCCGTTTCCGATCGTCTACAATATCGGCGACATGGCCGCAGGATGGGAGATTGTCGAGCGGCTCGCCGGTCATCCCGATCGTTTCATCCCCGGGCACGACCCGATCGTTGCGGAGATCTACCCCCGCGCCAGCGACAAGGTCGACGCCTTTGCCCTGCACAAGGTGCCGTCGCGCTCGTTCGCGAAATAGCCGTCGTGCGCCGGGCGAGATCATGAAACGGCGGGATTTTATCCTGGCGGCGGGCGCCTTGACGGCGTGCCCACGCATCGTCCGCGCGCAGCAGACGAAGCTCGCGCGGATTGGCCTCGCAAGGACGCTCGGCATCGGCATCCCGAACACGCTGCTCGCCGCGGCCGAGGTCATCGACTGAGCTAGATCCGCAACAGCGCCGCCGGGCGCGCCTCGCGATATTGCGCGGCAAGCCGGATCGCCGCGTTCGGCGCGCCGAAGCCCGAATAATTTTTGCGCTGAACGATCTCGAAGAAGAACCGGTCGTCGAACGCCCGCGTGTAGGCCTGGAAAAATTCGCCGCTGTCGTTGCGATCGTAAAGGATGTGGTTGTCCCGCAAGGCTTTGGCCACGCCGGGCGCGAAGTCGTATTTGGCTTCGAGATCGTCGTAATAATTGTCGGGGATGTCCAGGAGCGCCGCACCCTGCGCGCGTATGCGCGCAACCGTCGCGAAGATATCGTTCGAGGTGAATGCGATGTGCTGGACGCCCGAGCCAAGCTGCTCGGAGATGAACCGCGCCGACGAGGTGCGGGAGGCGGCCGACCCGTTCAGCACCATGCGTACGCTCTCGTCTTCATTGATGAAGGCCTGGCTCTGCACGAGGCCGACGGGATCGGCGACCTCCTGCTGCGGCAGGCGCTTGAGATCGAGCACGCCGCCATAGAACAACGCCCAGGACAACATGTCGCCATGGGGCATCGACTGCGAAATATGGTCGACGGCTGTGAGCGAATGTCCCTTGGGGGCGGCCGCGACGGGTTCGAAATCGCGGCTCCAGTTCTCGCCATCGCCGCGGACGAAATAAAGCAGGCTTCCGCCGACCCCGCGGATCGAGGGAATTTCCAGCTCGCCCGGCCCGACTGGCTGCCGGAACAATGAAGCCTTCAGCGGTTCCGCGCGCGACATCACGGCGGCGGGGTCATCGACCTTCATGGCGATGGCGCACACTCCGGAGCCGTGCGTGACGTAATGCGAATGGGCAAATCCGGTCTGCTCGTAGTTCACGACCAGATCGATGTCTCCTTGCGCCCAATGCTCGACGCTCTTGCTGCGGTGCTTGCCCGTCAGCACAAAGCCGAGCTGCGACAACAGACTGGTCAGCTCGCTGCCACGCGTCCGATCGACGGCGAATTCGATAAAGCCGACGCCGCGGGTTCTGGCACGCGGCGGAAGTTTGGCGGCGAGCGCATATTTGTCCTCGAGCAGCGCAAGCGAACGGTAGCCGTCGACCGCGACGCTGTTGGCCAGCCCAGCGCGAAATTCGTCGTTGAAGATCTCCAGCGAGAGCGGACCGGCATAACCGGTCGCCGCGAGCGCATCCATGAAATCGCCGACAGGCAGGTCGCCCTGGCCCGGGAACGAGCGGTGGTGACGGCTCCAGGAGAGCACGTCGAGCTCGAGACGCGGCGCATCGGCGAGCTGGACGAGAAAAATACGGTCGCCGGGGATCGACCGGATGGCCGACAGCGGAAAACCCGGCGCAAGGATGTGAAAACTGTCAAGGACGACGCCGACATTCGGATGGTCGGCGCGCCGCACGATTTCCCAGGCGTCGCGATAGTCGCTGACATGCCGACCCCAGGCGAGCGCCTCGAATCCCACCCGCAGCCCGCGCGACCTTGCGCGCTCGCCGAGTTCGCGGAAATCGGCGGCCGCGCGATCGATGCCGCCCTGCGAAGCCGGCGAGACATTGCTGCAGACGAGGAGCAGATCGGTCCCCAGCTCCTGCATCAGATCGAATTTGCGCTCGGCGCGGACAAAATTCCGCGAGCGCTGCGGCTCCGGCATGCCTTCGAAGTCGCGGAACGGCTGGAACGCGCAGATCGAAAGGCCAAGCTCCTTGCAGAGCATGGCAACGTCACGGGGCGAGCGATCGAAGGCGAGCAGGTCGTTTTCAAAAATTTCGACGGCGTCGAAATTGGCGGCAGCGATGACCCGCAGCTTCTCTTCCAGCGTGCCGCTGAGCGAGACCGTGGCGATCGAGCGTGTCACCATTGCATGCTCCCAGGGGACTAGTAGTGGATCTTTGCCACCGCGCGCAGTTCGTCGGCGGTCGTGCTCGCGAAGCCGAAGAACTCGAGATAAGCAGGAATTTGCTCGAACAGCATGTCGGTGCCGACCTGGACCTCGCAACCGCGCTGGCGCGCTGCGGCGAGAAACGGCGTGATCTCCTGCTTCATCACGACTTCGCCGACCAGCGTTTTGGGCGAAATCCGCGCAACGTCCATCGGCAGCGGATCGCCTGGCTTCATGCCGAGCGGCGTTGCATTGACGACGATGTCATAGCCGGCCGGATCGTTGGAGCCGACTGCGACTTTCAGCTTCGGATAGTGCGCCCTGATACGCTCCGCCAGTCCGTTCATGGCCGGTGCGTGCGCATCGAACAGCGCGATCTCGTCGACGCCGGCCTTGGCAAAAGAGGCGGCGATCGCCGAGCCGACGCCGCCGCTGCCGGCGATCAGAACGCGCGCGGAGGAAAGGACGCGTCCCTTGCGCAGGATGCCGCGGACAAAGCCTTCGCCGTCGAACATGTCGCCGATCAGTTGTCCGTCGCCATCGAGGCGCACCGCGTTGCAGGCGCCTGCGACCTTGGCGGAGACCGAGACCTGGTCCAGCAGCGCCATCGTCGCGATCTTGTGCGGCATGGTCACAAGCGCGCCCATGACGTTGCTGAGACGAAACAGCAGCGGGAAGAAGGCCGCATAGTCGTCCGCCTTGCATCCCATCGGCACGACCACCGCGTTGATGCCGCACTTTTCGAACCAGGGATTGTAAATCATCGGCGCCTTGAACGATTCGGTCGGATAGCCGATGTGCGCGATGAGTTTGGTTTTGCCGTCGATCATGGCGATTTACCGATGCTTTTGCTCGCTCGTTAGCCGTTGGCGAGCGATGGGGTCTGGCTGCCGGTGTCGAGCTCGGTCCTGGCGCGCAGCCGATCATACTCGTCCTTGGGCAACGGCGTGGCGTCGGGGTTGCCGAGATCGTTCAGACGCAGGCGATAGGTTTCACGCGCCGAAAAAGCCGCAATTGCAGCAATGGCGGCGACGCCGAGCGTGATGGCGCCGATCTTCAGAGGAATATCGCTGGAGCCGGGAGGCGCCACCGCGGTGAACAGCGCGGGCAAGAACGCGCTGATCGCCGTCCCGATATTTTGTCCGATCGCCATCGCCGAGACGCGATAGCGGGTGCGGAACAGCTCCGGATAGAAGGACGGGAATACCGCATTGTAGCCCTGATAGATCACGCCCCACATCAGAAGCGAGACGATGATCGCCATCCAGACGTCGTGAATGCTGACGGCATAGAGATAGGCGAACGACAGGAGGGCTGCGACCAGCGAGCCGATGATCATCGGCGGACGGCGGCCGATGCGGTCCGACAGGGCGCCGACGAAGGGAATGAACAAAACGGCGATGATATTTCCGGCCACGGGAATCCAGAGATAGATCTCTTTCGCAAAGCCGATGCCATAGGCAGGCTGCACCGCGTAGGCCGCGCCGAAGATGGCGGCGACGACGGGGATCACGTTCATCAGCGCCATGCAGGCGACGCGCAAAATGTCGGCCCAACTGTTCGTGAAGGCTTCGAGGATCGGCGTCCGCGCAACCTTGCCTTCTTCCTCGGCCCGTTCGAAGGCCGGCGTCTCGTTGACCTCGCGGCGAATGATGTAAGCGGCGATGATCACGATACAACTCATCAGGAACGGGACGCGCCAGCCCCAGCTATTGAAGGCGTCATGCGGCAGGTAGGCCGCGAGCGGCAGGAAGACGGCCGCGGCAAAAATCTGGCCGGCCTGCACGCCTTGCAAGCTAAAGCTTGCGTAATAGCCGCGATGGCCGAAGGGTGCGTGTTCGAGGATCATCGAGCTCGCGCCGGAAATTTCGCCCGCGACGGCGAAGCCCTGGATCAGCCGCAGCGCCACCAGAAGGATCGGCGCCCAGATCCCGACCTGCTGATAGGTCGGCAGCACGCCGACCAGCATGGTCGAAAGGCCCATCACGAACATGCAGAGCAGCAGCACGTTGCGCCGCCCGTGGGTGTCGCCCCAATGTCCCAGCACGAAGGCGCCGATCGGACGCGCGACATAACCGACGCCATAGGTCGCAAGCGATGCGATGATTGCGACGGTCGGATTTTGCGAGGGAAAGAAGATCTGCGGAAAGACGAGCGAAGCTGCCGTCGCGTAGATGAAAAAGTCATAATATTCGAGCGCGGATCCGATCCAGCCGCTGGCCGCTGCCCGCTTCGACTGGCGCAAATGGGTCGGGTGGCTCGATGGTTCGGTCATGTTTGCTTCCTCCAGGACTCGTTGCGGTCGACCCTTTGAACGGGCTTTTGTTCTTGCGAATGCCGTCAACCATATCGTCGCAGTCAGCTAACACAATTACTCATTTATGCGGCAAACTTAACTTCATGTTATTTTCTGCGCCGCGCTGTTTTCGCGAATGCCCGACGGCTTCCATCTCAGCGCGGAGGCAGGCGATGAAATGCATCGCATAAGGCGAAAGCGGAGCGCCGCGTTTTATCGCGATGAAGGTGTCGAAACGTGTTGGCTCGCTGATTTCAAGAAGCCGCACCCCGGGAATGTTGCCATGCGCCACCGAGAACTGATCGATGACGGCGATGCCGAGACGGGCTTGCACCAGGGAGCAAACGGTATTGCCGAAGCGAGCGCGGATCGTGATGTCGTAGGGCAGTTTGTTGCGCGCAAACAAGTCAGCCATGATGCGGCCGTAGGGGTCGGTCGGCTCGATGCCGATCAGCGGAAAGCGCGTCATCTCGGCGGCCGAAATTTTCTTGCGCTCGGCCAGCGCGTGACCTTCCGGCACGATGCAGAACAGCCGCCCCGAGGCGAGCGGCAGGAAATCGAGCGCGGGATGGTCGAGTCGGTAGCTGATTGCCGCGCAATCGCCCTTGCCGAGCAGGAGGTAGTCGATCGCCTCCTCGATCTTCAGGATGTTGATATCCATCCTCAGGTCGGGATAACGCCGTCGCGTCTTCTCCACCGCGCGCGGCACCATCACCTGCGCAATGCTCGGCACCGATCCGATGCGCAGCTCTGACAACTCACCGCGGCCGATCTTGCCGATGACGTCGGAGAGATCGTCGACCTTTTTATAGACCGCGTTGATCTGCTCGAAGATCATCTGGGCGTCGGCCGTCGGGAAGTAGCGGCCGTTCTGCCGCGTGAAGAAGCGGACGCCGAGCGAGCGCTCGGTATATTTGATGAGGCGGCTGATTCCCGGCGCCGAGACATTGAGGAGCTTTGCGGCACCCGAGATCGTGCCGGAAATCATTACGGCACGAACGACTTCGATCTGTCGGAGCGTCATCATCGCGGGCCAAGATAACGCAAAGGCAGGGCGGCTCAATACGCCTCTTTCTCGTCGACCTCCCGGCTGGTCTGCACCAGGTCGAGGCTCTTCTCGATCTTGCCGAGCAGCGCCGCCAGATCTTTCCGTTCCTGCGCGGAAAGGCAGGACATGATCTCCTGCTCCCTGCGCAACAGGCGGGGGATCAGGTCCTCGTAGAGCGCGCGCCCCTTGCGCGTCATCCGCAGCCGAAATTCCCGCCGGTCGTCTTCATTTTCGATGCGTTCGATGATCTGGCGCTGCATCAGCGCGGTCACCGCGCGGCTGATGGTGGACTTGTGCGTGCGGGTGCAGTCGGAGATAAATTGTGCGCTGCAAGCATCGTTGCGGAAGCCGAGGGTCGCCAGCACCCGCCATTCGGGTATGTCGAGCCCGTAGCGCTCCTGATATTCGTTCGACAGCGCGCTGCTCACCTCGGCCGCCAGCCGGTTCAGGCGGAACGGAACGAAACGGAACAGGTCCAGCCGTGGATTTCGTTTGAGTACGGCATCATCGCGCAAGGCGGTGACGGTCGCGGACCGCGTGCGTGCGCTGCCGTCGCTTGCAAGGGCTTTGGGCAAAAATCACTCCAATGTGGGTTGCGCCGACCCTCGTCGCGGGGTTAAGATAGTTGCAACTGAGACTAATTTAACAAACCCGCCGCCGTCTGGCTAGTGCGAAGGTTTGAAGAGATGGCGCAGGCGGAAACACAGGCGAGGAATCAGACAAAGACCCAGTTCGGCTACCGCCGCCACGCGGACCAGGACCGGACCGGTGCCGACATCGCCGAACATCGGGTCATCGTGGTTGGCGCGGGTCCCGTGGGGCTGTCGCTCGCGATCGACCTTGCGCAGCGCGGCCAGGACGTCCTGCTGCTCGACGACGCCGACCGCATCGGCGAAGGCTCGCGCGCGATCTGCTTCTCCAAGCGGTCGCTCGAGTTCTGGGACCGCCTCGGCGTCGGCGACCGCATGGTCGACAAGGGCGTGGTGTGGAGTGTCGGCAGGATCTTTCATGGCGACCGACAGCTCTATCAGTTCAACCTGCTGCCCGAACAAGGCCACAAGCGGCCGGCCTTCATCAATCTCCAGCAGTTTTACGCCGAGGCCTATCTCGTCGACCGTGTCGAGCAGCTTCCCTCCATCTCCTTGCGCTGGCGCAACAAGGTAGTAGCGTTGGAACAGCGCAACGACGGCGTCGCGCTCACCATCGATACGCCGGATGGCCCCTATCAGGTGCGTGCCGCTTACGTCATTGCCTGCGATGGCGCGCGCTCCTCGTTGCGGGGGATGGTGGGTGCGGAGTTTTCAGGACAGGTGTTCGAGGACCAATTCCTGATCGCCGATGTGAAGATGACGGCGGAATTCCCCACCGAGCGCTGGTTCTGGTTCGACCCGCCGTTCCATGCCGGGCGCTCGGCGCTTCTGCACAAGCAGCCCGACGATATCTGGCGGATCGACCTGCAGCTCAATCGTTATGCCGATCCGGCCGTCGAGAAGCAGCCGGAGCATGTACGGCCGCGCATCGCGCGAATGCTCGGCCACGACAAGTTCGAGTTCGAATGGATCTCGTTGTACAAATTCCAGTGCCGGCGCATGGACCGTTTCATCCACGGCCGCGTGATCTTTGCCGGCGATGCCGCCCACCAGGTCTCCCCGTTCGGCGCGCGCGGCGCCAATTCAGGGCTGGAGGATGCCGAGAATCTCGCCTGGAAGCTCGATCGCGTGCTGCGCGGGCAATCGCCGGAGATACTGCTCGAAAGCTATCACGTCGAGCGGAGCGCTGCGGCCGACGAAAATATCCGCGAATCGACCCGCTCCACCGATTTCATGGCGCCGAACTCGCACCAGGAGGCGCGGCTGCGCAAAGCCGTGCTCTCGCTCGCGAAGGAAACCGAGTTCGGCAAGCGCATGGTGAATGGCGGGCGCCTCTCGGTGCCATCGATTTACGAGTCCCCATTGTCGACGCCGGACGGCGAGGACTGGCGCGGAGGGCCGCAGCCCGGTACGTCTATGCCGGATGCGCCGATCGCGGCGCAATCGGGGCAGCCGATGTTCCTGACCGATGCTTTCATCAGGCAGGGAACGCGCTTCACATTACTCGAGTTTGGCAATGGTGCATCGGTCGCTGCGCCCGAAGGCCTCGGCGCGATCCGGATCTGCGGCCAGGACGGCTTCGTCGATCGCGACGGGCTCGCGACCGCGCGCTACGACGCGGAGCCCGGAACCGCCTATCTGCTGCGGCCCGACGGCTATGTCGCGGCGCGTTTCCGTCACCCGACGCGCGATGCCCTTGAGGCCGCGCTCGCCCGCGCGGTCGGCCTGAACGGGAGGCTTGGCTAAATGCCGCTGTCCACGAGTTCGAATTTTGCGAGGCCGGACGACGCGTTTCGCGCCATTGTCGAAGCGCACCGCGGCCTGACCGATGAACAGAGCGCCGATCTCGATGCCGCGCTGGTTCTGATCCTCGCTAACCATATCGGCGATATTGCCGTGTTGAGCGAGGCGATTGCGCTCGCAAGCCGACGCATGATTACTGCCGACCAGCAACAGCAGCAGCAGCAACAATAATCGCCGGGATTCAAAGGACTGAGCCGATGGCAAAGGGCTTCGCGTCGACCACGGACCTTCAGGAGAAAAAAATCACTTTCTCCGAGATCGGCCCCGATCTCTATGCCTTCACCGCCGAAGGCGACCCCAATTCGGCAGTGATCGTTGGCGAGGATGGCTGCCTCGTGTTCGATGCGCAGGCAACGCCCGCGATGGCGAACAAGGTGATCGAGCAGGTAAAGGCCGTCACCGACAAGCCGATCAAATATGTGGTGCTGTCTCACTACCACGCGGTGCGCGTACTCGGCGCATCCGCCTATCACGCGGAAGCAATCATCGCTTCGCAGGAAACGCGCCGTCTGGTTGCCGAGCGCGGCAAGCAGGATTGGGATTCCGAATATGGCCGCTTCCCGCGCCTGTTCCAGGATGCGCAAAGCATCCCCGGGCTGACCTGGCCGACGCTGACTTTCGAAGGCGACATGTCGATCTATCTCGGCAAGCGCGAGGTACGATTGATGCAGCTCGGCGCCGGTCACACCTCGGGCGACATCGTCGCCTGGGTGCCCGATTCGCAAGTGATGTTTTCAGGCGACCTCATCGAATATCACTCGGCATGCTATTGCGGCGACGCGCATTTGCGCGAATGGCCGGCGACGCTGAACGAGATCCGTGCCTTCAATCCGAGGGCGATTGCGCCGGGCCGCGGCGATGCGCTGAAGGGCCTCGCGACCGGGCGCGAAGCCATCGCCATGACGCGCGATTTCGTCACCACTCTCTATGGTGCGGCCGAAGCTTCGGTAGCCAGGGGCCGCAGCCTGAAGGAGACCATGGCTGCGACGCGCGAGGTGATGGACCCGAAATTTTCGAGCTTTGCAATCTATGAACATTGTCTGCCGTTCAACGTGTCGCGCGCGTTCGACGAAGCATCGGGGATCGATGATCCCGTGATCTGGACCGACAAGCGCGACCGGGAAATGTGGGCCGCCCTGCAAGGAGGATAGCCATGAACATCAACACTCAGGCCGACAAGATCACCCAGGCTTCGGTGCATGTCACGCCGGGTTACATGTCCGGCTTCGGCAACAGTTTTGAGACGGAATCTCTGCCCGGCGCACTGCCGATGGGGCGCAACTCGCCGCAACGCTGCGCTTACGGGCTCTATGCCGAACAATTGTCCGGCTCGCCCTTCACCGCGCCGCGCGGCACCAACGAGCGTTCATGGCTCTATCGTATCCGCCCGTCGGTCAAGCATTCGGGCCGTTTCGCCAAGGTCGATGCCGGGTTGTGGCGTTCGGCGCCCTGCCACGAAAACGATCTGCCGATCGCGCAATTGCGCTGGAACCCGACGCCGATCCCCAAGCAGGAAATGACATTCCTGCAGGGCGTTCAGACCATGACGACCGCGGGCGACGTCAACACCCAGGCCGGCATGGCCGCGCATGTCTATCTCATCACCAAATCGATGGTGGACCAGCATTTCTACAATGCCGATGGCGAGATGATGTTCGTCGCACAGCAGGGCGATTTGCGTTTCGTCACGGAGTTCGGCCGTATCGACATCGAGCCCGGCGAGATCGCGGTGATCCCGCGTGGCGTGAAATTCAGGGTCGAGATCCCGAATGGTCCGGCACGCGGCTATCTCTGCGAGAATTACGGTGGCGCTTTCACCATGCCGGAGCGCGGCCCGATCGGCGCGAACTGTCTCGCCAATGCGCGCGACTTCCTTACTCCTGTCGCAGCCTACGAAGACAAGGATACGCCGACCGAGTTGTTCGTGAAATGGGGCGGCTCGCTGTTCCGGACCGAACTTCCGCATTCGCCGATCGACGTGGTCGCCTGGCACGGCAATTACGCGCCCTACAAATACGACCTGCGCACGTTCTCTCCGGTCGGTGC
>Ga0318533_10000155_pt1 | contig 23210 bp, 22 predicted proteins | sample GRESIP053b4f27_FD_203675 | JGI IMG/M metagenome (GOLD analysis project Ga0318533, IMG submission 203675) | Tropical soil microbial communities from Luquillo Experimental Forest, Puerto Rico - GRE.SIPMG.053b4f27 | ecosystem: Environmental > Terrestrial > Soil > Tropical forest > Bulk soil...
ATGCTGCCTGTTGGCACCGGCTTTGCGGACTCGTCGACCACGTCGACCTGATAGCCCGGCATCGGCACCGTCGGCGAGCCGTGCTTCACAGGCAGCATGCCCAGTCCCACCGGATTGCCGGCGATGCACCAGCCGGTCTCGGTCTGCCACCAGTGGTCGATCACGGGCACCTTGAGCTGCGCTTCCGCCCATTCCACTGTCGGCGGATCGGCGCGCTCGCCGGCGAGAAACAGCGTGCGGAATTTCGACAGATCGTATTTGCGGATGAACGCACCGTCCGGATCTTCCTTCTTGATGGCGCGGAACGCGGTCGGCGCGGTGAAGAGGGCAACCGCCTTGTGCTCGCTTATCACGCGCCAGAACGCGCCGGCGTCGGGCGTACCGACCGGCTTGCCCTCGTACATGATCGAAGTCGCGCCCTGAAGCAGCGGTCCATAGACGATATAGGAATGCCCGACCACCCAGCCGATGTCGGAGCCGCACCACCAGACCTCGCCGGGCTTGATGCCATAGAGATTGAACATCGACCATTTCAGCGAGACCAGATGTCCGCCATTGTCGCGCACCACGCCCTTGGGGATTCCGGTCGTGCCCGAGGTGTAGAGAATATAGAGCGGATCGGTCGCGGCGACCGCCACGCAAGGCGCAAGCTTGCCGGCATCGAGCGCCTTGCGGCGAAGCGTGGCCCAGTCATGGTCGCGGCCAGCCGTGAGCTCGCAACGCTGTTGCGGACGCTGCAGGATGATGCAGCTCTGCGGTTTCGCTTCGGCAAGCTCGATCGCCTCGTCGAGCAGCGGCTTGTATTGCACGATACGGCCCGGCTCGATCCCGCAGCTTGCCGAAAAGATCAATTTCGGCCGCGCATCGTCGATGCGGGTAGCAAGCTCCTTTGCGGCAAAGCCGCCGAACACCACGCTGTGCACCGCGCCGATGCGCGCGCAGGCCAGCATCGCAACGACGGCTTCCGGCACCATCGGCATATAGAGGATGACGCGGTCGCCCTTCTCGACGCCGAAATCCCGCATGACCGCGGCGAGCGTCTGCACCTCCTTCAACAACTCGGCATAGGTGAATTTCGTGATCGAGTTGGTCAGCGGCGAATCATGGATCAGCGCCACCTGATCGGCGCGGCCGCCCGCGACATGACGGTCAAGCGCGTTGTAGCAGGTGTTGACCACGGCGCCGGCAAACCAGCGGCCGTAGGGTCCCTGGCTGGGATCGAAGATCTTCCTGGCCGGCTCGATCCAGTCGATCTCGCGCGCGGCCTCGGCCCAAAAGCCTTCGGGGTCGGCCATCGAGCGGGCGTGAACCTCGTGATACCTGCTTTTCTCGCGAACATTCATCGCCAAAACCTCCCTCCCTGAAATTTGTCCAGCCTCGCCTGCCCCCGCAGGGGGTGCGAATGCAAAAATCCGATGACCGGCGGCATCAGCCCATGATCAGGATCAAATCCGTGCCGGATTTTTGAGAGTATTGTCGCGCGAAGCGGCGCGGATTCAAGCCGGAAAAAGTTCTAAAGCGCGAAGGCATGAGATCGCCGTCGCGCTTTGGCTTGTTGTTTCAACGCGTTCCCTCCTGATCAAGTAGTTCGAGGGCGGCCCCCACCCCGCTACCCGAGCGGGCAGGCTTTTTCCGGAACGCGTTTTATTGCCGCGCGATTGCAAGCAGTTGGTCGAGCCGCTCGCGCATCGCCTTCTGCAGGTCGTAGTCCGCTCGGCCGAAGGAGGCGTTGCGGCGGGCCAGGAACTCATCCTGCTGTTGCTGCAGCGCGCGTCCCGCGCGCGGGCTGTTGGCGGCCGCGGCGCGTACCACCCTGGTATTCACTGCATTGATCTCGCGGTCGAGATCGGCAAGCTCGGGGTTGGCGCAGATCGCCTTCTCCACGCCGCGGCGGGCGGTGGCGCAATCGAAGCTCGGCTTGCCGGCGACCGCCATCAGCGCACCCAGCCGCTCCAGTTCCTGCGCCAACGACTTGTAATTGCCTTTTGCGGCCGCATGATCCGGGTTGAGCTTGATGGCGGCGGCGAAATCAGCAAGCGCCCTCGGCCGGTCGCCCTTCTTCCACCACAGCTCGCCGCGCGTGTTGTAGATGTCGGCGAGCGTCGGATCGAGTTGCAGCGCGCTATCGTAATCGGCGATGGCCCGCTCGATCTGGTCCTTACGGGTGAAGACCGCCGCGCGCGCAATCAGCACCTTGATACGGTCGGCCTTCGCGGTTTTCTCATTGTCGATGAGCGCGCCGCATTCGGCCAAAATCCTGTCGTCGTCATTGGCCGCGATCGCGCTCTGGCAGCGCGACGGATCGGCGAGCGGTGCTGTGTCGGTCTCCGTGCCAGCCGCATACGCGAAGCCGGGCAGCATTGTCCCCAGCGCCGCCGCGGCAAAGGCAACACGAAAGGAGACGGTAAGCCTCAGTTGCATCAAGCTGCTTAATCTGCCGATCAGCGTGTCGGGAGTGTGGCACTCCTTCGCCGGCGGCATCCTGGCAATGGCGCAATCGCGCAGAACTAGCCGCCCGACTTGCAGGTGATCCCGCCGTCGACCACGAGTTCGATGCCGGTAACGTATTTCGATTCGTCGGAGGCAAGAAACAGCGCGGCGTTGGCCACATCCCAGGCGTCGCCCATGTGCCCCATCGGCACCTGCGCGTCGCGGGCGCGCCACATCGCCTCGACGTCGCCCTTGGCGTAACTCTGCGCAAGTCCCGCGGAGTGTTCGACCATCGGGGTCTTCATCAGCCCCGGAAGGATCGCGTTGACCCGGACATGCTTCGCCGCGAACTCGACCGCCGTGGTGCGCGTCATCTGGTTCATCGCGGCCTTGGTGGTGCCGTAGGTGACATAAGATATGCCGACGTGACGGATCGAGGCGATCGAGGAGATATTGATGATCGAGCCGCCACCCTGCCCGACCATCACGGGAATGACGTGCTTCATGGCAAGATAGGCGCTCTTGAGATTGACGGCGAAGACGCGGTCCCATTCGGCTTCATCGACCTCGACCACGCTGCCCACCTCGGCAATGCCGACATTGTTGTCGAGCACGTCGATCCGGCCGAAGGCCGCAAGGCAGGCTTTCACCATCGCCTCGACATCGCCGGCCCGGGAAACATCGGCGGTAAAGGACCTCGCCTTGCCGCCCTCCTTTGTGATGATGCCCGCCGTCTCTTCGACTGCGGCGGAGTTGCGATCGACGCAAAACACCTGCGCTCCCTCGCGCGCAAAGGTGACTGCCGTCGCCTTGCCGTTGCCCCAACCGGGGCCGATCGAGCCCGCGCCGACCACCATCGCCGTCTTGCCCTTGAGCCGGTCCATCGTCCTCTCCTGCTTCGTTTCTTCTCGCTTCGCACATGCGGCGCGGCGACATTAGCACCGATCCCTTGTCTGAAAATATCCGGAGCGTGCGGCCAAGGGCGACCGCCATGGCACTGGAAACTGCGGCCATCCCCGCGTAGTCTCACCGCCGCCAACCGGCCCGCCAGAGGCCAGTCATATCGGGGAGAACGCCATTATGCGCTTTGATCGTAGCATTGGACTTTGCCTTGGAGCCACGCTGCTCTGCGGCTCGAGCCTGCTCAATCCTGTCCTTGCCAAGCCGTTCATGATCGTCGGACTCGACGAGAAAGTGTGGTGGGATGACGACGGCAAGGGCGTGCTGAGCCTTCCCGGCAAGGACCAGGTCCTGATCGTCGACGTTGCCGACCCCGAGAATCCAAAAATCGTTGCGAGCCTGCCGCTGAAAAATTCGATCGTGGGTCCCCCGGTCAACCTCGATATCAACCCCGCCGGAACCGTCGCCCTGGTCGCCGACTCCGTCGACGTGGTCAAGGAGGGCGATGCGCTGAAGCAGGTGCCCGACAACAAGATCTACGTGATCGACATGACGGCCAATCCGCCGAAACTCGCCGCCACGCTCACCGGCGGCAAGCAACCGTCGGGCCTGAGCTTCAGCCCGGACGGCAAGATGGCCTTGGTCGCCAACCGCGGCGACAATTCCGTCAGCGTGCTCTCGGTCAACGGCACCGACGTCAAGATCACGGACACCGTGAGTCTTCCCGACAGCGTCGCCCATGTGGTGTTTACGCCGGACGGCAAGCGCGCGCTCGCCGTGCGTTTCCCGGCGCACAAGGTCTCGGTGCTCGATATTGCCGACGGCAAGGTGACCTACAACAAGGTCGATCTGGCGACGGGGCAATGGCCGTACAACGTCGTGGTCACGCCCGACAGCAAGCTTGCGCTCACCGCGGACAATGGCGCAGCCGGCTCCTCCGACGGCAGTGTCGATACCACCAGCGTCATCGACCTCGAGGCCAATCCGCCCCGCATCATCGACCGCGTGGTGATCGCCGATGGGCCGGAGGGACTGGCGATGAGCCCGAAGGGCGATCTCGCGGTCGCCGCCATCCAGCGCGGCTCCAACATGAAGAAGGCGTTCTTCCACGAGAAGAACGGCAGCCTGTCGGTGCTCAAGATCGACGGCAAGAAGGTGACCAAGACCCAGGACATCGAACTCGGCGGGCTGCCGGAGGCCGTCATGTTCACGCCGGACGGCAAGTACATCCTGGCGGGCAACTTCATGACCGATGATTTCTCGATCCTGAAGGTGGACGGCACCAAAGTCACCGACACCGGCAAGCGCTTCAAGGTCCCAGGCCATCCGGCATCGGCGCGCATGGGGCATTAGAGCGTGATAGCTTTATGTCGAATCGCCATCGCGCTCTAGTTTAGTATTTGAGCATGATCTCCGCGCAAACGCGTTCCGCGTTTGTCGCGAGGGAAAACCGGTGCCCACTTTTCCGGATCATGCTCTAGCAACCATGGACCAGCGATAGCTGGGCTGCCTCCCGCGCGCTTGCGGGGGAGGCAAGCTCATTTTCGCGGGGCAGCCGATTTCCGAATTAGCTGCCGCGCGCCCATTGCTGCAGCGCCTCGGCGCGGGCGATCAGGCGCTTCGCATTCGCATAGGTCGGTACCTCGACGAGCGAGCCCTTCAGTTCGGCGCGCGAGCGGCCCTCGGCGCGCGCGGCCTCGAAAGCTTCCACGATCTCGCGCGCGCGGGAGAGCTCCTGCTCGCTGGGGGTCAGGACGCCATTGACGACCCCGGCATGCGCGGGATCGACGAGGCTTTTCGCGGCATAGCCGAGCCGGTGCGCCCAGCGCGTATCGCGCTCCACGCCTTCTCCATCGCTGAACGTATAGGGGCAATCGACCGCGACCACGCCGGCCGCCACGCATTCGACAATGAAGCGCTGCCGGCAGTAAGCGAGTTCGGCGCCGTCGGGACCACGCTCCGCGCCAAGATCGGCCGCGAGATCTTCCGACGCCATCAGGCAGGCCACCGTTCGCGGGCTCGCCTTGGCGATCGCATGTGTTTGCAACAGCCCGCGCGCGAGCTCGATATTGGGCAGCAGCGCAGTCGAGCCTTCCGCGATGCCGTAGTCGCGCTCGAACCGCGTCACCGCCTCGTCGAGACGGACGATGTGGGCGGGCTCTGCGACCTTCGGCAACGCGACGATGTCGGGACGGCCACGCATGACGGCGGCGAGATCCTCCATGCCGTCACGATCGAGCGGATTGACGCGAACCGCGACCACGACACCCGCCGCGCGCCAGGCGGCAAAGAGGTCGGCCGCCAATGCGCGCGCCGCCGGGCGCTGGGCGGGCGACGTGAAATCCTCGAGCTCCTGGATCAGCACGTCGGCGCCGCTGAGCGCCGCGGCTTGCAGCACCGGTTCATTGGCGCCCTCCAGGAACAGCCAGGAGCGACATAGCCTTGTGGGACGAATCCGGCGCATGTGGCCCTCCCCGGCCGGGATCAGGTCACGGGAGGCCGCCTACTGAAAGGTCATGTCCAGACATTTGGACACGTCGGAGCCCAGGCCCGATGAGATCGTGATGCAGCCGCGCACCTTTTGCGCCGTGGTGTCGGCTACCCACATCGCGTAGCCGCCCTGACCGAAGAAGGAGTTGGTGTTCGGCGGCTCGGTCTCGGTGGCGTCGAAGGTATAATTGGAATCGGTCTCGAATACGCGCGGCTTCTTGGCGCAACTACCGTCGGCCTGCACGTTGATCACTTCCTTGTTGTCGCGCGTCAGTGCCAGCGAGACCTGACAGCGGAAATATTCCGACGTCTTGACGTTGAAGACGTAGGCGTAGGATTTGCAGGTTGCGGTGTTGAGTTTGCCGGGGGCAAGGCCGCGGCTGCAGGCGATCCTCTCGTTGTGGGAGAGCTTGAACAGCTCCTCGGCCCGAGCGAACGAAACCAGCGTCACAAACGATAGCGCTATGCTCAAGCAAAATTTCATGACGTGGTTCATCCGAATCATCCCTATGACTGCTTTTGTAGAATTGGTTCTAAACGGAAACCGGAAGATAGTCGCGAAGCGCGCGGCGGGAAATCACAAAGTGCTGGGCCGCGCGTGATGCGGCGGCGGAAGCACGAGCCGAGGGCCTTGTTGACGATACGAACACGTTCGTGATTTGTTCAAGAAACGCTGGTGGAGATTAAGACGATGACTAGAAATTCGATTCCGACGCTGTTGCTGGTTGCTGCGCTCGGGGGGCTGACCACATCCGCCTTCGCACAAGCGGCCGGCCCGACACCGTGGGAGCTGAAGCCCGATACGGGTTACGCCTACGACAAGGAAGGCAAAACCTTCGTCTACAAGATGGGGACCAGCAATGCGGGGCTGTTGTTGAAAGGCGCCAAGAAGGTGCCGAAAGGCACGCTGTTCTTCATCGGCCAGAACGGACAGCTCTATATGCGCAGCGGGCCCTATCTCGAGGGCGACGGCAGGTTCATGTTCGGCTCGAATTGAGCCGGCAGCCGGCTGCCGAGCCATCCTTTTCCCCCGAGCGCGAATTTTGATTGCGCGGGTCGGACCTGCACGACTTGCGGGGGAAGACGATGATGTGGGGCTATTGATCCCCGCGCGCGCTCGCCTGGCCGGCGCCGGACTCAAACACCATGGCGAGCTCCTTTGCACCGACCTTGTTGCTGTTGAAGTCCATCCGACTATCGGTGACTGCAAGCAGCTTGGCCACGGTGTTGTGGTTGATCGCGACCGGGTTGCGCTCGTAACCCCGGCGCTGGAAAAAATTCGAAGTCGGCACCTGCTCGCGCATCGCCAGAGGCATCGTCACCATGTCAAGGCCGGTGCCGTCGCCGGTCAGGTTCATCATCTCGAGTTCGGCCGCGGTCAGCGGACGCATATAGCCCTTCTGCCGCGCGAAGATCACCGAAGTCAGTAGCTTGTGTGTCTGCAACATCGGCCCGACGTCGATATCGAGGACCATGGCATGCATCCCCCAGCCCTGCGGCGTGTCGCCGATCTTTTCGTGCAGCGACCAGTCGTCCGGCACTGACGTCGCCAGCGCCACCATCTTCTTGAGCACCGCGATCTTGTGCTCCAGCGCCTTGCGTGCGGGACCGGTGAGGCCTGCGGCTCTCTCGCCAAGCTCCTTCACGAACTCGTCGCCCTGCTCGGCCAGCAGTTCGACGGTGTTGGTGGTCAGCAGTTGATTATAGCCGATCGCGCTCGAGATCGCGTGCGAGCCATGGAAGCCCGACTGCGATGCGTGCGTGCCGTCGCCGCCGGTCTCGAACGCATAGACCCGCACCGCCTGTTCGCGCGTCAATCCTGCAGCCGAGGCGTAACGCGCATAGGCGCGCTTGAAATCGATCTCGCTCGCGGGCCGTTGCGGCGCCCATTGGAAATATTCGGAGGCCGCCTGCACGAGATCGGCGACCACGGGGATCGGTCTGTGGGGCTGTGGCCTGGCGTGCTCCGGCAGAGGCTCCGGCGATGGGCCCGGCGGCCGCGCGGGCCCGGTATAGACCGGCGGCTGTGTCAGCACGTAGTCATCAAGCGTAATCTGCTGCTGATTGCGTCGCTTGGTATTGCGGGCGCGCCGCTTATCGGCAATCGAGGTCCAGTAGGCGTCCCTTTCCGCTTCAAAGGCCTCGCGCGCCGCCAGATATTCCTTCCACGTGGCAGCCTGCGGCGAAGCCTCCGCCTCGGCGACGGCCATCGGCAGCACGTCGCCCGCGCGCGTCGAGGCGAACGGCAACAGGAGCGCCAGGATGGTCAAGTGACGGCGAATCGCTTTGGTGAGCATTCCGCACTTGTACCCGAAAACACGGCTACTTCCAGGCAAACACCGGCTGTTCCAGATCGGCGACGCGGGTATCGCGCCCGGCCAGCACTTCGCGGAATTGATAGATCATGGCAGCCGTTGGCGCGTGGATCAGCCGGTCTTCGTAGTGAAAGCGGATCACGCGGTGCCTGCTCTCCGGGATATCGGTGAAATCGAACGCGTTTTCCGCCTCGATCAGATGCAGCGGGATGAAGTGCACCGAGGCGACTTCGGCCGGGTTCGGCGCAATCCTCTGGTTGAGATCGGTCCACACCACGACCGGCGTGATCAGATAACCCGAGCGGGTTGGATAATCGTCGAGCATGCCGAGCACGGCGCCAGAGGCAAGCTCAAGACCGAGTTCTTCCTTCAGCTCGCGCAGCGCCGCCTCGATTTGCGTCTCGCCGGCATCGCAGCGACCGCCCGGCAGCGCCCATTGCGCGCGATGGGACCGCAGGCCTGCGGCGCGGCGTGTGAGCAGCAGCGCCGTTTCCCTGGTTTCGCTCGCTTCCGTAAGGGCGATCGCGACCGCGGCGCGCTTCAGCTCGCCCGCCGCCGCAGGCGGCACGCGCATGAACGCGTCACAGCGGTCGGCGATATTCCGCCGCATGGCATCGTCGAAAGGTCTCATGACGCTCGAATGACTGCCGTGGACTTCCACGCTTCACTACTCAACTTCGAGGTTTTTGGCTATTGGAAGCCCGATTGTCATAGTTACGCGGCGGGACGCCAAAGCGGCGCCTGAAGGCCCGCCGCAACCGATCGGCCGATCCGAACCCCGATTGTGCCGATACCTCCGTAAGCGACAGCCGCTTCATCTCGAGAAGCGTGCGCGCGCGATCCAGCCGCAGGCGCTCGACCGCTGCAGCGGGCGTGACCCCGGTTCGCGCCAGGAAATGACGATGAAAGCTGCGAGGGGCCATGCCGGCCTGGTCGGCCAGGACTTCCGTGGTGAGTGCGCGCGACAAATTCTTCGCCATCCACTCCAGCAGCGGTCCGAATTGCGAAGCGCTCTGCAACGCGAGCAGGTCGCTGTGCTGCGATTGCCCGCCCGCGCGTCGCATCGGCACCACGAGGCGACGCGCGACGCGGATCGCAACCGCCGCACCAAGATCATCCTCGATCAGCGCCAGCGCCAGATCGATGCCGGCCGTGACCCCGGCAGACGTCCACACCCTGCCGTCCCGCACCCAGATCGGGTCCGCCCGCACCCGCACGCGCGGGAACTCCACTGCGAGTTGACCGCAGGCGCGCCAGTGCGTTGCCGCTTCGCGGCCGTCGAGCAAGCCCGATGACGCCAGAAGGAAGGCGCCCGTGCACACGGAGCAAACGCGACGCGCATCGGTGGCAAGCCGACGAACCGCTCTGACAAGCGACGCATTTGCGCGCGCGGCATGAACGCCGGGACCGCCTACCACCAGCAGGGTGTCGGGCGATCTCTGCGGGAGTGCAGACGCGGATGTGGTCAGACCGCCGGCGAGCGTGACGGAGCCGCGATCGAGCGCCGTCACCCGCACCTCGTAAGCGCCGCCGCCGACTTCATCATCGGCGGTGACGAACGCCTGAAGCGGGCCGGCGATGTCGATCGGCTGCGCCTGCGGATAGACCAGGATCAGGATCTTGCGTCGCATTGGCGTATCCTGCCGGATCGGCACGCTATCTGCCAACAGTTTCCTGCGCGAAGCCCGTGGCCTTGCGCGGGAACGATCAGCCGGACGAAACCACTGCTTTCGCCAGCGGCCGCGATCGCAGCGCGATGGCGACGACAGCAAGCAGCGGCAAACAGGCAATATTGACAACTTCCCAGCCGAAGAACGCCATGAGCGCACCGGCCGAGAACGATGCCAGAAGATTGGCGCTGTAAACGAACAGCGAGTTCAAGCCCTGGGCCCGCACCTTCCCGAACGCCGGGTAGGTGTTGGCAAGCAGAAGCGTTCCACCATTGAAGATGAAATTCCATGCCATCCCCGACAACCCAAGCTCGACGATATAGATGGCGAGTGTCTGTTCGGTCAGAGCCGTCAGCAGGCACCCGGCCGCGCCGGCAATGATCCCGGCCGCGATCAGCCCTCGCAATCCGATCCATGACACCAGGCTCGGATTGAACAAAGACGGCAGGTACATCAGGGCGAAATGGACCTGGAGCACCATCGACGATGCTGCCAATGAGAAGCCGCATTGTTGCAGGGAGAGCGGGGCGGCATTCATGGTCAGGGTCATCATCGCGAAGCCGACGGCGCAGATCGCGCTCGCTTTCATGAAATCGATATTGAGAGTGAAGCGCGGCGCGGCGGCAAGTGCCGGCCCGCCCGCATCGCGCCCGAGATCAGCGGACAGCAGAAGTTGAGACGCCGCCAGACAGATGCAGACGAACGACAGCGCCGCGAATGCACCGGCATACGGCACCGAGGCGAAGACTTCAGCGAAATGGCTGCCAAGGAATGGACCGGCAATGCCGCCGACCACACCTGCGCCCGTCACGATCGCAACCGCCGAGGTGCGTTCCTGCGGGCTTCGCGCGGCGTCGATGGCGGCGAAACGGTAGTACTGGCCGAAAGCGCTGAAAAGGCCGAGCAGAAAGGTGCCGACGACGAGGATGACGAAATTTCCGCTCGCAAGGCCGAGAAAGCAGACCGCACCACCGACGACGCCGATGCCCGCCTTGAACATGAACCCACCGCGGCGGCCAAGGCGGCCCATCAGCGCGGACGCCGGGTAAATCATCAGCAACGTGCCGAGCACGGTCGCCGTCACGGGCAACGTGCTGAGCGAGGGAGACGGCGTCAGATAGGCTCCCGACAGGCTCGATACCGAGGTGAGAAGCGACATGACCGTTCCCGTCAAGGCCTGCCCGACGGCCAGCACCAGGATATCTCTCGAGGGCATTGCAGATGACTCCGATGTTGCCGTTGAACGGCCGCGGCCGGCCGAGCCGTGCCCGCCCCTCCGCTTTCGGGAAATGGAGAGTCGTGAGCGGACCCGATTTGTCCCAATTCGCTCTTTGGCAGCAATGACATTTATCCGGCATTTTCTGCCAAAGCCGGTGTCAGCCGATCGCCTGCGGCGGCCTTCATCGCTTGACTAGGCCAGGCAAGCAGCCGATGAAATGACGGCGCATTCAGGAGTGGACGATCCGGCATGACCGACAAGGCCGCCGCAAAGCTCAAATCCGACGGCTGGAGCATTGTCGAGACGACGGGGTTCATCCACCTGATCGGTCCCTTGTGGCATCGCCTCGTCGACGGCCATCACGAATATGCGCTGATTGCCCAGGACAAGCACCACAACCGCCGCGGCCTCGTGCAAGGGGGCGTGCTGATGACCTTTGCCGATCGAACCTGCGGCATGACCGCACGCCACGTGACCGGCAAGCACACCATGGCCACCATCCAGCTTGATGTGCATTTCGTCGAGGCCGGAAAGATCGGCGAGACCCTGGTCTCACGGCCCCGCGTGGTCCGCGCGACCCGAAGCCTGATCTTCGTGAACACGGAAGTGACCGTCGACAGGCGTTGCATCGCAATGGCGAGCGGCGTGTTCAAGATCCTCAAGAGCGAGTAAGCACGATCGTCGGAGCAATCCGGACATCGCGTTTTGCGGCGCTGATGCTTCGCTTGCGCTCGCAATGGCGCTATCCTGCCGCCCGTCAATGTGAGGAACTCCCCCATGCAATACCGCCAGCTAGGCCGCAGCGGCCTGAAAATCTCGCCGATCTGCCTGGGCACCATGATGTTCGGCGGCCCCACGAATGAAGCGACCGCGTCGCGGATCGTCGCCAAGGCGCGCGAGGCCGGCGTCAACTTCATCGACACCGCGGATAATTACAACAAGGGCGGTTCCGAGCAGGTGGTCGGCCGCGTCATCTCCAACAACCGGCCGAACTGGGTGCTTGCCACAAAGCTCGCCAACACGATGGGCGACGACCCCAACCGCGGCGGGTTGTCGCGGCGCTGGGTGCTGCAGGCGGCGGACGAAAGCTTGAAGCGCCTCGGCACCGACTACATCGACATCTATTACCTGCACAAGGAAGACCATGCGACGCCGCTGGAAGAGACCGTGCGCGCCATGGCCGAACTGATCCGTAGCGGCAAGGTGCGCTATTTCGGCGTGTCGAACTACCGCGCCTGGCGCGTGGCCGAAATATGCAACATTTGCGACCGGCTCGGCATCGATCGCCCGGTCGCAAGCCAGCCTTATTACAACGCGATGAACCGCATGCCGGAAGTCGAGCACATCCCGGCCTGCGGCTATTACGGGCTCGGCGTCGTACCCTACAGTCCGCTGGCGCGCGGCGTTTTGACCGGCAAGTACGGCGTGGACGGCGCACCCGACAAGGACACACGTGCGGGGCGCAACGACACGCGCATGATGCAGACGGAGTGGCGGCCGGAATCGTTGAAGCTCGCGCAGGAAATCAAACGCCATGCCGAGAGCAAGGGCATCACCGCCGGTCAGTTCGCGGTGGGCTGGGTCCTGAACTCGTCTTTCGTGAGCTCGGTCATCGCAGGCCCGCGCACGGAGGAGCAGTGGGACGACTATGTCCGTGCGCTCGACTACAAGTTCACGGCCGAGGATGAGGCACTGGTCGACCGCCTGGTCGTGACCGGCCATCCCTCGACGCCCGGCTTCAACGATCCCGCCTATCCGATCGAGGGACGCAAGCCACGGACGGGCGGTTGAGCCATGGGCGCCGCGGTGGACGAGGACCGTTACGGCCTGCCCCTTTCGACGGATTCGGCTTCGGCTGCCTCAGCCTATCGCGAGGGCGTCGATCTCATGCTCTCGGCCTGGCCTGGCGCGGCCGAAGCCTTCGAGCGCGCGATCGACGCCGATCCCGACTTCGGACTTCCGCACGCTGCGCGGGCGCGCATCCACTCGTTCTATCAGCAGGGCGAGGCGGCACGGAAAGCCGCAGCGGCGGCGCGCGAGAAAGTCGCCCATCGGGGTACCATGCGCGAGAGGGGCCACGTCGAGACGCTCGCGCTTGCGGTTGAAGGCAATCTTCCGGCGGCGCTGTCATCGGCACTCGGACATCTCGAAAACTTTCCGCGCGATGCGGTGGTGCTGTCGCTGCCGCTCGGCGCGTTCGGCCTGTTCGCCTTCTCCGGCATGGCCGATCACGATCGCGCACGACAGGATCTGTGCGAGCGCCACGCGCGGCATTATGGCGAGGACTGGTGGTTTCTCTCCAATTACGGCTGGTCGCTGACCGAGAATGGCCAGGTCGGGAAGGGTCGCGCGATGACCGAGCGCGCCTTTGATCAGCGGCGCAACAACGCCTATGCGGCGCATGCGCTGTTGCACGCAATGTTCGAGGGTGGCGCAGTGGACGATGCCGACGCCTTGATCACGCAATGGATCGGCACCTACGACCGCAGCGGTATCCTTTACGGCCACATCTATTGGCATCAGGCGCTCGGCGCGCTCGAGCTCGGCGATACGGCGAAGGCGCTTGCGATTTATTCCGACATTCTACAACCACGAGTCAACGCGGCCCCGCCGCTGAACGCGATGTCGGACTGCGCATCGCTATTGTGGCGCTTGATGGCTTGCGGCTACGCCGTGCCGGCAAATCTTTGGGGCGATGCGGAGGTCTATGCGCAAGCGCATTTTCCCAAGACCAGCCTGCCCTTCGTTGAAATGCACATGGCGCTGCTTGCGGCGGCGACAGGGCATCAGGCTGTGCTCGACGAGCGCCTGCGCACGATCGAGCAGCGCCTTGCCAGTGGCAAGCTTGCCGCAGGAGCGGTGGTGCCGACCGTCTGTCGCGCGCTCAGCGCTTTCGCCCGACAGGATTTTGCAGCCTGCGCCAGCGAGCTCGAGCCGGCGCTTGCCGACGTCGTGCGCTTCGGCGGCAGCCATGCGCAGCGCGAAATCATCGAGGACACCTTCGTTGTCGCGTTGATCCGCTCGGGCGACCTGCCACGCGCCCGCGCCTTGCTCGAGCAGCGCCTGCACCGCCGCCCGTCGCCGCGCGATGTCCGCTGGCGGGCGGCGGCTGCCGCGTGAAAAGGCGAACTCGCCGAGAACTTCCGGCCTCCGCGAGGGCGCCTGGAAGCGCTGTTCGGCCCGACGTCAGTAGGGCGCGCTGAAGGACCGCGGCTTCGCCATCCACGGAGGGGGCGGCGTGCCGGTGCGGTGTGCCGGCGCGGTGACCGGGGCCGGGACCATGATCGGCGCTGGCCCGATGCCTGCACCGGCGCCGGCGCCAAGGCCCGTGCCAGGATTTGTGCCGAGACCAGTGCCGAGATTTCCGCCGAGACCTGCGGTCGCCTCGTGCGGCACCGACTTGCGCAAGCGGATTTCGATGCGCCGCCGCTCCTGAATATCGCCGGGCGAACCCCAAAGCGCCAGCGTTTCGTCGGTGTTCACGAGCTGCGCGCCGGACAGCGGGATCATCTTGTATCCCGAAAGCAGCGGGCTCTGCCGCAGCACGCTGACCACGGACACCGCGCGCGCGAGCCCTAGCCCGGCATTATCGGCGGGGACAAGACTCGCAACGGCGGCGTCGTTCTTCAGCACCGCGGTCAGGTCCCGATCGAGGTTGGAGCTCGACGCACGAAAGCCGATCGGCCGCTCGTCGGTGTGGCCAACGACCTCGATGACATCGACGTCGTATTTCCTGATGTTGTCGAGAATCTTCTGCGGCGTCTCATTGAGCAGCGTATAGTGGAAGACCGGCGACAACTCGGCGCTCCCGCTTTCGAAATAATAGCCGCCGGCCTCGCTCATGGTGATGATGGGCGGCCATTGATGGCCGTTCGCCGCGACGCCGGTCTTGCCCCGTTCGATGGTATCCAGGATCGCCTGCGTCGACACTTGCGGCTCGCCCGGCTTCGCCATCGCGCGATAGATCGCCTCGACCAGCCGTGAATTGCGAATGGCCCGGTCGACGTCGATGCCGTTGTTGCGCAGGTTGGCGGCGGTCGAAAGACCGTCCTGAAGCTGTTTCAGCGACAGCCCGCTCTTCTCGATCTCCTGCGCCACGGTCCTGCCGTCGACGAGCTCGCGCCAATACTGATCGATCGCCTGCGGATCGCTCAGGCCGGATGCGCTCTTGATCTTCTCCGCCAGTGCGGCGTCCTGGCGCAGCGCGGCGACGATCTCGCGGTCGCGCTTGCTCTGCAATTGCTGCTGCTGCAATTGCGTTTCCGCCGCCTCGCGACGGGTTTCTTCCCGCTTCAGGAAGGTCGCCATGGCGATCAAAAGGCAAAACACCAGAAGGATCATGATCTCGGCCATGGTGAGACCGAGCACCAGGCCTTGCCGGTAGGAAGAACGCTGCTGAATGATCTGTCCGTCCATGGGAAGCCTCGATGAAATCAGGGACTAACGCTCGCGATGTCGCGAACTCCAGGCGCCTGCGGCGCCGGCAGCCGGGTGCGTGATCCCGGCGGCGCGGACCTCCTGCAAAAGCTGGGTGATCGCGAGCACGACGGTCTGCGTGTGCTTGAGATTGCTTTCCATATTCCTCGCCTGCGCCTCGGCGCTTTCGCCGAACGAAGCAACCGCGGCGGTAAGGCTTTCGATCAGCGGCGCGAGCTTGTTTTCGACGGCCTGTTCGGGCGCCTGGAGCGAAGCGAGCTTGGTCACGACGGCGTCGATCGCTCCCACGATGTGCGCGGAGCTGCGCGAAAGCAGCTCGCCCTCCTGCACCAATTGCTCCGACACCGCCTCGAGCGTCCGAACCATCCGTTCGTTCAGGGTGTCGAGCGTTTCGCCCGACTTCCGGGACGCCTCTTCCAGCGGCTTGCCCGCGGCACCGATGCCTTCCTTCATCTCGTCCAGCGCGTCGGTGACCGATTGTTGGGTCATGCGGCGGAAATAGCTGAACTCCAGGATCGTGCTCTCGAGCTCCCGCTTCACCCGCCGCGATGCCTCGGCGAGCTCCAGCCTTGCGGTGGCTTCGACCTCGATCGGATCGCGCCGCATCTGGTTGAACAAGATGCGCAGCGCAATGCCGGCGATCGTGGAAGCGATGGCGATGCCGAAATTCTGGACGATTTGCTCGGCCGAGCCCGCCGCGGAGAACTGATAGAGCGAGACGGCAAGGCTCGTCAGCGTGAACAGGAAGCCCATGTAGTACAGATTGTCGCCGGACTGGTCGTCGCGCAGGTGAAACAGGCGCACGCCCCCGAGCACCACCGCATAGGCGATCATGATCAGAACGGGGACTGCGGTCACCGCAAAGGCGCCGAAGTTGTTCAACTTCGAGGCAATGATGTAGCTGCTGCCGACGACGACCACGGCGAAGAACAACAGCCCGTTCATGAGCCCCGGCGGCAAATCGGACGGCAGGTCCAGTCCTGGTCGGTTCAGCGCCACGCGAGTCAAGCCCCCTGCAGCCGCTTGGCGCCGCCAAACGTGCCTCTGTTGTCCTCGATCCAGGCCTTCCAGAATTCCATGTGTTTCACACCGTCGAGCAAGGGCTGGCCATTCGTTTGCCGGGTCACATAGCGGATAATGACGGTCGCACCATGGAGATCGGTCCGGAACTTCAGGTAGGCCGGCGACTGCCTGTAGCGCTGATACGTGAGGTCGCCGGCACGGGGATATTGGCTGTAATCCCGCGTATACTCGATCATATCCGATATCACGTAGAGCGTCTTGCGGACGTTCTGGCTTGCATTGCTGGAAAACTGCTCGATCGCGATGTCCTGGATCGCAGCCATGATCGGGGAGCTTGCGGCCTTGGCGGATGCGACGCTGCTTTTCACGGCCTCCGCTGCCGGTTTTCGGAAATTCTCGATCCATCGAAGCCGCGCGAGGCGCGGATTGTCGGTCCATTCGCTCAGGCCGGCGCCATCGCCGGGATTGCATTTGGAGAACAACGAACGGCTTTTGACGCCGGCGATGTCGAGCACCCTTATGTCGAGCTTGTGATAGGGCGGCAATGTGGTGATGAGGTCGTCGAGCTCTCCCAGCACCTCGCGCCGTGTGGTCTCGGGCAGATCATCCGACGTGTCGACCAGGACGACCGTGATGCCTTGCGGACCATCGACCGGGCAGAGGCTCTGGGCGTCGAGCACCGGCCGCGCGGGAGCGGAGAAATAAAAATAGGCGAGTGCGCCGGCAGAGGCGATCGCGAGCAGGAGCAGCAGCAACCCGCCAAGCCCCGCCCAGCCGAAGCCCGGCTCGCGCGAACGTCGCGGCTTGCGTCTAGCCACCCTTTTTCTCCGGCTTCTTCTCCGGCAGGAGCTCGTCGATCTCGCGATAGGTGCGCACCGCGCTGTCGAAAGCCTCGTGAATGGCCTTGATCTGCCCGGTCAGGAGCTCCTGGGTGTCCGCGATCATCTTGCGCAGGTTTTCCCTTGCGCTCGGGTCGGGATCGCCGCCGCTGTAGACGATGCGATCCATCGCGTAAGCCTTTGCGAAATAGTCCGGGGCCGGCGTCGCGCGAGCCCTCCGGTTCGCCTCCCGATAGATTTCGAGCAAGGCGCGGCCGGCCTGCTCGATCTGGTTCTGGTGCTGGCTGAAGCGCTGGGCAAGGCGCCCGCGCCCCTGCAACAGCGAATCATATTCGCTGCGACGAACGGAAAGATCGCGCGCGGCCTCGTTCATGACCTCGGTCGCATCCTCGCGAATGTCGCGCAGCCGCTCGATCAGTTCGCTTCGCGCCGAGGCGAATTGCTTGGTCGCCTCGACCCAGCGCCGCTCAAGTCCCGCATAGCCCATGTAGGGATCGAAGAACATCAGACCGTCGGCCATCGCGATCAGCGAGAAGATCAGGCCGATCGAAAAGAAGACCCAGGAGTTGATGTCGATGAGCGCATAGGGCGCCGTCAGCAGGCGATGCAGCACCACCTCGCCGACGTCGCCGCTGACGGCGACCGCCGGCGGGATTTCGCGCAAATGCGACAGCGTGAGGTTGAGTGCGATCGCAAAGGCAAGATAGGCGAGGAACGACAACAGACCGATCAGCTTCAGGAAGAAGTTGCGGCGATTGATCAGGCGGATCAGCACCATGCCCCAGAAGAAACTCGCAAGGATGTTAAGCGCGGCAAAGGTGACCGCCTGCGCCGCGCCGCCGAGCAAGCCGCCGACATTGGCTTTCGCAAGAAAGCTGCCGTTGATCACCACTTCGGTGATGAAGAGGATGGCGAGCACGCCGATCTTCAGGATGATCTTTCCGGGGCTCGCAAGGCGCGCCGGCCGCTCGATGCGATGGCGCGCGCGAAAGCGCTCGCGCTCGATCTCGCTCTCGTTGAGGCGGCGGCGCAGCACGAACAATTCGTCACGCCCGACGGTCGCCTCGGCGCGGAAATCGCCGACAGCCTCGGGTGCTGCCTGCTGAATGGTCGCAAAACGCTCTTCGAAGCTCAGCGCGGTGACGCGCTCGTCGTAAGTATGGAGGTGATCGAGATAGATCGTGTGCGAATCCTGCTTGTGCGCCTCGATGCGCTCGACGATCTGGTGCTCGACATCGTCGAGCGTCTGCGCGTCACTGGTCGGCCGGTTCTGCGCGCCGCGTTCCGTTCCGCGTGCGGCGAGCTGCATCTCGTCGGCGATGCGGTCGACATTGAGGTCGAGAAAGATCGTGGTCGCGGGCCGATAATGATGCGTCGGCTGGCGCAAAAGGGCGCGAATACGCGCAATGGCGGAGGGACGGGTTCCGGGCGCGCTCATCAGGATATCGGACCCGCCGTCAGAACCATGGCTCGCCGCAGGCGACCGCCCTGGTTGCGACGCCACGGCACGCGTCGGTTAAGGAACTCGGTTGCGTCATCAGGTGCTCGCAGAAGGCGCCCCGGAGATCATCAATAGACGGCCGAGCACTTTTTGCAATCGCTCATGTTTGCTCGGACCGCATTACGAGCCTATCATGAACAGGCGATTGGTGGCGCACCGGCGGCGCGCGAGTCGTCGTGCAGGCCACCCGTCAGTGCGGCGACTGACCCGGTGGGTCCACCGGATGATCGAAATAGGCGAGCGCAGCCTTGAGCTGCGCATCATCGGGCTTGCCGATCAGGTCGGCCTTGATCGGCGCCGAATAGACGGACTTCGCTTTGACCTGGTCCGCAGGCTGGGCGCCGCTCGCCGCCGGCGGCTGATTGAGAGGTCCCGGATTGTCGAATGCGCCGTGCAGCGCGCTCTCCCGCAGCATGGGTCCGCCGCTGATCTGCTGATCCCTGGGCGCCTCCACGACGACATCGGGCGCGATGCCGTCGTCCTGGATCGATCGTCCTGACGGCGTGTAGTAGAGCGCGGTGGTGAGACGAACTGCGCCGTGCCCGGAAAGCGGAATGACCGTCTGCACCGATCCTTTGCCAAAACTCTGCGTCCCCATCACAGTTGCGCGATGGCGATCCTGCAGCGCGCCGGCGACAATCTCCGAGGCCGACGCAGAAGCCCCGTTGATCAACACCACGACGGGCGTGCCGGGCAGCATGTCGCCGCCGGAGGGGGCACCGAACGTCCTGTTCTCGCTCGCGTGCCTGCCGCGGATGCTGACCACCGGCCCGCCATTGAGGAAATCGCCCGAGACGTCGACGGCCGCGGTCAATAGTCCGCCGGGATCGTCGCGCAGGTCGAGCACAAGACCCTTCAGGCTTCCTTTCGCGTCCTGCTTCAGCTTTGCGATGGCCTGCTTGAATCCGCCCGCGGTATCGTTGCCGAACTGGCTGATGCGGATATAGCCGATGCCGTCAGGCTCGAGTTGCGATTTGACCAACGCGACGCGGATGATATCTCGCGTGATGCTGACATCGAAGGGCTGCTCTTTGCCGCGCAGGATGGTGAGCGTCACCGATGTTCCGGGTTCGCCCCGCAAAAGGCCCACGACCTCGCGCAAGTTCATGCCGTGCGTGCTCGCGCGGCCGATCTGGACGATCTCGTCGCCGGGTTCGATCCCTGCACGCGCCGCAGGGGTATCGTCGATCGGAGAGATGATCTTGGGTATTCCGTCCTGCTCGGTGATCTGCATGCCGAGGCCTCCGAAGCTGCCGGACATGTCGGCCTCGGTCTGCTTGAACTCCTGTTCGTCCATGTAGTCCGAATGCGGATCGAGGCGGTTGAGCATGCCCTTGAGCGCGTCCTTGGTCAGTTCGTCGGAACCAACGGGATGCACGTAGTCGCGGTGGACCAACTGGATCACGCCCGCCAGCAAATTGATGTTCGCGCCTCCGTTGTCCTCGCCTTGCGTTGCAATGGCGGTGAGGAAGGAAACGGCGATGGCACCGGTTGCGAGAAGGCCGGCGATGAGTAGGCGAATTCTGGTCATGGTCCGAGGGAACAATGCGTAACGACCACCCGCATATAGGGTTGAAACAGCCTGCCGCAATCGAGGGCGCGCCGGGCCGGACGTCCGGGATGCGCTATGGGCCGAGGCGATCAGTAGCGGCGCCAATGGCGGTGATGGCGATAGGGCCAATATGCGGCGCGCGGCGAAGGGCTGGTCGCCCAACCATAGCTGGTATACGGATTGCCCGGCCCCAAATTCTGGCAATTGGCGTTCGGATAGAATTGCGCACACCATCCCGGATTCGTGATCACGGCTTGAGCACCGGCTGGCGTTGCGACCAGCGAAAGCAGCGTGGCCGCGATCGCGAATGCAACTCGGTGCATGACGAACTCTCCTTGACTCGCGGATGGCAACGCCGCGAGGAGTGCCTTGTTCCTTTGCTCCATGGTCGCCATTTGCGGAGGCAACGCCGGCTCGCCGCCACCAGGAAAGTGAGACGGATCAGGTCTTGGGTTCGCCGGAATAGCTGGCCGGTGTTCGCAGGGCCTGCATGGCGGCCCGGACTTCCTTCGCCGTCTTCAACGCTCGTCGGATAAAGGGATCTTCGGTATCTCTGTTCAGGGTGATCAGGCGATTGCAATGCTCGCAATTGACCTGGAAGCCATCACGAATTTTGCTTGCGCGCTCCCGGAAAACCCGTTTGCAGCCCGGGCACCTCAACTTTACCTTGTCGTCGATCATGATAACCCCAATGAATAAACGGGGCATGTTGCCAAAGGACCCTTAGGGAACCTCTAACGAACCCAAGGCGGTCCCCTGCACACCGGCCATGGTTGCCCTCCACGGCCGAGCCCGGGTTCCGACCGGCAACCGCCTGAACGGGGAAACCGCTTAGGATTTCATTGGTGTTTGTGGCTTACCCTCCACCGTCTTGGCGTGGGTGGTAGCGAAAGAAGCACAATTCCTCACGCGCAATTATTAATCGGCCATGACTGCTCGCGCTTCAGCCGAACTTATTGTTGACTTGTCTGAGGCGGTATCAGGCCGATCCCTCGATCGCCGCGTCTTGATGTTGCGCCGCGCGACAAATTTGTTTCTGTCGTATGGACGGCGACTGAACGACCAGCAGATCGGAACATTTGACGACGTTCTCCTGAAGCTCGTCGATTGCGTCGACGTGCAATCGCTGGTTCAGCTCAGCGCGAGCCTGGCCGATTTGGATCCGGCACCAAAGCAGACGGTGCGTTACCTGGCTCGACATGCGGATGTCACAGTTGCTTACCCAGTGTTGCACCGCTCGCACGCCTTCGCCACAGAGGAGCTTCAGGAATTTGCCAGTCATCTGGGCCGCAAGCACCTCGTCGCAATTGCGGGCCGGCAAACTCTCGACGAAGCCGTTACCGATCTTCTCTTGAAGCGTGGCGGCAATGAAATTTGTCGGGTGCTTGCAAAAAATGCAGGCGCACGGTTCTCCGAAGACGGTTTCGAGTTGATGGTCGCCTCGGCCAAGGGCAATCCGGACATTGCCGAATCCCTGTGTCTGCGATCCGATATCGCGCCGGCAATGCTTTGCCAGCTCCTTTCGGCCATGAGCGACAAGCAGCGGCTTGCGCTGCTCAAGGCTGCCCCTCCCCATTCGCGTCAGAGCATTCGCGAAGCCCTGGATGGCATCGCAAGCAACGTTTCGGAAAAAGCACCCGAACCGCTCGTGTACTCCGAGGCGCACGCACGGGTCCTCGAACTCAGCAAGACCGGCAAGCTCAGCGACTCTGCGGTGAACGGCTTTGCCGTGCGCCGGGAATATACAAGTGTCATAGCGGCGCTGGTCTTGCTTTCCGGGGCTCCGCTGGAAACCATCGAGCCGTTGATGGAGCAGGAAAGCTGCGAGCGCCTGGTCGTCGCGTGCCGAGCATCTCGGCTGAACTGGCAGACGACGTTGGCCATTGTCCGCAGCCGTAACGTTCCACAGATTTCGGACGAGGAGATCGCGCAAGCCAAGGAACAATTCGAGAAGCTTTTTCTTTCTGCTGCGCAATGGGCCATCAGGCACGGAACGCCATCCGGTCCGATCACGGCATAAAGGTATGATAGCGAGGGGGATGGGCCAGTGAGAGGGGAAAGTCGCAGAGCGAGCCGAGTGCGATTCGAGCACCGCTACCCCGTCAATTTGATGGGTGTCGACGGCACATGGCGACTGAGCTGCACTCTCATCGATATTTCCCAGAGCGGCGCCAAACTCGAGCTCGAAGGCTCCGCAAAAGTGCTGCAAGCGAAGGAATTTTTTCTGCTGCTGTCCTCCACCGGTCTGGCATTCCGAAGATGCGAGCTGGTCTGGATCGATGGAGTCCAGGTCGGCGTTCGCTTTGTTGCGAAGGGCGCTAACAAGAAGGACGCGGCGAACAAACAGCCCTGACTTGCCAGCCAGGACATTGTGACCCGGCCCCCTCAACATTCGCGAGTAGCGATCGAGCCGTCCCACAAGCCAGAAAGCGATCACGAGACAGTGGCCGGCGCCTTCGGTACCGTCCGCCAGAATTCCGCGTCATGGCCGAAGAAGATGCGGGCCCCGCTCCGTTCCAGCGCCTCAAGCCGATCAAGCGACGCCAACATTGCCCTGCGGTCGTGCACGTAGCGCGGCAGACGGCGTTCGCGCAGCGTTTGACAGAAATAACATGCATCCGCCGCAAGCACGACCTCGCCCGAGCCGAGCCTCAGCCGCAGGGACTGGTGCCCCACCGTGTGTCCCGGCGTGGGCAGGCACACGACCGCGCCGTCGCCGAACACGTCGTGCTCGCCGTCGATCAGGCGCAATTGATGTCCGAGGTCGAAGTCGCGCCGGTTGTAACCGTGCAGCGCGGCGATGTCGGGATCGGTGGCGGCATCCCACTCGCCGC
>Ga0318533_10000165_pt1 | contig 22870 bp, 24 predicted proteins | sample GRESIP053b4f27_FD_203675 | JGI IMG/M metagenome (GOLD analysis project Ga0318533, IMG submission 203675) | Tropical soil microbial communities from Luquillo Experimental Forest, Puerto Rico - GRE.SIPMG.053b4f27 | ecosystem: Environmental > Terrestrial > Soil > Tropical forest > Bulk soil...
CGATCATTCTCGGCGGCATCGACACGAACGTATGTGTTGACACCACCGCGCACCAAGCCGCGGTTCGCGATTCTTGCGCGTTGTCCCTCACCGACGGCACCGCGAACTTCGGTCTCTCAGACGGGGGCTCGGCGCTGCAAGCGCCGAAGAACGCCAGCGCGCCGTCGCGATCTTGGCCTTCGGATTCGCCGAGGTGATCAGCTTCAACGACGCGCTGAGCCGGATCCCAGTCGCGGCCTCCGCATGACGAGGCGGGGTGAGCACGCTCAAAGGAGCACAAACCGTGAGGATCGACATCTGGACGCACATCCTGTCTCCGGCATACGTCGAGCACCTGGTGTGTAAGCACCCGCGAGGGCGGGCCCCGTTTCTGCTGGCCCAGCGCGCCCTGCACGACATCGAGTTCAGGCTCCGGGTGATCGACGACCAGCGGCGTCAGGGCGATTACCGGCAGATCCTGACCCCGATGCCAGCGCCGCTGGTGTTCGACACCCACGCGATCGCGGGTCCGAAACTGGGCGGGCTGGTGCGTCGCAATAACGACGAGCTCGGTGAGATCGCCGCGCAGCACCCAGACAGCTTCGCCGGGTTCGTGGCCGCGACTCCAATAGCTGACCCGGACGCAGCGACCGAAGAGGCAATCCGCTGCGTCACCGAACTCGGCGCATTCGGCGTTCAGCTCGAGGCCGATGCCGCCAACGTGCCACTTCACGAGCATCGGTACGACTCGCTCTTCGCCGCGATGGACGAGCTGGGCGCTGGTGTTTGGCTCCATCCGTGCCGGACGCCCGGAGCGCCCGGGTTCGCGCCCGACACCGCTTCGTTTTTGCTATGGCAGGTGTTCGGTTGGACCTTGGACACGACGATCACGATCTCTCAATTGATCTTTGCGGGCATCTACGACCGGCATCCGTACCTCAAGCTGATCGCGCATCATGGCGGTGGCCTGATCCCACACTGTTGCGGACGGATCGAGATGATGCCGCGCTTGGCTGGCCTCGACCCAAGCGGCAGTCTCACCGAAGCACTCGATCGCCTCGAAAAAGAGCCGATCGACTACTTCAGGATGGTCTACGTCGACACCGCGATGTTCGGCGGACACAACGGCGTGAAGTGCGTCGTCGACTTCTTCGGTCCAGACCGGGTTCTGTTCGGCACTGACGCGCCGCTCGACGCACACGCCGGCTCACATTTCATCTCGACAACGACTTCAGACCTCGACGGCGCGATCGCCAGCGCGGCCAGCCGGCATGCCATCTTCGAGGGCAACGCAGAGCGGATCCTCAGGACCAAGCCGGGCGCCCGCCCATTCACACCTGGGCCGAAATCCGGTCGGTAGGAGACCCAATGCAGTACATCGACACCCTTGCACCCACGACTGTCTCGACGCTACTGCTGGTGCATGGGAACTGGCACGACGGGACCTGCTGGGCCGCTGTCCAGGAGCAGCTTGCCGCGGCGGGGGTCCGTTCGATCGCGCCGACACTGCCCGGGCGCGGCTCCGACGATGATCGTGTGCACGTCTGCCACGACGACTACGTCTCATCTGTGGTCGCTGCGCTCGACGGGCTTTCAGAGCCCGCGGTCCTTGTGGGCCATAGCTTCGGCGGGAGTGTGATCACCCGCGTCGCCGAGCTGCACCCCGAGCAGTGCCACGGCCTCGTTTACTACAGCGCTTTCGTACCTCGCGACGGGGAGCGGGTGGCGGACAGCCTGCCCGCGGAGTTCATCGAGTTCCTTCAACGGGCCGCCGCCGCGAGCGCCGACCGCACGATCGAGCTGCCAGACCAACTGCTCCGCGAAGCGTTTGCGAACACCGTCGATGCCGAGACAGTCGCTCGAATCCGCACGCTGCTAGTCCCCGAGCCGCACGGCCCGATCTTCGAGAGGCTATCGCTGCCATCCTTTGCAACGACGCAGATTCCGGCCATCTACATCAACTGCCGCCAAGACCGAACGCTGCCCCCCGGCACGTTTCACCCCATACAATCGAGCCGGCTTCGCGAGCCCCAGCTGATCGAGATTGACGGCGACCACGAGACCCTCCTCACCGCCCCCGAGCGCCTCGCCGACGCGTTGATCGAAGCGGTCGACTCGATCAACGCCAGCCGGTGCACTAAAGCCCGCCATCACGATTCACTGGCTCGCCATCCATTAACTCAACGGTAATCGTCGACATCATCGTGCATGACAGGTTCGCGGCTTATTGCCCGCCAGCCCCGAGCGGCATTGACCCAGAATCAAACTGGCGCAATGGATGCACCTGATCACATCGAACTGGCGGCATAGCATGCCGGCATCGTCGCTCGCACCTTACCCGCACTGTCGCAAGTTAAGTGGCGAGTGGCCGGATGGGTGCGGGTGTTGCAGGTTTGCGGGATCGGCGGTGGTCGAGCCAGTAGTAAGCAGCGAGCTTGACCCGGTCATTGACCAGGAACCAGCCCACCGCGTAGGCCCACACCAGGCCGGCCCAGCGCCATCCCAGCGGGGTCATCGCCACCCCGTAGACGGAGATTAGGGTAGCGATCGTTTGCGCTCCGATGACGGCGCCCAGCAGTAGCGGTGCAGGTGCGGGCCGTGACCAGAAGGGGCCGCGGGCGCGGGTGAGGAAGATGGTCAGCTGACCGGCGACCGACATTTTGAGGTAGATCAGGGTGCGGATCATGTCGTGGCTGAGGCCAAAGACCTTATCGGCGAGAAAGAAAAGCACGAAGGTCGCAACCACACCAATGACGCCCAGCACGGTGGCGATGGTCAGCACAACGCACAGTGCCCAAGTCAGCATGTATCTCCTAGAGAAATAACCAGCTCCGCGAACAGAACCGTGACATGTTTGTACTCCGCCGATCGAGTGGTCTTTGCGACCGGTGCACCGCACTCGTTACAGAACTTGGAGTTCGGCGGCAGCTCCGTGCCGCACGACCTACAGGAGAGGCCCGCCGCCGTCAGTGCACCGCGACCGTCCCCAGCGTTGTCCATGTCGGTATCGTGTCACCGCTGGTCAACGGTGAGATCCGGCGTCTCGCACTGCGCTGCGCCAGGCGGCTTACGACGGGACCGCCGACCCGGTGCAGTGCGGTGACATCAGCGTCGAGACAGATATCCGAGACGGACATTTGAGACGCGATGACCTGCCGACACCTCTGACGAGCCAGCTATGAGCCGGTTGTCTCAAATGTGGTCTTTCGAGACCGCGTTCAGTTCTTTTCGGGTCTGGTCGATTTGGTCGTACTACGAGAATCCGCATTATCCATTGACTTTCGCGCATCCAGTGCTAAGGCAGGCAGTCGCCGGGAAAACCGCCGCAGGGGTGCACCTCGAAGGTGAACACCCCGGCCCGGACACCCGGATCATCGCTCATGATGGCGGTAACATCTTCGCCGGTTGCGTTGAATACGCAGACACCGCAAACCTCAGAGCCGTCTGCCACCGGTAACACGATGGGCATCACGCCGTGGTCGCGTAGCCCGAAGTTGCGTCGGCCGTGCTCCCAGATGATGCGCTCTGACCCGTCGGTTCCGAATTGTGGTCCGGCCTTCAGGATTACGACGCTGGATGGCCGAACCGTCGGCAGCATAGCGTTCATCTCGTCGTCGGTGAAGTCCTTCATCACGGCTCCTCAACCTGAAGATCTCAACTTGTCAGCACGACGTTGTAGTGCTGACTGCATTGCTTCGATCTGGTCGACGAAGGGCTTGACATGCGAAAGGAATTGCCGGAATTCTTTGCTGGAAGTCCTTGAGATGGTCGTTCATCGAAGTCCATCGGACTCGTAGCGAGAACAGCTCGGAATCCTCGCGGTGGCTGAGTCTCGGCCAGTTTGGGAGTGTGGCCAGTCGGGCCATCAGCTCGGGGGCATGGATCAAGCCCATGGAATCAGGTCCTCTGCCGACCAGCGTGATGGGGCGCGGGGATCGGATAGGCCGTCGAATTCGACCGGCCCGCCGTCGGGTGAGGCGGGATGGTGACCTCGATGCCGTGTTGGGTCAGCTCGGAGTAGGGGTGCGTCAACTCGGCGGCCCAAAATCCGACCGGCCAACGGTTGTTGTTGCTCACCGTCGGGTTCGCGACCACCGCGAGCACCCCGCGCGCAGCGGCGCACACCTGGTCGACGGTCACGCGATGGCCACCGGTGTCGGCTGCGATGGTCGGTTGCTGAAGCGCCACGGCTGCCCTCCTGAACCTCGTCGCCACATCGTTATGCACATAATGCTTGAATTCAAGGCATTTATGCAAGGGGTTAGTGCGATATTCTTCTGGTGTGGATCAGCACACGTCGGGGGCATCGCGACCGCGTTACGGGGTGCCGTCGTCCCAGTCGGCGTGGGACAGCGTTGATTACCTCCTTAATGACTGGGCGCGCGAGCGCCCGGACCTAGACTTCACCGCGGTCGGCGTGATCTACCGGCTGGGCCGGGTTCGCCAACACCTGGAACGCGAGCTGGCCGAGGTGTTCGCCGGCCATGGGCTCACCCCCGCGGACTTCCACGTGCTAATCAACCTGCGCCGCTCCGGTGCGCCGTACCGCATGCCGCAGGCGCGGCTGATGGAGGCCCTCGGCTTGACGTCGGGCACGGTCAGCCTGCGGCTGGACCGTCTCGTCAAGGCCGGCACCGTCGCTCGCGAGCCCGACCCCGACGATCGCCGCGGCAGCATCATCCGGCTCACCGAAGAGGGGCAGCGGTTGTTTGATGTGATCGCGCCCGAACACCTGGCCAACGAGGACCGGCTGCTCTCGGCGCTGACCGAAGACCAGCGCGGCACCCTCGCCGAACTGCTTCGGCACCTGCTGGCCTCCTTGGAGGACCGGCCATGCCCGCTGGCCGCCGGACTGGGGCTCACCCTCGAACCTGCGAGAACCGCCCGGCGCCGCCGTCAGGCAGTCGGCCTGTCGGACACCGCCGGCTTGCTCCTCGCCGCGGTCGAACCCGACACTCCCGCCGACTGCGCGGGGCTGGCCCGCGGGGACCTCATCGTGGAAATGAACGGCCAGCCTGCGCTGAGCGTGGTGGCCTTGGCCGACCTCCTGAACGAGCTACCCGACAATGGCGGCCTTTACCTGACGGTGCTGCGCGGAAACGAGCCGCGCAGGATCGAGATTCCGCGGGTGCAGGCACTGCGCTGATGCTTGTTGACTCATTCGGCGCGCAACAGGCCAAACGCGAAGCCCGTGCCGAAACCGCGCCGGAACGCCAGGTGGATCCAGATAAGCGCGTAGGGCTCGAGCAGACGCGCCAGGGTCAGGTCGCCGGCGTCGACGACCTCGAAGCCGAGGTCGGCAACCAGCCTTGAGGTGACGTTTTTGGCGGCGGCGTCGTCGCCGCAGACAAACATCACCGGCGCGCTCGGCAGCTGCGGCGCGTCCATCATCGGAGCCCCGATCTGGTTCATGGCCTTGCATACCCGCGCGTCGGGAGCCCAGCCGGCCACCTGCTCTGCGCCGGAGGTGGTGTGCCCGACCTCCAGCGATCTCGCGTCGGGGCTTAGCGGGTTGGTGCAGTCGATCACCACCTTTCCGGCCAGATTGCCGCAGTCGGTCAGCGCCTGCTTGGTGGCCTGCCAGGGCGTGCACAGCGCCACCACCTCGGCCGCGTGCACCGCCTGTTGGTTGGTTGTCACATCGCCACCGAGCGACGCGTATTTGGCCGCTTTGGGATTAGGCACGCCGTAGGAGACCTCGTGGCCCCGACGCCGCCACGCGTTGCCCAGGGTGCTGCCCACCAAACCGGCCCCGATGATCGCGATCTTCATGATTGTGTTCCTTCCGAAAAGGCGGATGCCGGGTGCTCAACCCGGCGACCATGCGCCGTCCAGACGCCTGCAAGTCAGCGCTCGGCGCGCAGGAGCTCGCCTACGGTTGCGGTGTTGGTCTGCAACGACCCGCCGGCGAACTCCAACGTGGCAAGGGACCTGGCGGCCGCCTCGTCGTTACCGGCGCCGCAGGCGTCGGTGACGATCACGGGTAGGTAGCCGAGGTCAAGCGAATGACGCACGGTGGGTTCGATCCCGACTTCCATCGCCACGCCGGCGACCGCGAACGTGTCGATGCCGCAATCGCGCAGCACAATATCGAGCGGGGTCCCCACAAACGCCGACATGGCGATCTTGTCCAGCACGAGTTCGTCGGCTGTCGGCGCAAGCTCAGGCACGAGTTCAAACCCGGCCGAGTCCCGCAGCAGGAAAGGTTGCACCTGGGCCACCATGTCGACCCGCTGCCAGGTCATCGCGGTGCGCAGCGCCGACACCCCCGACATGCGCTTGGGCAAGAACATGTGTCGGGTGTAGACGATCCGGAACCCGCCCGCTCGGGCCGCGTCGACCAGGCTCGCCACGCGCTTGACGATCTCGGCGCCATCGGAGATCTGATTCAGCACGCCGATCTGCATGTCATAGACCAGCAGCGCCATTCGTTGCGGGTCGCAGGCCTCCTGGACGCTGCGTGGGATGCTCAGCCCGTAGGCGGTCTCCACGATCGCGCTTCAGGCCGCGGTGCGGTCGTACGGCTCGTTGACGTCGATCTCAGGCCTGAACAAGCTCTCGATCGGTACCGGCGCCATCAGCGGAATAAAGAACCATTCCAGATAGCCGGCCTTGGACAGCGGGAAATCGTCGATGTAGCGACGCGCGTCATCCACGCTGTCGAGTTCGAACACGATAACGATGCCCGGCTCGTCGGCGCGGGCGTAGTTGTCCCGCACGATGCCCGCCTTCCACAGCCGCCACAAGTTGGCGACCTCCTCAGGCAGGTGCGGCTGGATCGTGTCGAGCGTGACACCGGGCTTGAACCGGTCGTAGGCGATGATCCTCACGATCGCTCCATTCGTTCGTAGTGTTCTGGGACAGAATCCGTTCTGACAGAACCCGTTTACGACCGCGTCGTCGCCGGCACTCGGTTCGTCGGCGCGACGCTGCCGGTGCGTCAACGGGGACACTACGCGCTAGATCGCTTGAATTCAAGCATTGTTATGCTAGCTTGGGGTCGAGGCGAAGGAGGGAGGGCCCCCACAATCTCTGTGCAAGGGCTTTTTTCAATCCGAGGCGCCGTTCAGCAACCCGCGCTCGATAAGCTGCATCACTGGCTCAGCGCGAATTGGATGCCCGCGGCGGTAGTGGGTAATGGTCCGTCGAGCAGCAGGCTGGCAAGGCCGTGGACGGCTGACCACGCGGCAATCTCCGCGCCGGGCCTACTGTTTGGGTGCAGCAGACCTGCGTCTTGGGCTTCGTCAAGTACGTGACCAAGGATCTCGTACGGGTCCGCGCTTTCGGTGGGTGATCTGCTCTCCGGCCCGTCCGGTAGATCGTGACCGTCGGCGTCCGAAGTGGCCGGGTGCGACGTGAACGCGGTGCGGAACAGTCCGGGCTGGCTCAGCGAAGTCCACGTAGGCCATGCCGACGGCTTGCAACCGTTGGCGGGGGTCTTTGGTGCGGTTGACGCGTCGGCGCATCTCGGCGGCGAGCTCGTGTCGCGCGAATCGCGACACCTCGGCCAGCAGTGCATCGCGGTCGGCGAAATGGCGGTAGGCCGCCGAGTGCGACACCCCGGCCGCCCGGGCGGCCTCGCGGAGGATTACCCGATCGGGTCCGCCCTCGCGGGCCAGTGCGATGCTCGCATCGACCAGGGCCGAGTGCAGCGCACCGCCTCACAGCCGCGCTCAGGGGCCGAAAACAACAACGGTGCATCAGCCGTACGTGCACGTCAAGGGGCCAACGGGCCGCCCAGCCAGGTCACGGCAGAGCGACGTGTCCGTGCTTGACCTTCCAGATGAAGTACTTCTCGAACGCCAGCTTCATCGCATGGGCCTGCGGACCCGGGATCATCACGCTGTGCTTGCGGTTCTTGGGCAGCATGTGGTCGGCGAGGATGACGACACCATTGTTGCCGGCGTCCATCACGCACACCGCCTTGATGTCGCCGAACTCCTTGTGCTCCGAAGGCTTCTCACCGCGCACTTGACGGCCGATGTTCTTCGCTGCCACGTGGGCCTGCTGCTCGGTGGGGAAGCCGGTCTTGGGGATGCCGACCGGGTTGGCCGTGGTCCACGGTACGTCTACCGCGGCGGCGATCCCGACGGCGTAGACGTTGTCGTAGGCCTCGGTCTGGTAAGTGTCGCGCACCTTCACATAGCCCTTGTCGTCGCTGATCTCGACCGCCTTGGCGATCACATCCTGCCCGATGAACGGCGGGATCAGCATGGCGTATGCGAAATCGATGCCGGTGCCGTCTTTGAGCACGACGCGGCCCTGGTCGACGTGGTCGACGGCGACGTCCACGTGAGCGGTGATCTTCTCCTTCTTGAGGAACATCCCCAACATCGACTCGCCGTGTTTCAAGCCGCCGATCCCGAAGTGCCCCAGCATCGGCTCCGGTGAAATGAATGACATCGGCACCTGACTTTTGATCTTGTTCTTGCGCAGCTGGTGGCTGACGTTGAACAGATATTCGTAGGCGGCACCGAAGCAGCCGGCGCCCTGGGTGGCGCCGATCACCACCGGCCCGGGCGCCTCCAGGAACTTGCGCCAGCCCTCACCGGCTTCGATGGCATCCTCGAGTGTCGCGATGTTGTACGCGTTGCCGCCGGGTCCGAGGCCCGGCACGATGTCGTACTTGATCTGGTAGCCGGTGGCGATGACCAAATAGTCGTAGTCGTAGGTGCCCTCCGGAGTGAGCACGCGGTTCTTGGCGAGCTGCACCTCCGTGGCCGGGGCGTGGACGAAGTCGACGCCGTGCTCCTCGAACGTCGGTCCGACGGGAAAGGTGATGTCATCGACGTCGCGCTTGCCAAACGGCAGCCAGATCAGCGACGGATTGAACACGAACCGATCCGACGGCGAGATCACCGTCACATCGACATCACCCTGCAGATCATGCTTGACGGCGATGGCCGCGGTTAGCCCGCCGAAGTTGCTTCCGAGTACGAGGACCTTCGAGCGGGTCATGGATCCCTCTGCTTCTGCGCTTTACGGCCGTGTTCACCCCAAAATGCCACACGCGGAGCCCGCCCACGAGGGCCGAAGGTCCGTCCCATTGCGGGCCGAGGGAGTCCAGGCCGCACGTGCTCTGAAACGTTTTGGCGATCTGCTTTTCCCGTGTCGCTCTGGACCGCCCCACCCGACAACCCAGCTGTGTCCCGCTGCCGCGTTGGCGCACGATTATCTTGGCCGCGGCCGTAATTGTGCGCGAACGTGCGCTTGACCACGCTGAGAACCCCATGACCGTAACCGCCAGGCCGGGCGATCTCATCGAGTGATTTGCCGGATCAGCAAATCAACTCGTCGCCCGGACGCTTGTCGCGAATGTAGGCGCTCGTCGCGAATGCAACGCGGAGCCTGCCGGGGTCGCCGGTGAGCTGAGATGCCTGCCGAAGGCTGGCGGGTGGCGCGATGGCTCTCATAACCAGCGAGTGCGAGCATTGCCCTATCTCTGTTACGTCGCCGTAACACAGCCAGGAATATCCGCAGGACAACGATCACCTACGTAACCACGCCGAATGCCGATCGCTGCACTCTGCAGAGTCGGGTCTGTGGAACCGAGTTTATCGTGGTGCGCGCCAGCGTGAGCCTGGACGATCGGTGCGCGAACGGGTATCCGATGCTTCCTCTGTATCAACCGCGCGCAACCTGACCGTGGTGCCTTGGTTTTCTGCCGACACCCGGGTCGGCAAGTGTTACGCCAACACCGGCGGTGCCGAACGTGATGGCCACCAAAGCCGGCGTGCATGAAGGGACGGTGGTACTAGGCGGCCCGGAGCGTAAGACGGTCGAAGCGTTGGTCACACGGGGCATCGCGACCTATGAAGCCGAGTACGTCTTGAATGAGAAACATTTTTACTACGCCTACCGCTTCACCGTCCGCCTCAACCTGGAAACATACTGAGAGCCGTCGAGCGGCCTCAAATCGGCACGCGATCTCGTCGATAACCTGAAAACCTGGCTGGACCAACAACAAGCTGAGTCGCGTAAACGCTTCATGGATATGACGATTATCCATGAAGAGCGGCCCCTGAGAGACGCTAGGCAGCTGCACTTGCCGCTTGGTGGATTGGTCACGGATTTGGACACGGAACACGGTGGAACTGATGCGAACAAGCGCGACGCGGCGAGACAGCTTGGACGGCTGAACGTCGATGACCTGGACTTATGAGACCGAGCATAGTGGGGGAGACGGCGACCGGTTAGCTCATAACCCAGAGGTCGCAGGTTCGAATCCTGTCCCCGCTACCAGGCAAAACGGCCCCCGGAGACGTCTCCGGGGGCCGTTTTCATGCCCGATGGGAACGGATTTGGGAACATTAGCATTGGTCATTAATTAGCCATTCTGTCGCCTGAACTTTAGTCTTCGCTGATCAAGGATGTGGCTGCCTCCTTGGCGGCTTAGCGGTTATCCCTTCCCGGGGGAACGTGTGCCCGTGGTGAAACGCGCGAGCTCGCGCCATGACGCGATCTCGTTCGGGCTGCGCGTCTGTGGCGCCCTTTGCCGGGGCCCGGTGTCTATGCCTGCGCGGGCGGCCGTCAGCTGGCGCCACACATCGCGGTACTCGCGTCGTTCATCGCAGTTCCACCAACGATCGACGACCATCGCCGTTCGTCGTCGGTCAGATGACGCTGTAGCCGATACGCCGAGCGGCGCCGGCGAGTCGGCTGCCGAGGTCGGGATGGGTCAACGGCAACGACACCACCGGCTGCATCGGCATCGCCGAATGCGCCGCCATGAATAGCGCCATGCAAGGGTTTCCCGCGAAGCGGCTGTTGTAGCGCACACCATCGAGATCGGGAAACGCCTCCACGATCGCGCACGCCCACTGCTGGGTAATCGCGTGCGCCGCTGTCGATATCGCGAATGTGCCGCCGGCGCGGGTAGCCCACGCACCCTCGCTGTCGGCGGCCAGATCCAACACGGTAAGGGGGCGGGTGAACGCTAGGCCGGTCAGGTATGGCCGGCCACGCCGGCGGTCGATGGTGCGATCAACTTGAAACGCTTCCGCGAGCGCCGCCCCCGGGGTCGATGCCGCGTACCACACGGCCTTGTCGGCGTGTTCTGCAGGAGGCGGTGGGTGCGGATCGAACCGCAGTACCGGCCCGAAATGCCGAAATTCGTTCCACGCCAACACGTGAACCCCCTCGGTTCGATGGACGCGCCACCAGATTTCCGTCGTGTCGATGCGCCGGACTTCGTCATCGCGAATACCGATCTCGCGAAGACCATCGGGTGGCGGAGGTTCGGGCAACGTGGGAGCATCGCTCACGTGCTCGCCCAGTCGGCAATTTCGACCAGCCGCAGAACCGGCTCGACCGGCCCGCCGCTACGCAGCCATTCCAGAACCGACAACGGGCGCCCACCGACCTGTAGCTCGGTCTGAGGGGTCCGCACGAACCCGGTGACGGCGGTCGGATGCAGCCCCGCCGGCAGTGCCTGAAACACCTGCTCCAGCCCTCGGATCTGCTTGTCGGGCTTGCCCGTCTTGAGATTGGTCTCAAACTGAATCGCCGGGTACACCCAGGCCCCGTCGCTCTCGATCGCCCACAGCGTGCGCGCCAACCGGCGCTGGCGCACTCGGGATTCATTGATGCCGAGCAGCGCGGCGACCTGCGGGCCGGTATAGGCCGTGTTGATCAGCACAGCGGTGTGAGCCACGATGTCGGCCGCCGCCTCGGCGAACGCCCCCGGATCTTCGACGAAGCCGGCCGCGTCGAGCAGCCGCGCCTCCTCCTCGGTCAACACCGCCGCCCCAGGCTTGATCGCCGGCAGCGTCTTCAACGCGGCCAACAGATCTGCACGCTGCAGATTGAACCGCTCGGCGAGCAATCGGTCGAGCTCATCGACAGTCATCCGTCTGTCACCCACCCACCATCTACAGAAACTAACGCAAACTAACGCAAACTAACGATACATCGCATGCGTTAGTACCGTCAAGGTCAACGCACGGATGCGCTCCACCTGATCGGGGTAGCCGCGAAGCAACTGTCGCGCGCCAGGTTTGCGCCATTGTTGTTTGAGGCGGCTCCTACCCTGGACGACGTGCATGAAGATGAACTGCCCGAGGGCGGGCCGGTCGATCACTGGGCTTCTTACTTGCCTGGCCCCGACCTCGTTCCTGCGTACCTCGTTGTGAAATACGCGGCGCAGTATCGAGCCGTAGTCGACGTTTTGCTTGAGGCGCAGGACACCAGCCTGACTGGGTTGTCATACGACGATGTCCGAACACGCATCGCGGTGTACCTGGCCGGGCGAGTCCCCGCCGACGCTGTGGAGAACATGGTGGCGGAGGACCGATTCAACCTCGAAGCGCGCGTGGAGCAGCTTGTCCGATGGGGGGTCCTGACACGATGGCAGGAGCCGGCACGGACCGGTGAGGACTTCCTTCGCAAGCGGGACAGGTACCAGCTCACGCCGAAAGCGGCACGGCTGCATACGTTCTGGACCGAGGAGTTGCATGCGGACGAGGAGTCGGCCGCCGACCTGACGTTGGCCCCTCGCGCGATCTACGACCGGCTCGCTATGTTTGCCGACGCAGTCAAGGGTCGGCGTTACCGGGATGCGGCAACCGAGTACCAGGTCGTCATCAACCTGCACCATGGCATGGCGACCGCTGCACGCACCTGGCAGCGCAGCCTGGCGCATGCCCTGTCCGGTGGACCAGACCAGGACAAGCAGGAGGTGTTGTGGCGCACGTTGCGCTCGTACATCGGCATGTGGGGTGAGCAGGTCGACGTGCACAGTCCGCGAATAGCGGCGGTGATGATGGAGTCCGCTCCGATGCTGACCGATTCGGTGTGGCGCGCCTGCTGCCGTGCCGCACTAGAGGACGCGGATGACGACCAAGTGGCGGTGCAGGCGGAGCGCTGGCAGCGGACCTGGTCCGCGCTCGCGGCATGGTTCCAAGGCAGTGAGGGACAGGCGCGGAGGCTGCGGCGGCAGCTACGCGACCTGGTGACGCCATGGGCGCGCAATATGCACATCCTTATGGACACCGGTGGCACGGTGACCCGTCGGGCCGAGCTTTTGCGTCTAGCGCGGGCGATCGAGCGGGCGCCCGACGACGACAGCGCCTGGCGGCTATGGGACACGGCGACAGGCTTGTTTGCCGCGCGGCACCTGCTGCTGCCGTCCGACGCAGCCGACGACCATACGCGGTCCTGGGCTGAAGCGCCGCCAGCTCCGGTGACAGCGCGGTTCCGCGAGCACGGCGTGCGTGCTGCCGTGGGCCGGCGCCCCCAGTCGCCCGACTACTCGACGGGCCGTGCGGCGGCGCGACGGGCAAGGGCGGCCGCCCTAGCCGCTCGAGCCGAGGCCGAGACAGCGTTGCGGCGACGGTCGGGGACGCGGTTCGATGGGTGGGAACCGCTGTCGGAGGCGGAACTCGACCTGCTGCTTGAGTTCCTCGGCGTCGCACGGGCAGACGACGGCATAGTTCGCACCGGCGTAACGGGCGACGGGCGGTGGCGGGTGACGCTGAGCGCGCCGATCAACGGACCGACGACAGTCTCTCTCCTGAGCCCGCGCGGGCGTCTGGCGGCGGTCAACTGGCAGTTCGAGCTGGAGTTGCTGCGATGACTCGGGACACGGCCGAGCGCCAGCGTGCCTTCACCGGTCTGCTCGCTCATCCGGTGCTGGACCGCTGGCGCTATCCCGAGCTGTTTGCACTGGTACGCAACCCTCGCCACCGGCCCGTCCTTGTCGACTGGTTCAAGAGTCGGCTCAATTACGACCTGGTGGTCACAGAGTCGGCAGCTCGCTTGTTCAGGCGACCGATCGGCAACGACGTAGTGGCGCCGCAACGGTACGCCGCGCCGGGACGACGCGTGCTCACCCTCGCGGTTCTGGGCGCAGCGGTCGCCGAAGACGCCGAGGATGTCACCACCACCCAGGAACTGTCCGATCGGGTTCGCGTGCTCACGCGGCGGGATGACGTCGGTCTGGCGGTCTATGACGCCGACCGGTTCATCGATCGGTCACAGTTCGTAAAGGCGGTCGGCCTGCTGGTTCAGGCCGGGGTATTACGTCCGGTGGATCGTGATGACGAGGATCGCCGCGAGGGCTGGGCCCACCACAGGGACGCAGTCGGCGGCGCGTATGAGGTGGTGCGGCAGCTCTTGCTCCGGTTGGTTGATCCCGTCGCACTGCGCGCGGCGTTGGGCGAGCGCGGCGACGACCTCGACCGGGCCGCGGCCACGGATGCAGCGAGCCGCTACGTGGTGATGCGGCGGCTGCTTGAGCTGCCGGCGTGCCTGCTCGACGACCTCGGGGACGCAGAACGCACATATCTGGCTAACCAGCGTCACCGCATCGTTGCCTGGTGCAGCGAGATGACCGGCTGGGTGGTGGAGCAGCGGGCGGAGGGACTGGCGCTGGTGGCATCAGAGGAGACCGACACCGACTTGCCGTTCCCCCGGCTGCGAAGCGTCGATTTTGCCAGCCTGATGGTGCTGGAAGAGCTCCGAAACCGCGCCGACGAGCACGGGCGGGTGACTGAAGACCAGCTGATGCAGGCCGCCGCCGAAGTGCGCTTCCGTCACCCGAAAGCGCTGACCAAGGAGTTGGAGACCGATATCGCGACGCGAGACCGTGCGGTCGAACTGCTGCGTGCGCTGGATTTGCTCCGCCCCGAGGATGGTGGAGGGTGGTGGCTGTCTCCACCGTCGGCCCGGTTCCGCAATCCATCCGTGGTATCAGTCACGGCGCGACTGGACGAGAATGGGGGCCCATGACGGTCCTGGACAGCGACGTCTTCCGGCAGGGGCAAGAGTGGCTCGCCGCCGCGCTCGAAGGTGGACTGCCCGAGCCGGTCCGTGACAGGTGGCAGCCACTGCGGGTGGGCATCGTCGGTCTGTGGGAGTACGACGACGCCGAATTCTGGTTTGCCGACGGTCGGCTGGTGCTCCGCGGTGGCAATGGGGCGGGCAAGACGAAAGTGCTCGAGCTCACCACCCTCATGCTGCTGCGGGGCGAGATCACGCCTTCAGTACTCGACCCATTCGGCTCTCAGCACCGCACGATGCGGTTCAACCTGCTGCCCACGGGCGAGGGGGACGACCCACGGCCGCCTGCCGACTCTGGGCTCGGCTATGCCTGGGCGGAGTTCGGACGGCTGGACGAGAACGGGCAAGCCAGCTTCTTTGTCTGCGGCATGGGAATGAGCGCACGGCGAGGTACGGGAACCACAGGCGTGACTACATGGCACTTCGTCACCAGCTTGCGGCCCGGCAAGGAACTGCAGCTGATGATCGGCGGGCGCGCCCTGGAGCAGAAGGAGCTGCGGAAGCTCGACGGTGTGTCGCTGCCACCTAGCGCCTCGGCGTACCGAGATCGCTTGGCCCGAGAGTTGTTTGGCCTGTCTGCGCCCTCCTACGACAACCTCACAGATCTGCTCAAGCAGCTGCGCAAGCCGAAGCTGGGCGAGCGCCTGAGCCCCACAGTGCTCGAAGAGACGCTGCGGGAGGCGTTGCCGCCATTGGCCACACACGAGGTCACGCAGCTGGCCGACGGGTGGGACCATCTCGAGCAGCTACGCGGGGCAGTCGAGCAGACGCAGCAGGCGGCGGCGGCCGTCGCGCAGTTCGTCCGGGCGGGCTGGCGGCCGTGGGCACGCGCCGTTCTGAGGCAGCGGGCGGACGAGTTCACTCAGGCCACCACTGCGCTGGACAACACCACTCGCGCGAGGAACGAGGCGGAGAAGACGCTGCGGGAGGCGCAGGAGGAGGTCAACGCAGCGGCCCGGCAGCTGGCCACGTCCCATCGGCTGGAAAGTGATCGGGACACACAGCTACGGGAATTGCTGGAGTCCGCGTCGTATCGGGACGCCGTGGCGGCGACCCACCGGGTGGAACGGCTGCGCGACACCGTTGGGAACTTGACCGGCCAGCTCGAGGCGGCGGAGAAGAGGTCCGATGCCGCTCAGAAGGCACACGCGAAAGCAAAGGAGTGGCTCGACAAGACCGAAAGCGAGGTCAAGAGCAGCGAACGCCGAGTAGCCGATGAGGAAGAGGCCGTCCGAGACCACGCGCTCCCGGCCCGCCTGACCGCATCGGTGGATGTTCATCTGCCGCGCCGCGATCTGGATGCGTTGCTCGCTGACCAACAGATGCGGCTGGAGCGCTTTGAGCGGCTCGGCGCTCTGCACGCTGAGCACGCGATCGTCGAACGCCGCGCCGAGGCGTCCGGCCAGCTAGTCAAGGCGGCTGAGCAAGCCGTGACGGCCGCGGGTAGCGACGAGGCAGAGGCCGCGAAACAGGTCGAGCGAGACGCCGAGACCTTGCGGCAGCAGATTCGTGAATGGGGAGAAGCTGCCGCGGCCGCCAGTTGTCCGGCCAGGCTTGCCGAGGACTGGTGTGACCAGGTCGCTGAGCTGACGGTGTTCGATGTGGAAGCTGGCGCGGTCCGCGCCGGGGGGTCGGTCGTGGAGAAGATGCGTGACCACGTCTCTGGGGTGCGACGAGACGTCGCTGAGCGGGTCCAGGCGCTGCGCCTTGAGCGCTCGCCGGTCGCGGATCGGCGACAGGTCGTGCATGACAAGCTCGGGCAGGCGCGCGGGCGGACAGAAAGACCACCTCCAGCGCCGACGCTATGGGCGAGGAGGGAACGCCCGGAGCTCGACGCCGAACTTGGTGCGCCGCTGTGGCGGCTGGTCAACCCGGTCGCCGGTCTGGATGATGACGTGCTCGCGCGACTCGAGGCCACTGTCGCCGCCTCCGGCCTGCTCGATGCCTGGGTTTCCGCCGACGGGATGGTCGACACGGTCGATGGCCGGTTGCTCGTCGATGTCCAGGTCAGATCTCCTGAACGCGTGTGCGAGCAGAGCCTGCTCGCGGTGCTCGAGCCGGACGAGGCCCGCGGTGTGGAACCGGATGTCGTGCGCGGCGTTCTCGCCGCCATTGGATGGCACGACACTGCGGTGGCCGACGATGACAGTGACTGGTTGGCCGCGGACGGCAGCTGGCGAGTGGGGGGTCTCACTGGACGGGCCGAGTCGGCCGGACCGGCCTCATACCTCGGGGCGGCGGCGCGGGCCGCAGCGCGGGAGCGGGAGATCGCCGGCCTCAAGGCCGAACTCACTGGGCTCGAAGCGCGACTCGCCGAGTTGGATGCGCGGCTCGATGACCTGGACCGCACGCTGCAGACGATCGACCGGGAGGAAGCGACGATCCCTGTCCAGACCGAACGCGATCTCATCGGACGGGTTGGCATATTGGCCGAGCGGTCGCGCCGGCGTCTCGAAGCGGAGAGGGATCTCGATCAAAAGCGCGCCAGACACGAGGAGGACCTCGGGCGACGGGACGAGGCGTGGGCGGCATTCGCTGGTTACGCCAGCGAGTATGACTTCGAGCTGCACGACCTGGACCCACAGGGCACAGCAATCCGCGAGTACGGCGCACGGCTACGCCTGTTGTCCAGCGCGCTCGAGCTGCTTACCGAGCGGCTAGCGAGCTTCGACGAGGCGAAGCGACGGTGCGCCGAGCAGGAGGTGAGCTGGCAGGACGCTGTCGGGGAGACCGCCGGGCTCGACGAGAAACTTCGACAAGCAAAAGTGCGTCTGGCCACCGCCGAGGCAACACTCGACGTCGAGCACGCCGAGCAGCTGCGGCGCAAGGATGCACTCGATGCCAAGCTCACCGAGCTGCGAAAACGTATCGAGCAGCTTAACAAGCAGCTGACCGCCGCCAGTGTCGCCGAAGGAAAGGCGAAGGACCGGCTGGAGAGCTACGAGAGCCAACGCGCGACGGCCGAGCAACGCCGCGATACGGCGATGAACGCGCTGTGGGAGGCGGTCGATCACGGGCTCGCCGAACCGCTGGGCTTTGCGCTGTCCGAAAGACGAGCCGTCCAAGCCGCTCGGGAGTTCGCAAGCGGCGTGCGGAAAGACATCGCCCTGCGGGAGCAGGCCGCTGATGTGGACCGCGCATGGGGCCGCTGCACCCGGGAGGTCGAACTGCTTCGCCAGCGGTTGCTGCCGGACCGGGACGCGCGTGTAGACGACGAGGACGCAGGTGAGTTGCCGCGGATCGTAGTGCTCGTCGACCCTGAACGAGGCTGGCTGGCGCCACCTGCGGCGGCCGACGCGCTCACCGAACGCGTCAGGGAGCAGCAGGAGCGGTTCGACGCCGAGCAGCAGCGGGTGCTTACCACGCTGCTGGGATCGGCGTTCATCGAGCACCTCAAGGATCGTCTCGACTACTCCGCGCGCACATTCCGGCGGATCAACGACCGGCTCGCTGCGCATCCCACCCGGCACGGCCATGTGGTGCGCGTGCTGTGGGAGGCCGATTCCAAGGACCCGGATGCCGGCGCGGTGGTCAACGCGCTGCGGCAGGGATACCAGCAGCTCACGCAAGAACGGCAGGACATGGTGCGGGATTTCCTGCGGCGGCAGATTGAGAAAGCCCGTGACGATGCGAACGCCGAAGGTACCGCCGACTGGAAGGACCAGTTGGCCCTGGCCCTTGACTATCGACGCTGGCTGCGGTTGGCGCTGCAGTACCGACAGGGAGCCGGTGGAACTTGGGCGTTGTTTGACGCGGCGAAGCACGGCGCCAAGTCCGGCGGTGAGAAGGTCGTGCTGTTGGCCCAGCCGCTGTTCGCGGCGGCCGTTGTCGCGTACGACGCCGCTGGCGGCCACGCGCCTCGCTGTGTATGGCTGGACGAGGCGATGACCGGCGTCGACGCGACCGTCAAGGCGTCGTTCATGGGACTCACCGTCGACTTCGAACTCGACGTGATGTTGACCGCGCATGACGAGTGGTGCACGTATCCGACCGTGCCGGCGGTGGCGATCTACGACCTGGCCCGGCAGCCGCACGTCGCTGGCGTGGACAGCCAGCCATATCTGTGGTGCGGCGGCACGCTGAACCAGCTCTCTGTCGACAGACTGGGAGTGGGCCAGTGCCCCGCTGACGCCGCCGTAGCGGAAGGTCTGTTCGCAGGCGACGAGGCGTCGGATGATTGAGATTCCCGCCGGGCTGCTCGAATGGGCGCGGCTGCCGGGCCCGGCCCTGGTGCTGCAGGAAGTTCGCGGCCGTGCGGCGAAAGGAGTCAGGACCGAGCAAGGCACTCTCCGCGTTGAGCTGACCACCGAACAGCGCCGCGAGGTGGCGCGATTGTTGGGTACGCCGTGGGAGATCAGCGATCGAGCGGTGCGATTGCAGGACCTCGCTGTGGTACTGGCCGAACATGGTCTAACCGTCCGTGGCCTAGTAGAAGGCATCGACGGCAAGCCGCTGGTGAACGTCCGTCAGCAGCGGGCTGACGAAAGAGCATCCGCGCGGACCGCGACGCAACAGGAACGTGCGGCGGTCGTCGAGTTGCTCGAAGGTGTAGGACTCCGAAGCTCAGCCGTACAGCTCTGGCTCGACGACCAGGGGCTGCCGAAGGCGGGCTCGGGTGAGCTTTTGGCACTCGCCGAGCAGGTCGCCGTAGTGTGTAGCCAACTGCCCGGGTCCGGCGGTGCCATGCCATTGGCGCAACTTGCCGCAAACGTCGGCAACTATGACGCACACGCCCTCGACTATGACAAGCTCCTCGGCCGGGGGGTGGTCCGGTTAATCGCTGCGGAGCACGGCATGCCGCGACCACTTCGTGCCGGCCGGGACTGGCGACTCACATGGGCGCGCGTGGGTGTGAAGTGCGACGGTGTGTCGTCGCGGGTGCTTGTGCTCAACCTGCCGCTGGCAGGTGACGCGCCGGCAGTACGTTGGAGCGCGGCGACGCCAGGTGAACCGATTTGGCTCACCCTCCGGTCGATAACCGGTCGGTGGACGGCTCCGGCGGGGGCGACGATCTTTGTGTGCGAGAACGTCACCGTGCTTGAGACCGCTGCTGACCGGCTGGGCGCCGACTGCCCGCCGGTGGTCTGCACCGACGGTTATCCCGCAAACGCAGCCCTCGACCTGATCGCAGGCCTGTCTGATGCCAAATGCATGATCAGGCAACGGGCTGACTTCGACACTGCTGGGTTGGCCATCGTGGACCAGGTGCGCTCGGCGGCACCGGCTGCGAGCGGGTGGCGGTACGACGCCGCGACGTACGCCACGCAGCTCGGTCTCGACTTCGAGCCTGAGGCGCCTACCGGGAATGAGTTTGAGCAACTCCGCGTCTTGTACCGCCAGTACGGCATCGCGGTCCACGAGGAAGCGATCCTCGACCATCTGATGGCCGATCTGGATCATGCTTGCCTCTCGGCCAGGTGATCGCAAACCTCGGGACTCTGTTGTCAGGGTCCGCGCGCCGCTTGACGCACCGGCGGCGGGTCTGCGGGGCGGCAGTAGTCAAACGAACCGCTCGATCCTGTCGTTGTAGACGAGATAGATGAAGGGGCCAGCAGATTCGGCTGCCCGTGTGATGGCTGCAAGATTATCGATGTACCGTCCCGCCAGGTCGCTTGCCGTTAGGTCGGCGCGCGGGACGCAGAACATGCGGGCACCGGTATCGACGACTGTTTGACGCTCAACCTCATTGCGGCGAATGCTGTCATCTTTGTGAAACGCGATCCAACCGCGTTGCGCGGTCAGTGCGATCCATTCGTGGTCCGTCACCGCTTGCGCGCGGATCTCTCCGTAATGCTCGCGCATGGTGGTCAGGACGATGCTCGCCGCGCGCAGCAGCGCGGGTACCTGGATAGCTCCCAGGCTTCGATCGACAAATACGTGTGGAAGACGCGCCGCGGCAACGCCGTTAGGCGGCGATGGCGTCGAGGGCGTCACGGAGTTCGGCCTCTGATACGCCGTAGTCGGCGGCGACCGATTCGAATGTTTCGCCGGCTCGCAGTGGCCCTAGGGCGTCGGCGACTTTCGCGCCGCTCTTGTTGAATACCGGTTGGCCGTATCCGCGATGGGGATCAAGGACAACGTTCGCGTCGCCATATTGTGGCAGTCGGATCATGTCAGCGAACTTGTCTGCGCCAAAACTGATTTGCTTGAGATAGTGCTCAACGATCTCTTTGAACACGTATTGGCCCGATCTAGGGACGATGAGTCCCTTGACGACTTGATCGTCGGGGCTGCCTTCCCCGGCTCGCTGCGCGAAATGCCACAGGACCTCGGCGCCGTCCGTGTAGAGGTCCTTGGATGCCAGTGCGTGCGGACCGACATTCTTGAGCAGCCAATCGATCGATGGACGGATGCGTTGCATCGGCACGCCAGCACGGCGAAAAGCGTTGAGGACGTACGCCTCCGCGATTCCGATAAACGGTAGGCGCGCCAGTCCCTGTCCCCGCGCTGGCAAAGCGGTGACGATCGGGCCCTTTTTGACCGGCGCTCCGGACGGCGCGCGCCGTTCGTAGCCCTCGATCCAGGTCGTCAGCGTTGGACGGGGCACGATGAGGTATTTCGATGCTTCGGTGAGTGTGTACAGCGGTACGTCGAACCGAAGATCAGGCAGCATGAGTTGTTCGCCTCCTTTCGCCGACAATGTCAGTTTGCCAACAAGATACGACAGGGACGCGGGCGATCAGCCAAACACGACCGGCACGTCGGCCCTATCCAGAGCCGTATGAGCCGTGCTTGGGGCGGTTACCTGTGCCCGCGGTTCCCAAAGCGGTTCCGCATAGCCCTCGAGCACGACAAGCGCGGTGGTGCGAGACGGACGTGTTGCTGCGAACAGCGCCGCTGGTGCCAACGCGCCCCGTGACCGCGAGGAGGACCGCTTCGCGACTTCCGAGATCGTCGAGCACCCCGGTGATGCTGTCGGCCCATTGCTCCAAGGTCGGCATCGCGCCGGGCGAGACCGGATCGGACGCTCCCGTGCCCGGCTGATCGAAGAAGATGAGCCGCCCGAGTGAGGTCATCGCCTCGACCCACCCTTGAATGGACGGAAGTTCCGGCAGAATTTCGCAGCAGGTGAACCAGTTTGGGATGTACACGATGTCGCGAGGGCCTTCACGTGACGTGCGATAGGCGACGCGCAAGTCCCCGTTCAGCGCGTAGCGCGTCTCCGAGAACATTGCCGAAGTGTAAGCCGACGAGCGGGTCAAGTTTCGGGTGTCTTGCGAGGTGCTCGCCAAAGCGTTCTTTAGCGAGTCGCTGCCTGCAGCGGCTCCAGGACATCTGCGATTAGGTGCGCCTGACGGGCGTACTATTGGGTATCTGACCAGGTGCTTTACCACCTGCATCCATCCGTTATCTTTGCGTCAATCTGCCCGCTAGCAAAGGGGTAATCCACCATGACCGCCAAGACGCGGATCTATACCCAGACCGCCCATATCATCGCCACAGCGATCACGGACGCAGAGGACATCAGGACCAAGGCAGCCATCGCGGAGATCGCCCGCCAGCTTGCCGACATGTTCAAAGCTGACAGCCGCGACTTCCGTTACGACAGGTTCTTCCCGGCCTGCCGGTTGGACAACTGGGGCGAATTGCTATTACCCGGCAACCCAGTTCACCCCGAGCTAAACAACCCCGTCAGCAATGGCACGAACGGGGTCAGTGATGACTGACTCAGACCACACCATGCAAGCGGATTCCGGCGAACAACCGGGAAACCGCCGTGGTTGATTTGCACACCATCAGCGTTGACCGCGCCGAGCTTGCCTGGTCGCTCGATGATGAAACGGACGAGCCACAGCGATAGCCGTGGCGGATTCGCTGCTGGATGAACGCGCGAGTTGATTGCCTGAAAGCGCAAGTGCAGCAGTAGTTTCCACGCGGGTTTCGGCACTGCCGCGAACCGCTGTAACGCCGTGTCCACCGATCCCGCCGTTGGCGGCTCGGAGGCACAGCCGGGGGGACTCAGTGCCTCCGAGCCTTTCGGGGTGGCTCGGACGGGCGACCTTGAATCAGCCCTCGGTATACGCGGCCTCGGTGTGTGCGATGTCGTCAAGCTGGCGGTCGATGGATTCCAGTTGTCTGGAAAGCGCACGTATCTGAGCCAGCAGGTCCACGC
>Ga0318533_10000171_pt1 | contig 22570 bp, 21 predicted proteins | sample GRESIP053b4f27_FD_203675 | JGI IMG/M metagenome (GOLD analysis project Ga0318533, IMG submission 203675) | Tropical soil microbial communities from Luquillo Experimental Forest, Puerto Rico - GRE.SIPMG.053b4f27 | ecosystem: Environmental > Terrestrial > Soil > Tropical forest > Bulk soil...
GTCCCAATTAGCGGGAAACATGGGGTAGGTGAGATCGCGGCTACCTGCGCTAGTGTGGGTGGAACCTTCATTCCTCAGGGGCTGGGTGGCGACTATGGGTGTACAAAGAGTTGTGGCGATGGGGGGACGTGCGAAGTTTTTTGCGACAAGGAGGGCATTTGCGAAGGTTCGTGCCCCGCTTGCGGTGAACGCCGACAACGCCGAGGACCTGTCCCGGTGCTGAGAGGCGCTCATGCAGTTACGCGTGTCTTAAACAACTTAACGACTGCCCGCGCGGGCGGGCCGGGCTATGGCTACGGGCCAGGGCCATACCCGGACGCCGTGATCGTCAATCCCGTCACCGGAAGATGGTGCAGAACCGAATCGAACGGTTACCAAATCTGCTGGACGCCATAAAAGCTTAGCTTCGAAGGCATCGTCATAAACGGCTTGGTTCGCCGTATCGCTCGGGGCGGTCGCGGGATTGGCTCAAGTTGAAGAACCCGGACGCGCCCGCAGTGAAGCGCGAGGCGGAAGAAGATTGGGGCAGAGATAAATGGCGGTAGCGCCGACCGGCCAGTCGTTGCTTCTGAAGCGCGCGGCGCTTAGTCGGCCATCCGGCGAGTGGAATGATGACGACTTTGACGTGCTCGCCGCCGGCATCGTGGTCGGCCGCATCATGAAGGCCGCCGCCGCGCCGGTAGGCCAGCCATGGCTATGGACGCTAGCCTATGGCCATCACGAAGACCGCACGCCGACGCACGGCTACGAGCCGCCCGGCTAGGGGCGAGGTCCTGGCGCCGCGCCCGGCGGGCTTCCTACGGCTTCCCGGATGCTTCCCACAGCCGGTCCGGGGAAGCGATCGCGACGGAAATGCCCGTGCAATGGGGCTTTCTTGGGAAGCAGTCGGCCTATCCTACCTGTCGACCGTAGTTCGTCACCAAGCGCCCGCTGGTTGCTGTTTGTTGTTAATGGGTTGAGCAATATTGGATCGAGACGGATGAGAAAGGCCTCAAGGGCTCTGTCCATGCCGGACATGGCCTCAAGGGCTCTGCACACGACGTGGTAATCTTGTAGCCATCTCTACTACGGGTTCGCGCGTATGTCGGCTACCACCAGGTGATAATAGGTGGTCAGCAAAATGAGGAACCAAATGAATTCCCACGCGGCCAACAGATAAAACGAAGAACCCGCAGTCAGAAATATGATTGTCATTAAGATCTTTATCGCTATGCTGAACCAGTTAGGCCAGCGATAGAACAATGGATTAAGGGCGCCTGGTATGTAAACAAACTGCAAACCAAGGAGTGTTGCTGCCCAAATGCGCGGCCACGCTTGCGGATACGGATCGATCTGGAACACGCGCTGGGCAAATCCTACCGGGTCGAAGATGCACCATAGGCCAACGAGTAGATTGGCGATGATGCTGATACGGAACAAAACCTGATAAATGCGAAGCCGGTTTGCCATTTGCGCCTTGGCGTAGGACAGGCTTTGCGCTTCGCTCATGCAAGCACCTTTGTCAGGAGATAAGCGAGGAGATCGGCCTTCTCTGCCTGGTCGAGATCGGTACCGTAGAGATGACCGGCATTGCTGTTCCCGGGCAAACTTCGTATCGAAACAGAATTCGCCCTTGGGATTAGCCGAATCGTACGGTGTTGCAGCAAAGCGGCCACGGGCGGAATCGAGTAATTCCTCCCGCGGAGGAAGGTCTTTGGTCTGTTTTGCGGCTGTTCCAAAAGATCAGCGAGTGTAGGGACTGAGCCATTGTGAAGATAGGGCGCGCGCAACCACAGGCCGTCCGTTGGTTCGGCGACGTAGCCGCTAAGTTTCCGGAAGTGATGAAAGCCCCAATCGCGGCCTTTGCGAAACACAGTGTAGGCGTTGCGGGCCGTGATGGTCCACATATCGACGCGAGTCGATCGGTGGCGGCCGAGGCACTGTCCGAGTACGGCGTCGTCGCTGAACGACGTCGCCGTCGGCAACGCGCGCAACGCCCGCATCCGCGCCAAGGCCGCAGCCGCCCACAGCATTGAACCTTGGCTCGACTCATGCTCGGAATCGAGCGCGGCGGCGAGTTGCTGTTGCCGATCGACGCGGACTCGATCGTCGCGCGGGGTCAGGGACGGAAGCAGCTGGCCCATGATTTCGAACCAACGGCGGATACGACCGACGATGAACCGATTCATCATCGGCCCGAGCGGGATGAAATTGCGATCTATCTTTGGCTGGTCATTAAGGGCGCGGATTTCCGCTGGGTTGGATACCAGTACCACGTCGACAATCCCTGGCACGCGAAGATGCCGCGCCACGCCTTCAGCTCGCCGATTTGGGCCACGGGAAGAAGCAGTTCCGCACGTTCGCCAGAGTAGGACCGAGGGACGGTGCGTGGCGCAGCAGCACCTCGCGCATGCCGTTGTTCTCGATCCAGTCGATTCCGAGCGGCGTATACACTTCGGGCGTGTAGTCGTCGGTCAGAAAGCGGTCACTCTTGATCCGCCGCGCGGCCATGACGATGAAAATGCGGAACGACGTATCCGAGATGGCAAAGCCCGGCGGCTTGGTCTCCGCGAGCGTGCCAATCAGTAAATCAACGCGTTCGACATCGCCGTAGATCTTTTCCAGCTCTTGCTGCCACTGCTCGTTGTCGGTGAGCTCCTTGAAAGTCTTGGGCACGCTCATCCGCAGCATGCGGCGGAAGGCGCAATAACGCGGCACGCCGCGCTCGCGGTCGCGCAGGATGTCGGTCGCGGCGACATCGGTCTTGATCTTGTCGATGTTTTCGGGCAGCCGGCGCAGGTGCATCGGGTAATTGTGCAGCTCCAGCGCTCCTGGATAGCTAGTGCCGAGCGAATAAAGCACATCGTCGAAGGGTACCTTACGGTGCACCTGTGTGGCGCCGCCGGCCATCACATCGGCAAAGTTGCAGGCGAGGATCAATCTGTCATCGCAGTGCCGGCGAAACGAGAAATCGTCCGGTATCAGCGAGTGCAAGCGGTAGACAGCCGTGAATTCCTCGGTGATCGAAAAGGGCGCAGCATAATGCTCCTGCCGGGAGGACGGAATGCCGGAGAGGAGTTCGTTCCGCAACGGTCGGCCGAATGCTTTGAAATAGGCTTCGCCCAGCGCGCCCCACCATTCGCCACGCATGGAGTATTGCAGCGTTGGACTTTGCAATAGCGCGTGCGACCATTCGGTAGCGTGGATCTTCACTATCAGCGCGGCATTGATCAACCGCGCCTTCTGAAACAGCCACTCGCCGTTCTTGTCAGGGTAATCGACACGCAGGCGATCGACGATCGAATTGTGCTCGCGTGTGAACAGCGTGTGCATGGTCGAAAGCCCAATCCACCAATTACCGTTGACCGCAGCGAGTTCCTGCAAGGGATCGTGGTCACTCGCATCCGGATCGATCGGCAAATAACCGGCTTCGTCCAAAGATAATTTGCCGTCCGGCAATAGCACCGCAGCTGGAGAGCTGCGCACACAATGCTGCCGCTGCAGGTCGGAGCCGTACATCTGCGAACCATCCCACCAATGGGTGGCGATGTTGCGATAGGTCGCCGGCCGACCTTCGTCCTTCGGTCCGCGTTGGCGATCCGGGCTGGTGCGCAGGATCGTCATTTCCCGGGTTGGCCAATCGTCGCCCACAGGAACCGGGAAGCGCCACGGCGGGCTTTGCGTGTCGTTGACGCCGTGGCTCAGCCAATCGTGAACCATGAATTGCAGCCAAGCCGCCAACAAAACATTGACCGTCTCTGCCGGAATGAACTTGCCGCGCGCGAGTAATTCCCGGCTGATCACACGTGGATTCGGTTCATACAGATTGGGCGGCTGCTCGCCGAAGGTCTGTGGCAGCGGCGCATTGCGCCCGAACCGCGCATTGGTCATGCCCATCCAAGTCTTCGATAGATCGTTGAATGTTCCATCGGCTGTCCGACAGTGGCGGACGTCGAAATCGGGAGGCGGCGCCGGAGTTGGAGGTGCTGTTTCCGTGTCGAACAGATTGCGCCAGCGCAAATCGACGCGCAACGACAACAAATTCACGACGGCAACAGGAAATGGCAGACGATGCCAGACACACAAGCGGTTGACTATGCGAAAAACTGCAGCGATGAGTCCTTCAAAAAAATTCGCAATCATACCGCCACCCCTTCCGCCAACATTTTGTGGCAACGAAGTTCCGCGTCGGCCCCGAATGGAGAATTGCCGACGGCGCTGCCGGGAACCAAGCAGCCTTTGAGAGTGATAGTGAGACTTGATTTCGGCGCAGCACAAAAATCGCCGATGCAGGTGACTATGTTGGATCCCGTTCGAAATATGATTTTGGTTCGAGTTAAACTATCGCCTGCATTCCGCCCCAACGTGTTGAGCGCAAAAACGAACATCGCGCACCACAGTCGCCGTTTATTGACACTACGCCACCTAGTGCCCGCTATTGAGTGCAGCCATACCCAAAGCTTGAGTTATTGATAACACTCTCAGGAGTACGCTCGCAAGAGACAACTCGCTGAGCATACATGGGTTACGCTCGTGTCGGGTGTACCTGCTTTTGTCGGTTGGGCTGTAGACAACGGAGGCGGTCTTCAGCATGTGCGATTATAGCTTGCACCATGTCAAATCACGGTCTGCGAGGGTTGGCGACAACGGTTACCGCGACTTTAATTCGGTCACGAGCAGGATGCTGAGAGAAGCCTGTGGACTTGCCGGTCCAGCAGGTCACGAAAGTCGAACTATTCATCAACCTCAAGGCAGCGAAGACGCTAGGCATCACCTTCCCGCTCTCGCTCCTCGGCCGCGCCGACGAGGTGATCGAATGATTGCAGCGATGAAGCTTCACGCTGCTCAGCGGCGCCGCGGCGGGCCCGCTAGGCTATTCGTCGGGAAGGCCGCAATCGAACAACCTTGATAGTTGAGCCATAGCTTCTCGGCTTCGATGGGCTTAAAATAGTCATAGCCTCAAGCACGGCTGCAATCCAAACCGGGTGCAGACCAATGCCGGAGATCATTCACAGCGGCAGAGTCGCGCTGTCGTTGATCGTGCTTGGAGCTATCCTAATTTTACTGAGCGTCGTCGGGTTTCTTTCCGCAGGCTGGACCTCTGTCCTCCGGGTAACCGCGTTTGTTCTCATGGGCGGCGGGGGGGCGTATCTTCTCGTTTTATCGCGAACTCGGTGGCACGAATGGCAAAGCCTCATCGGGACACTCATCAGTGTGAGTGTGACTGTGGCTGTTGCCATTTGGCTGACAAACGCACTCACCACTGCAACGAAGCGCACGGATTTTTTCCTGGACTTCACCAAGCGTTATCACGCGATCCGTACCGATGCACATGATTTAGACAAGAAGGTGAGAAAAGAACCGACTTCTTTTAATCAAAGCGACGCTCACCAAATCTATTTCCAACTTTTCGGCTTGATGTATGACGAGATCTATGCCTACCAAAACAACTTTTTAGACAAAGAAGTTCTTATCGAGTGGATGAGCTGGCAAATGTACGATTACTCCGGCCGTGAATTTACAATCGGCGGGGTATCATACGACAACGGATGGCAATCGTGGCTCGCCACACCGGCGAAGCACCACCAATATACACCAATCATGAAAGAAATATTCGCATGCGAGAATAAAGAATGTATCAGGGGTGCCATTGAGTTGATAAACAGCTGCGAAGCCTTCGTTGCATGGTTAGGCCTCTGTCAGGTGTTCCACCATCGGGGGCAGAAGCCGTTCAAGAGGCAAGCTCAATGACTCAAACTTCCGTGAACAGATCCCGCGCTAACGCTGTGTCACGTGCCGCCGGCTACGTCGACCGCATCCTCAAGGGCGAGAAGCGTGCTGACCTGCCGGTTCGTCACCAACCAAGTACGAGCTTGTGATCAACCTCAAGACTGCCAAGGCGCTCGGCCTTGAAATCCCGCCGACGCTGCTCGCCCGCGCCGACGAGGTGATCGAATGAACAAGCGCGAGTTCATCACGCTGCTCGGCGGCGCGGCGGTCGCGTGGCCGCTCGCGGCGCGCGCGCAGCAGCCGGCGATGCTTGTGATTGGACTCACGGGGTTATGTCGGATATTTTTTCAAATCAGGTGAGCACGTTCTCGTCCGGCTGCGTTGCGGCAGCCGGACGAGATTCTGGCAATGGTGGAGGTTTCGATGAGCGATGGCGACCACATCAACCGACGCGACTTCATTGTTACCACCGCCGGTGCTGCCAGCGCGCTCGGCAGCGGCGCGACGTTGGCGACCGCTCAGCCCCAGGCTTCGCCACCGCCAGGATTCGACGAGCAGAAACCATTTGCCAAATTTTGGCCGATGCAATTGCGTGACATCGTCACCGTCAACCTCGCCGCAGCCGCACCCGAACTGGCGAACGAGGCGGTCAAGGAGCGACATCAGATCTACTGCCATCTGCTCATGAAGCTGATCGTCCGGTTCTGGAACGGCAACAAACGAGGTCCGCTTGGTTCCTATCCGCGGCGCGTGAAGCAGATGGAGGCCGCCCAGCCGACGCAACGCCACCGCGGCGACATGATCTCCGATCCGGACCAGCTTCGCATCAACTGGGATCGGTATGTCGGGCACAACATTGCCTGCATTGCAGTCGACGGCAATGGCGAGATCATCGACTTCGATTTCAACCACAACCATTTCTTCAGAAGCTCAGCCGAGCATGCGGAATCGCGCATGGTGCGACGCCTGTTCAGTCTCACCGATATCTTTGACAGCTGGAAAACCGGCCCGAATTGGAAATCCGGCGAACGCATCCGTGACAAATCGCATGCTGTTTCGCTCAGTGACGTCACGCTCTACACCTCGCTGGAATCCTGTGCCCAGTGCTCGGGCGTGATGTCCTTAGCCGGCATCAAGCAGATTGTTTATCTGCAGAACGATTTTACTGCCTACATGATCGGCAACATCATGTTCAATCTTGCCAATCCGGTCGCCGGCAGCCTGCCGGGAGCGCCGATCCCGATTCCGGCGTCTGAGGTCGGTTTACAGCAATTCAAAACGCTCAATGACGCCCATCTTGCGTTCAGGAAGGACATCCAGGACGCGAAGGACAAGAATGACTCGACCCGCTCGTTCTTCATTTCGCCGGACAAGACGTTCATCGATTATGATTCGGACATCACATCGTTTTTGTGCACCGATGCGGCGCGCGATATTCTCGACGAAGGCGGCAAGAAGCTCGATACGATGACGCTGCGATTTCCCGGCGAAAAGCATCCCAATGAAGAGGATGTCTTGACCAACCAGCACTGCCTGGACGAGGCGCGCGCGTTTTTCAAATATGCTGATATCGAGGGCTATCGCGGGTCTCCCCATAAATTATAGAAGCGGTGCTCGCGACGGAACGGCGGGAACCGAGAAATCGCCTTCAGGGGACGGTGTAGAAGGGATTTGGCACCTTGAACGCGCATTCCGCGAAGCCGCCCTCAAGATCGCTCAGCTGGTCGCCCATGTTGGCGATGATCGTGTAGCCCGCCGCCGCCACTTTCTCACGTTGCTTAGTCTTGAATTGTTGAACATCATCGTCATTCCTGTCGCCGCGCGTGATCAGTCTGGCCCAGCCTTCGTAACCGGCCCGATCGAGATTCCAGAGCGTCGCCTGCCGTTGACTGTCGCGGCGGGCGGTTATGAAAAATACCGCAACGCCCTTGTCGAGCGCAGTCCTGAACAACTTGAGAGTCGGCACGATCGCGGATGCATCCGACCGGAGTATCCATTCATTGAAGCCGCAAGGTCCCTCGGGCAGCCGACTGCAGGACCCGTTCGCGATGAAGCCAAAATCGTTGGCGACGAGGTTTGTCCAATTGGAGAGCGAAGTTTCGTCGATATCGAGGACCAAGGCGGGTTTGGTCACCTGACCGGCGCGTTGCTCGATGTATTTGCGTGCGCTGTCCGCGACCGCGGCGATGTCATCCTCATAGAAAGTGGACTGATAGTTCTTCAGAGCCCGCTTCACGTCGTCGATGTTGAGCAGAGAGGTCGGGATTGCCGGTATGCGGGCGGCAGGCATCAGACCACATTCAGCGGCATGCGCCGCGATTCCCCCGCCGGCGAGCGCCGCGGCCACGCATGCTCCAGCCAACGCACGCCCCAACCGATGCGCAAGTCTCGGCATGGCGCCGCGATCGTGGTTGCGCTTGAGACCGTCGCACATGCCCTCTTGCACGCCGCTACCGCGGGTGATCGCCGCGACCGGCTCCGCGGTTCCGCAAGCTGGGGTGCTTGAGCCCGTCACTTGAGGTCCATTGCGAGGATATGATCCGCCGTACGCAAGCACAACGCGGCGAGAGTCAGGGTCGGATTGGCAGTCGTGACCGTCGGAAAGGTGCCGCTGCCCACCAAGTAGAGATTCCGATGATCGTGCGAGCGCTGAAACGAATTCACAACGGACTTCGTCCGATCGTCGCCCATGCGATAGGTCCCGACGATATGCCCGGCGCCGCTAAAACCGATGCGAGTCCTTCGGCCGTCGATGGTTGCCTCGAACGCGGTCGGATCGTTGTCGCGGATGAAGGTGAATGGTTGCGCGTTTAACCTCTTGAAGATGGCGTCGGAGGTCTGTTTGGCGGCGATGAGGCCCTTCTTCGTGTAGTCGGACACATTGTATGCGACCTGCGGGCGCTGCAGGCCCAATCCGTCCTTCTGCTGTCGCGACAGGGTTACCCGATTGGAGCTGTCGGGGGATTGTTCGATCAGGAATCCGATCCGGAACTGGCGCGTGATCCGGTTGTTCAACGTCTTCACCAGCTTGGAGCCGAACAGCGCTTCGCGGGCGCTGTTGAGACCGCTGAGATTGAGACCATTGACGAAGTCCACGGTCGTGACGCCGGGATCGTCGCCGGTGCCGAGGCCCCCGACCACGAAATTCCAGGCTTCGTTTCCGATTTCGACACGAAATGCAGCGCGATCGCGACGGAACGGCCCATCGCGCAGATCTTCAATACCCGCCGTGGAGAGCGGGCCGCGATACGGATACACCCGGTCCGAATCCTGATCCGGCATCAGCCCCCAGGTGACGAGGTAAGGATGATCCATCAAGTTGCGCCCGACCATGTCGCTGCGGTTGGCCACGCCGTTGGGCGTTCGACCTGCGTTGGTCGACATCAGCAGCAGCCTGGGTGTTTCAATGGTATTTCCCGCGATGACAAACACTTTGGCGGTAACCGAGCCTTGCCCGGTACGCGGCCCAATTTCCTTCTCGTAGCGGAGAAAGTTGATCCGGCTGATGCGCCCGTCCCCGTCAATCACGATCTCATGGGCAACCGCTCGATATATGATGTTGACGCTCCGAGTTCGCAGCGCTTCATTGATGGTAACCGTCGGGTCGTACTTTGCCTGAATCGGACAAATCGGAATGCAATTCGTATTTCCCGCGCAGGTTCGCCGCTGCTGATAGGGCTGGGAATTACGCGCGGCCGGCGTGCTTCTCACGGTGAGAGGCGCGCCATCGACGGTCATCCCCGCGATCTTGCGGCTAATGACCTTATCGAGCTGCGACAAGGGAATCTTCGGCATTGGATAGGATAGATCCTTAGTATCGATGCCGAGATATGCCTGGTCCTGCGCATCGGCCGACACACCGATCTCAGCTTCCGCCTTCGAGTACCAGGACGCGGCCCCACCCCTTGCCAGATCATCGTAGCTGATGGGCCAGTCGACGAACCGATTGTATTGCGAACGCATTCTGAAATCGCTGGGCAGGAAGCGAAGGCTGGTGCCGAGCCAATGCAGCGATGTGCCCCCGCCGATCCGCTCGTAGGTGCTGCCGAACGGGATCGGGCCAGTTTGGACCAGATAGCTCTTGCTCGGATCCTTCCAAGCTATCGGGGCCAGCATGATCGAGTTTGCCCGGCCTGCGTTCACCTTGCTGGGATCGTTGAATTTGCCGTCGGCGGCGAGGAGTTCGGGCGGATAAGGACTCTCCGGCACCTTTGCCTTGGCTTTGAAGAACCGATCCATGTAGCCGTTGATATCCCTCGGGATTTCCGGGCCGGCTTCGAGGATCAGGACATCCTTGCCCGCTAGGCCCAATTGTTTCGCGATCAGGGCACCCGCGACTCCGGAGCCGACAATGACGACATCAACGTTGAAATTCTCGTTAGCGTCCATGGACCGCCCCCTTCACTTGATGAAATCATCGAGCGATTGCGTTGGCGGATCGGACCAGTAGCCAAAGGCCCACTCGCTGTATCCCATCGGATGGGCCTGCGCGACACGCCAGACAAAGCCCTGGGTGTAGGCGGTGGGCGAAAGCACTTCGAAAGGAATTGGCGGTGGAACCGAAGGCGGCTTTTTCAGGTCGGCCGGCTCGTACCAGGCCCCCAAGTACCACGCCAACATAATGCTGCGCGCCAGGAAACGAACCTCGGGATCGTCGAGGATTATCTTGGCGATCTCGTCCTTGTCGGGCTTTTCGCTGTTGGCGTTGTAGAGCCTGAGCAACTGCTCGAATTCCGGATATCTCTGTGCCCGCGCGTAATAGGCATGCTTGACGTCGAGGACATCCCGCGACGCTCGCTGACTAGGCGGCCGTTTAGGATTCAGCCTGTCCACGGCAATTCCGGTCAGCGCCGATGACAGGCCGAGGAACAAATCCATCGAGGCGGCGGCCTCGACGGGCCGCGTGGCGTCGATCGATCCGACCGCGGTCACCGCGGTGGTTGCGGCCGCGCCGCTGAGCATGGTTCGACGGCTAACTACGGTCATGCGGTCCTCCTGAACCCGTGCGCTGCCCGCCGGCGTGCTGTCGATGAGTGGTTCTTTGTTATCGGTTTTGACGGGCCGAGCGCTTCCTCGGTCCGCAGTTCGGCGAGCATCCTGCAAGAAGCGACTATTGGGCCTTTTCCAGGATGTAGGTGAAGTCGGACGGAGCAGCTTGGCGTTTGCTGTTTACCGGCGGGCGCGTCGTCGCATTCAGATGACAGGCTATGCAACTCGACGACGCCAGCGGAATGACGCCCTGGCTGTAGGTTTCGAGCGTGGTGTTGGCAAGATACGTCGGCGCGGGAACGCCGGTCAAATCGACCTTGTTGGCGAAGTCGGTCGGCCACTGCGTGCTGACCAGCATGTAGTTCTCCCACACGGTGCCCTTGATGCCGGGAACTGCATGGGCCAGCGCATTGATCTGCACGACGTCCATCGTCGGCGGGATCACTCTGGTGATCTGGCTTTTGAAGCCATTGGGGAACGGCTGCACGCTCGGATCCCACGGCCGCTTCGGGAGCTGATTGATCGGGCATTTCTCCGTGTCGCAGTTGGGATCGTAGAAATTGTAATGGCTCAGCAGGTTTCGCCCGGCGGTGGCATCCGCGTCATCGGGCACATTGTTCACGTGCTCGAAGGTGGTCCAGACCCATTGCGGCGCGAATTCCGTCTTGTGCCCCACGTGAAAGCCGATCATTCCCAGTTGCTTGGGAACGCAGGTTGCCGCGACCGGCGGGTTCTTTTTCTCGGGCGTGTAAATCAGGCCGTTAATGGTGTGAAATTTTTTCGGATCGTCGTCGGAGCCGAGCACCTTCCACGATGTCTTGACCATGATCGCGCCAATGCCGATGGGCAGACGGACGTTCCCATTCGCACCCCTGGGAAAGTCGACCACGTCGGCGAAGTTCTCCTGGCCTTTCCTGCTGTACAATTTGTTGTCGAAGATGAACTGGAACATTTGCTTGTTCATCAAAATGACGAACAGGGCATAGTTGCCATTCTGATCGATCAGCGGTCCGCTCTTGAACGGCTGGTCGTAGGTCTCCTCCTCCATGTGAATAACCATCGTGCCGGGCCTGAGAACGCCGCCGCCGCATGCAGCCGGAATCTCGATCGGCTCACCCCACTTCGGCGGCTCCTTGCCCTCTGCCATCATCAAGTCGGGAAGTTGGCGATAGCTTTCCCAAACCGTCGGAGCATCGTCGCCGATCCGCGTCGTGCCGCCGACCGGGGAATTCAGCGCGACAAATGTCAGCCAGGAATAGAGATCGAAGCCATGCTGTAGATTGTCGACCGCGTCGCGAAAGGGCCCCCGATCGTCTACCGCCGGCGCGCAGGGCGGCAGCATGCTGGGTACGATCAGCTCGCCGGAAAGGGACGTGTTGTTCGGGTAAGCCTTGCAATCCGGCGGGGTGGGCGCCTGCGCCCGCGCCGACCAGCCGATCAGCGCCGCAAACCCCACGATGCCCAGCAAACCGACGGCAAGCGAGCGGCTATTTTGCATGCCTGTTTCTCCCTCAGTGCCTTTGATCTGCCGACGATGGCGCAGGTTGCGCCGCGCGGCCCCGCTGGTGCTCTGTCGGCACCGTCCGGATGCCGGAACCTGTCTAACGATTGAATTAGAAGCAACGCCGAGCCGCCGAAGCGAAAACTCTTCTCCTCGCTCGCACCATGATCGCGCGCTGACGTCGGCGACACGACGACCTCCACGCAATACGGGGAAAGCCAAAATGATCGTTGCGTGTTAAAGTTGAGTACTGCAATTCTTGCCTGTCAAGTGAAATCCTTCACACAATCAATACCCGCTACGAGCGAGGATCGGCAGGACGCGTAGTCCGCAGGAGAAGCGCTGAGGAAAACGACTAAGGTCCGCGCGAGGCGGCGATGGCGGCGTTCGCTAAGAGCTGGCGGCGCGAATGACCGCTTGAGGCTGCTGCAACAGCCTCCGATTTGGGTAGGCTCTTCGTTAGAAGAACCAGCGCCGGTTTCGCTGGTCACCAAGGAGTATTAGCGCGACGCCTTCGCTCCCAAAACTCATGCCCATCGGAGAGGCGCACGCTCGCGCGTTATTTCCTTCAGCGCGTCGCGATGGGCGGCAACCGCCTCTTCGAGCTTTGCCGTCCCAGGCACAAATCAGGCAAGGCGCGGATCGCGTAAGCGCTACCGCCAGTCGTCACCCCTTTCGTAGGAGGCCCCCCGCTTCCTTCATGAAGGATGCAACAGACTCTACTGGCGTCGTGGGCTCTTTTTCGAAGCCGTATGCGGGCGTCAGCAGACGGATCATCTCGGGAAAATTCTGAACATTGGTGTCCCTGCTCAATAGCAGCGTATCAGCCCGGGCTTGGTAAAAGGTGCCGAGCCTCACATTGTACCTGTAAATCGGCGTGAGCAGGCTAGCAAGAAAGAGGATTACCGTGACGCCACCAAATCTAACGAGATTGGTTCGGACAAGTTCGATTGTATCAAGGCTTGTTACCTCTGCCTTCAATTGCGCTGCTGGTAATGCACCCACTGCACGTTGCTCGAATAACTCCCGCTCAAGTGTCGCTTGACCCAGCACCCTCTTGACTTGCAGCACGTCAATCTCACCCGCTACCCCCCTATCAAACTTTTCTTCAATAGATTTTAATAGCTCCTTGATTGTATCTTCCAATTCTTTTTTTCCTTTCGCGACAACGGCAAATTCTTCTTTGGAACGCGGCTTGTCTAGATCGGCGACATAACCGGACTCGTTCATCAGACGTATCTGCTCCTCGAAGAGACGTAATTTTATCCGTGCTTCCAAGCCCGTTAACGAAGTGAGTGCGGCGACAAGGTCTATCGTTCCTTCGTTCAATCGTTGGTTCGCGGCTTCCCATTCTGCTTCCGCAACCTCAACTACAAGGTCTTGATCCCTTTGGGCCACCAGCAATTCCTGCAGTATTTGGATTGAGCCCTTGCCCCGGTCTATTTGCTGGGCGAACAAGAAAATGTAGATGGCGAAGCCAAAAAGAATGAGAATACCGAACAGGATCGCGTAGCTGATGCCAAAGTGGAAGCGAGCGCGCTGCCGGAACCGATTTATGTGAGCGTCAGTGATTGCTGGTGGGCTGTCCGGCATCGCTGTCCGATTTCCGTGAAAAACTGGTCGAATCGGCGCCAGGGTTTCATGATACTTCAATTCCGCGCGCCCAGTGAGGGCTGTGAGAGACAAAATTGGACGATCAGGTCGCGCTCGCCACCTACCGCGCCGCCTGCCAACGCTGGCCGGGAAAAGGCAGCGACCGGCACGAAGAAGGCGCGGGCCGACGCCTCACCCCCGGCTCCGTAAGCGGGGGCGTTCTTGCCCGGAACACGTCGACGGGCGTTGGCCCAGCGGCCTCTCACCCAGGCAAACGCCACGAGGCAGCACCGCAGTTCTGTTATTGTTGGCCCTCGCGTCGGTCGATGCAGCGCGCCCGCGATAAAATCCGAACGCTTATCGGACGAGGAAGGCGGGTCCCCCTCAGCCATCGGGCCCGCCTCTCCAGATCATTTTGCTCCGATTTTCCTCCGTCGTAATCCCCTAGTGGCGGCTGCCACTGTCGGTGCAACAGCACTCAGCGCTAGCTGCCTCGCTCGCTTGGCCACGTTCAGTCCGGTCGTAAATTTAGCAAGACTCTGCTGATCCGTTTGGTGGGAAATGGGTTCGTCGATTATGTTATTGACCAACACTTTGAACAACGCCTTTATCTGTTCCTGATAGGCAGCGTGGATAGCGCTCGTTTCGGCATCATCGCGGGAACTTGGCATCATTTCCTCCTGCTGTTGAACCCCAGTTCGCCGAAGAGGTAGCAAAAACGCTCGACCAGGCATACCGCGGTTTGACTCGCTTCGATCATGAAACCCCCTATAATGACCTTGGGCCGTGGGGCGTGCCGCGGAGCCGCCCGATGATACGCGTGGTGATGTTCGATCTCGGTGGGACGCTCGTCGATAATGATCGTCGCCCATTTCCTCACATCACGGACGCCCTTACGGCCATTGCGTCGTTCAAGACCGCCGACGGCAAGCCCCTGCGTTCCTGCCTCGTCTCCGACTACACCATGCCGGAGCCGCCGGCGACGCAAGCCAAGATCGCCGCGCTGTTCAAAAAATACCTGGCGATCCTGGACCAGACCGGGCTGCGTGCGTTCTTCGAACCGGTGAAGAAGCGCGTGACGTTGTCGACGCATGCGGGCGTCGCTAAGCCGGACCGCAGGATCTTCGAAACGGCGCTGCAGCGCCTCGGCGCCAAGGTGCCGCTCGAGGCGTGCCTGTTCATCACGGAAGACGCAGGCCACATCAAGGAGGCGCGCGAAAAGCTGAAGATGCAGACGCTGCAGTTCGGCAGCGCGGGAGCGGGCGGGTTCGAGGACTGGGCCGATGCCCCGGCCCTGGTCGCCAACCTGGTGGCACCCGGCCAAGCGGCGAACAGCCATGCCGCCATCAAGGCGCATCTAGCGGCAAAAGGCGTCGACCTCGTGCATGCGGAGCCAGCAGGATCCGACCGGATGACCGTTTCCGGACAGGTGTGGTTGCCGATCTCGGTGCCGGGACTCAAAGATCTGCAGCATGTCCACGTGGCGATTCCGGTGCAGGGCGAGGTCACGCGCGGACCGAAAGGCGAAATGCGTTCGGACGTGCCGACCAAGCCGTCCAACGAGCAGATCGCCGAGGCGACCTCCTACGTTCGCAGCCTAGCGACCCACGGCCAAATCGCCGGGCACGCCGCCAAGCACCCTCAGGGCGCCACCCATGCGATCGAGACCGACCAGCAAGGCAACCGCCGCCTCGTGCGCAAGCGCTTCTCGGCCGTCTGAATCGCACCGGAACCCAGCGCCGCGCTGAGAGCTAGGATCCAGGACGCCCTGAGTTGCGACGGGCTCTATCGCGGGCTCGGATCGGCTGGCGTAACGAGCCGTCCGGGATGACAACCGGAAAGCACGTGCCTCAAAAAGGATCCCCGTCATCGCGAGCCGGACAGGCCGGGGCGCACCGCGTCGCTGCGCTCAAGTGCACCGGCAGCATCCGCACAGGAAGCGGAAGCGCTGCAGCACCTTCTTGCCGCCCACCGTTTTGATCCGGTGGGTAGTGCCGCCGATGCGTCCGGCCCCTGCCACGATGCCCTTTGCCCGCTTCGGCTTGCCTGGCTTGCCGAGTTCGATGCGGCCGTGCGCCAGTAGCGAGTTCACGAACGAGCGGACCTCGGCCTCGGTATCGATGCCGTGCGGCATGGCGCCCATGACGGAGGCGCGACCGCCCGACGAACCGATGAGCACCGGCTCGTGGGCGATCGCCACGACGCCCCTGAGACGCTTGTCGATGTCGCCGAGCGGAACCTCGCGGGCGTGGACCGCCTCCACCGCCGGGGTTCCGAAGACGTTGGTCGCCCGTACGCTGAGCTTGGGGCGGCGCCCGGCGCCCAGGCGCTCCATGAGGTCGCGCCGGGTCGCTGCCGTCAGGGAGGCGCGCTTGGGCGCACCGCCGGCGAGGGCCATCGAAGGGGCCAGCATGGCATTGGCGCCGAGCAGGATGCCGTGGGTCTGGAACGCGTTGCGGATGTGGTCGACGCTGGCACCATTGTTCTGCGACTGGTCGGCGAGGACCATGGCGCGGCCGACCGACTGCAAGAAGCGCGGCGCAATCACCGCGCCCTTGGCCCCTGCGACTAGGATCTTGCCGGCGAGGCGAGCGGCGTTGAGGAGGTTGGCCTCGGTCTTCGACGACGCCGCCCCAAACAGATTGGCGATCAGATCCCAGAAGCAGCCGGTGAAGATCATGCCGAAGCTGTGCACCTCATTGATGAGCCGGCCAGGACCTCCGTCGTCGGGAAGCGTGGAGGGAATCTGGAACTTAAGCTTGTTGAAGGCGTGACGCGGCTCGGCGGCATTGTGGTTCGGGTCCATGCGCTTGATGCCGTTGGAGAGGTCCTCCGCCGTGGTCTCCACGAAGTTGCGCTTGCGCAAGTCGCTGCTGACGGCGAGCAGCTTCTGCCGCGTCTCGGTGTCGCTGAGCGCCGTCAGCATCGCCATGCAGTCGCCGAAGGCCTCGTGAAAAGCGCCCGCTTCGAGAAAATTGACCTCGAAGAAGTCGGGGCGCACGGAGTCGAGCAGGCCGTGACCGAGTTCGTGCGCGACCACGTCGGTGCTCGCGCCGGAAAAGAACGTCTTGCCGCCCACTGCCTGATGGAAGAACGAAAAGCTTGTACGGTCATAGAAGGCATTGAGATCCAGGCCGGCGTCCTGGCGCAGCGGCAGCTTGTTGCGGTTGCCCTGCCAGCGCGTATGCGGGCCGGCGACGCTTTCCCAGGTTTCGACTGCCGCCAGCGCCGCCTCGCGGCACTGCCAGAACAGGAACTGCGGCGTGTCGGGGTTGAACTGCCCCTCCTCGCTCGTGCCAGTGAACGTGAACCCGGATTTCGACGTCGGCCGGTTCGCCCGCGGGCTCTTTTCCCGCATGGCTGGCGCGGTGGATCCGGCTTGCGGATCGTTGGGATTGAAATTGATCGACATGGTGGTTCCTCCTCGTGAATCTGGCGGTCGAAGGATGGGATCGCTTGCGAAAACATGAGCCCGAACGCGGTGGTGGGGACCGCGAAAGCCGAGTGGATGAGGCGGGATGCGTCCCGGCTCTGGGTACACGGTATTGTTGCCACATTGTTGCCATCGTGGCATGTGCGCGGCACGCGCATGTGTGAGGCGTCTCACACCAGATGTGAAATTCACGCGCGAGCGTGCATCGGCATCGTTTCGTCTTACAGCGTCTGGTTTTTCTTTGCATCATCATGCCGCTCTGCCCCTGTGTCAGAGGATGATCTTTCCGAAAACTGCTACCTGCTTTTCGGGCTCATGGTCGACCGCGGCCGAATGTCGGGCGCGAGCCGGCGTCTGCACACACCTTTTGCAGGGATCTTCCCGCTGAACACGGGTATCCGGCTCAGGCGAGGTCCAGTTCCACCCACAGCCCGTCAGGCGCATGCCGCGTGGCCAAGATCGCGCCTGATGAATCGCCGTAACTTGGTTTGCCGGCGGCCTGCGCAAGCCAGGGATCATCGGCACGAATGAGACGTTGGCTGGTGCGTTTTTCCAGCTCCTCAAGAATCGGCTTGAACGGCATTTCTCCCCATTTCACCTTCTTGGCGTCCTGTTCATTGGTCGGGATGAACGCAGAGAGGTGAGGGCTCGTCATCAATTCAAGGCCATGTTGCTTCGGGGTCGCGTTGTGGCTGCCGTGGTGGCCGACCTTGTAGAAGACGGTGCGCCGCAGAAGGTCGGCCGCTGTCGTGGGCGTGGTATCGCCCATCCAACTCACTTTGTCCCAACTGAGCCAATTGCCGATCTGCGCGTCGCCGACGAACAGCATGACGCGCTTGGTATCGAGAAACTCGAACGCGAGAACGAGACTCGAATTGTTGGTGCGGTCGTCGAGCTGGATCGCGAGGTCTGAGCTGACCCCGAGCCAGTCATGGTCGATGCGGCGCCACGCCTGATCCGCTTCATTGGGGTCGAGCGGCTTTCTTTCATTCTTTCCGTTTCCTTGCGGCGGCCTTGCGCGCCCGTCATAAAAATAATCCAGGAATTCGACGGCCTTTTTCAGCTGGGCGTCGCTTGACGCTCTGGCGTCCGCGGATCGAATTAGGGTTAAGTCGTGTCCTTCCGTAGAATCAAACGGCGCCGTGAGATTCTGATTCCCTCGACTATCGCTCATGCTAAGCGCGTTGCCCAACGCACGAGCGATAGGCCATCCGCTCTCCATTCCAAGGCCGTACATTTCGGACGCCTGCTCGGTAACGCCGAGCATGGCAGCGTCGCGCGGAGGGCCGAGAACGTAGATTCGCACACACCTTGCAAGCGCGGGCAGGCTGATCGGCGGCTTTTTCGGCTCCAGATATGTGACACGGCCTTTTGCCAGCTCGATCGCGGCATTGCGCGCCGACCGGACTTTTTCGCCCTTTGCGCCGAAGTTGAATCCTAGCACGGCATCCAGGCCGTTCTTGACTGCCGATAAGTGTGGGCCAAGTCCGTCGACGCCACCGAGCCGCCGGTTCGCTTCCTGGAGAGCGTCGAGCGCGGCGCCCTTGAACTTGTCGAGCTGCTGCGCTTGCGGATCTTGCGGATCTTCCGTCCAGCCCATCCAGACCTCGCCGACCTCGATGCCTTGGAACTCGTCCTTCGCCGTCAGGAAACCCGAATTGTGATCCCAGTGCTCATGCGTCAAGACGACCACATCCAGTCGTGTCGTGAGGGAGCGAATATTCTTGACGATCGCCTTGATCTTTTCGCTCCCACCGGTGATCGAGCTGTGGATTCCGCAATCGATCAGCATCCAGAAATCGCCTCCGTCGTCCTTTGGAAACTTGAGCAGGTGACAGTCGCCGATTCCCTGGCAGAAGAAACGGATCGTGACTTTCGGTCGACCGGCGGCGACGGCGCTTGCTGCCATGGGCTCCGGCTCACCTGCGTCGCCGGCCAACGCCATCGCCGGAGCTGCTCCTGAAGCTTCCCGCTTCCCGGACTGTCCTCGCTTCGACGCCGCTTTTGAAACGTTTGGGCAACTAGTCATTGCCATATTCTCCGCGGCCGGCATGCAGCATGGCAAACGGCTCGGCCGGCGCGCCGCCTCCCTGAACCTGGCCACCGAAGTAGAGCGCGCGAAGCGAGGTGCGCATGCCGGGCGCTGCCGTCCCCGTCGCCATGGCTCTTTGCCTTTGCTGACGCGACTCACTGTCGCTGTTCTTGACGATGGTGTAGCGAACCTCTTCCTTCCCTTTACGCGGATCGATGATCAAGGTCGCTCCGCCGCGGAACCAGAAGAAGCCGTTCTTCACGTCCTTACCGTCGAGCGGGATCGCTCGGCGCTGATCGATCACCGCAATGATGTCGGTCCGAAGATCCCCGTCGGGCGTGATACGGCGCGCCGGCCGGACGTTGTACACTTCGAAGGTGGAATCGGGCGTCGGCCGCTCTTGTTTGATGGTGCCGTCCGAATGGTATCGCGGCACACCGGGCGACAGGCCGAAGTCGGCGTAAAACTCCGGATGCGCCTGGAACAGCTGCTTGAGCTGCCGCCACAGACTCCATCTGTTTTGCTCGTTCCGCTCGAAGATCTCGGAGCGGTCGAGATCAGCATTCCATGTGAAGGCGATGCTTTTGATGACGTCCTCGAGCCAGGTCGGCTTCCGACCCTGAAGGGTGTTCCAGCTGAGGGTCTCCTCGGAGACGGTGCGGATGTCCGTCGGCAGAATGTCCTGCTTGCGGAATGCCTCCATGAAGGCGACGCGATAGCCATAGCGGTCGTTCGGAACCATCTCCAGGTCGGAAGTGATCAGTGCGCGCAGATATTCGCCGAAGGTGATGTCGACCGGGGGACAATAGTCGAGCGCGCGGATGCACATGCGCAGAACGTGACGCGCCACCTTGCAGGTCTCGACGGTCAATCGGTTGACCAGATCTGGAGGGATGGCGCCGGGGGGCAACTCGCCGGACCCGCCGGTGGCCAATCGAATGAGGTCGGCGGTCCTGCGCGCCACGATGTTGCGAAATGCCTCGTACACGGCATAGACCAGGATCGAACCACGGGCATGCGGCTCCGTTTCGTCCTCGTAGCGCAGCTTGTTCTTGTCTATTTTGACATAGTCGCGCAGAGGCCCGCGCCGACCGCTTCCTTCTCCGAACTGCTTCGCGAGCGCGCCGAGCAATCCTTCTGCAGAGAGATTCCCGCGCACCCGGTCGATCTCGAAACGCACCATCTCCTCGATGGTGAAATGCTGGAACAGCGCCACGATGTCGGCGAACCCTTCATGAAAAGCGAGAACATCGAGGTTGGAGGGTTCCTCATAGCGCCTGTGTAGTCCATCGAGCAGCGCATGGGTCATTTCATGGGCAATGATGTCGCTCGAAAGACACGCAAACACCATCGACCCGGGCGCTGTTGGGTCGTCCCGACCCGAGCTGGAAGGAAAGTAGCCGAACAAAATGGCTTTCTTATCGGGACTATAATAGGCGTTATCGGTTCGCAGCGCATGCGGGTATAAGCGCAATCGCCTGACGTCATATAGCTTGCGTTTGTCCTCATCGCTTCCGTTGCCGGTCTTCCCAAGTCGCGGCGCCCACAGAACCTTGCGACCGAGCGCCTTCTCGAAGTGCTCGATGGTCGTCATCGCCACCGCGTAAACCATTTGCTGGTGGAATTGTGGATTTCCTTCCGAAGGGGGCCATCCGTCCTGCGTCAGTAGTTGGTTGTTATTCAGATCGACCGGGTCGTAGAGCTTGTTGGACGCGGGATCGATATCGACAACTTCGAGATACTCCCCTACCGGTCCTGGCTGAAGCGGCGTCGAGGACGGATTGTCGTCGGACGTATCGTCCCATGGCACGGAGAGCGTAGTTTCGTTGATCGCAAGGGAGTCGAGGGTCTTGCCGACGCTTGGATCAAGGGCATAGACGCGCAGGCGCCGCCTCGGGGCCGGAGGTTTCCGGATTTTCCATTTTACCGCCGCGGCTCCTCGTCTGGCTGTGGCCCTTCCAACTGTGCCTAGCTCAGTTGACCGTTGCGAAGGCTCTAACATGCGGCCTCCCGAAATCAGCGGTTGGTTTCATGCCAGTTCGTTTCACCAGACCTGCAGATCGGACCGGCACTGTCAGCGAAGCTGAAGCATCGCTCGCGCGTGCCCTCCCACATCCGTCGAGAAGGATGTTCCTTTCTTCCGAACCGGGATGTGAGCTAGCTCACACTACGCACAAAACAGCGTGGAGCTGGCTGGGGCGGGAGGATTCGAACCTGTTGATATTCGGGGGAATATACTCGCCCGCCTCGAGGATGATGACCCTTCTGCGGCCTTTGCTGAGTTCGTTAGCGACTAAGGCGCCGGCAAAGCCCGAGCCGACGATCGCGACATCCCATAATATTTTGTCAATTTCCCCGGCCATGATCTGCCTCCCTTAAGAAACCCCGGAGTGTTGCGTAGGTCGAGCACGAAGCCCTTGAGGTTGTTGCCGGCTTTGGCCAAGAGACGGCTTGTCGCGCTCTTCAAGTCGTCAGTGGTCCGCTCATTGAAATGGGTGGCTCCACGCCGGAGGAGCTCGACGCGATGGGCGCCGGCGCGGGGCGCGCTCTTTATGAGGCCCTGCGCGCCGCGGGCCCGCGCATGTGAAAATGCCGGCAAATGCTGGGCTTTGCGGCGCGGTCGGGCGGTCGACCTTGCTTGCTAGCCGCTTGCTAATCCTGCGGCTGACCTCAAGAAACCCGCATGGAATGGGCACATCATCGCCATCAGCATCCAGTTCACGTCTGCGGCAGCGCCGCTGGCGCGCGAGGGGGAAGGGGGAGTGACATATGGAAACGGGCTGGTTCGGCGGGCGCGCGAGCGTGCGTGCTTTGCCCAAAAACCGATCGCCGCGACGAAAATGGCCCGGCACTACATCTTGTGCCTCGAGGCCGTCCGCAGGCATCGATCGTGCTAAGTGCTTGATACCATTGAAGGTAACTGGCGAACAAGTTCTTCGCTAGTTGGGGCGAATGCCCAGCAATCCGCGGCGGCACCGGGGCCCCCTCTGCAAAAAAGTTTTCTCCTGAAATACTCGGGGCGCATGGCTCTGGCCTACTTTTAGTTGCGACTTGGTGATGTGGTGGTCGGTTTGGTCGGCCCTCCTTGAAGCCTAGTCGGACTTTCATTTGATTGGAGGCCGGTTCCGTGCTGAACGACGGCCGGGGCTTTCTAAGAATGAAAGCTCCGCGCCAAACACCGCACCCAGAGCTCGCAATGAGGTCGCGAACTCTTCGGCGATTTCGAAGGGACGGAGGACGACAATGAAACGGGAAAAAGAAGCCATTTCGGGGACTGTCACCGGCAACGATCAGCATGTGGGATTTCGAGCCA
>Ga0318533_10000184_pt1 | contig 21938 bp, 19 predicted proteins | sample GRESIP053b4f27_FD_203675 | JGI IMG/M metagenome (GOLD analysis project Ga0318533, IMG submission 203675) | Tropical soil microbial communities from Luquillo Experimental Forest, Puerto Rico - GRE.SIPMG.053b4f27 | ecosystem: Environmental > Terrestrial > Soil > Tropical forest > Bulk soil...
TCCATTCCGTCATGAGGCCGACAACTGGTTCGCTCGTGACGACAAATTCAGTCGAGTTCGCTGCCTCAATCCCGCAAAGGTACCGCGCCGCCTCAATGACAGCCATCTGCATGCCAAAGCAGATGCCGAAATACGGCACGCGGCGCTCGCGCGCAAAACGTGCCGCACGGATTTTGCCCTCGGCGCCGCGCTGGCCGAAGCCGCCGGGCACCAGAATCCCGTCCACATGTTCGAGAAACGGCACAGGGTCCTCGTTCTCGAACACTTCGCTTTCGATCCAGTCGAGATTGACCTTCACCTTGTTGGCCACGCCGCCATGTGAAAGCGCCTCGATCAACGACTTATACGCGTCCTTCATCCCGGTATATTTGCCGACAACGGCGATCGTCACATCGCCCTCGGGATTGCGAACGCGCTCGTTGATGAGGTGCCAGGTCGCCAGGTCGGGCGCCGGCGGATTTTCAATTCCGAATGCGGCAAGGATCTCATCATCGAGGCCGGCGGCGTGATAGGCCTCCGGCACGGCGTAAATATTGTCGACGTCGCGGGCTTCGATCACGGCGCTTTCACGCACATTGCAGAACAATGCGAGCTTGCGCCGCTCGCTCGCCGGGATTTCGCGGTCGGTCCTGCATAGAAGCACATCCGGCTGAATGCCGATCGCGCGCAATTCACGGACCGAATGCTGAGTCGGCTTGGTCTTCAATTCACCCGCGCTCGGAATAAAAGGCATCAGCGTCAGGTGAATGTACGCGACGTGCCCGCGCGGCAGATCGTTGCCGAGCTGCCGAATGGCTTCGAAATACGGCAGGCCCTCGATGTCACCTACCGTCCCGCCGATCTCGCAAAGCACGAAATCGAATTGATCGTTGCCCTCGCGGACGAACTCCTTGATGGCATTGGTAACGTGCGGAATGACTTGGATTGTAGCGCCGAGGTAGTCGCCGCGGCGTTCCTTTGCGAGGATTTCCTGGTAAATGCGCCCGGTCGTGATGTTGTCCTGGCGGGTCGCCGGCCGGCCAGTAAAGCGCTCGTAATGACCCAGGTCGAGATCGGTTTCGGCGCCGTCATCGGTGACGAAAACCTCGCCGTGCTGATAGGGCGACATCGTCCCCGGATCGACGTTGAGATAGGGGTCGAGTTTACGCAGCCGGACCCTATAGCCACGCGCCTGCAACAGCGCGCCGAGCGCTGCGGATGCGAGACCTTTGCCGAGTGAGGAGACCACGCCGCCGGTGATGAAGATATACCGCGCCATGGGACCTAACCCTTAGCGCGCCTTGGTCGATTCGACGAGCGATTTTCGGGAATGCCGGCCACGCGCAAGGAAGAAGGGATCACTCGGGGCGCAAAAACAATTGACTTACAAGTCATTAGGGGGACGTCTTTAGAAGAAACAGCAGGTAAGCGGGTTCGCGCTTTTTGCGGCCGCCAAACCCTGCTCACTTCGATTGCGGCACCTCTGGTCCGCTCGGCGCCGGGGCCGGCTGCGAGGACGATCTCGAACCAGGCGCAGGCGGCAGCGAGGGTATTCCTTTCTGCAACTGGTCGAGGACCCCGCCGCTGGTCGGTTGCCCGGAGGGAGCGGCCGGTGCTTCTTGGCTTGGCGGAGCGCCGGTATTGATGATCGACGCCGGATGGCGCTGGAAGCTCGCTAGCCATGACAAAGCGAGACTGGTGGCGAAAAAGCCCGCGGCTAAAAGCGCGGTGGTGCGCGACAAAACGTTGGCCGTGCCGCGGCTCGACAGGAAGCCGCTGGTCGAACTGATCAAGCCGCCGCCCTCGGACTTCTGCAGCAGCACCATCCCGATCAGTGCCAGAACCAGCATGAGATGAATGACAATAATGACCGTCAGCATTCGGTTATCCGCACTTGCGTTCCCGCTCTCTCATATAGGGAAGCCGCGAGGTCTCTACACGGTCCGAGGCGGCATTTCTATGGCGGCGTGCTGCGTACCACCGCCCACGGCTAGGAGCCGACAGGCCCGTCACCTATCGCGATAGACCCCGGCGATTGCCAGGAACTCGTCGGGATCCAGACTAGCGCCGCCGACAAGTGCGCCATCGACGTTCTCCTGTCGGAGCAGCTCCCTCGCATTGCCCCTTTTCACCGAACCCCCATAAAGAAGGCGCATGTCCCGTCCAGGTCCACCGAGATGAGACGACAATTGCGTCCTGATAGACGCGTGCATGTCGCGCACATCCTGCGGTGTCGGTGTCACGCCCGTCCCGATCGCCCAGACTGGCTCGTAGGCGATGACCACGCCTTCCCCATCCTGCGGCAAGGAGCCGTCAAGTTGCGCGCGCAAAATATCCCTGGTTTGCCCGGCATCACGCTCGGCTCGAGTCTCACCGACGCAGACGATCGCAAGCAGGCCCGCACGGCGCGCGGCAACGGCCTTGGCACGGACCGCCGCGTTGGTTTCCCCATGATAGCGGCGCCGCTCCGAATGGCCGACAATCACGGCGCTCGCCCCCGCATCGCGCAGCATTTCCGCGGAGATGTCGCCAGTATAGGCGCCGGCAGCTTCGGCGTGACAATCCTGCCCGCCGATGAGAAGCGGACTTCCACGCGCAGCCGCCGCAAAGTCAGCGATGAGCGTTGCCGGCGGACAGACGATAAGTTCGACTGAGCCAAGCCCGCCTGCACCGGCAATTATTGTTCCGAGCTGAGCGACCGAGGCGCGCAGGCCATTCATTTTCCAATTGGCTACAACGAGCGGGCGGCGGGTGGTCATCTTGCTCTCGATCCAGTAATTTGAAGTCCCGCACGCCGCAATTGCGTCAGTCTCCGCGCCTGCGACAAACAGCCGTTAGCAGACCGCTTGCGGGCGGAAAAGAGGCGCTTTAGGCCTTGGTCCATTATAGTGCGCCGCCGCGCTGATCGGCTCACTTCAAAGTTGGACAGATGTTACGAGGTATTCGCAAAACCTCCGAAAATTGGCTTGGCCGCACGGTCATGGGCGTGGTCATGTCGGTGTTGGCGGGCAGCTTCGCCATTTGGGGGATCAACGACATTTTTCGCGGTTTCGGCCGCAGCAGCCTGGCCAAGATCGGCGATAGCGAAATTCCGGTCGAGCAATTCCGGCAAACCTACCAGGATCGCATGCAACAGATCGGCCGGCAGCTCGGTCGACCGCTAACGCCCGAGCAAGCTCGCGGGCTGGACCGGCAGGTGCTCGGCGAGATGATTGTGCAGACCGGACTGGATCAACGCGCCCGCAAGATGGGCCTCGGCCTGTCCGATACCGATGTCGCGCGTCACATAACTTCGGATCCGAAGCTGCAAACCGCAAATGGTCAATTCGACAAGGCAAAGTTCGATTTCATCCTGCGCGACCTCGGCTATTCCGAGCAACGCTTCGTCGCCGAACAGCGTCAGGAAATTTTGCGCCGGCAGATCCTTGATAGCGTAACCGCCGATATTGCGCCGCCGAAAACATGGCTTGATGCCGTCAATCAGTTCCAGAACGAGGAGCGCAATATTGAGTATATCGCGCTCGGTCCGGCACAAGCCGGCAACATTCCGCAGCCGACAGAAGAACAACTCAAAAAATATTTCGACGAGCGCAAGATCATCTTTCGCGCGCCTGAATATCGCAAAGTCGCCGTCGTCTCGGTAACGCCCTCGGACCTCGCAAAATGGATGGAGGTTTCCGACGACGACTTGAAAAAGGCCTACGAGCAGAGGCGCGCCAGCCTCATCACACCAGAGCGACGACACGTTGAGCAGATCGTATTTCCCACGCGCGCTGACGCCCAAGCTGCCGCCGACCGCATCAAAACCGGTACAAGTTTTGCGCAAATTGCCAGCGAGCGCGGTCTCAAGGATCAGGATGTCGATCTCGGTACTTTGCCAAAGGCGCGGATTTTCGACCCGGTCGTAGCGGAGGCGGCTTTTTTGCTAAAGCAAGGCGAGGTCAGTGCACCATTGCAAACCCGCTTCGGTGCCGCTGCACTGGTCACCGTGCTCAAGATCGAACCTGAAGTTACGCCATCCCTTGCCGATGTCGCCCCTCAGCTTCGCGCCGATATTGCGCGCGAGCGCGCAGCAGGACAGGTGCGAGATCTCCATGACAAAATCGAGGACGCCCGCGCCGGTGGCAGCACCATTGAGGAGGCTGCGGCGAAGTTGAAACTACCCGTAACAACCTATGAGGCTGACCGCTCCGGACGCGATCCGAGTAGCAAGCCGCTCAGCAACGTGCCGCATGCGGCCGACATCATCAAAGCCGCTTTTGCTTCTGATGTGGGCGTCGACAACGATCCGCTCGATGCTGAGGGTGGTTACATCTGGTACGACATCGCTGCCGTTACGCCGGCACGGCCGCGCAATCTCGACGAAGTCAAAGCGGACGTCGAACAACGCTGGCGCAATGATGAAATCAGTCTACGGCTGAAAAGCAAAGCGGACGAGCTGGTCGACAAGTTGAACCACGGCGAGACATTTGCGGCGGCCGCGTCCGCCAGCGGAGTCAAGCCAGACACGGCGAAAAATCTTAAGCGCGGTGTCGCGACCGGCAGCATTTCTGCGAGCATGACCGACGCCGTTTTCCGCACCGCGAAAGGTGCCTATGGCAGCGCGGCGAGTGATGATTCCTCGCAATGGATTGTGTTTCGTGTGACAGACGTGAAAACACCAACGCTCGATGAAAAGTCGCCCGACAGTGAACGTCTGACGCAAGCGATGCGGCAGGAACTCTCTGCGGACCTCACCGGCCAATATGTAGCTCGGCTCGAAGACGATCTCGGCACATCCGTAAACGCCGCGATGCTCGCGCAAGCGACCGGCAACTCCGCGCCGGACAGGGAATAGATGCACATCGAGCCTACGGGTGAAACGTTCGCAGCGCGTTATGCAGCGGGCGACGCGCAGGTCGTCTGGACCACGCTAGTGGCTGATTTGGAAACGCCCGTCTCCGCTTTTCTCAAGGTCGCCGGTTCGCGGCCCATGAGTTTCCTGCTCGAATCGATCGAGGGTGGCGCGGTGCGAGGTCGCTACTCGATCATCGGCCTCGAGCCTGACCTCATATTCCGCGTCACCGGCCGCCAAACGCAGATCAATACTTCGCCACAGGCCCGACCCGACGCATTTACGGTGCTAGACGAACCGCCGCTCACTGCGCTGCGCCGGGTGCTTGGGGAAAGCCGCATCGCCCTGCCCGAAGCGTTACCGCCGATGGCCGCGGGCGTATTCGGATACCTCGGCTATGACATGGTGCGCCTGATGGAAGATCTGCCGGCTCCGCGGCCGGACTCCATCGGCATTCCCGACGCCCTCCTGATACGTCCGACGGTAATCCTGGTTTTCGACGTGGTCGAAGACACAATCACGATCGTCACGCCAGTGCGCAGCAAACCCGACGTCACTGCAAAGACCGCGTGGGCACGTGCCGCCGACCATTTGTCAGCGGTTGTCGACGCGCTTGACAGGCCGCTCGACAAAGTGACCACCCCGTTCGCGACGGGGCCTGTGCACGTCAAACCGACGTCGAACACAACGCCTGCTGAATTCCGGCACATGGTAACGCGCGCAAAGGACTATATTGCGGCCGGCGACATTTTTCAGGTCGTGTTATCGCAACGCTTCGAGGCGCCGTTTGTTTTGCCGCCGTTTGCCCTCTACCGCGCCTTGCGCCGGATCAATCCATCGCCGTATCTGTACTTCCTCGACTTCGGCAGCTTCGCAATTGCAGGCTCCAGTCCTGAAATCATGGTGAAGACCGCAGGCGGTGTCGTGACCATTCGTCCGATCGCTGGGACGCGGCCACGCGGCGTCACGGCACGCCAGGACCAAGCACTGGAAACCGAGCTCCTGGCCGACCCCAAGGAGCGGGCCGAGCATCTAATGCTGCTCGATCTCGGTCGCAACGATGTCGGTCGGGTGGCCGAAATCGGCAGTGTCAAAGTTACCGACCAATTCTTCGTCGAGCGCTACAGTCAAGTGATGCACATTGTATCGAATGTGGAAGGGAAGTTGCGCAAGGACTGCGGCGCGCTTGACGCTCTTGCAGCGGGCTTCCCGGCCGGCACGGTCTCTGGCGCGCCGAAGGTGCGCGCGATGCAGATCATCGATGAACTGGAGGGGGACAAGCGCTCGCTCTATGCGGGCTGCGTCGGATATTTCTCAGCTGGTGAACAGATGGACACCTGCATCGCGCTGCGCACCGCGCTGCTCAAGGATGGCATCATGTATGTGCAAGCCGGCGCCGGCATAGTCGCGGATTCGGACCCCGCGCTTGAGCAGCGGGAATGCATCAATAAAGCGATGGCGCTATTTCGCGCGGGCGAAGAGGCAAAGCGTTTTGCCAGTATTGCGGGGCGCGGCCAATAGGTGGCCAGATTGCCGTCATACTATTTGAATTCGCGCTGGGGATCACATGTGCGAACTTTGCGCGAACGCCTGCCGTGGCGCCACCACACGACGGGGTGCTCTGGGATTGTCCTTTTCGGCATTGACCGCCGCTTTTGCCATTTCCTCGGGCAACCAACACCAAAAAACTCCGCCGGAGACACAAAACGTCATCGCACCTGATGCGGCGCTCGATCGTTTGATGAAAGGCAACGACCGCTATGTGCAAGGCGTATCGTGCCGGCACGATTTCGCTCACGAGCGCGAGGCGTTGGCCGGCGGACAGAATCCGTTCGCCGCTGTGCTGAGCTGCGTCGATTCCCGGATTGCGCCCGAATGCTTCGACACAGCGCGCGGAGATCTGTTTGTCTGCCGCATTGCCGGAAATTGCGAGCGACGAAATGATCGTCAGCTCGAATACGCAGTGCAGGTCCTCAACACGCCGTTGATCATTTCTTGGACACGATGCCTGCGGCGCGGTCGATGCCACGATCAAATCCGTCAAGGACAGCTCGACATTACCCGGCCATCTGCCCTCCCTGGTCGCGGCGATAAAAACCGCCGTTGATGCGGTTCAGGGGCAAGGTGGGGATGTACTTGGGAATGCGATCCGGCGCAATGTCACACTTAAATGTCGATCGGCTCAAAGTCGCGCCGCCGATTCTTAGCGCGTTTGCGTAATCGGGCACCACCACCAACATCACCATTATCGCGGGTACTGAAATGTATGCATGCATCCGATCCGGATGCCCTATGCACACGGCTTGCAGTCGGCCACGCGGTTTGATGCGCGCACAGGCTCAATCGATTGTTTGAATTGCCGCCGTGCCGCAGGATATGGTCAGCTAAGCAAGTTCCTCGCCCAGGACACCGTGGCGCCCCAGGCCATCGCCAATCCAGAACCATACCACCAGGAGTCCTGGTGGAAAGCTTGGTAGATCACGACCGCACCCGCGATCACGATCGACATTGCCACACCCGTTTTGACTGTTGCTCGTTTCACTGCCGTCCGTGCTCCACCCCGGAACCTAGCGGCAACTCGCTTGCGGATGTTTGGTTCCTGAGCACGGACACGACAGCGGTATGCTCGCGGTCGGCGGCATACCTGATTGCCATGGGCGGGCCTAGTCGTCGGCCGCAACAAATTTATAACCTGCATCCCAACGGCGTACCCGAGCGGTCGACGGCATCGGAAAATGCGTCGCGCATATGATCGTTGGCTCATCGCAGAATTGATCGAAGATTTGGCGCCGTGTCCGTCCAGCTTGCGGCGAGTCGTAGTCGGCCATCATGCCGAGCTCGGGGTATTTGCCCTGCAGTGGGGAGTGGATCATATCCCCGGTAATTAACGCCTCGGTCCAGCTACGGCCGACTGAGACTGAGTAATGATCGATCGTGTGCCCGGGCGTTGGAATAAGCCTGATCGTGTCGTCAAAAGCAAAGTCGCTTTTGACGATCTTGGCGCGCTTGGCTTCGACGATCGGGAGTACCGAGTCGATGATCCAGGGCACGCTTTCCGGATTGTCCTTATGACGCGCGGTCCAATGAGCGAGTTCGCGGTCGGCCATGATGTAGGTGGCCTTGGGAAAAGTCGGCACCCAGCGGCCGTTCTCCAGCCGCGTGTTCCAGCCGACATGGTCCGTATGCAGATGCGTGCACATCACGTAGTCGATGTCGCCGACCGAGACGCCAGCCGCCGTCAGCGCTTTTTCGAAACGGTCGCTGTTCATCATGTGCCACGCTGGTCGCGCCGGACGCGGCTTGTGATTTCCGACGCAGGTATCGATGAGAATATTGTGATGGGGCGTCTTTACGAGGAAGCTTTGGACGCAGATCACCAACCGATCCTCGCGATCGACAAACTCCGGTTGCAGCCATGAGCGGTTCTCGTCCAACTGCTCTTTGCCAAGCGAAGGAAAAAATTTCATCATGTCCATGAATGGACCCTGCTGCTCGACGACCGGATGAATGGTGATCTGATCGAGCGCTAGAGGCTTGGACATCTGGCTATCCTTTTCCGTTCGCGTGCGGTGTCGGTGAGTGGGAACCTAGGCGGGCTACGCCTAGAGAGACCGTTCGCCGCGCGCAGGCGGCGCGCCATGATGCGCATGACGTTGAGCGCGAAATACGGCGTGAGCTGACGAGAAACAGAAATTGCTTCTCGCTCACGGAAACGAGCTTCGTATCTGTGACGGCGACGGTCGTTGCGCTGCGGGGTGATGAATCGATCAAGGCCATTTCGCCGAAAATGCCGTATTGGGGGGAGCGTTTCCAGGACTCGATTGCCGAGACGGATTTCGATCTCGCCGCTTTGAATGATGAATAATTCGTGGGCGGGGTCGCCCTCCCTGAAGATCACCTCACCCGCCTTGAGGTCTCGCGTGCAGGAGCACCAGCACCTGCCAAGTGTCTGAAGTCGACCGGCGCGTCCGGCATAAGGTACTCTACACTTTGAACGGGGCGCTCCGACTTGCACCGTGAACGCAGTCATTTCCCCTAGCCTATTCGAGCAGGGCGTGGGCTGGAAATTATTTACTTTCGCGGGGATCGCGGTGGATTGGGTCCACCCACAACACGGTCTCGGGCTTCTCCACCGGCTCAATGTGCAAGTTGATGGCGATAGCCTCGCCGTCGCTGCGCACCAAGACATTCCAGAATCTGTTCGGGACTGGCATTGATTTCCTGATGCGGCACGTAGGGCGGGATAAAAATGAAATCGCCGGGATTCGCTTCGCCAGTAAATTGCAGTCGGTCACCCCAGCGCATTCTCGCCTTGGCGCGCACGACATAGATTATGCTTTCGAGGTGGCCGTGGTGATGAGCGCCGGTTTTCGCATCGGGCTTGATCGTGACCGTGCCTGCCCACAGTTTTTTGGCCCCGGCGCGGGCGGATGGCCGCCTTGCGATCCATGCCCGGCGTTGAGGGCACGTTCGGGTCGAGCTGGTTGCCGGGAATGACCCGCACGCCGTCGTGCTTCCAGCGCTCGGCGGAGTGATCGTGCGTCATTCGCCCTCGTTTTCTTGACTCTCTTCTGTCAGGCGCTCGACCGAGGCAACGCGTTCGCCTTCCGCAGTCGAGAATACGATCACGCCCTGCGTAGCGCGGCCCGCAATGCGGATACCGTCGACCGGACAGCGAATGAGCTGACCGCCATCGGTGACTAGCATGATTTGATCGCTTTCCTCAACCGGAAACGAAGCGACGAGCCGTCCATTCTTCTCGGTGATTGCCATCGCGACGATGCCTTTGCCGCCGCGACCTGTGGTGCGGTACTCGTAGGATGAGGTGCGCTTGCCAAAGCCTTTTTCCGAGATCGTCAGCACGAACTGCTCGGCCGCGGACATCTCGACGTAACGACTCTCGCCAAGTTCGATCGCGCCCTCGGCCTCCTCCTGATCGACGCCGCTTTCGTCGCCGTTACCGTCGCCGCGCCGCACAGCGCTGGCGCGCTTTAAATAGGCCGCACGCTCCTCCGCGGTTGCTTCGACGTGGCGAAGGATCGACAGCGAAATCAACTTGTCGCCATCCGCCATATTGATCCCGCGTACACCCATTGACGTACGACCTTGAAACACGCGCACATCATTGACCGCGAAACGGATGCATTGCCCGGCTGCTGATGTGAGCAGCACGTCGTCATTCTCAGTGCAGATTTGCACGTCGACAATGGCGTCGCCTTCGTCGAGCTTCATGGCGATGATGCCCGAGCGCCGCACATCAGCGAAATCCGACAGCTTGTTGCGCCGGACCGTGCCGCGGGTGCTGGCGAACATGACGTCCAGCCTGTCCCACGTGCTTTCGTCTTCCGGCAACGGCATGATGGTCGTGATATTTTCACCCTGCTCCAACGGAAGAATATTGATCAAAGCCTTGCCGCGCGCCTGCGGCGCCGCTTGCGGCAGACGCCACACCTTCTCCTTGTAGACCTGCCCGCGGGACGAGAAGAACAGCACCGGAGTGTGCGTCGAGGCCACGAACAGGCGCGTGACGAAGTCCTCTTCGCGCGTCTGCATGCCAGCGCGGCCCTTGCCTCCACGTTTTTGCGACCGATAGGTCGACAATGGCACACGCTTGACATAGCCGGCATGGGAGACGGTCACGACCATGTCCTCGCGCTGGATCAGGTCTTCGTCCTCCATCTCGCCTTCCTGATCCACAATCACCGTACGCCGCGGCGTGGCGAATTCGTTTTTGATCGCAGTGAGCTCCTGCTTGATGATTGCCTGGATGCGGGTTCGCGAGCGCAGTATGTCGAGATAGTCGGCGATCTCGGCGGCGAGCTTGTCGAGGTCGGCCTTGATTTCGTCGCGCCCAAGCGCGGTGAGGCGCTGCAAGCGCAAATCCAGAATTGCCTTGGCCTGTTCCGCCGATAACCGCGTCGCGCCCTCGCGTGAAACGACATGACGTGGATCGTCGATCAGCGTGACCATCGCGGCAACATCGCGCGCCGGCCAATCGCGCGCCATCAATTCGTCACGCGCTTCATTGGCGTCCTTGGCGCCGCGGATGAGCTTGATCACGGCGTCAATATTGGCGACCGCAATGGCAAGTCCGACGAGCACGTGGGCACGATCGCGCGCTTTGCCGAGCAGATGTTTGGTGCGGCGATAGACTACTTCTTCGCGGAAGGCGATGAACGAGGCCAACAGGTCCTTGACGTTCATTACCTGAGGACGGCCGCCCTCGAGCGCGACCATGTTGGCGCCGAACGACGATTGTAGCGCAGTGAAACGATACAACTGGTTGAGCACCACATCAGGCACCGCATCGCGCCGCAATTCGATGACGACACGATAGCCATGACGGTCGGATTCGTCGCGCAAGGCGCCGATGCCTTCGATCTTCTTATCGCGCACCAATTCGCCGATGCGCTCTACCAGATGCGCCTTGTTGACCTGGTAGGGAATTTCGCTCACGACGATGGCTTCGCGTTCGCCGCGCAGGGTTTCAAACTCGACCTTGCCGCGCATGACGATCGAGCCGCGGCCCAGATGATAAGCGGCGCGTATACCCTGACGGCCGAGGATAATGCCGCCGGTCGGAAAATCCGGGCCGGGTATGATCGCAATCAAGTCGTCGATCGAAAGCGCCGGATCGTCGATGAGCGCAATGCAGGCATCGACGACTTCACCGAGATTGTGCGGCGGAATATTCGTCGCCATGCCGACGGCAATGCCGCCAGCACCGTTGACAAGAAGATTGGGAAAGCGCGCCGGCAGGACGGCGGGCTCCTGCTCCATGCCGTCGTAGTTCGGTTGGAAATCGACCGTATCCTTGTCGATGTCTTCAACGAGGGTGCCGGCGACGCGTTCGAGCCGCACTTCGGTGTAACGCATCGCCGCTGGCGCATCGCCGTCGACCGAGCCGAAATTGCCCTGCCCGTCAATGAGCGGCAGGCGCAGGGAAAAATCCTGCGCCATGCGAACCAGCGCGTCATAGACGGCCTGATCGCCATGCGGGTGATATTTACCGATGACGTCGCCGACGACGCGCGCAGATTTACGATACGCCTTATTCCACTCGTAGCCGTTCTCGTACATCGAATAGAGGATGCGGCGATGGACCGGCTTGAGCCCGTCGCATGCGTCGGGCAAGGCGCGGGCCACGATTACGCTCATCGCGTAATCGAGATAGCTCCGCTTCATCTCTTCGGTGATCGAGATGGGGCGAATGTCGGACGGTGCGCTACCCTTGCCGCCGTCGTTCGGCGGCCCATTATTCTGGTCTGACAAAGGCGAGAATCCTGGGCAAGAAACCTGGCGAATCGAATTTAATTTTTATAGCCGATCAGCCCTGTTAAGGCCACTCATATCGGCATCTGCAATATGGTGTTTTCCTCTGCAATTTCAAGCTAATAGAGAGTACCTGCGGAGCCAGAACGGGAACCCGAAAGCTGACCGCGGCAGACCGTGAATCACGGCCAAAAAGCGTGTCAAAAAAGCCCGTTTTCGTCGCCCGCATAGCCGGCTGTTCCGACCAATGAAGTGGTACCGTTTGACCAAACCGACTGATCGCTACGACTGTTGTTGCAGATGCTACTGGATTACGCCGTCTCGGCCTTTCTGACCTTGTTCGTGGTGGACCCGATCGGCCTGACGCCGACTTTTCTCGCCGTCACCGAGGGCCTGCCACGCCCTGCCCAGCACAGCGTAGCCATCCGCGCCAGCATCATTGCTGGAGCGATACTCGCCGGCTCTGCACTCATCGGCGACTGGCTTTTGCAGACGTTGCAAATCTCGTTGGCGGCGTTTCGCATTGCCGGCGGACTGCTCCTGTTCTCCATCGCTTCCGAAATGGTGTTCGGGCTGCGCATCCGGCGGGAAAGCGAAGCGGCCGAGCAAGCGGTCGAAGAACACGTGCGCAACATCGCGGCGATTCCGCTCATGGCGCGGGTCCCGGCGCGATCGCCGCGACAATCTTGCTGGCGGGCCACGCACGCGGCAATTTGCTTTTGATCGTCGCTCTCGTTGCGATCGTGATACTTGTCGCCGCTTGTTGCGTGACTGCATTCGATTTCGCTGGTCGGATCAGCTGACTGCTCGGCATGACCGACAATATCGTCCTGTCGCGTCTCCTCGGCGTGCTGCTCGCAGCCTTAGCGGTCCAATATGTCGTCGACGGCGTCCGCGCAGTTTTGAGCGGATGATCGCGGTCATTAAATTCAATCGAAGCGCGGCTGCCACACCATCAGCGCCAGAGTGGCGGTGATCAATATAACGACGGCGGCCGCGAGAGCGGACCAGATCTTGAAGAGCGGCCTGTAATCTGCTGGCAATGGAACCCCATCCAGCGCAACCTGGCGGCTCAGACGCCGGATACGCATTTCGACAAAAAATGCGGCGAGCCAGCACGCGACCGTAACCGCATAGATCGCGAGCGACCAAACAATCCAGAATTCGCCGAACGAAAGTCCAATCGCCCATGCCAGCGGAAGACCCGAGATGGGCTGCAAGGCAATAGCGGCGATCATCACCATTTTCTCTACGGTAACGACAAATTGGGTAGTGACGGCAACAACTGAAGGATTGCCGGAACGGTGTCCGAGCAGCATGAACGTCGCAAGGCACAGCCACACGCCAAACATCGCCGCGGCGGCGAGCACGTGGACGAACTTAAGCGCGAAGATAACGTCGAGCATCGCGGGGCCGGTTCAGTAGATCGGACCGCTGCCACAGGAATTCACGCGCAAGCCGAGCACAGTCCCGCAACTCGAACGCTGATTGGTGCCGGTCAGAACGGGATTTCGTCGTCCATGTCACCGCGAAGCGAACCGCCGGCGGCGACCGCGGCTTTTCGGGTTGGACCCGGCGAGCCGAAACCATTTTCGTCCGCCGCGGCATCGCCACTCGCCGGCGATCCAGCGCGGTCAAGCAAAGTCAGTTCGCCGCGAAAACCTTGCAGCACGACTTCCGTCGAATAGCGATCCTGGCCGGATTGGTCTTGCCACTTGCGCGTCTGCAAGGCGCCTTCAATGTAAACCTTTGAGCCTTTTTTCAGATACTGTTCGGCGATCCGGCACAGGTTCTCATTGAAGATCACGACGCGATGCCACTCGGTTTTCTCGCGTCGTTCGCCGGTCGCCTTGTCGCGCCATGAATCCGAGGTTGCAAGCCGCAGATTGGCTATCGGACGGCCGTCCTGGGTGCGACGGATTTCCGGATCGGCGCCAAGATTGCCGACCAGAATCACTTTGTTCACGCTTCCTGCCATCGTCTTACTCCGCTCGTTCTCCGCCTATGCACCCACCAGGCTGCTTGCCGTGGCGTTTTGCGCTTTGCGTCGGCAAAGCCTCTTGTACTGGGACAGTAGTGCCGGCTCCATTGGCTGCAAGAATGAACGCCGTTTTCCACACGTGTTCTGTTGAACTCGCTCAGCGGTCACATGTTCTCTATATGTTCTAATGATCTTCTACGTATGCGGCAACCCCGTCGCAGGTACAACCCAGTTCGATGAGCGATTCTCACTTTACGTGTGAGGGAGACTCTATATTAACCAGAGCGTGTAGAAAATCTCCGTCTGTGGCTTTTGCGTCACACACTTTCGCTGGCAAATCAGGCACTATTCGGACCTCGATGGGAAACCGCCTCGCAGGGGACGCATGAAGCGTTTGGTATTGGCTGGAGCCTTGGCGGTCGTCGCTGCCGGCCAAACGCTCGCTTCCGACCTACCGCCTCCCTCTCCAGTTCCGCCGCCACGCGCGCCGGCGGCATACATGCCTCCAATCACGCAGTCTATAACTGGGGCAGCGTCTATTTCGGCTTCAATCTCGACTACGGCTTTGGCAGCAGCAAATGGTCGGATCCCGCCAACTTTTCTGACCAGGGTACGACGACTGGCGACTTCAATCTGAACGGCTTTCTGGTCGGCCCGACCATCGGCGCTAACTTTCAGGTCGATTCGCGGCCGCGAGGGTTGCGAACCAGAAATTCTTGGTCTCGCCGTTTCACCTCGAACGTCGGTTGGTTTGCCGCCGTAACGGGACGTGTCGGCTATGCGGCGCGACGATCGACGGCATTACCAAAGCGGTCGTCGGGGCTGAAGCCGATTTTGACGGATCCTGGATCGACGGCAAGCGCACTGCGCCCGCGCCGAAGCCAACATTGCTACAGAAAGAACTCGATTTCTGGAATGACTGGCTGTTTTACGCCAAGGGCGGCGGTGCCTGGATGCACGTCTCCTACACAGAAGATCTTCTCGTCGCGGGTGGGGTCACCAGCGGCACGCAGGTCATCAGCGACAATCGCACCGGCTTCACCGTCGGCGCCGGCATTGAATTCGGGTTGGTTGAGAACATCTCCGGCAAGATCGAGTACGACTTCTACGATTTCGGCAGCAGAAACTACAATTTCGGGATCACGCCGGTGTCCGTCAGCTCTAACCTCCACACCTTGACAGTCGGCATCAATTACAAGTTCAACTGGTCGGGCGGCCCCAAGCCATAGCCCCCCGATTTCACTCGCGCGCCCGAACCAATTTTGCGGGAATAGCGCCTTACCTGCTGGCAAAAGCTAGCCGTTCTCACTATGTTCGATGCTGGCTCGATCGAGCCTTGAGGCCGCTCGCGGGTTCTATTGCGCTCGCTCGGCATAAGCGAGCTGAGCGCAAAACGCGACCGCAATTGCACCTCCCCGTCCGCAGAAAATCGAGACTGCGCGGGCTAGATTTGCTGAAACTCTTCGGCGGCGAACGGCTGCCGCGAGCGTACATGGAATGGACGACCTGTTCGACAAAGCTGCCAAATCGTCCCGAAGCCGCCGACCGGATGACCGCGGCGCGGACGATCGCCGCGTGATCGCCATCCGCGGTGCGCGCGAGCACAATCTTAAAAACATCGAACTCGACATTCCGCGCGACCATCTCGTCGTGTTTACGGGTCTATCCGGCTCCGGCAAATCCTCGCTCGCCTTCGACACGATCTATGCCGAGGGGCAGCGCCGCTACGTCGAGAGCCTGTCCGCTTACGCGCGGCAATTTCTCGAAATGATGCAGAAGCCGGACGTCGATCAGATCGACGGCCTGTCTCCCGCCATCTCGATTGAACAGAAGACCACCTCGCGCAATCCGCGGTCGACCGTCGGCACGGTCACAGAAATTCACGACTACATGCGTCTGCTTTGGGCGCGTGTCGGCGTGCCCTATTCGCCGGCCACCGGGCTGCCGATCGAAAGCCAGACCATCTCGCAAATGGTCGACCGCATCATGGCGCTGCCAGAAGGCACGCGGCTTTATCTGCTGGCGCCGGTGGTGCGCGGCCGCAAGGGCGAGTACCGCAAGGAGCTCGCCGAGTTCATGAAGAAGGGCTACCAGCGCGTCAAAATCGACGGCAAGTTCTACGAGATCGCCGACGCGCCGGCGCTCGACAAGAAATTCACCCACGACATCGATGTGGTGGTCGATCGCCTGGTGGTGCGCCCGGACATTGCAACGCGGCTTGCTGATTCACTCGAACAGGCACTGAAGCTTGCTGACGGTTTGGCGGTCGCCGAATTGGCGGATGATGCAGGCGTCTCCCCCCTTGAGGGGGACAGTGGCCGCCCGAAGAACGGCCGAGAGGCAGACAAAGATAAAACCAAGCTCGCGGCGGCAGCTGCCGCCGATGCGCGCCGCCTCGTCTTTTCGGAGAAATTCGCCTGCCCGGTTTCCGGCTTCACCATTCCCGAGATCGAGCCGCGGCTGTTTTCGTTCAACAATCCGTTCGGCGCTTGCCCTAAATGCGGCGGGCTCGGCGTAGAGCAACACATCGATGCCGACCTCGTCATTCCGGACAAGGACCGCACGTTGCGCCGCGGCGCCATATCGCCATGGGCGAAATCGAGTTCGCCCTATTACACACAAACGCTGCAGGCGCTCGGAAAGCATTATCGTTTCACGCTCGACACCAAATGGAAGGACCTGCCGAAAAAGACGCAGGACGCCATCCTTTACGGTTCGGGCGATACCGAGATCCGCTTCTCCTACGACGACGGTTTGCGCGCCTATGAGACGCGGCGGCCGTTCGAAGGCGTGATCACCAATCTCGAACGGCGCTATCGCGAGACCGACAGCGATTGGGCGCGCGAAGAGATCGCGCGCTATTTCACCGACGTGCCTTGCGATGCCTGCAAAGGCTATCGGCTGAAACCGGAAGCCCTGTGCGTGAAGATCGGCGGATTGCACATCGGCGAAGTGTCCGAAATGTCGGTCAAAGGCGCAGCCAAATGGTTCACTGAGCTACCTCAGCGGCTTACTTCCAAGCAAAATGAAATCGCCGTGCGGGTGCTCAAGGAAATCCGCGAGCGGCTCAAATTCCTGGTCGATGTCGGGCTCGAATATCTCTCGCTATCGCGCGCCTCCGGCACGCTCTCCGGCGGCGAGAGCCAGCGCATACGGCTTGCCTCCCAGATCGGCTCCGGGCTGACCGGCGTGCTCTACGTTCTGGACGAGCCGTCGATCGGGCTGCACCAGCGCGACAATGCGCGGCTTCTCGAAACGCTCAAGCGGCTGTGCGATCTCGGCAACACCGTGATCGTCGTCGAGCACGACGAGGACGCGATCCGCGCCGCCGACCACGTGCTCGATATCGGCCCCGGCGCCGGCATCCATGGCGGCCACATCGTGGCCCAGGGCAAGATCGACGATCTCATTGCTGCCCCGCAATCGTGGACCGGCAAATATCTCTCCGGCGAACTGGTGGTTCCGATCCCCGAGCGGCGGCCGCGCAATGCCAGCCGCACGCTGAAAATCATCGGCGCGCGTGGCAATAATCTCAAAAACATCACCGCCGAAATTCCGCTCGGCCTGTTCACCTGCGTCACCGGCGTTTCAGGCGGCGGGAAATCCACGCTGCTCGTCGACACGCTGTACAAGGCGCTGGCGCGGCGGCTCAACAATGCCAGCGAGGCCCCCGCCCCATACGACCGCATCGAAGGCGTCGAGCATCTCGACAAGATTATCGACATCGACCAGTCGCCGATCGGTCGCACGCCGCGTTCCAATCCGGCGACCTATACCGGCGCGTTCACGCCGATCCGCGAATGGTTCGCAGCGCTGCCGGAATCGCGCGCTCGCGGCTACGAACCGGGCCGGTTTTCGTTCAACGTCAAGGGCGGCCGCTGCGAGGCTTGCCAAGGTGACGGCGTCATCAAGATCGAGATGCATTTTCTGCCCGACGTCTACGTCACCTGCGACGTCTGCAAGGGCAAGCGCTACAACCGTGAGACGCTGGAGGTCCTTTTCCGCGGAAAATCGATCGCCGACGTGCTGGACATGACGGTCGAGGAGGCGCTGGAATTCTTCAAGGCGGTGCCACGCGTGCGCGAGCCGCTAAAACTCCTGCACCGCGTCGGCCTCGATTACATCCATGTCGGCCAGCAGGCGACGACGCTCTCCGGCGGCGAAGCGCAGCGCGTCAAGCTCGCCAAGGAATTGTCAAAGCGCGCCACCGGGCGCACGCTTTACATCCTCGATGAGCCGACCACGGGGCTGCATTTCCACGATGTGGCGAAGCTGCTCGACGTGCTGCACGAGCTGGTCGAGACCGGCAACACGGTCGTGGTCATCGAGCATAATCTCGAAGTGATCAAGACCGCCGATTGGATCATCGATCTTGGGCCGGAAGGCGGCGACGGCGGTGGCGAGATCGTCGCTGCCGGCGCGCCTGAAGATATTGCCCGTCATTCGGGTAGCTATACCGGCGCGTTCCTCAAGCCGGTACTGGCGCGCCGAGCGCGGGGCGGCAGCAAAACCAAGCGCGTCGAGGCGGCGGAGTAATTCAGCCTTCCTTGCTGCAACAGCCGCGTGGATCAAGGCAGTCGCCGAAAGCACCCGCCCCTAGAGCTTTGCGGGGCAGATTTGCCCGTCACGATCTTCTCAGCCCTGGTGACGGATGATATCTGAAAGCCATCGTGGAATCGCAGGGCTGAGGCCGAAAGGTGACCCGCAAAAAACCCGCTGTCGGCGTGATCGGCAGCTTGCATCTCATGGAGGGCAAGTTTCCAGCGCAGCGCGTCGGCGAGCGTAATCTGCGCGCGGTCGCCGAGGCCGCCGGCGCGCTGCCGCTGATGTTCGCTGGCTCGCCGGAGATTACAGACATCGCGGGGCTGCTCGACACCGTCGACGGGGTTCTCCTCACCGGCGCGCGCGCCAATGTTCATCCGAGCCTGTTCGGCCAAGAGGCGCACCCGAGCAGCGAGCCCTACGACCAGGCTCGCGATGCGCTGGCGCTCACCTTGGTCAAGGCCTGTGTCGCGCGCGGCGTGCCGCTGTTCGGCATCTGCCGAGGTGTCCAGGAAATGAATGTCGCCTATGGCGGCTCGCTGCATCCGGAGATCCGCGACCTGCCCGGCCGCATCAATCATCGCGCGCCGCGGCTGCCGAACGGCGAATTCCATCCCGATGTTCAGGTCGTGTTCGCCGAACGTCACGACGTGCGGCTCACCCCGGGCGGCGTATTTGCTAAGCTCCTTGGCACCGAATGCATTCGCGTCAATTCGCTCCACGGCCAGGGCATTCTCGAACCCGGCAAGCGCATCGTCGTCGAGGGCGTTGCGGATGACGGCACGATCGAGGCGATCCGCGTCGCCGACGCGCCCGGCTTTGCGCTCGGCGTGCAGTGGCACGCCGAATACGAGCCGCGAAGCAATCCCGTCAATCGCAAATTGTTCGAGGCGTTCGGCGCGGCAATCGCGCAACATCAACACGCGCGCTGATCCGTTCTCCACGCCGGGGAGAAGGGAGCACGACATGGCCCAAGAGGGTCTCATTTCGGTCGCCAGCCGTTATTCCGCCGCTGAAACTATGCAGCGATTGCTCAGCGCGCTTGCCAAGCGCGACATGGCCGTTTTCGCCGCATCGATCACGCCGCCAATGCCGCCGCCGTCGGCCTTTCTTTGCGGCCGACGGAAGTAGTGCTGTTCGCCAATCCCAAAAACGGCACGCTACTGATGCGGGACCAGCAGCCGGCCTGCATCGATCTACCGCTCAAAGCGCTGGTTTGGCAGGACGCGAAGGCAAGGTCTGGCTGAGCTACAATGCGCCGGAATGGATCGCCGCGCGCGCCGGGCTCGGTGGCGCCAGCGCCGGCGCGGTCGCCGCCATGACCAGGGCACTCGCGGCCATTGCCGAAGAGACAGCGAAATAGGCGCGGTGAAATTCAGTCCATATCACCACCGGGCATAGTCGTTCTGTCATGGCGAGCCAACGGGACCGGCCCGAAGTGGCCGGCCTGATGACAAAGCTCCCGCGAAGCAATCCAGACCGTGCAATTCAAAACTGGATTGCTTGGTCGCTACGCTCCTCACAATGAGGGATCGCGCGCCATCTCCTCCAGCCGTCCGGCCAATTGCCGAAGCTGCCATTTGCGCGCCAGTGTGGCGGCTTTGGCGAAAGTCGGATTCTGATTGGAAAGACTCGGCAGCGGCGCTTTCTTGTTCATGGTGGCAATGGCGCGATAGAGCCGCAGACCCTCTGCAATACGTGCGAAGCGCCCGGCTTGGAGCACCGCGTCGAGGGTGCCATAGCGCCGCAGCAGCGCAGCAGCGCCCTGCGCGCCGACGCCAGGCGCGCCCGGCAGCTTGTCGGAAGGATCGCCGCGCAGCGCGATGAAATCCGGCACCTGTTTGGGCTCGACGCCATAGCGCTCGCGCACCTCATCCGGCCCAATCCGCGCCAGCTCGCCGGCGCGGACGGGATAGAGGATCGTCGTGCGCGCCGAAGCGAGCTGAAACGTGTCACGATCGCCGCTTGCCACCAGTGCGGTGCCGCTGCGGCGCTCTTCGGCGCTTGCTGCGGCGGCGAGGAAATCGTCGGCTTCGTAACCCGCGCGCTTGGCGTTGGCGAAGCCGCAGGCGGTGACGAATTTCGGAATGAGCGCAAGTTGCTCGACCAGATCGTCGTCGAATTCCCGGCCGCTTTGATAATCGGCGAAGGCGTCGTGTCGATAGGTCGCCGCCTCAAGCGTGTCCCAGCCGACCAGCACCGCGCGCGGCCGCTCGGTGCGATAGAGCTTCAATAACCGATTGGCAAAGCCGAGAATGGCGCCCGCCGGCCGGCCGCCGTCGCGAAGAATGTTCTTGGGCAAGGCATGATAGGCGCGATGCGCGAAAGAATCGCCGTCCATCACCAACAGCGGCCGGCGCTTCTCTGGCTGCGCGTGCCCCTTTGGTCGCTGTCGCTTGGCGATTTTCATGAACTCCGAGCACCGTTCATTCCCGCGTAAGCGGAAATCCGGATGATCTACAATTTCATGATCGGCCGCTTGCCCTTGGCCGTTTTCTCGCTCGGCACTTTCACCAGCGCCTCGCCGTCGAGGACCACCTCGTCGTCCACTACGCAAATGCAGGACAGCCGGGCGCGCGACTTTTCCGGAATGAGTTCGCGCACCGTGACGGTGACGACGACCGTGTCGCCGATCTTGACCGGCGCCCGGAAATTCAGCGTCTGCGAAATATAAATCGCCCCCGGCCCCGGCAGCCGTGTCCCAAGCACGGCGGAAATCAAGCTCGCGGTATAAAGTCCATGGGCGATGCGCTTGCCGAACGACGTGCGCGCCGCGAAGTGCTCGGAGAGGTGGATGGGATTGCGATCGCCGGTGAGCTGGGCGAAGCCGACTACATCCGAGGACGACACCGTCTTTTCCAACGTCTCGGTCATGCCGACCGAGAGGTCCTCGAAAAACAGCGTGCGCAGCGGCGGCAGATTCATCCGAGCGCTTACAATCGACGCGCTATTGCTTGGGCGCCATCGCGCCCCCGGCCCCCGGTCCACGCGGATCGTTCCGGTTTTCCATGCACTTTTTCAGAAACGCGTTGCGCGCCGCGCCCTGGAGCTTCTGATCGTCCGCGCCGAATTTGCAGGTGGCCATTTTCTGTTTGGCATCGACGGCAAATGACGGGCCGGTGGGCACCAGCATGAAGACGGCAGCGGCAAGAAGCGCATAGCGAGACATGGTTTATCCCCGGGGGCTTTGAACCGAAACGATAATACAGGAACGTCGCGCGTTGAGCACCATCCAGCTAATTGGCGCTATAGTGCGGCCCATGCCCCCGCCAGAGACTGGCCACGCCTTCCTCGACCGGATCGTTCCCGGCCAGACCGGCATGGCGGAAA
>Ga0318533_10000189_pt1 | contig 21831 bp, 16 predicted proteins | sample GRESIP053b4f27_FD_203675 | JGI IMG/M metagenome (GOLD analysis project Ga0318533, IMG submission 203675) | Tropical soil microbial communities from Luquillo Experimental Forest, Puerto Rico - GRE.SIPMG.053b4f27 | ecosystem: Environmental > Terrestrial > Soil > Tropical forest > Bulk soil...
CCATCACATAAAGCGTGTGGCGGTCGGCCTCGCGCCGCCACTCGGCCAATGTCGCGCGATCGATCACCGGCACGCCATAACGCAGGGCCACCGCATCGGCGCGCCGGCGAGCGGCGGCGACACTCTCGGCCGACACCTCCGGGGCGCGCCCGGTGGCGCCCGATGCGACCCCGAGCCCGGCGAGATGCCAAGCCATCGTGCCGTCTTTCAACGACACGACGCGGTTCGGCACGCCGGCGTCGATCAAGGACTGGGCGCCGATGATGCTGCGGGTTCGCCCGCCGCAATTGACGACGACAAAGGTGTCCTGTGACGGCACCAGCTCGTTGAACCGATAGACCAGCTCGGCGCCCGGCACGCTGATCGCCCCGGGGATACTATTCGAGTGGTACTCCTCGTAGGACCGGCTGTCGAAGATCGCCAGCCGCTCGCCGGTTTTCTGGCGCTCGGCCAGTTCCTCGGCGCTGATCCAAGGCGTGCTGTACTCATGCTCGACGACTTCGGCGAAGGCCTTGCTCGGCACATGCACGCCGCTATAAACCGGAAAGCCCGCAGCCTCCCACGCCGCGACACCGCCGGCCAGGATCGATACATCGGTATAGCCGCCTTCGATCAACCGCGCCGCCGCACGCTCGGCCAAGCCCTCTCCTGCATCGCAAACCACAATCGGGGCGGAGCGGCGCGGCAATAGGCCGGGTGCCAACAGCTCCAACCGGCTCAATGGTAGGCACGAGGCCATCAGCAGATGCCGGTTGTGAAAGCTCCCCTCCTCGCGCGCGTCGACGATCGCGATCTCGCCGCCGCCAGACCGAAGCCGGTCCCGCAATTGCGCTGGTGTAATGCTCCCGGCCATCCCTGCCCTCCTCCGCTATCCTCAATTCCGTTTGCCCGAATTCGCGGCAGGCGTCAAAGCCTCGCGGATCCGGGCTGCACGCCACATCCGCCGCGGGCGAAATACAACGTAAATCGTGCGGTCGCCGTGGTAATCCGGTATTATTGTTTGCTATTTCAGTGGCTTACGCGGTAATTCGCGGCTCGCGGATCAACGTAAATTTACCCGCCGAACAACGAATTCAGCTCACCTTATCCACCAAAAAAACAACGGATTCGAGGGTGCGTCGATAACAGGGAAATGTCGCCCTACCCCATTCCGTTTGCCCGAATTCGCGGCACGCGTCAAAGTCGCGATCGGCGACCCGGATAGAGAGGGTAGAATGTCCGAAGGAAGACGCGCGCGGCCGCAGCCGACACCCGAGACGCAGCATTTCTGGGACGGCACGCGAGCCGGCGAGTTGCGGCTGCAACGCTGCAATGCCTGCAGCAAGGTATATTTCCCGCCGCGGCCGTTCTGCCCCGCCTGTGCCGCGCGCGAGGTCAGCGTCTTCGCGGCGAGCGGCAAGGGCCGGCTCTACTCCTATGTGATCCACCACCGCCCGGTGCCGGGCTTCACGCCGCCCTATGCGATCGCCGTCGTCGAGCTCGAAGAGGGGCCGCGCATGATGACCAACATCACCGGCTGCCCGCAGACCCCCGAGGCGCTCGAGCTCGACATGCCGGTCGAGGTCGCCTTCGAGAAGCTCGATGACGAGATCACCCTCCCCCTCTTCCGTCCGGCGAAGAGGTGAGCACGATGAAGCCGAAATCGATCGCCATTGTCGGCGCCGCGGAGACCACCCGGCTCGGAGTCATCCCCGACACCTCGCAGATCCAATTGCATGCCGACGCGGCACTCAACGCGCTGGCCGATGCCGGGCTCAAACCGGCCGACATCGACGGCATCGCGACCGCCGGCGAGACGCCGGTGACGGTCGCGCATTATCTCGGCCTGACCCCGAAATGGGTCGACGGTACCGCCATCGGCGGCTGCTCGTTCATGATCCATGTCCGCCACGCCGCCGCGGCGATCGCCTCGGGCCTCTGCGAGACGGTGCTGATCACCCATGGCGAGAGCGGCCGCTCCGGTGTCGGGCGCACCCGCAATGTCACAGCACCCACGAGCCTCGCGGGGCAGTTCGAGCAGCCCTATGGGCCGATGGGGCCGCCGACTTTGTTTACGATCCCGGTATTGCGCTACATGAAGACCTATGGCCTGACCAACGAAACCCTGGCGATGGTCTCGGTCGTGCAACGCGAATGGGCAGCCAAGAATCCGCGCGCCACCTTCAAGACGCCAATCACCGTCGAGGACGTGCTGAATTCGCGGATGATCGCCTACCCGTTCCGGCTATTGCAGTGCTGCCTCGTGACCGATGGAGGCGGCGCGTTGATCTTGGTCGCCGCCGAGCATGCGAAGGACTTCCCGCGAAAGCCGGTGTACCTCATCGGCACCGGCGAGAGCGTCGAGACGCCGATGGTCAGCCAGATGCAGGATTTCACCTCCTCGCGCGCGTTCCGTGTCGCCGGCGCCAAAGCCTTTGCCGAGGCCGGCATCACCCACAATGACGTCGACCATTTGATGATCTATGACGCCTTTGCGCATCTGCCGATCTACGGCCTCGAGGATCTAGGTTTTGTCGGGCGCGGCGAGGCCGGCGCCTTTATCACCGAGCGCAATACCGCCCCGGGAGGCAAATTGCCTTTGAACACCAATGGAGGCGGTCTGTCCTACATGCATTCTGGCATGTACGGCATGTACGCGTTACAGGAGAGCGTGCGCCAGATGCGCGGCATAGCCCCGGCGCAGGTCCCCGATGCCAAGATCTCGGTCTGCCACGGCGTCGGCGGCATGTTCGCCGCCTCCGGCACGATCATCATGTCGAACGAGCCGCCTTTACGCCGGCGGTGAGACGCCTCGCAGACGTAGTGCGAATTCTGTGCACCCGGAATTACCACCCTGGACATTACCGCTCGCGCTTCAGAATATCTTTTGATTGTTGCTCAACAATCGGCGAGAATCACCAACGAACATATATAGCTAGCTTAATCGTTTTCGCGCCCAGTGAGCCTCTGCGGTGGCTCACGACAGATCCCCGACGAGCAATCCACCGTGGTGGTGCCGCCATTCGTGCCGATCGCCAATGACACTGTCACCGGATTGGTCTCGGGAAGGGTCGCCGCGCCCGCACCACGTGCCTCAAGCTCAAAGCTGTCTGAGCCAGTGGGGGTAATTTTGGCCACAAAACGCACAGTACCAATGACACCTTCGAACGTGAACACACCGTCAGGCTGCTGCGTAAATGAGCCCGCCGGAATGGTTACAGTAAAAGGCCCTACCTGAAGACTGACGTCTTCCGTTAGCGGGCTGATCGCTTTGGCGGCAGGTTTCAGAATGAACTGTGCCGCCAGAGTAAACTCGCCTCCATTGATCACCAAGTTACGGACGATGGTGAAAAATTGAATGCAGCTCGGAAATCGGAACGCCCCGATCCTCGTGTGCCAGTTATCAGGCGTGGTGGTCACGGGATAGTATGTGTTAGTGTACCAGAAGGTACAGTCATCGGTGGGATCGACCGTCATCTGGCTGTAGTCACCGAATTGGTCTTTGCCCGGCAAAAGGCCGCGTTGGCTGCCTCCACCTTCAACCAGAGAGGTCTCCCGGACACGCAGTTGGCCTCGGGGATCAGAGACCCGGCGGCCCACGTAGTGAATCGACGGGAAGACCGTGGCACTAGAGACGTCAAAGCCCAGCGCGATGTTGCCGGCGTCATCCATCGCGACGCTGCCCAGCCAGCGATCACTCTTGTCTGGGGCATAGGTCTCCTCCTGATAGATGACCCAGGGTGTTCTAATCGGCTGAAAAAACTGTAAAATCGGCCTTCGCAGTTCGTACCAGCGGATGCCAGTGTTTCGGGGGACTTGAAGATTGGGATTTAGTATGGTGTGATTAAAGAGCAACATTTCGTGGTCGCCACGGTTCCGATAGGAAAGGCGGTACATCATGGTGCCGTCGCAAAGCGGATCGAGCGTTTGCGAAGTTTTTGGTTGTTTGATTTGGGGGCAGTCGGCGGAGTCGAAGAAGCTCGGGGTCAGGCTCGTCGTGGGGGTCAGGGTCGATGAGGCCGGGCTCGTCCAGTCCACATGGAACTCGTACATTTGAAGCCGACCAGGGGCGGGAAAGCCCAGATTCTGATCCCGGACCTGCACCACGTATTCGGGAGCACCGCTTGGGGGTAACGTCGCGCCATCCACATCTGCCGGCAGCATATGACTGTGTTGAATGGACTTCAACCCAGGGTCCGGCACGAAGAAGGTGACATAATCCGGCAGGGCGAGACAGAATTGCCCTGTGCAGAGCAGTTCGTCGCGGTCGATGGCTGTTACGGTATTGCCGATGCCGGTCAGTGCTTGCTCGCATATCTCGCCGTCAAAACGGCAGCCCCGCGGCCGGGCGGTCACGTAATAAGCGTCCCGCCATATACCCAGCTTGGGATAGTCATTAAAGAGCGTGGAGAACTTCACGCCCAGTACCCCGCTACTGAAGTCGTCGCTATTAATCAGGAAGCTGTATTGATCGTACGCTCCAGCCGGATCCGCCGTCTGAGAGACCGCAAGATACAGCAATCCATCATGCGGGCGGCTCACCACCCAGCGATCCGCATGCCGATCGTAGAGGACGACCTGATCGGTATCTTTCCCCACTGCGTTGCAATCCCCCGCCAGGGCAGACCAAAAGGTGCAGGTGCTAACCGGGCCGTGGATGAGGTTGCCCGCCTTGTCATAAATCGCCAACGCCAGGTTGACGACCTGCACATAGTGGTTTGGACCCACGGCGCCACTGTCATCGGAGGGCCAGCTGGCGACATCGTTCATGTTTTTTTCGCGAACTGGATCGCGGCACGATTCATCGCGACTCAATCCTTCGAAGCTCACGATGGGTGGAGGCATAAAGCGTGGGTCAGGAAAGCAGAAAATGCATATGGGCGACGGAGGTTCGATGGCAAATGGCAGGAGTGCCAGGAAAGGGGCAGGAGTGCCAAGACAGCTGCTCATGGCACTGAATTCGATAGAGACTTTATGGTCTTGTGCTGACCCGCTGTGCCTCTGGAATGCGTCGGCAGTAGAACCCGCAGTCAGCAGAAACAAGAAAAGCATCAGCCCAAATGCTCGTATGCTCGGGCGATAACAGGCAAACCGAATACAAGCGCAGTCGTGAACCCCCGTCGAAGGTGCGACCCGCATTTGCTGTTCGCGACCAGCGATACCGCCACGGCTAGCGACGCGATGCATCTCATCCTCCCTATCCAGCATTCTCCGATGCCGGTATCCAAACAAAACACATAATTTGAGCTGGCTCGTCAACCAAGACCGAACGCCGCCGGACGAGGGGCCCCGCATGATGACCAACATCACCGGTTGCCCGCAAACCCCCGAGGCCTTGCAGCTCGACATGCCGGTCGAGGTCGCCTTCGAGAAGCTCGACGACGAGATCACCCTACCCCTGTTCCGCCCGGCGCGGAGGTGATGCGATGAAGCCGAAATCGATCGCCATCGTGGGTGCGGCCGAGACCACCAACCTCGGCGTCATCCCCGACATGTCGCAGATCCAGTTGCACGCCGACGCCGCACTCAACGCGATGGCCGATGCCGGCCTCAAACCCGCCGACATCGACGGTATCGCTACCGCCGGCGAGACGCCGGTGACGGTCGCGCACTATCTCGGCCTGACGCCGAAATGGGTCGACGGCACCGCGGTCGGCGGCTGTTCGTTCATGATCCATGTCCGCCACGCCGCCGCGGCAATCGAATCGGGCCTCTGCGAGACGGTACTGATCACCCATGGCGAGAGCGGCCGTTCGGGCGTCGGCCGTACCCGCAATGTGGTCGCGCCGACGAGCCTCGCCGGTCAGTTCGAACAGCCCTATGGACCAATGGGTCCGCCGACTTTGTTCACGATTCCGGTATTGCGCTACATGAAGACCTATGGGTTGAGCCACGAGACGCTGGCGATGGTCTCGGTCGTGCAGCGCGAATGGGCCGCCAAGAACCCCGCGCGCCACCTTCAAGACCCCGATCACTGTCGAGGAGGTGCTGAACTCGCGGATGATCGCCTACCCGTTCCGGCTATTGCAGTGCTGCCTGGTGACCGATGGCGGTGGTGCCTTGATCCTGGTCGCCGCCGAGCGTGCCAAGGACTTCCCGCAAAAGCCGGTCTACCTCATAGGTACCGGCGAGAGTGTCGAGACGCCGATGGTCAGCCAAATGCAGGATTTCACGTCCTCGCGCGCGTTCCGTGTGGGCGGTCCCAAGGCACCTGCAAACCTGTCGAGACGCCGATGGTGAGCCAAATGGACTTCGCCTCCTCGCGCGTGTTCCGCGGCGCCGGCCCCAGGCCCTTTGCCGAGGCCGGCATTACCCACAAGGCCCAATCCCAGCGGCTTGGCAATGTGGTTACGACAGCGATCTAATCGCCGCGGCGTCGCGGATCAAACGGGCATGCAGACGGAACGCGTCATCCCGGCACCAAATCAAGCACTGTCACCCACGCCGCCAGGGAAGCCGGTACCGGGGACCGCCCGACCAGTGGCACGTCTGACGCCAACGCACGCGCTATTGCCGTAGCGCGGGCTGATCCAGCACGATGCTGATATCGCGACCGTCCTCCACGGCCCAGAAGACGGTCTGGCCCATCAGGATGCTTAGCCTGTCTGGCGTGACCGTCTGTCCCGTGATCACGATGACACTGCCGTTCTCGAGCGCGTCGCTCCAGAGGGACCCCTCGCAGGCCATCTTCTCGTCGACGGGGCGGACGTCGATCGTTCCGCCCATGCCCGTCGCGTGCGGGTTCGTCCAGTGGTAGCGGCCCGGCGTTCCGAACGCATGGGTATAAAGGCCCCCGTTGGACAGCGCCGCACTGCCGAACGGCCCAGACGGCCCGACGCCGCACACTGAATACGGCGGCAACGACGCCTGATCAGTATTCCACATCACCACGTCCCCGGCGGCGATGGACAGCGATTTCTTGTCGGGAACAAGGCGCCCCTGCTCCCGCCGAACTGTCACGTAATGCTGCTCCGGCTCAGGGCGCTTCGCCTCCGTAACCTCGATCGCGAATCCCTCATCGGTCGACGGTGGCACGAACGCGCCCGCCGGCAGGAGATGGTAGCGCACAGTGCCTTGTTCGGAGAACTTTTGCGCGTAACAATCCGTGTAGCGCAGCGCGCGGCTGTCCAGTTCGTCCATGTCCAGCCTCCTCAGGGCGAGATATCGACGGTGACCACCAGTTCGTCCTTGTCGGTGGACTGGACGGACGCGGCGATTGCGTCGAGATTGATATGAACCGGCGGGTCCACTGGGCCACCCGACGGCAGCACCTCGAAGACACGCGGTTGGTTGTAGATGTTGAAGCTCATTCCCGCGATGAACAGAGTTAGGATCGGCCCCAGCAGACCGGTCGCGCCAGCGACGCCGATGAATGCGGTGATCGCCAGGACGGCCCCCGCGAGGAAAGGCCCGATGAACGGGATTCCTAGCATTGCGAGCGACAGCGCCGCGCCGATGGCGGCGATCAGCAGGATACTGGCGGCGCCGAGTTGCAACGACGGGGCTCCGACGATCACGATGTCGATCTTCCAGACCCCGGCGCTCAAGGTGACGACCGGGCGGAAGTCGGCGGTGAACCGAACGAAGTCGCCAAAGCCGATCGGGACCGATATCGTCGGCCAGTCGACGCAAATCCGCGGCGTGCACACGCGGCCAATAAACGGAATCCGGATGCAGACCTGGGGCAAACAAAAATGTGGCAGAAAATTGTTCAGATCGACTGAGACCGTGAATCCGATATGGTAGTCCACTCGGACATCCGCGATCCGGACGATATCGGGCGCGATCAGATCGATCGCTCCCCCGCTGACTGTCGCGCTGGCGTTCCAGTTGACGTTGAACGGACCTAGCGCACTGGCGCCGGTCCGGCTCAACACGCCGAGCGCGGTCTCCGCGTCATGGATCAGCGTGGTGGCGGCGGGCTCGTCGGCCGCAAGCAGGATGTCGGGCATCAATGCCTCCCTAGACGGTGCCGAAAACCTTGACCTGATCGTCTTCAATGATCGGGCCCGCCGTCAGCACCAGCCGGAACGCACCAGCGCTCAGCGCGTGGAACGGCAGGCGCACATTGGTCAGCGCCCCCTGCAACATCATGCGGATCAGGCAATTCAGAACCGATTCCAACGAATCCGGCGTGATGTCGACGATGTCGACCGCGTCGATTACGAAGCCGATGTCGCCGACGCCCGGCCCGAAAACGCGCACATCCAGACCGCCATAGGCCCACACATCCAGCTTGGTTGTAATCGGCGTGACCTTCGGCTGGCGCTGGTCCCTGTCGCCGTGCCCCGGCGTCGTGTCCCATTCCGCGCAGCCGACGGTGACCTGGACGGCGGTATGCAGACTGAACTGGCCGTGTGCCAACGGCAGCGGCGAGGCGCCACCGGTACTGTCCGGGAACAGATCGATCCGCGGGATTGCAAAATCGATCCTGTACTGGATGCCGCCGGGCACACCAGGGAACGGAATCGCCGAAATCGCGGTGGCGGATACCGTCGTAACTGCCACGAAGGACGGCGTTCCGTAGTGCAGATAATGCGGACGGGCCTGGAACACCGCCCGCAGGAAATTATTGATCCCGTCCTCGTGGACGGCGGCCAGGATATGTTCGGTGCGGGTCAGGCTCATCGTGGCTTCTTTCAAGTCGTATGCAGTCAATTGCCTAAGCAACCGTTCCCAGCGGGTTAGGGCCGGCGCTGCCTGACATCCTTCTGGCCGGGACTATCCCCACATACCGCTGACGGCAGATCGGCTGTCAAGTGGCATTCAGAGGCTCCCATATCACCCGACACCCATCCACGCTCGGCAGCATAGCGCCAGGATGGGTCGAGAGGTGTGAGGTAGTTCACACTTGAGAAAAAATTCATCCAAGCCGACATTCCCGGACTCCCGCGCCAGCGAGCGCCACTATCGCCGGCTTTTGCGTGAACCAACAAGCTCTACCGGCGACAGGTGCTGAGACCCCGGTGACGGTGGCACACTATCTCGGCCTCACGCCCAAATGGGTCGACGACACCGCGGTCGGCGGCTGCTCGTTCATGATCCACGCCCGCCACGCCGCCGCGGCGATCGCCTCGGGGCTCTGCGAGACGGTGCTGATCACCCATGGCGAGAGCGGCCGCTCCGGCGTCGGCCGCACCCGCAATGTCGTCGCACCGACGAGCCTCGCCGGCCAGTTCGAGCAGCCCTATGGGCCGATGGGGCCGCCGACTTTGTTTACGATCCCGGTACTGCGCTACATGAAGACCTATGGGCTCTCGCACGAGACCCTGGCGATGGTCTCGGTCGTGCAGCGCGAATGGGCGGGCAAGAACCCGCGCGCCACCTTCAAGACGCCGATCACCGTCGATGACGTGCTGAACTCGCGGATGATCGCCTACCCGTTCCGGCTGTTGCAGTGTTGTCTGGTGACCGATGGCGGCGGCGCGCTGGTCCTGGTCGCCGCCGAGCGCGCCAAGGATTTCCCGCAGAAGCCGGTCTATTTGCTCGGGACCGGCGAGGCGTCGAGACGCCGATGGTCAGCCAAATGCAGGACTTTACTTCATCGCGCACCTTCCGTGTGGCCGGCCGCAAAGCCTTTGCCGAGGCCGGCATCACGCACAAGGACGTCGACCATCTGATGATCTACGACGCCTTCGCGCATCTGCCGATCTACGGCCTTGAGGATCTGGGTTTTGTGCCGCGCGGCGAGGCCGGCGCCTTTATTTCCGAACGCAACACCGCCCCTGGCGGCAAACTGCCGCTCAACACCAATGGCGGCGGCCTTTCCTACATGCATTCCGGCATGTATGGCATGTACGCCTTGCAGGAGAGCGTGCGCCAGATGCGCGGCATCGCCCCCGCCCAGATCCCCGATGCCAAGATCTCGGTCTGCCATGGTGTGGGCGGCATGTTCGCCGCCAGCGGCACGATCATCATGTCGAACGAGTCGCCGTGACGGCGGTGCGGTACGAACCGCATCGTCAGAGCGGTTATTGCGTTTGCAAATTTTCGCCTCGACATCCACGACAAAGGCAGCGGCCGACAAGTTCGTTAAGATTCGGCTCCAGAGCTGGAGTTAGGAGGGGTCGACGCGCCGGTTCGACTGCCTTCCCGACGCATTACGCCATCTCGGCTACCTCGAAGGAAAGAATATCGAGATCGCGGCCTACTTCACCGCAGGCGATGGAGAGCCTCCGTAGCAGCCCGCGCGCGGCTACCCATAGCTGCTGCCAATGACAGGTGAGCAACTATTACAAGCCGCCCGCGACATACCTGCCCGGAGGGATGGCCTCATGCGATCTCCGTCCCAGGAGCGACGAAAGCAGCGGACGATGAGTTCCCACCCATCGGTAGAAGCCTTCGGACAAACCCGGCGGCACGATCGCGATTATCCTCCCCAGCCAAGCCCAGCGGGATCCGAGCGAGAGAATCTGAATATAGGCGTCCACCCCGACATGAACCCTGCTGCGGGTTAAAAGAGCAAATGTATAGGGCGGCTCCCCTCCTATCGCTCGTGCGGCGGCATCCCCACGGGCCGAGCGTACCGAGCAGACGCGAAGATCCGCGCCCACGCAATCACGGAGCAGGCGGCCAACTACGTTTCGGCAAAAGGCGCAGTTTCCGTCGAATAGAATAACGCCGTCTGCCTGCGTTAGCTCCGACCCGAAGGTGTCAATTGCATCCCCATCGCCCATGCGCGATCAGCCCAGACACCGGACGGCCACTATTCAAGTAGTCCCGGGTCGCGCTTGCGCCGGCGCCTAATCACGGTGTCAATTTGTGCCGCGCGGCGAGGCCGGCGCCTTTATTGCCGGGCGCGGGCGAGCGTGCGCCGGATGCGCGGCCCGCCCCCGCCCAGATCACCGGCGCCACGATTTCGGTCTGCCATGGTGTCGGCGGCATGTTCGCCGCCTCCGGCACGATCATCGTGTCGAACGAGCCCCGTTAGTCCAGCAGGCGACTACCCGGCGAGGGCCTCCCGCGCCTCGCGGGGGCGCTTGGCGATGACCTACAGATAGGCTGCGGCTGGGGCATCTGGTTGGCGGCGGCCCTGTTCCCAATTTTTCAACGTCGCCAGTGGGATGCGGTAGACACGGGCGAATTCCTGTTGGGACATCCGCAATTGTTTACGGATGGCGCGCACATCGGGCACTTCGACTGTATGAACTCGGGCCGCGCTCGGCTTGCCTTCGGCGTGTTCGCAGCCTGGGTCAGGCTTTCGATCAGTTCCTTGCTGAATTTGTTCATGCTGTCCTTGTTAACGCCTGTGCGCCGCCTTCAGCCGCGTTACAAGCCCCTGTACCGTGCACTGCGCATCAGGCAAGAGGTCATCGCGCCCTGCCTTCGCATAGATCATCAGCAGGTAAAGCGGCATCGCTGGATCATGGTAGAAGTAAATGACGCGGTCCCCGCCTCGCTTGCCGCTGCCTTGTCGACTCCAGCTGACCTTACGGACGCCACCGCTTGCCGGGATAATGTCACCGGCCTCGGGGTTGCGCGCTACGAAATCGACGAACTCGAACCGCTCGTCATCGTCCCAAAGCGCGCCGGCTTGGCGCATGAACACAGCCGTTTCCGCTACCGTAATCGACCGCATCCGCATCAGTGCTAGTACGCCAATGGCGCCTATTTTCAAGATGGGCGCCGCAGCCGGCTGCGACCCAGGAACGGGGATCATTGCCCGAGTGCCGAGTTCGCGGATGAATTATAATGATCAACGCAGGGTCGCAGGGAGGCGGTGATGACGGCGGTGAGGACCGGGGGTTGTCTGTGCGGAGCGGTCCGTTACGAGTCGGAGGGCGAGCCGTTGTTTTCGTTGCTGTGTCATTGCCGCGACTGCCAGCATCAAAGCGGCAGCGCCTCTGTGGCTGCGATGCGAGTGCCCGCCGCCGGGTTTCGCGTCACAAAGGGCGAGCCCGAGCTCTACGTCAGTGCGAGCGATGCCGGCAACCAAGTGACGCGGGCATTTTGCCCGGAGGGCGGCTGCCCGCTGTTCATTCGCGTCTCGGCCCGGCCCGACATTGTCGGCCTGCGGGTCGGCAGTCTCGACGACCCGAGCGAGTTTCGCCCCGAGGCCGATATCTTCGTCAAAAGCGCGCAGCCCTGGGACCACATGGATCGGGATCTGCCTAAATACCACACTTATCCGCCGGGCCGGGCTTACACGCCATCAGGTTGAGCGGGATCGCGAGCTGCCGCCGCCGGCAGTGTCTTCCCACGGCACGGCGGCGGCACGCTATCGCGGGAATGGGCTAGGACGGCATCTGGCCCATGAAGTCGCGCTTGCCGATCTCGATCCCGAGACTGCGGAGAATATTGTAGGCAGTCGTCGTGTGGAAATAAAAGTTCGGCATTGCAAAGTGATAGAGATAGTTCTGCGCTTTGAACGTACGCGGCTGGCCACCCGCGGTAATCGTAACCTGGCTGTCCTCCTTGCCGTCGAGTTGGTTGGGTCGCAGGTCCTTGAGGAAACTGATCGTTTTGTCGATCCGCGCCTTCATCTCGGCGTAGCTGTTGTCGATCGCGGGAAGGTTGGGCACCTCGACACCGGCCGCGCGCCCGGCGCCAAGGGCGTGCTCGCTCGCCTGCCGCACCTGGCGCGCAAGGCTGAACATGTCGGGATAAAGCCGCTCGTTCAGTATGGTGTTTTCGTCCCACTTGTGCCCGGTCGCGTGCGCCTCGGCCTTTTCGATCACCCCCTTGAGGCCGCCGAGCAGCTGTAAGAATACCGGCACCGATGCGTGGTACATCGAGACGGGCATGGCTTGGTCCTCCTCATCGTCGCTGACGTTAATGCCGGGGCGATCTTAACGGGACATGGTGAAGGCGTGAAGTCTCCCTTGCCGCGGTTGACAGCACCTGTCAGGGTCGCTACCACGCAGCGGCATTCTTACACGAAGCTTACACGTGCTCGGCTGACGGGAGGAAGGAAGCAGGTGTCTTGCCACCGCTCCTAGAAGTCAAGGACCTGCACACCGAATTTCGCACCGGCGCCGGCGTCGTGCCGGCCGTAGACGGCATCTCTTACACTGTCGATCGCGGTGAGACGGTCGCCATCGTCGGCGAGAGCGGGTCGGGCAAGACCGCCGGTGCTCTGTCGATCCTCCGCCTGATCCCCGATCCGCCCGGGCGGATCACCAAAGGCGAAATCATCTTTGCCGGCCGCAACCTGTTGGGCCTGTCGGAGGAGGCGATCCGACAGGTGCGCGGCAGTGACATCGGCATGATCTTTCAGGAGCCGATGACCTCGCTGAACCCGGTCCTGACGATCGGCCGGCAAATCACCGAAACGCTCGAGCAACATCGCGGCTCCGACCGGGCAGCCGCGCAAAAGCGAGCGGTCGAGCTGCTTAACCTAGTTGGCATCGCCGACCCGGCGCGACGCCTCAAGCAGTACCCGCACCAGCTATCGGGCGGCATGCGCCAGCGCATCATGATCGCGATCGCGCTCGCCTGCGACCCGAAGCTGATCATTGCCGACGAGCCCACGACCGCCCTCGATGTGACGATCCAAGCCCAGATCCTCGAATTGATGAAGGAGCTGACGCGCCGGCTCGACGTCGCGCTGATCATCATCACCCACAACCTCGGGGTGGTGGCGCGCTATGCCAACCGGGTCAACGTCATGTATGCCGGGCGGATCGTCGAGAGCGGTCCGGCGGCCGAGATCTACCACGACCCGCGGCATCCCTACACGATGGCCCTGTTGCGCTCGGTGCCGCGGCTCGACCGGCCGCGCCAGGCGCGGCTCGATCCGGTCGAGGGTCAACCTCCCGATTTAACCCGGCTCGACACCGGCTGCTCGTTCCGACCGCGCTGCCGGTTTGCCCTCGATGCCTGTGCCGCGGCGCGGCCGCCGCTCGAACCGGCCGGAGATGCTCATCACCTCGCCGCGTGCTTGCGCCGCTATGAGATCGCGATCGAGACGGGAGCGGTAGCCCGCCTGCGTCAACCGGCAAGCGGGTTGCTCATTTCTAAGTAGAGGCGAAGATGACGATCGGTTCATGGTGGTTGGCCGCTGGTCTTGGTGTCGTGCTCGGCAGCTCGGCCGCGAAGGCGGCGGGAGGCGAGGAAGAAGCCCCAGCGAAACGCGGCGGGATCCTGACCTACACGATTCCGGCCGATGCGCCGCCGAGCTTCGACGCTCACCGTGAGGGCACTTTCGCGACCCTGCATTCGATCGCCCCGTTCTACAGCGTGCTGATCAGGATAAACCCGGAGAACCCGTCCTCGACGACCGATTTCGTCTGCGATCTGTGCACGGCCAAGCCGCAACCGACCGATGCGGGCAAGACCTACACCTTCAAGATCCGCGACACCGTCAAGTGGCACGATGGCTCGCTGCTAACCGCCTATGATGTCGCGGCGAGCTGGGAGCACATTGTTCACCCGCCTGAAGGTGTGTTGAGCCCTCGTCAAAGCTGGTACGAAATGGTCGACAAAATTGAGGCGCCCGACCCATCAACAGTCATCTTCCGGCTTAAGTTTGCGACCAGCGCGTTTCTGCCCGCGCTCGCCGATCCTTTTACCTTGATCTACAAGAAGGAGGTCCTCGACAAGGACCCCCGCTGGTACGAGAAGAATATCTTGGGCTCGGGCCCCTTCAAATTCGCCGAATACGAGACCGGCCAGGCGATAAAGGGGGTACGCAACCCCGATTACTACCGCAAGGGACTGCCCTATCTCGATGGCTTCACCGCCATATATGCACCGAAACAGGCAGTTCGGATCGATGCGATCCGCAGCGACCGCGCTGCGATGGAATTTCGCGGCTTGCCGCCGGCGACGCGCGACGAGTTGGTCAAGGCGCTTGGCGATAAGGTCGCAGTTCAGGAAAGCGATTGGAACTGTGGCAATCTAGTAACCCCAAACGATAAGAAGAAGCCTTTCGACGACGCCCGGGTGCGACGCGCTCTGGCCCTTGCGATCGACCAGTGGCACGGAGCACCAGCGCTCTCGAAGATAGCCAATGTCCGCACTGTTGGCGGCATTGTCTTTCCGGGCTCGCCACTGGCGGCGACCAAGGAGGAGCTCGAGCAGATTGCCGGCTTCTGGGCCGATATCGAAAAGTCACGGGCCGAGGCGAGGCGGCTATTGAAGGAGGCAGGAGCCGAGGGGCTCAGCTTTGAGCTGTTGAACCGCGGTGTCGACCAGCCCTACAAATATGTCGGCACGTGGTTGGTCGACGAGTGGAGCAAGATTGGGCTCCACGTCACCCAGCGCATACTGCCCACCGGCCCGGAATTGGACGCGATGCGCAGCGGCAATTTCGAAGTTCTCCTCGAAGCCAACTGCCACGGAGTGCCGAACCCACCGATCGACGTGCAGAAGTATCTGCCGAGCTCGATAAACAGCGGGAATTATGGCTACTACGAAGACCCGCAAGAGGTCGCTCTCTACAACAGGATGCTGCGCGAGACCGACTTCCCCAAGCAACGCAGTTTGATGCGCGAGTTCGAAAAATACGTGCTCGATACTCAGGCCCACGAGATCTGGGTATTGTGGTGGTACCGCATCATCCCTTACCGATCTTATGTGAAGGGATGGAAGATCAGCCCGGGTCATTACATCAACCAGGACTTGGCTACCGTGTGGCTGGACAAATAGTGCGGCCGCGGGGCCATTGGTGAAGGTCAAAGCAGCGATCCTAGCGGCGGGCCTCGCCGCAGCGTTGTTCGCAACGCCGGCTATAGCCGGCGAGGAGCCGAGATACGGCGGTACGCTTACTTACATGATCCCGGCGGACGCCCCGCCGAGCTTTGACGGTCACCGGGAGAGCACCTACGCGACGGTTCATTCGGTGGCGCCCTTCTACAGCGTGCTGATCCGCGTAAACCCGGTAAACCCCTCGGTGACCACCGAGTTCGTCTGCGATCTTTGCACCGAGATCCCGCAGCCGACCGACGAAGGCAAGACCTACACTTTCAAAATCCGCCAGGATGTCAAATTCCACGACGGCTCACCATTGACTGCGGCGGATGTGGCGGCGAGCTTCAACAAAATCATTTTTCCAGCCGACGGACTGCTGAGCGCGCGCTCCAGCAATTACCTGATGGTCGACAAGGTCGAAGCCCCCGACTCAAGCACCGTTGTTTTTAAGTTGAAGTTTGCCACGAGCGCATTTCTGCCGGCGCTCGCCGACCCCTTTAATTTCATTTACCGGAAAGCGATCCTCGACAAAGACCCGCGCTGGTACGAAAAGAATGTTCTCGGCTCCGGCCCTTTCAAACTCGCCGATTATCAGGTCGGCCAGTCGATCAAGGGCGAGAAGAACCCCGATTATTACCATAAGGGGCGGCCCTACCTCGACGGCTTCACGGGTATTTATGCCGACAAGCAGGCGGTGCGGGTCGAGGCAATCCGCAGTGACCGCGCCGCCATCGAATTTCGCAGCATGCCTCCGGCTGCGCGCGATGAGCTCGTGAAGGCGCTCGGGGACAAGATCACCGTGCAGGAGAGTGACTGGAACGTCGCCAGCGCGGTGACGCCCAATCACAAGAAAAAGCCGTTCGACGACCCGCGTGTCCGCCGCGCACTGAGCTTGGCGGTCGATCGCTGGCACGGCGCGCCGGCAGTATCAAGGATCGCGATCGCTAAAACCGTCGGCGGCATCGTGTTCCCCGGCTCACCACTGGCCGCAACACGAGAAGAGCTGGAGCAGATCGCCGGGTTCTGGCCCGACATCAACAAATCGCGGGCCGAGGCTCGACGCCTGCTGCAGGAGGCTGGGGCCGAAGGTCTCTCTTTCGAGCTTCTCAACCGCAATGTCGACCAGCCGTTCAAATACATCGCCACTTGGCTGATCGATGAGTGGAGCAAGGTTGGTTTGCACGTGACGCAGCACGTCGTGCCCACTGGCCCGTGGTTCGAGGCGATGCGCAATGGCGATTTCGACGTCGTTCTCGAGGCCCCCGGCCACGGCTTCGTCAACCCGCTGCTCGATGTCCAGAAGGCTCTTCCGGCCTCGGTAGACAGCGAGAATTATGGCAACTATGACGACCCGCAGGAGGTCGACCTTTACGAAAAGATGCTTCGCGAAATCGATCCGGCGCGGCAGCGTGCGTTGATGCGGCAGTTCGAAAAATACGTGCTCGACGAACAGAGTCACATGATCTGGATATTGTGGTGGCACCGGATCGTGCCTTACCGGTCTTACGTGAAGGGGTTCAAGATCAGCCCGACGCACTTCATCAACCAGGACCTGGCGCAGATCTGGCTCGATAAAGAATAGCTGAACAGGAGGACGGATGGCGATGCGATCGGGGCTATTGGCGGCGAGCCTCGCGGCGTTCCTCTGCGCGGTCCCGGTCGGCGCGATGACGGGAGAGACGCCGAAACCCGGTGGCATCCTGACGTATGCGATCCCGGCGGACGCACCTCCGAGCTTCGATGCTCACCGGGAGGGCACTTTCGCGACCGTGCATTCGGCTGCCCCTTTCTACAGCGTGCTGATCCGCGTCGATCCGAACAACCCGTCCTCGACGACCGACTTCGTCTGCGATCTGTGCACGGCAATGCCGCAGCCATCCGACAACGGGAAAACCTACACCTTCAAGATCCGCGAGAACGTCAAGTTTCATGATGGCTCGCCGTTGACTGCACCCGACGTGGCGGCGAGCTGGAATGAGATCATCCACCCGCCGGAGGGTGTATTGAGCCCGCGCGAGAGCCACTACATGATGGTCGATACGGTCGAGGCGCCCGACTCGACGACTGTCATCTTCCATCTGAAATTCGCGACGGCTGCATTTTTGCCTGCGCTCGCCGACCCTTTTAGCTTCATTTATGAAAAGGCGATACTCGACAAGGATCCGCGCTGGTACGAAAAGAACATTCTCGGCTCGGGTCCGTTCAAATTCGCCGGGTTGGAGATCGGCCAGTCGGTCAAAGGGGTCAGAAACCCCGACTATTACCACCAGGGGCTACCCTACCTCGACGGGTTCACCGGCATCTATGCCGATAAGCAGGCTGTACGCGTCGCGGCGCTGCGCAGCGACCGGGCCGCGATCGAGTTTCGCGGGCTTCCGCCCTCGGTCCGCGACGAGCTGGTCGACGCGCTCGGCGACAAGATCGCCGTGCAGGGCAGCGACTGGAACTGCGGCCAAATGGTCACGCCCAACCACAAGCGGAGGCCGTTCGACGATGCCCGGGTACGCCGGGCATTGACCCTGGCGATTGACCGCTGGCATGGAGCACCAGAACTGGCCAAGATCGCCAACGTGCGCACGGTCGGGGGCATCGTCTTTCCGGGCTCACCGCTGGCAGCGGACAAAGAGGAATTGCAGGACATTGCCGGGTACTGGCCCGACATCGAAAAATCGCGGGCAGAAGCAAGGCGCCTGCTGCAGGAAGCGGGGGCCGAGGGGTTCAGCTTCGAGCTGGTGAACCGCAACGTCGACCAGCCCTACAAATACGACGCGACCTGGGTGATCGATCAGTGGAGCAAGATCGGGCTTCACGTCACGCAACGGGTCTTGCCGACCGGTCCCTGGCTCGAAGCGATGCGGAATGGCAACTTCGACGCCGCCATGAACGGCAATTGCAACAGTGTGGTCAACCCACTGCTCGACGTGCAACGATACCTGCCGCATTCGGTCTATGTCGCGAGCTACGGCCAGTTCGACGACCAACCGGAAATCGATTTGTACGATCGGATGCTGCATGAAACCGAATTCACGAAGCAACGAGCGCTGATGCGGGATTTCGAGAAACACGTGCTCGACAGCCAAGCCCACGAAATATTCCTGCTTTGGTATTATCGTATTGTTCCTTACCGGTCATATGTGAAGGGCTGGAAGGTCAGTCCCAGCCACTATCTCAACCAGGATCTGGCAACGGTATGGCTCGATAAATAATTCGGCTGAACAGGAGGAGGTAATGAAGATCGGATCAGAGCTTGCGGCGCCACTGCTGGGCGTTGCCATCGCCGCAGTCCCGCTTGCTGCGGCGGCAGAGGAAACGCCTAAGCATGGCGGCATGCTGACCTATGTGATTCCGGCGGACGCGCCGCCGAGCTTTGACGGTCACCGCGAGACGACGTTCGCGACCATTCATTCGGCGGCACCCTTTTACAGCGTGTTGATCCGGGTGGATCCGAACAATCCGTCCTCGACGACGGACTTCATCTGTGATCTGTGCACGGAAATGCCGCAGCCGACCGACGACGGGAAAACCTACACCTTCAAGATCCGCGAGGGCGTGAAGTTCCACGACGGAACGCCGCTGACGGCAGCTGACGTGGCGGCGAGCTGGGACGCGATCATTCATCCACCCAAAGGCGTTCTCAGCCCGCGCGAGAGCTGGTACCAGATGGTCGACACGGTTGCGGCGCCCGATTCGACGACCGTCATCTTCCATCTGAAATTCGCGACCACTGCATTCTTGCCGGCCCTCGCCAACCCCTTCAGCTTCATTTACCAAAAGGCGATCCTCGACAAGGATCCGCGCTGGTACGAGAAGAACATCCTGGGTTCGGGTCCGTTCAAATTCGACTCATACGAGATTGGCCAGTCGATCAAAGGGGTGAAGAATCCCGACTATTATCACCAGGGGCTGCCCTATCTCAATCGGTTCACAGCGATTTACGCCGACAAGCAGGCGGTTCGGGTCGACGCGCTCCGCGCCGACCGGGCGTCGATCGAGTTCCGTGGCTTTCCGCCCTCGGTGCGCGACGAACTCGTCAATGCACTGGGCGACAAGATCACGGTGCAGACCAGCGACTGGAACTGCGGCAGTTTCATCGAGCCCAATCACAAGCGCAAACCGTTCGACGATGCACGGGTGCGCCGGGCCTTGACCCTGGCGATCGACCGCTGGCGTGGCGCGCCGCAGCTCGCCAAGATTGCCAACGTACACACTGTAGGCGGCATCGTCTTCCCCGGCTCGCCGCTGGCGGCGGACAAGGAGGAGCTGGAGGATCTCGCCGGGTTTTGGCCCGACATCGAGAAGTCGCGGGCGGAAGCCAAGCGTCTGTTGAAGGAGGCAGGAGCCGAAGGCCTCGGTTTCGAGCTGCTAAACCGCAATATCGACCAGCCCTACAAGTATAATGCGACCTGGGTCATCGACGAGTGGAGCAAGATCGGGCTCCGCGTGACACAGCGCGTGGTGCCGACCGGTCCATGGTTCGATGCCATGCGCAACGGCAATTTCGATGTCGTACTGGCGGGCAACTGCCAGGACGTCGTCAATCCGTTGATCGACGTGCAACGGTACCTGCCGAATTATGCTGCGAATTACGGACAGTTCGACGACCAGCAGGAGCTGTCACTTTACGACAAAATGCTGCATGAGACTGATGCCACCAAGCAACGCAGTCTAATGCGCGATTTCGAGAAATATGTGCTCGACAACCAGGCGCACGAGATCTTTCTGCTCTGGTGGTACCGGACCGTGCCCTACCGGTCTTACGTCAAGGGCTGGAAGATCAGCCCTAGTCATTATCTCAACCAAGACTTGGCGACGATCTGGCTTGATAAATGAGAATTAATGGAGGAATAGTGAAACTCAAAACGGCGGCAGGCGCCGCTTTTATCGGAGTAATGGCATCGGCTACGCTCGCGGCGGCCGACGAGGAACCGAAATATGGCGGTACGCTGACTTATATGATTCCGGCGGACGCGCCGCCGAGCTTTGATGGCCACCGCGAGGCGACTTATGCGACGGTCCACTCGGCGGCGCCGTATTACAGCGTCTTGATCCGGGTCAACCCGGACAATCCCGGTTCCGCGAGCGACTTTGTCTGTGATCTCTGCACGGCTATGCCGCAGCCGACCGATGACGGCAAGACCTACACCTTCAAGATACGCGACGGCGTCAAGTTCCACGATGGCTCGCTATTGACCGCTTACGACGTGGCCGCGAGCTGGAACAAGATCATTAATCCACCCGAAGGTGTGACCAGCGCGCGCCAGAGTTTTTATATCATGGTCGACAAGATCGAGACCCCCGATCCACTGACCGTGGTCTTCCGTCTTAAATTCCCGACCAGCGCATTCCTGCCGGCGCTCGCCGACCCGTTCACCTGGATCTACAAGAAGGAGACCCTCGACAAGGATCCCCACTGGTACGAGAAGAACATCCTCGGCTCTGGTCCGTTCAAGTTTGTCGAATACCAAGCCGGTCAGTCGATCAAGGGGGAGCGCAACAAAGATTATCATCACAAGGGATTGCCTTATCTCGACGCAATCACCGGCATTTACGCCGACAAGCAGGCGGTCCGGGTCGAGGCGATCCGCAGCGACCGTGCCGCGATCGAGTTTCGCAGTCTGCCGCCCTCGGCGGTCGACGAATTGGTCGGCGCGCTGGGCGACAAAGTCACCGTGCAGACCAGCGATTGGAACTGCGCTCTGATCGTCACCCCAAACCACAAGAGAAAACCCTTCAACGATGCCCGCGTCCGCCGAGCACTGACTTTGGCGATGGACCGCTGGCACGGCGCGCCGGCCTTATCGAAGATTGCGATCGTGCAAACGGTCGGCGGCATCGTGTTTCCCGGTTCGCCTTTGGCCGCGACCAAGGAAGAGCTGGAGCAAATCGCCGGGTACTGGCCCGACGCCGAGAAGTCACGCGTCGAGGCGAGGCGGCTGCTGAAGGAAGCAGGAGCAGACGGGCTCAGCTTCGAGCTATTGAACCGCAGTGTCGATCAGCCCTTTAAATACCTCGGCATCTGGCTGGTCGACGAGTGGAGCAAGATTGGCGTGAAAGTCACGCAGCGCGTGCTGCCAACTGGCCCATGGTTCGAGGGGTTGCGCAATGGCAGCTTTGATGTCGCCATCGAAGGCAATTGCCAGAGTGTGATCAACCCGGTGCTCGATGTCAGCAAGTACCAGCCGCATTCGGTGTTCACCGAGCAGTACGGGAATTTTGATGACC
>Ga0318533_10000191_pt1 | contig 21775 bp, 19 predicted proteins | sample GRESIP053b4f27_FD_203675 | JGI IMG/M metagenome (GOLD analysis project Ga0318533, IMG submission 203675) | Tropical soil microbial communities from Luquillo Experimental Forest, Puerto Rico - GRE.SIPMG.053b4f27 | ecosystem: Environmental > Terrestrial > Soil > Tropical forest > Bulk soil...
TGCACCTGGGCATCACCGTTGGTCACAATCATATCGACCGGCAGCCGGACGAACTCCGCCGCGATCTCTCTGGCGCGATCGAGGCTTCCTTCGGAAAAGCGAGTCTCGATCGCTACGGTGCGGCCCTCGATCCAGCCAAGTTCACTAAGCCGCTGCACAAATGCTTGGAGCGGTACGAGAGCGTATGTTGTGTTACTCGAACCCCCAGCTAGGTACCCGATGGTCGGCACCTTCGACGCCTGCTGCGCGCGCGCCGCTAGCGGCCACATCGCCGCCGCGCCGCCGATAAGCGCAATGAATTGACGCCGCCTCATGTGTTCCCCTCAGGCCGACGCTTGAACCTTATCACACGGCCGGAGCGGTTGTGCATCACAGCAAATTCAGATGGCTAATGTCCGCTTTGGGTCAAAAGCGGACATTGAAGCACCTCTTGTCCGCTTATGTCCGCATAACGGACTGTACTGCCCTCTCTAAGTTTGTCCGCTTACAGCAGTTAAACGCGACATTTTGACCAGTACGCGATTTCGTTCCGGCCGCTCGATTTGAAAACGAGGAAAAGCCGAATATCATGTGGGTTGAGTATTTCGAGGGGAGGAAAGAACGGGAGAACCCCGCATTCCAGGGAGGATCGAGATGAGCAAGCTGAGCAAGCGCTCGATGCTTCGCGCATCACTGGGGTTTGCCGCGACAGGCGCCTTGGCGCGTCCCTATATCGCAAATGCGGCGGCCAAGACCGCGAGCGTATGGTGGGCCCAGGGCTTCATTGCCGAGGAGGATGCGTCCTTCCGCAATATGGTTGCCGGCTATGAGAAGACGAGCGGTAATACGATCGACTTCAGCCTTGTCCCATTCGCACCGCTGAACCAGAAGGTCATTTCCGCGCTTACCAGCGGCGACGTCCCAGATCTGATTTCTGTCGACGGCTCGGATCGCCGGATTGTCCCGCAAAATGCCTGGCTCGACAAACTGATCGACATGACCGACGTCGTGGATACGCAGAAATCGCGCTATCACCCGACGGCGCTGCTCGCCACCCGGTACTACAACAACGTTGAGAAAAAGCGCAGCGTTTACTTGGCTCCCTACAAGACGAATGTGTGTCCGTTTCACGTTTGGAATTCGCTGGTGGAGAAAGCGGGTTACAAACTGTCGGACGCACCGAAGACCTGGGACGCGTTTTGGGATTTCTTCAAACCAATGCAGCAGAAGTTGCGCGACAAGGGTATGCGCGGCGTCTATGCACTAGGACTGCAGCCCACCACGACCGGACCGAACGATGGAAACTATTTGTTCCACGGGTTCCTGATCGCATATGGCGGAAAAGACATTCTCACGCCGGACGGCAAGCCCCATCTCGACGATCCGCGAGTCAAAGAGGCGGTTGTTAAGGCGCTAACCTACATCTCAACGGCCTACAAGGAAGGCTATGTCCCACCGGGGGCAGTCAGTTGGAATGACGCCGACGACAATAACGCGTTTCATGCGAAGCAGATGATTATGGATTTTGACGGCACGATCTCGACCGAGCTCGCGCTCTATCACAAGAAGGAGGAGTACGAGGACATTGTGACGATGGGCCTGCCGCTGGACAATGCGGGCAATCCGCTTCCGTCACAACTCGCCATCGGCGGCGGCTTCATCCCGAAGGGAGCTAAGAACGTCGAAGTCGCCAAGGATTTTGCGAAATATGTAATCCAGCCGGAGGTAGCAAACGCCTACCTCAAGGGTGGGCTGGGCCGATGGCTTCCAGCGATACCGGAGGTCGCTAAGACCGATCCTTTCTGGCTCGATCCCAAAGACCAACATGTATCGGCTTACACCCAGCAAGGATTGTTTAGTCCAACGGTACCGCAATATCCCGTTAACAACCCCGGTTATGCTGAGGTCGAGGCGACCCAGATTTGGGGCCTAGCCGAAGCTGACATCATGAGAGAGGGAATGACGCCGCAAACCGCGGCCGAGAAGGCGCTAAAGCGGATCGAACAGATATTCGCGAAATACCCGATCGCGCAGACCTGAGAGGCCGATCATGGACGGCGCCTATACGCAAGCTGCACAGGCGCTTCCTGCTCCCAGATTGCGGTTTTCCCGGCCGCGCCGACGCGCGTGGCTGGGCAGCCTGCGCGGTTCGGAGTACGCTTGGGCAGTCGCGTTTGTCGTGCCCTATTGCGGCGTCTTCCTAGCTTTCGTGGCCTATCCCGTCGTTTACGGGCTGTGGCTCGGCCATGCACCGAGTCTCTACGCAGAACTGTTCAATGATCCCATTTACCAGCGCACGGTGGTGAACACCCTGCTTTATGTCGGCATTGGCGTGAATCTGAAGTTGTTTCTCGCACTGTTGATGTCGGGTTTCTTCATGCGGCGCGGCTGGTGGATCAAGGGCCTGCTGCTAATCTTTGTCCTGCCGTGGGCCGTACCCGCGCTGCCCACCTTTATCTCGATCCACTGGATGCTGAACGGCCAGTGGGGCCTACTCAATAATTTTCTGTGGAATGTCTTTGGTATCGACGGCCCTGGCTGGATCGAGACGTCACGCTGGCTGGCGCTTGGCGCGGTCATTGTATCCCATATTTGGAAATGGCTGCCGTTTTGGACAGTAATTTTACTCGCGGGACGGATGGCGATACCGCAGGAGCTTTACGACGCGGCCGAAGTAGACGGCGCCACCAGCGTGCAACGGTTCGTATATGTCACCTTTCCATTGCTGGCCAATTTATATCTAGTCTGCACGCTCCTCTCGACGATCTTCACGCTCGGTGATTTCAACACAGTCTTTTTCGTCTCCGGCGGCGGACCAGCGTTATCTACGCACGTATTGGCGACCCTTGGCATCCGCAACGCTTTCGAAGTTGCTCGGCCGGAACTCGGAGTGGCGGCGGTGATGTCGGCTTTGCCGCTGATGATCCCCCTGATCATTATCTTGATGCGGAAACTGCGCACCACAGAGGTACAGTTGTGAATACCGATGTCATAAACGGGCGATCGGTTCGTCGAGAGCCGCATTACCGACTACGCCGAAACCTGACCGAAGCGGCGGCAGTCGGGTTTGGCGTTGTAATCACGATCTGGACGCTCGTCCCGATCTACAACATGGTAGCGGTGGCGCTCGAATCCCGCGGCGACGTGTTCACCAATGACATCTGGCCCGCCAAGCCGTCGCTCGACAGTTTCTGGATCGTAGCGACGCAGGGCTATTGGTACCTTGAATATTTCTGGCACCAATTCGGCAACAGTTTGTATGTCGGTGCGGCCACTGTTTTCCTGACATTGCTCATTGGGTCGCTGGTCAGCTTCTCGATCGGGCGAATGCGTTTGCGGCACGGCTGGATCGTAAGCAATGCTGCGCTCTTGACCTACGTCATTCCATCATCGTTTCTCGCCATCCCGTTCTACCGGATCATGCAGAAATACGGCCTTACGAACGACCTCTGGTCGGTTATTGCTGCAGAAGTTACCTTCGCAACCCCTTATGCGATTTTCATCTTCCAGCAATACGGCGTCAGCATTCCAATCGAGCTCGATGAGGCGGCACGGATCGACGGTGCTTCACCTATCCAAGTTTATCTGCACATCTACCTGCCGTTGATGGCGCCCGCCTTGGTCGCGGTCGGCACCTACGCGTTGCTGCTGGCATGGAATGAGTACCTCTATCAGTTCCTGCTGCTGTCCTCGAAGAAGAATATGACGGTGCCGGTGGCGTTGGCGCAGTTCCTCAACAGCGACGAGGCGCCGTGGAATTACATGATGGCGACGGCGATCGTGTATGCGCTGCCACCGGTCGCGATCTATTATGCATTCCGCCGTCGCATGATCGCTGGTCTTACTATGGGTGGGGTCAAGGGTTGAAATCCTGGAAGATTGCGCGGCTATCTCGGGCTTTTTTTAGTGAGCAGATAACCAGGCGACCTAACCATTGTGCACCACAGCAAGTTTGAGTGCACGAGTTCCGAATCGGGTCAAAAGCGGACATCGCATTAGGTCCGCGTCATGTCCGCTATTCACCCAAAAGCGGACATTGTTCAGCACGATCGGCCCTTGAGAATCCTTGTCGACATAGTCAGCGGCGCGCCGAAACAGGTCAGCGATATTGGCTCCGTACCGACATTCGTAGGAGCGAACTGGATGTCTGCTTTGTGCCAATTTGAGACCCATGCATTAGAGCATTCTCGTGACGCTGTTATCGCGCAGCACGTCCAATTGCGTATTGATCGTTCGCCCCGGTGATCAACCCGGCCGTAAAGTCTATCTCGACCATATCTTCCGACGAACCGATTGATCCAACCGACTTATGTGTTTGTGCGTCAAATATCTCAGTTGCGTCGTCGCTATTTTTCTCGGGTGCAATATAAGCGTAGTGCCCTTTTAGATCGAATGTCAGCCAGTGCCCTCCATGTTTGCCTCTCAGACTCAGTTTCGCCTTTAATTTCGGGACCATCGGATCCAACATATCCCAGATGTATACGTGTGGATCGCTATAGCTGCTGTTTTCCCAGACCTCGCTCTCATCAGGTGTCCAGCCGATCCCGTGCAACAGCCCAGGTTCTTTTGGCGGGTGCTCTGGAATACTTGCAGAAACGATTTCGCCAGCCTTGATATCGGCTACTTGCATGCCCCAGAGGCCGGTCACGTTGTTCACCACATGCCGGCTCACGCTGTCGACTGCATACGGTCCAAGGATTCCTAAATAGGGCCCGATGCGCGAGACTGCGTAACTACTCGGATCGATCATATACAGATAGTTGCCGCTTCCATCGGTAGCTTTGGTCTCTTGAAAAAGGGGTCCAGACAGCGGGAACTGAGTATCGTGCGACCGGTTAGAAAAATTTACCTCGCGAACCACGTCACCGCTGTCCGCATCTAAAACGTTGATATAATCGGCCGAACCGCCCTCCCACGTCGGCACGTACAAAAGACGTCCATTTGGGTGGATTGACAGCCTGTCGACATCGGGTTTGATCGCTCTATTCCACAAGACTCGATCCTGGTCGACGCTGAGACAGTAAATCATCCCGACGCCCGAATGAGTCCTGTAAGACACGTAGAGTTTGCCTGTCGCGGTACTGACCGCTACGCCTCTGACGTCCGCCACATTTGAGACTGTGGAGATTGTCTTAACGAATCGGTGTCCGCGATCAATGTCGTAGACCGAGATAGATCCCCGCATAGCTGAGGCTTGGTTGACGGCATATAGGGTGCGCAAAGTGGACAATGCATTTGTGGGCAACATCTGAGTCTCAGAAAACAAAGGGAAGCGCGCATCAACCGCGATCCAGCCCGCGAGGCCTAAAGCCACCGTTAGGAACAAGCTGATAACTATCCGTCGTCTCATTGTAGCCTTCGCGGTAAACTGTCAGGCCGTTTCGTTCAGTCGCAGTAATTTATTTAATAAAGCCGAAATCGCAACAAGTCCGCGACGTGAGACTCTTGCGCTGCCGCAATTCGCGGGCAGGCGCTAGTGTGATTTTTGTCCGCACAAGCCGCTAATGTTGGGCCCCTCGTGCGTGCGCGATAAAGTAAGCGAGTATTTTCACGTCTTTATCATCGACCGGCTGGAGGACTTCGGCCATGGTTGCATCGTAGGCATGCCGCGCCCCCGTCTTGTACTCCCTGAGTGTCTTGAGGAGATAATCCTCGCGCTGGTCTGCGAGTCGCGGCACGTTTTCCTGTCCGGTAAAATCGGATCGATGGCAGATATTGCAGTGGTTTTGCTCGGCGAGCGCGCTGCCGCGCGCGAGGCGTTGCGGATCGCCCTTCTCGGCGAGCGGCCTCGGCGGCGGCAGCTTGGACAGCGCGATGGACATACTTTGCAGATCTTCATCGCTCCATCCTTTCGTATTTTCGTTCATAGGCGGAGCAACTCGCAGTCGCTCGCGAAACATAAAGAGCCGCCGAGAGATGGGACATCCGGGGTTTGCGATTGGCCATCCTCGCCATGGCAGGACAGACAGGCTGGCAGTCGCTGCGCGACCACTGAGCCGGCTTGAGCATAAGCGGCAGGCAAAGTGATCGCCAGGTGTACCGCAACGGCGCAGATGACGGTCACGCGCATCTGATCAACAAATTGAAGGTCGTTTGAGAATTTAGGTGATTACTGGGACGATATTTTCGGTCCGCCATAACTCAAGCGATATACCGCGCCGTTCCAGTCATCAGAGATCAGCATCGAGCCATCGGGCATCTGCAGCATATCGACAGGGCGGCCGATATATTTGTTGTCGACCAGGAACCCGGTCAGGAACGGCTCCCACGACTTCACTGTCCCATCCGGCTTGAGATGCACGGCAATGATGTCGCCGCCGATCTTTTCGGTTTTGTTCCAGGAACCATGCCGAGCCACGAACAGAGCGTCATGATATTGGTTCGGGAACATATGCCCAGTATAGAAGCGCGTGCCGAGCGGTGCAGTGTGTGCGCCCAGCAACGCGATCGGCTGGGTTACCTCCTTCAGACAGTTATGACCCCACCCTAACTGTGGGTCTGCCAAATTGCCCTGGTGGCAATAGGGGAAACCGAAGAAGTCCTTCCCTGGATGAAGCAGCCGATTGAGCTTGTCCTCTGGTGTGTCCTCAGACATCCAGTCGCGTTGGTTCTCGCTAAAGTAGAGCACTTTTGAAGTTGGATGGAAGTCCATGCCAACGATCTGTCGAATTCCCCGAGCGATAACCTCGGCGCCGCTGCCGTCCATATTGATACGGCGAATCTGCGCATGCGTCGGCGGTGGCATGCAAATATTGCACGGTGCGCCGACCTGGAAATAGAGTTTGTTATCCGGGCCGATGGTCAAATACTTCCAGCCATGCGGCTCGTCGCTCGGTAGGTCGCTATAGATCACGACCGGTTTGGGCGGATTGTCAAGATTATCCTCGATGTGCTCGACCTTTGAGATTTTGTTGAGCTCGGCGATATAGAGCGTGCCGTTCTTGAAGGCGATGCCATTTGGTCGGAATAGCGTCCCAGAGAAGAGTGGCTTCACCTCACGTTTTCCATCCCTGTCCGTTATCGCGTAGATACGATCGAGCAGTCGTGTACTGACGAATATCGTTCCTTTGTCGCCGCGCGCGAGCGAGCGCGCGTTCACCATTCCACTGGCGTAGACTTCGAGCTTGAAACCACGCGGAACCTTTAGCTGATCCACCGGCAACTTGTCAGCGGCGGTCGCAATGGGTGGCGGCGCGACCGGAGCAAGCTTTTGCGCTTCTGCCGTGGTGGGCCGATCGGCAAGCACCGAACTGCTCGTTGGCGACGGCAAAGCCTGGGGCCCGGCCGCGCTCGGCTGCGTAGGAGACGGTTGCTGCGCAACGCCCGGTGCTGACGCCAATAACAGGCCAGCGAGCGTAACCTGAAGGCACAACAGCAAAGATCGCATGGGTCCCTCCCTATCCACCCCTTATTTCGAGCGGAGAGGATAGCCTCACAGGGTATTAGGGATGGCACCACGGGTTGCGCGGTAACTTGACGGTCCTCGACCCGCGAACCCGCGTCTACGAGAACTGGGCTTCATCGTCAGATTTCATCAGAGCCGGTCACAAGTGGCCCCTTGCTCGGTCGGTTCTGGTGTTCAATGATGTGTTGTTTAAGCATCCTGCGCGGGGCGACAATGCGACCGAGAATGTATTTGGTAATTATCGGCCTCGTAGTTCCGGCGATGGCATCGGCGCAGCAATTTAACCCTTCGATGGTCGAAGTTGGCGAAGTTAGTCCCCAAGCACCCCATGTAACCTTCGATCCACCGTTTCCATCCACTCCGAAAGTCGTGCTTTCCATAAAAGACCAAAACGTGGGAGGGACGTATCGTGGATGCGGTGTGGAGGCCAAGAATGTCACGGCCACCGGATTTGATTACTTCGCGGCGTGCTCAGCGCGTCGGCCGGGTGGTCCGCTACCGGTTCCTGTCAATCTTATAGCAATTTGGATTGCGACCCTTCAGCAATAAATGGCAACTGACGCGTTGAAGGCCGCCTCGCGACCGTGGCGGCTTGACCGCATAAATTTTCCGCAAAGCCGCTACGAATCACGGTGACGGCGGGAAAACCGGCTACGAAAAGATTTCGGCGTGGGTTTGCGTACATCTGTGAGTCGCCGCCAGCCATCTGCACGACAGGGAAGATATTATGATGGCATCTCCGCAAGCGACAACGAACCAAACGCGACCAGAAACCTTGTATTACTGCGCGGAAGTTTTCGGGAAGATTTTGAAGGGAGGTTAAGATGTTGAGTTTAAAAGCGACAGGCCGGCTTATCGCTACAATGATGCTTCTCTCGATTGGGTTCGTCTTTTGTCCTCAAGGCGCTGCATATGCCGCAAAGTATTGTGCAGAGTTAAGAGGGGCGACAGCCACAGGACACCCTGACTGCTCATTTTCGTCGCACAAAGCGTGTCGCGCACACGTAAGAACTGGCGGGGGCGGGCACTGCTACAAATTGCGTCACTAGGCGCCCTAAGAGTTTGCCGCGCCTTGGCCGGGATGTACGTCAGCGTCGGTACAGTGGATGTCCGTTGTGCTGACTGTTTTAGTTTGGAAGTTAACGGGCTAATGGCAGAAGGCATGCTGGACAACTGAAGCGGTGTCTTAGCCGCTGCTGCTTCGCTGCTTTACCATCCTGCCCGACTTCCGATGCACGAGCCGCTACGGTTGCGATAACGGAATGATCTAATTGGCCGCCGCTTCTCCAAAGGCGCAGCAGCCGGGTCGCCCCGAACACGCCCATAAGTTATAAGCGAATCATTCGGGCTTATTCTGCTGTCACTATTCGCCGCGCCTAGGAAGCCAACAGGACTTATCAGGCCTTCAGCACCCCAGATGCTTTCGCGACATGGGTTGCAATTGCATCCATCAGTGCCGGTGAAAGGCAGTCATACGGCTCCAATCCCAATCCCTTTAAGCGGGCCCGCACGGCTGGCATCTCGTTTGGAGGAGCACCAGATTCGATGATTGAGGATACGAACGCCGCGAATTCAGGGGGTGACCATCCCTGCTCGTTTGAAAGCTCGGTGTGGACAAAATCAAACCCATAAAACGGATGTTTGGTATTCTCGATGCGACCGTACATGTGCACGCCACAATCTTTGCAAGCGTACCGTTGGATGGCAGCATTAGGATCGACGATCTTCAGCTTGTCTGCACCTTTAGTGACGCGGAGCTTATCGCGCGGGACCACGGCGACTTGTGAGAACAATGCACCCTTGGGTTTCCAACACTTGGTGCATCCGCACACGTGGTTATAGGCAGATTGCGTGGTGATAGTTACCTCGACCGGATTGCTCGCACATTTGCAGTGAAGCGTGCCGCCCGAAAAGTTTGGTGAAACCGGCATTACCCCATTATCTACCGCTGGATGAATCGAGAGCTGTGGCATAGGACATCCTCCACATTACAGGCTTGCCTGTGTCGGTATTTGAGTTCCGGTTGTCAGCTATTCTTTGCCTTGATGGACGCCAGCATACACGTAAGCCTGTTTCATCGCCAGATCGTTGCCGTCTCTGGCGGACGTGCCCTGGTTGGAACGAGGCATCGCGGCGGTGCACTGCATTCCACTGTCACGTGCCTGGAATCGGCGAAACGACTCAAAAAAGCGCATATCCGTTTTGGAATTGCCCTTGGCATGCCCCAACTCGGTGCGGCTTGGTCGAATGTGAATTCTTTTGGTCGCGCGCTTCTCATGTTGACTCAAGGGAACTGACCTTGGGTTTGCCAGATGTTCCCGACTCGATTGGCAATTCTTCCCTGACACCGCTGTGAATGCAGATGGCACAATCGGCCGCTCGGAGGCGGCGCGCAATGCGTGCAGTTATAAGTCTTCACGGTCGTACATGCGAACCGACCTTTCAGTCACAGCTTCATAGTGCCCTAAAGATCATCGCTTTTTTTGCCCCGATGCTGCCTTGGGTTGCTACGGCCCAGCAGACTGGTTCGGCAGTAGATCCGAGGGGTGTTAAACTACCCCAAATTCAGGTCATCGCGACTACACCGGTGGCGCCGCCACCGCGAAGGGCGCCCGCCAGAGTGTCGGGCGGTGCGGCCCCGGCTCGCGCGACCGCGGCTCCTGCGGTACCGGCGGAGACGACCACCACGACACCCATACCTGGCGTAGTCGACCAGGATAAGATCCCGTCCAACGTCCAGACAGCCGGCGCTCCCGATTTCTCGTACACAGTGACACCCGACCTGTTGCAATCCATGGTCCGAGCGCTGCCCGGCGTTGCGCTGAGCAGCCAGACTGGCAACGAATTTCAGCTCGATTTCAATTATCGCGGCTTTATTGCTTCGCCGGTGATTGGCACGCCGCAAGGACTCGCCGTTTACCAGAATGGAGTTCGTATCAACGAGGTCTTTGGCGACATCGTCAATTGGGACTTCATCCCGCAGAATGCCATCAATCAGCTAACGCTCGTTCCCAGCAATCCGGTTTACGGCCTCAACGCGACTGGCGGCGCGCTCGCGTTTCAGATGAAGAACGGATACACCTATCATGGTGTTGAGGGCGAAGTGAGCGGCGGCTCATACGGGCGTGCTGTTGCGTCCGTTCAAGCCGGCGGCGAAGTCGGCAACCTGTCCGGCTATTTCACGGCTGACGCGATCAACGATGCCGGCTGGCGCAATGACTCCCCGTCGTCATTACGCCGCGTCTACGCCGACCTCGGTGCTCGCGGGGACCAGACCGAATTTCACCTCACATTCACTGGTGCTGACAATTTCTTCAACGGCACCGCCGCGACGCCAGTGCAGATGCTCGATCAGAACTGGTCGAGCATCTACACTAATCCGCAAACCACGCATAATCAGCTCGCGTTCCTGACGGCAAGCGCGACCTGGAGACCGAGCGACACGTGGACCTATCAGGCAGTGGCCTATTATCGCGATTATCATCAAGCGCACGTCGACGGCAACAACACCAACGCATCGAATGATACGACGGTGTGTCCCGATCCCACATTGCTGTGCTTTCCCAACCTCGACGGCACGGTTTCCAACCTCACCACGACCAGGGGACAGAGGGTCCCGAACTCTGGTGCGCTTGGTTTTCCGAATATCTTGAGCGAAATCGACCGCACCTGGACAGCAACCAACAGTTTTGGCGGCTCGGTCCAGGCGGCGTCTTCGGAGAAAGTATTTGGTCTCGAAAACAACTTTGTGATCGGGCTAAGCGTCGACCGCGGACTGGTGCAGTTCGCGACCACGAGCGAATTGGGAACGGACAACGCCGGCCAGTTTCCAACAGTCCAAGGCTTCGGGCTTTTCATCGACCAGCCCTCCGGCGACGTCGCACCGGTCGGATTGGGGGCCCACACGCTCTATACCGGTCTCTATGCGACCGACACCCTCGATCTCACCCCGCGTCTGTCGGTTACCGCAGGGGCCCGTTACAACTTCGCCCAAATCAACTTGATCGACGAACTCGGCAATGACTCCGCGCTCAATAGTAACAACACCTACACTCACTTTAATCCCATGGTCGGCGCGACCTATAAGCTCACGCCCAATCTCACACTCTACGGCGATTATGCGATAGCGAATCGTGCGCCCACCCCGTTGGAATTGGCCTGTTCCGATCCAAACCGGCCCTGTCTGATCGACAGCACCCTTGTCGGAGACCCCCCTCTGCAACAAGTGGTGACGTACACCTATGAGGCCGGCTTACGTGGGCAATTCGACCTCGCCAAAGGACAATTGAATTGGAGCGTGGGCGCCTACCACGCGCTCAATACTAGCGACATTATCAACGTTTCGAGCCCGATCATAGGGCACTCATTTTTTCAGAACGCCGGCGACACGGTGCGCAAGGGGATCGAAGCCAATCTGACCTACAAACAGGATCGCTGGAACATCTATGCAAACTACACCTTTGTCGATGCCACCTTCCAAACTCCGCTGACACTACAATCGCCGTTCAATCCGTTTGCTGACGCCAACGGCAACATTTTCGTGGTTCCCGGCGACCACATTCCCGGTATCCCGAACTTCCGCTTTAAGCTGGGCGGCGAGTATCAGATCACCGATCCTTGGAAATTCGGGGTCGACCTCAACGTCATCGGCAGTCAATGGCTGGTCGGCGACCAATCAAACCAGAATCCCAAACTGCCGGCCTATTGGGTCGTGAATCTGCATTCTTCGTACAAGATCTCTGAGAACGTCGAGGTGTTCGGGCTGGTGCGCAATGTGTTCAATCAACACTATGCCGTCGCCGGTACATTCTTCGACATCGCTTCCTATCCTTTTCTGAATCTGACCGACCCGCGGACCTTCACTCCGGGCATGCCATTTGCGGCGTATCTGGGTGTGCGGGGGACACTGCCTTCCGTAACACCGGTATTCGCGGCTGACACTTCGCGGCGATTAATTGCAAAAGCAGCGCCGGTCAGTTTGCCGTCTGCTGTTAATTGGACCGGGGTCTACCTTGGTCTCAACGGCGGCTTCACTTTCGGTGCTAGCGATTGGACGGATAGTGTAACCGGCACCTCAAGCGACAACTTCAGCACCCTCGGTTTTGTTTTCGGCGGGACGGTCGGCGCCAATTTCCAAGCTGGCTCGTGGGTGTTCGGCGCCGAGGCCGATGGCGACTGGGCCAATTCGAGCGGCTTCGGCACCTTCACCACCACTAGCACGTCTAGCCTCTGCGCCGGAGGGTGCCTCACGAAGAACAGTTGGCTCGCTACGGTGCGTGGCCGCGCCGGCTATGCTTTCGACCGTTTCCTCGCCTACGGCACTGTAGGAGCCGCCTTCGGCAATATCCAGGCGAACTTCTCCAATAATCCCGTAACGACCTCAACCAAAACCGGTTGGGCTATCGGCGCCGGCGTGGAATATGCCCTTGGTTTTAATTGGAGCGCTAAGGCCGAATATCTGTTTGTCGACCTTGGTAGTGGGTCCTGCACGACAGATTGCGCGCTTCAAAATCCGGGAGGGCTTGGCCCAAATCCATTGGGACCACCCACCATCCCTGGTGTGATCGTCCAATTCAACGAGAGCATTATCCGGGCGGGCCTCAACTACAAATTCGGCGGGTAGCTCCTCTGGCATTCGGTCAAATTACAGAAAGGAAGGAAGCTGGCAGCGAAGAAGCAACCACCTTTGCTTGCGGCGGGATCATTGGGTCAGTGACAGATTAAGCGCCCCTGGGCTGCAAGATCCAATACGACGAGCTTCTTGCACTTCCGTCATTGTCATGTTTTTAGCACCTAATACCATTGCCACGCGGCCAGAGAATTTGTTGATGGAGACTATGTAGATTGCGTGGCCCTTCGCGGATCCGCGTCCGGGACAAATAATGTCGTATTCGAGTTTGGAATCTTCCATCGTTACGTTTGCAGTGCTGCATTTCCCGAATGGGTTGTTCGCACTGATAATTGGGATAGGAAGCAGGTTATTACTCAGCACACCTGGCAGACAAATGATCGTCTTTTTGTCCACGGCCCAGCGTTCGAGATGCGGCAATTCAAGACGAGCCGCGATTTCGTAGGAGCCATTTTGGGGCAAGCGTCCTTCGGTCCGCGGCGGCTGTGTCTGTATCGCCATTACCAATATTGTCGCAATTGATAGGGTCCGCGATACCGTCATTTTGTCTTACCTTTTATTCCGGCTCCGTCGGATTCTTTACAAAGTTCACGGCGGCGTTTGCAAGCCATAGGAGGAAGTAGTTCTTTGGTCGTGACATTTAGGAACAGCAAGTCCGTTTGGGCAACTTACCCCACCTCCTCAGTCGATTCGATCGGCTATCAATGCATTATTGGTAACCCTTCGTGCCCCGGAGTACTGCGTTAGTGAAGTCTGTGTTGGTTGTGTTGGCGCCTGTCAGATCCGCATCGGTCAAATCTGCACCCGTTAGGTTCGCACCGCTCAGATCCGCCCCCGAGAAATTAGCACGTGAGAGTTTCGCAAACTCGAAGTTTACGCGCGCTAAAGCCGCACCTTGGAAATTGGCGTCGGTTAAGTTCGCCTGTGAAAACTCGGTTCGGATGAGTCCCATAGATTGATTTCTCATATCGGCAGAGGCTCGAAGATGAGAAAGATTAGCGCCGCGCATGTCATCGAGGTTAAAACGTGCGGTAACCTTGGCGCCAGAGAGATTGGCGCCGACGAAAGTAGCTGCCTCGTGCGGACGAGTCTGCAGCCCGGTGGAGACGACAAGTGTCTCTAGGTACGCACCGGAGAGGTCAGCATGGGAAAAATCCGCGCCGATGATCCAAGCAAGGTTCAGTCGTGCCCCCGGCAGTTTGGCGCCGATGAGTTTGCTCCGAACTAACTTGGCTCCACGCAGGTCAGCGCCCGAGAGGTCCGCACCTGAAAGGTCGGCATTGCCGAAATCCAAGTCATGAAGATCCGCACCAGACAGCGACATGCCAGCGAAGCTTGCCGCTTGGCCAGCAGGGATAGAAGCAAGTAGCGATTGCACTTCTAGGCGTGTCAGCTCCGCGGCTAGGGCAGTAGATGGTGCTAGCATTAGCCATGAAATCCATAACAAATTTAGTGTTAACCGCATGTTCTCCTCACTACACTAGGTCCGCCATTTAGTGAAGCGAGGGCAGTGAGTGCCGCTCCCACTGAGCAATGACACGCTGCATCGCGCGCCTCTCGAATAACATCCAGAAGCTCGTCGGATGTCCACCAATAAGTCCTGGCCGCGGCGGCGACCGCAGGCGACGCTATACCGTCATATGAAAGCCAAGCCACACCAGATGAACTGATTCAGCTGCAGTCATGGGATGGTCTAGATCCATCATGATCTGAGCTCAAAGGAATGGGATGCTTTCCAGAACCATTACGAAGCCTTCAGACCCATGGAAAAGACCTGTGATGATTCCATTGGCTGCGGTTTTGATGTTATTGGCCAACGATCAAGACACTTGCGAAAGGTAATTGCTCATGCGTGGCGTCAAATCGATCGTAACTAGGGTCGCGCTTTTCATCGCCTGTGCCACGAGCTTGACGGTCCCGAGCTTAATTGTGAGGGCCGCAGACCTGAATGATTACCCGACTTCCGCGCGCGTGGACTACGTCTTCGCCTGCATGAAGGCAAACGGGGAGACGCAAGTTTCGCTGCAAAAATGCTCCTGCTCGATCGATGTCATTGCTTCGCTTTTGTCGTATGATCGCTACGTCGCCGCGCAGACAGTGCTGAGTATTTCGCAAGTGCCGGGAAACCTCGGTGCTGAGTTTCGTTCAACCGAAATTGCTCGTGCTGCACTCGATGATCTTCGCCGCGCTCAGGCGGAAGCCGAGGTACGTTGCTTCTAAGGCGAGTCCACTATGCCGCCGGCTCAACCGGCCGTCCCGAACACCTGGTCTTAGGTATCGACCGTCTCCGCACGAATATGCTCGCGCCATTCAATTGGTTTTGCTTGCGCGCCGCGACTTCTTGACTGAGTCGGAATCCCCGCTTCCCGGCCCTACGCCTGGCAGTCAGTAAACGACAACGCTGCGGATCGATTCACCCTCGCGCATCAGGCTGAAAGCCTTATTGATGTCGCTCAGCGGCATCGTGTGTGTGATCATGGGATCGATCTCAATTCGCCCTTCCATGTACCAGTCGACGATTTTAGGCACGTCGGTGCGGCCGCGGGCGCCGCCGAACGCGGTTCCTCGCCACACCCGGCCGGTCACCAATTGAAATGGACGCGTCGAAATTTCCTGCCCAGCTCCGGCGACGCCGATGATTACGCTCTGTCCCCAGCCGCGATGGCAGGATTCGAGGGCCGCGCGCATCAGTTTGACGTTGCCGATGCATTCGAAAGTGTAATCGGCGCCGCCGATCTGATCGGCGCCGCTTTTCGTCATGTTGACGAGGTGAGCAACGAGATCGCCGCCGAGTTCGGCTGGGTTGACGAAATGCGTCATGCCGAAGCGCTCGCCCCACGCCTTCTTATCTGGATTCATATCGACGCCGATAATCATACCGGCGCCGACCAGACGCAGACCCTGGATGACGTTTAGCCCGATCCCACCGAGGCCGAAGACGATGCATTTGGCGCCAGGTTCGACCTTTGCGGTATTAATGACCGCGCCAATGCCCGTGGTCACACCGCAGCCGATATAGCACACCTTTTCGAACGGGGCGTCCTCGCGAATTTTCGCCACCGCGATCTCTGGCAGGACAGTGAAATTCGCAAAAGTCGAGCAGCCCATGTAGTGATGAACTTTCTCTCCGCGGATCGAAAATCGCGAGGTCCCGTCAGGCATCACGCCCTGACCCTGCGTTGCACGAATGGCAGTGCACAAATTCGTCTTCCGCGACAGGCACGACGGACAATTGCGGCATTCGGGCGTGTAAAGCGGGATGACGTGGTCGCCCTTTTTCACCGACGCCACACCGGGACCGGTGTCGACAACGACACCCGCGCCTTCGTGGCCGAGAACAGCTGGAAAGAGTCCTTCCGGATCGGCGCCCGACAGAGTGAATTCATCGGTATGGCAAACGCCGGTCGCCTTGATTTCGATCAGAACTTCGCCCGCACGGGGACCGTCGAGGGCAACGGTAGTGATTTCGAGCGGTTTGCCAGGTGCGAAAGCAACGGCGGCGCGAACATCCATGAGATCGTTCCTCCGGTTTTAAATTTAAAATCGTCTTCCCTAATGCAAACAACGGCGCGGGTCCCCAGCGCCGCCTCTGGTAGGACGGTGTACGCGTCTTTACAAAATCGCCACGGTAGTAGCGCCGCAGTCCCCAATATCTGATCGGCAAGACCGTGGCTGTCGATGCCGTACATGACAACCCTGATGTTGGCAATCGCCCCTTCCTATCATCAATTCAATCTTGCCCGCGTGCGCAAGAGATTGGATTTAACTTTACGTCTCGCAGCGTGCCGTACTGTCGGAAATGGCTATTGCACGGTAATTGCGGCGGGCATACTATTTCGTGTCTCCGACTTCAAGGACGCCAGCTGTTTAGGGAGGGCTCGCGTTTCTGCGCAGGCTTACGCCCATGACGAGCGAAATAAATTGCTCGCGTGGGCTGATGTCATGACGGCTGCCGGAGATTTTTCCCGAGAGACGGGTTTGCGCTGCGAGGTCAAGCTGGTTTTGGGCTTGTTCGCGTCAGTGCAGCACCCGGATGGCAACATCGCAGGGAGGATGCGCGATGCGTAGTGTCTCACTGATGGGTATGGTGATAGGCGCGGCCACGATGGTGGCTGCCGGTCCGCTGTATGCACAAACGGATCTTTCCAAGATGTCCCAGAACGAGAATGACTGGGTCATGCCGGCGAAGGATTACGCCAACACGCGCTACTCGTCTCTCAAGCAGATTAATACAGGGAATGTCGGCAAGCTGCAGGCGGCGTGGACGTTTTCCACCGGTGTGCTGCGCGGCCACGAAGGTGGCCCGTTGGTCATCGGCGACGTCATGTACGTGCATGCGCCGTTCCCGAACATCGTCTACGCTCTCGATCTCAACAATGATGGCAAGATTCTTTGGAAATACGAGCCGAAGCAAGATCCGAGTGTCATACCGGTGATGTGCTGCGACACGGTCAATCGCGGCGTTGCCTACGCCGACGGCAAGATCTTCCTGCATCAGGCCGATGACACGCTGGTCGCTCTGGATGCCAAGACCGGCAAGCAAGTCTGGTCGGCGAAAAATGGCGATCCGACAAAAGGCCAGACTGGCACTTCTGCGCCGCTGGTAGTCAAGGATAAGGTTCTGGTCGGCACCTCTGGCGGCGAATTCGGTGTGCAGTGTTCACTTGCCGCTTACGACGCCAATTCAGGCAAACTGTTATGGCGCGCTTATTCGGGAGGGCCCGACGATCAGATCCTTGTTGATCCTGAAAAGACTACATCGGTGGGCAAGCCTGTGGGGAAGGATTCCAGCCTGAAGACCTGGGAAGGCGATCAATGGAAGATCGGGGGCGGCTGCACGTGGGGTTGGATCTCCTATGATCCCCAACTCAACCTCATTTATTACGGTTCAGGCAACCCTTCGACCTGGAACCCAGTTCAGCGTCCCGGCGACAACAAATGGTCGATGACCATCTGGGCGCGCAACCCGGATAATGGAGTTGCCAGGTGGGTCTACCAGATGACGCCCCACGACGAATGGGACTATGACGGCGTCAATGAGATGATCCTCACCGATCAACAGATCAATGGCACCACGCGCAAGCTATTGACCCACTTCGATCGCAACGGTCTTGGCTACACGCTAGACCGTGAGAGCGGTGAGCTTCTGGTTGCAGAAAAGTTCGATCCGAGGGTCAATTGGACCACCGGCGTCGACATGAACAAAAACTCGCCGAACTATGGTCGGCCAGCAGTCGTGGCCCAATACTCCACGCAAGCGGGGGGCCAGGATCACAACACGACAGGCATATGCCCGGCGGCCCTGGGATCGAAGGACGAGCAGCCAGCGGCCTATTCGCCAGACACCCAGTTGTTCTACGTGCCGACGAACCACGTCTGCATGGATTACGAACCGTTCCGTGTGAGCTACACGGCCGGACAGCCCTATGTTGGGGCGACATTGTCTATGTTCCCGCCGTCTGGCGAGACGAACATGGGCAACTTTATTGCCTGGGACGGCAGGACCGGAAAGATCGTGTGGTCCAATCCAGAGCTGTTCTCGGTGTGGTCGGGCGCCCTAGCCACTGCCGGCGGCGTTGTGTTCTACGGAACGCTGGAAGGATACCTGAAGGCGGTTGATGCCAAGACCGGCAAGGAACTGTACAAGTTCAAGACGCCGTCTGGCATCATTGGCAACGTGATGACCTACATGCACGGCGGCAAGCAATACGTCGCGGTGCTATCAGGCGTAGGCGGTTGGGCCGGGATTGGTCTTGCAGCCGGCCTGACCGACCCACATGATGGTTTAGGCGCAGTGGGCGGCTATGCCGCCCTGAGCAATTACACAGCACTCGGCGGACAGCTAACGGTGTTCGCGCTGCCTTGAGCCACCCGAAACGAAGCTAGTGCACTACCGCTCCGGCGCGCCATAACGCGCCGGAGAAACCTGGCTTTTTCTAACCTTCAATCTGAAATGAACCCTCACGTGAAATCCTGCGCGGGCGCAAGTACGCTGGTTTTGGTAGCGCTGTTTTGGAGCGGCATGGCCGTAGCGGAGGGGCCGGGTGATCCTGCCGCTGTTAAAAATGAAGATGGCAAGTTTTACGATGCCCAAGGCATTCCGACTTATAGTATCAAACCGGATGGCACAGTTGACTGGTACACATATTCCGGATTCCGACGTTACAATTCTGAGTGCCTGCGGTGCCACGGGCCAGACGGCGCAGGCTCCTCCTACGCACCAGCGCTGACAAACTCGGTCAAAACATTAAGCTATACAGATTATTTGACCCTGGTTGCGGCCGGAAAAAAGGAGGTAAACGCTGCTCAAGACCTTGTAATGCCCTCCTTTGGCGTCGACAGAAATGTGATGTGTTATATCGACGACATCTACGTCTATCTGAGAGCTCGCGCCGATGATGCCGTCGGGCGCGCACGACCCAGCAAGCATGAGGACAAGCCGGAAGGCGCGAAGAACTGGGAAACTTCCTGCATGGGGCCGCAGTGAGCGTGAAGACCGGGACAACAACGGCACGAGGCCACATTACAATTCACCTGGCGGCATATTGTGCAGTGAGTGCGGCCCTCATTGCGACGCCATCGTTTGGACAGGCTGATCGCGTTTTGGAAGGCGGTCTCGAACTGGTTGACCCCAAAGTCCTGAGGGTTTGCGCTGATCCTAACAACCTTCCATTCTCGAATGATAAGAGTGAAGGCTTTGAGAACAAAATTGCCGAAATTTTTGCGGCAAAACTCGGCCAGAGACTCGCCTATACGTATTATCCCGGCGCGACAGGTTTCGTGCGAATGACACTTGCTTCTTATCGGTGTGATCTGATCATGGGCTTCCCGCAGGGCGGAGAACTGGTGCAGAGCACGAACCCCTATTACCGGACCGCCTACGCGCTTGTGTCCAAAGCCACCAGCGGCCTCGAAGGCGTCGATACACTCGGGGACGATCGCCTGAAGGGTAAGCGGATCGGGGTGGTCGCCGGCACCCCACCTGCAAGCTACCTCGTGGCCGACGGTCTCATCCAAAATTCCAAACCGTACCCGCTGGTAGTCGACACACGATACGATTCCTCCGCCCGGGCAATGGTGGATGATATCAATTCGGATGCCATTGATGCCGGCGTGCTGTGGGGGCCGCTGGCCGGATACTATGCCTCACATGCCGCGCCTCAAATGAAGGTGACGCTGCTTTTAAAAGAAAAGGGTGGACCACATCTCGACTATCGCATCACTATGGGTGTTCGCCCGGCGGATCAAAATTGGAAAAGACAACTGAACCGGTTAATCGCGGAAAATCAGCCGGCCGTTAACAAACTCCTGCTGGATTACGGGATACCGATAATCAATGCGAATGATCAGCTCATCACTGCCGATGACCTGACGCAAAAACCATGAGGATGCAAGTTTGTCGCGGCTGGCTTGGGCGAGGCTACCCGGACTCGCGAAAGTACGACGTGGGGTCTGGGACGCGACTGACGGCTGGTCATAGATTTCCGGTGCAACAACCGAATTCGCTCAGAGCTAGAATACTTTAATTCAAGCTTTGCTGGATTGTACGCGCCAGCGCAAAGATGCGTTGCTCGATGGTAGTCGGCACCTCACATACATAACGAATCGTTTTGCGGCGATCTTCGAAAATTCTCGTGCTCCATTCGATCTCGCTGGCCAGGTCTTTGATCTCGGTTTGATCAGCGTCGGGTTTATCCTGAAGCTCGCGCAAACGGGCCACATCGGACTTGATCTTTGCAGCGAGGTTAACCTCCTTGCGTGACACTCTTTCAAGCCCATCCATGACTTCCCGACGTTGCCCGTTGAGCGTTTCGAAAAGACCCGCAAAAGCCTGCTTTGCCTTTCGCTCCTTTTCAGCGGGAGTGCCGACTACGAATTCCGTAATTGCCTTTCGTGCTGCCTCCAGAGGGGTGCGCCGTGCAGCGATCAGTTCCACAAGATCCCTGACTTTGAGGTCGGCTTGCCAAGTATTGCCAACATTTTCGATTGATGGACCGTCCCACATTGCCGCGGCCGAGAGCTCCGGCACCTTCGGCTGCGTGCACGGCCAATCTGGATATCGCGGATCGGCGCGCAGTGGCGATAGCAGGGCTGCAAATGAGCAAACGACGATTGGAAAAACCGCATAGTTCATTGCAAGTCGTTCCGGAATGAGGTTCTGCGAGACGTCTTCAGCGTGCGGATCAATGATCCGAGATCGCGATGCCCCAGGGTAGTTCACCAACCTGGACGGTGTTGACAACTTTGAGCGAAGCAACATCGATGACAGAAACATCGTTGGATAGTCCGTTGGTCGTCAATAGATGCTTCTCGTCCGGTGTGAACGCCATGTGCCAGACACGTGCACCAACCAATAGATATTTTAGGGTCTTATAAGTCTTTGCGTCGACCACGGCGATGTGATTTGCCGGTCCAAGTGCCACGAAAGCCAACTTTCCATCCTCCGTGATATTGATGCCAACCGGTTGGATGTGGTCAGCTCGCATTCCCGGAATTGTGAATTCAATTTTGTGTTTAACCGAATACTTGACAGGGTCGATTACGGCAACGGTGCCTCCCACTTCCGACGACACCCACAGCTCGGAGCCGTCGGGCGTGAATGCCGCGAAACGCGGCCGTTGATCAACGAGAACGCTGGCCACGACTTCTCTTTTAACTGGATCGATGAAATGCGCCATATTGGTTGTTTCTGACGTATTGATGAGAATTTTACCGTCGGGGCTCATGACCATGCCTTCCGGCTCTACTCCGACCTGCACCTC
>Ga0318533_10000199_pt1 | contig 21599 bp, 18 predicted proteins | sample GRESIP053b4f27_FD_203675 | JGI IMG/M metagenome (GOLD analysis project Ga0318533, IMG submission 203675) | Tropical soil microbial communities from Luquillo Experimental Forest, Puerto Rico - GRE.SIPMG.053b4f27 | ecosystem: Environmental > Terrestrial > Soil > Tropical forest > Bulk soil...
TATGCCGGCGATGCCGGCGATCGTGAAGATCGACCCGTGGTGGCTCGACCCCAAAGATCCGCACCGGGCGCCCTACGTCCGGCAGGGCCTGTTCGGCCCGACCGTGCCGACCTTTTGGACCTCCAACCCAGCTTATGCCCAGGTCCAGAACGAGCATGTCTGGCAGACGGCCTGGGCTGAGATCATCCAGGACAAGGCGACGCCGCAGGCCGCGGCAGAGAAGGCGTTCAGGCGGGTCGAGGAGATCTTCGCGAAATTCCCCATCACGCAAACCTGAACCGCGTCCGTTAGTGCAACGCTTTTTCCGGCGAGCTGGGCTGACGCGGGTCGGGCACGGCGCAGCGCGTGAAACGGCAATGTGCAGGCCGCAAGAGATTAAAGCATTTCGTGCTGGGCCATGGGGGCGATGGTTGTATCATCGCCAAACAACCCCCGGCAGGATAAACGTATTGCTGGTGTGGCAAGTTTCACTCCGTTCTACGTCGCGGACAAAATCGACGGAGGGTGGTCATGGGTAAACTTCAGGGCAAGGTCGCGCTGGTCACCGGTTCGGGCCGCAATATCGGCCGGGAGACTGTGCTGCATCTCGCCCGTGAGGGCGCGCATGTCATCGTCAATGCACGCTCCAACCAGGCCGAAGCCGACGCGGTCGTCCGCGAAGCGCAGGCGCTCGGTGTTAGGTCCATCTCGATCATCGCCGATATGGCAAAGAAGGATCAGGTCGAGGCGATGGCGGCGAAGGCGCTCTCCGAATTCGGCCGCGTTGACATCCTCATTAACAACGCGGCGATCCGCCCACACATGCCGTTCCGCGAACTGACCGACGAGGATTGGGAGCACGTTCGCAATGTCGTCCTTGACGGCGCTCTCTACCTTACGCGCGCGCTGATCGGCCCGATGGTGGAGAACAAATACGGCAACATCCTGTTCTTCGTTGGCGACGGAGCCTATTCAGGTCGCGGCAGCGGTCGCTCTCACCTCTCAGCAGCCAAGATGGCGCTGGTCGGTTTGGCGCGCGGGCTCGCCTCTGAATTCGCGCCGAACAACATCCGGGTAAATGTCGTCTCGCCGGGCAGCATCGACACCCGGCGCGACAATCCCGAATGGTATGGCAATCGTCCGCCGGACGCTGCCGGCATCCCGCTCGGGCGGCAAGGGAAGATCGACGAGATCGCCGCGACCTGCCTGTTCCTGGTCAGCGACGGCGGCGGGTTCATCACCGGCCAGACCATCCACGTCAACGGGGGTGCCGGTTATTATTGAAGCGCGCCGCCTATCTCGGACACGACGCGGCACCGCTGTTTGAGCTTCTAAAGAAGCAACCAGTGGGATTCTAGCGCATGACGGCGCCCTATCCCAGCCTCAGTCCGGGCGGTATTCGCGTGCCGGCGCAACAATGACGCGCTTAGCGTTTTAACGCCGCAGCTTTCAGATCTATAGCTGCACCTTCGGAACACGATACACAAACCTATTGGCTTGGCGTCGACGGCGAGGGTCGAGATCAGCCCCGATGCGTCAACCTGATCCGCCCGATCGCGATTTCCGTCTTGGGTCAACCGCGTGGGTTCGCCGACGTCCGCGACCGGTCCGCTAACCCCCTAACTCTTGCCAAAGCGTCGCGCGGCAATCGCACCGGAAGCGCGGCAGTGTCGGACCTCTTGCGACGCATCAACCTCGAAACCGCCAGCATGGCCCTCTACGCCGAGGGCGGCAGGTACCAGCGCTGATTACGGTTTTCGAGCCGACCAGCGCGGCGGTGGCCCTGAAGCGCGCTACCGAGATGGTTCGGCCGGACCGTCAGTCCAAATTCCCGCGAGAGGTAGTCGAGGACTTCGTTGGCGCTGGCGCCCTTGGCGTGCGCTTGCACGGCTTTCAAAGAGGCGTCGCGCAGCGACAGGTTTGGCGTCTGTTGGCCAACTCGCGCCCTGCGCTTCTCTCCGGCCGTCGGTGCAGTTCTCGCCGGGCGTCCTCGCCCTCTCTCCCCCGTGGCGCCCGCCTTTCCTCCGAAGCGTCTCAAAGCGCGTTCAGCGATTTCCACCTCATTGAGCTGGTCGCGCAACTTCGTCCGTTCTGCATCGACCCGCATGAGCCGCTCGGAAATCCGCTGCCTCTCCTGTCCAATCTTGTCCAACATAGTCATCTACAACTTTCTCCTCGGTCGCCGAGACCGACTGCTATTCGCGGACGACAGCTTCCCCACGAACGTAAAAATAGGCTCATCCCAAAAAGGCTCGGGCAAGAAATAGCTATTCGGACAGATTTTTGACGTTTGCCCGTCACCGTCGCGCGGCTCGGCACATCGATAGCGTTCCAGCCTCTGTCCATCGCTCGGTGCCGGCGTCGTGGCTAGCTAGGTGGTTCTCGCCGCAGAGCCTAATAGCGGATCAAGCAAGTGGGACAATCCTTCAAACAATACCCAGAGCGCCGCGTCGGGCGAGGCAGCACGGAGGGCTTTGTGCCACCGGACAACCCCTCCTTCATTGGCGGCTCAAATTTGACTACGACAAAGGTGCCTCCTGCTGATGGCCTGTCTGATGAGGTTCGGCGCCTTGCCACCGGCAGCCGACCCCGATAATCCCACATCGGCGGAGTCGGCTGCAGTCTGCCAGAAGGTCGCCGCTTATCAAGCGGTCTTCAACACCCATTGAGAAACGTCGCGCGTCAGGTGTCGGAACCGCTCATTCAGTGCATCCGGGCTGATGGCCCGACCGGACCGCAGAGCGAATATGCGACCGAAGGATCAGCCATGTCCCAGACCGGCACCTCGGTGCCGATAAAGCTTCCCGAATGAATTACCGGCCGCAGTTTTGTCTCCTCGGCGATGCCGAAGGGCAGGGTGTCCTCGGCATGGGCATGGACGACGGCCATGACATCCGGCCGTGCCGCGAAGATCGCCGCATGAATGAAACGCTCGATATAAAGGCTGCGGTCCTCGTCGCGCACCGGTTGACGCTCTAGGTCGAGCCCGACGATGTCTTCGGCGCCCACCAGCTCCGGGCGAGCGAGCGGGCAATCAGGAAGCGGTTGGGGTTGTCAGGGTGACGGACGCTGACATGGCCGTAGGCGTCGACGACCTCCTCCCTGGTGAGGATCCGGTTAGCGATCACCAGGTCTTGGATCAGAGCGTCGAAATTGCTCATCGCGTTCACCCTCCTCGATCCCTCGACGGCAGCGGAGCGTGGGATCACGAATGCCGTCGAGGAACCCACAGACACGACGCCTCCGGGACCACCACACTGATAATCATCAGGTCGCTTCTCCCGCGTGATATCCTGAACGCGCAGCGTACCAATGATGGCGCCCGAGGAGATGCGTTTTTTTGGGGCTGACGCAATAGTGACCTCCGCGTTTGATGGACGCCAAGGGGCTCTGACATAACGATTTCTAATCCTGCTGAAGTCCAGCCGTTGCAGCGGCGAAGCGAGGCGATCACTTGTCGCAAAGGGTAACGGATCGAGAAGAGCCGGTCGCATTGACCGCCTTGGCCCGGACGGACCAGCAGGGACCGCCGCCTCCATCTTCACCTACAGCACGGCGGTATTGCACAGCACCGGCAACTTGCCGCTGGCCGCGGTGATCCTCTTCGCGATCATCCCGTCGTTCATCCCGCACGACATGGCGTATGGGCCGCAGCGGCGCTGATCGCCGAATGCTTCCCGCCGCGGCTGCGCTACAGCGGCTCCCCGCTCGGCTTTCATCTGGCATCGATCATTGGAGGCAGGCGGCGAAAACTCGGTCCTCCACGGCCGATCCTGCTGCCGAGGCGTTCCTGTCGAAGATAGAGAGGCGTGGCCGAAACATCCTCATTCAAACAGCGAAATGATCACGGATCGCTGCGAAAGCCGGTGCTTTGGCCGGCGGCCCCGCGTTTCACTGCTGAAATAAACTCACTGGCGGACGAAGTGGGATACTGGAGAGTTTCCATGCGAGACCGGGGTGAATCGACCCACCACCACAGCAATTCGGCAGAAGGACGACCTCTTGACGCGGAACGGCCAAACTCTTACGAAAATATATAAAAATTTGCTAAAGGGAGGGATTGCGTGATGGCGTAATGGCCCGCACCGCATAGCGGAGCGGCGCGAGGGAGGAACTGACGGATAGCAATACCGCATAGCAGCACGCCTACCCCGCCGATGAGCGGAGCCTTCGGCGCTGGCGATCGGAATACAGCCGATCCGCGAGCGGAGCCGCCCCTCAGCTGACCAGGGGACCAGTCGATGACCGTAGCGCTCTTCTCGATCCTGCGTCGTCATACCCTGAGTATTCACACACGACTGACGTTGCTGACGCTAGCGACCGTGCTGCCTCTCGTCGCAGTCGGGGGTTTTGCGATAATACGCACAGTCGATGACCAGAAGGTTCAGGTTGAACAAGACGTAGCAAGAACAATAGACGGTCTGCTCGGCGATATAGACCGCCAGATCATTGCGATCGAGGCAGAGCTGCAGGTGCTTGCGGTATCTCCAAGCCTGCAATCGGCGGACTTATACCCTTTTTATCAGCAGATGTACGCGGCCCTGCCGCTTCAAGGAACGTCAATTGTCTTGCTCGACACCAAAGGCCAGCAGCTGCTTAGCACCAACCGGCCATTCGGCACACCGCTCCCTCGAGCACCCAACACGGAAATGAGCGAACGCGTCGTTGCGACGGGCAAGCCACAGGTTTCTGATCTGGGAATGGGTGCCGTTTTGCAACGGCCGATCGTTGCAGTCGGCGTCCCCGTGATCCATGACGGAAAAGTCGTCAATGTGTTGGTGATGGGACTCGGATCGGAAGTTCTGTCAAAGCTGCTGCGCCAGCCCAATCTTTCGCCTGATTGGGTAGTTGCGATATTCGATCGCAAAGGCATCATAGTGGCACGCAATCGCGAGCTCGATCGTTTTCTCGGCAAGCCGGCGGCGCCAATAATCAGGCAGGCGATCCCGGCGCCGGCCGAGAGCTGGATTCCTAACGTTACAAGCGAGGGAATTCCGGTTTACTCTACATTAAGGCGATCCGTGGTGACCGGCTGGACCGTGGCGATTGGCGTGCCCAGAGCATTTGTTGACGCCCCTCGTCGGCGCGCACAATTCCTGGCCTTCGGCGGCGGTGGGGCAGTCCTCGCTTTGAGCTTGTTTCTGGCTTGGTGGATGGCCCAGGCGATCCGGCGGCCGGTTGAGGCATTGACGGCCGCGACCAGGGCGGTAGGGGGCGGCGTACCGATTGGTGAATTGCACGGTGGGGTGCATGAACTGAACCAGGTCGGCGATGCGCTTCGTACCACTGCCGCTGCACTAGCGCGCAACCGGGAAGAGCTGGCAAGTATGGTGGCGGAGCGCACCGAGCAGCTCCGGGCGGAGATCGTCGCCCGAGAGCAGGCACAGTCAGCATTGCTGCAGGCCCAGAAGATGGAAGCAATGGGGCAGCTCACCGGCGGCGTCGCCCATGACTTTAACAATCTTCTAAGTGTTGCTTCTGGCTCGCTGGAGATGCTCGAACCACGTATCTCGGATAGTAAGAGTTTGCGTTTGTTGCTGAGCGCGAAAGGGGCTATGTCGCGGGCGGCCAAGCTTACACAATCGCTGCTCGCATTTGCCCGTAAGCAGCAACTCAACCCGATCCTCGCGGACCTCAACTCGGTCATCCTGGAGATGACCGAGATGCTGCGCCGGTCCATCAGCGGTTCCGTCGAGATACGGCATGTTTTGGCCTCCGGACTTTGGCCGGTTCTGATCGATACCGGTCAGACAGAGACGGCACTACTCAACGTCGCCATCAACGCACGTGACGCCATGCCAGAGGGCGGTGTGGTGTTGTTCGAAACGGCAAACATCCCTGCGAGAAGCGACGAACTGCCAAAAGAGGTCGCAGGCCAGGACTGCGTGCTGGTGTCGGTGCGCGATACCGGCACGGGCATGAGTCCCGAGGTCAAGGAGCGCGCCTTCGAGCCCTTTTTTACGACCAAGGAGATCGGCAAAGGCACCGGATTGGGTCTGTCGATGGTGTTTGGCGTGGTGCGCCAGTCCGGGGGCACGGTGCGGATAGATAGCCGGCTCAGCGGGGGGACCACCGTGCAGATCTTTCTGCCACGGGCAGCGGACGCCGTTACACCGCGCGCTGAAAAAGCGATGCCGGTGTGCCCCAAGGCGAGCACTGGCGCCCGCATTCTGGTTGTCGACGATGATGCAGCGGTGCGGTGGGTAACTGTTGAGTACCTGCGGGAGATCGGCCACTTGGTCGAGGAAGCCGATTGTGGACGGGCAGCGCTGACGCTGTTGGAGCGTGACAATCTGTACGACCTCGTAGTTATGGACCAACTGATGCCGGGGCTATTGGGAACCGAGACGGTGCGCTTGGCACGGATCACACACCCGGACCTCAAGGTGCTGTTTGTGACGGGCTATACCGACAAATTCGATTTGGGGAGCAGGGACCCCATCATCATGAAGCCGTTCAAGCCAGAAATTTTAGCTGAAGCGGTTTCGACTGCGCTTCACCGGGTATCTGGAGGCAATGTCGTGCCGTTTCGCGCCTTATCGGGGTGAGAAATGATTGCAGAAATTGATTTGTCTTTGGTCATCTCCACCGCCTTTCAGCCGGCAGCCGGCCTAAACCCATATTACGCATCGCGGTGGATCAGCCGATGAAGGCCAATACTGGCCTCCAAGGAGGTCATCTCATTCCGAGAGGCGGAAGGGCGATGATCGAGATGAGAAAACGACGCCTTGTGCCGAGTATGGCGGGAGCCGTACACCTATAGCTGATTGGCATGATCGGGCATGACGATGACCGACTGTCTGGTAGACTTTTCGTGGCATCAGATAATCGAACCCTTTGAGCGCCTAACGCTCGCTTTGGCATTGACGCTTGTCTTCCAGCTGACCGCCGCCGCCGCTTCGATTGGCCGCGTGAGGACCTCGAATTACATCGTCTCGCGGAGCTTCAATGCGCTGGCGTTGGCTGCAGTCGCGGCCGATTTCGCAGTCAAGTATTTTGTGACCGGTCGAGGGGATCATCTCACGATGCAGATCGCGTTCACGCACCGTGCTGATGATCTCACCGGGCTCGTGGTTTTCACTGTGCTGACATTGCGGACACTATTGATCCTGTGCATCGGCTCCCTCGATGACAGCTTGCGCGCGCGCCGGATCACCTGCGCGGTGGCGTTTACCATCTGCCTCGCGTGCACGATCGCGGCCCAAAAGATCGGTGTCTATCCGTTTCGCATGATCGCGGCTCTGCCTGTCATCGGTATCGGGCTGGGGTGCCTTGGCGAGGCGAGTAATGACATGATGACGCGTCGACGGTGTATTCTGGCCATGGGGTGCGTCATGGCAGTGTTCGCCTACGAAACCAGCTCCTGGGGGTTGATGTTCAAGAACCTGTTCTCGGATGCAGGTGCTAGCGCCTACAGCATGGTTAAATATCGCGACCCGCCGCCCTGGGCCCCATTCTCGCGGGGGCAGCGGCCGCGGAAGGCGGTGTGATGGCTCTTTTCGACCGAGCAAGCATTCCCGTGGCAACCTTGACCGGGTCCGGAGCCTCGTCGAGGCTGGCGCGGATGTGACGGCGCGAGACGAGCGCTTCGGTGCGACCGCATTGGACTGGGCCGGGTGGACCAAACAGGACGCCGTCGTCGCCTACCTCAAATCAGTCATGAAGGAGGCCGATCCACAGTGGTGACTGATGGCATGCAAGGCATGGTACGTCGCAAGTTGTCGCCACCCCGCATACCGGTCGGCGGATCTTGCTGAGGTTTGGGGCCCCAGACGGCTACGTTTGCGTTCTGAGAAGCAGCCGTTGCGGGCGGAGGACACCTCCGGTACCGCACTGCATTTGTCAACCGCGGGCTGCGAGCTGCGGGTCGCCGTGTGTTACCGCTGGGTCGCGCTCGGCCGCGTCCCACATCAACCGCGGGTCAAAGGTTTCGGCGGCGAACATGGTCAGGATCACAACGGCGCAGAAGGCGAGAGCGCCGACCCCGGGCTCGATCGTGATCACCCCACCGAACGCGACCAGCGCCCCGAGCAAGGATTCCATGAAGATGTCGATCATCGACCAGCGCCCGATGAAGCGTACGATGTGATAGAGCCGGGTGCGGTCGCGCAACCATCCGGAGCGGCCGGTCTGGATCGTGATCAGCATGATCGAGAGCCCGAAGAGCTTCAGCATCGGCACCGCGATGCTGGCGAAGAATACCAGAGCCGCCAATGGATACTGACCGGCTGTCACCAGCTCCTCGACGCCGCCGAGGATCGTGCTCGGCTGACCGGCGCCGAGCTGCACGACCGACAGCACCGGATAGTAGTTCGCCGGGATGTAGAGAATAGCGGCGGCGATGATCAAGGCCCAGGTCCGCGCCACGCTATCGGGCTTGCGCGCGTGGAGCGCGCTTTCGCAGCGCGGGCAGACCGGGTCGTCAGGCCGAGGCACGCTGACCAGGCCACAGGTCTCGCAGCCAACGGCACCCGCCGAACCGCAATCGCCGCCGTAAAGGTTGCCGTGGTACAGCCGCTCCCAGACCGCCTCGCGGTCGAGCACAGAATCCATCCAGATGAGAACAAAGGTCAGCGCCAGGAGCGCGTAGACGCCGGCCATGAGCCCGATCGTCACCAGATCGCCGAGCTTTACATAGGCGACAAACACGCCGAAGACGAAGACCTCGATCATCGACCACGGGCGCAGCCCCTCGGCGAGAGCGAAGACACGGCGCAGATGGCGGGGTGGCATCCTCTCGTGCAGTCGGATCAGCACGTAGAGCGTGCCGACCAACCTGAGGAGCGGCGCCACCACGGTGACGAACACGATCACCAATGCGAGTTCGCCCATATTTTGCCGGACCAATTCCCAAGGTCCCGAGAACAGATTGGCCGTGCGCGAGATCCCGGCCGTTTCAACGCTCATCAAGGTCGTCGTACACATGACGACGAGCAGGACGAAAGCGGCCACGGTGAGCGCGATCAAATGGTCGATACGGTGGTTGCTGGTGCGCCGCAAGGTCGTGGGGCAGCGCGCGCATTGCGCGGTCGTGCCCGGCGCCAGAGCGGGGACCGTCTGGAAGAACCCGCAGCCCGGGCACTCGCGCAGCTGCGGCTGCGTCATGGGCTGCTCCGCAGACGTCCGCATCACCGCCCCAGCAGCATCGCTGCGAGGCCATCGGCGAGCTGGCCGACAGCGTTGCTGATCGCCGTGACTTCGCCCGCTATGCCCGGTTCAGGCGGTGTCACAACAAAACGGAAATTGCGCAGCACTGGCGTGCCGCGGCTCTTGAAATTGACGCTCGCCTGGGCCTGCAGGATCAGGCTGCCGGAGGCGTCCTCATCGAGCCGCTGCACATTGAGCTCGATCGTCGCGTCCGGTGAGGCCGTCACGGCACCGCTCTCGCCGATTACCGTGCTCTGCGGCAGCCGCTGACCCAGTTCCTCGACCAGAACCCGGCTCAGCATCGGGCCGAGCGGTTCGCCCCACCAATCGTTCGACATCACGTCGAGCCGGTAGTTCTCCGACGAGCGGACGATCTGTGATCGCTCCAGATAGCGCGCGGTCGAAATCTGTTGCAACGCAATGACTCTGGGTCCGCCGGTCTGAGGGCTGCCGGCGGCGGGCGCGATCGTATAGAGCACCGGGCTGGGGGAAGAGCAGGCAGCGAGCGCAACCACGATCGCCGCAAGCCGGCAGCAGCGAAGCGCCCCCCTCATTCCAACGGCCCCTCGGGCCGGCCCTTGATCAGTGCCTCGGGGTGGCGGGCTAACAAGTCGGTGAGCGCGCGGATCGAGCGCACCGCGTCGGTGGCCTGCGCCATCAGCCGGTCGAGATCGCGGTTGAACTTGGTGTTGTCGCCATAGCCATTGTCGAGCGACAGGACCAGCTTGTTGGCGCTCGTCAATGTCTTCTCCAACCCCGCCGTGAGCTCCGGCAGCTGCTTGGTGTCGAGGCGCTGAATCATGCCCTGCGCTGATGCGATCATCGCGGCGAGATCAGTCAGCGCCTTCTTCGTTTGCGGGCCCTGGGCAACGTCATTCACCGATTTGAGGATGCCGTCGAGGCTCTTGCCGATCTCATCGAACGGCATCGTGTTCACCTTGTTGAGGAGCTCGGTCGCCGAGGCTGCGAGGCCCGCGAACCCACCGCCTTCGGTCGACGGCACGACAAAATCCGGACCGTCCATCGACACCTCCACGGGTGGCGCGTCGGGGACGAATTCGAGCGTCACCTGCTGTTGCCCGGTGATCAGGCTGGCGCTCTGCAAGCTCGCGCGCAGCCCTTTTTTGAGGAGTGCGTCGACGGCCTCCGTATCGGTCTTGAACACCCGCTGCCCGACGCCGACAACGCGTTCCGGCTCGACCTCGAAGCGAACGGGCGCCACGACATTGTCCTTGGCGGCGTCGTAGCTGAGCCTTACATCGGTGAGTTGGCCGACCTTGATCCCGTGCATCGTGACTTGGGAGCCCGGCGCAAGCCCACTGACGGAGCCGGGGAAATAGGCGATCGCCGGAATCTTGTGGGTATAGGAGGCAGCATTCGCCGTGTCCCGGTCGGCGAATAGCGGGAACACATGGTCCAGTGACGCCTCCACCGCATGGACGTCCGCCGCCGGCGTCTCGAACGCGACGCCGCCGAGCAACAGCGCCTTCAGCGACTCCATCTGCACCTCGACCCCGGTTCCGCCGAGCTTTATCGAGACCCCCGAAGCGTTCCAAAACCGGGTCTCGTCGTGCACATAGATGTCATAGGGAGCGCGAACAAAGGCGTGTATCGTGACATATTCCGCCATATCGGCGATGTCCCAGCCGAGCACTTCACCGACGCCGAGGTCGCGGAAAAAGATCGGCGAGCCGACCGAGACCGCGCCGATCCGCTTGGATTTCAACAGGAAAGTGCGTCCGGGGACGTGCGCGCCGAGGACCGGAGGATCCTCCCGCCCGACGAAGTCCCGCTGGCTCTTGCCAGCCTGCGCAGCCGGCAACATGCCGATATACGACCCCGAAAGCAGGGTCTCGATACCGGAAATGTTGCCGGCGAACAGCCGGGGCTTGACGACCCAGAAGATGGTTCCGTCGGTCATCAGCGGCTCGGCTTGGTGGGTCGTGGCGACTGTAACGACGACATGCGTCTGGTCGGGCGAGAGTTCGAGGCTCTTGACCGTGCCGAAGACGATGTCCTTGTACTTGAGCTGCGACTGGCCGGCCTGCAGCCCTTCCCCACTCTCGAACGCGATCTTGATGGTCGGCCCTTCCTTCGACAGCGTGTCCCAGGCGAGCCAAGCGCCGATCGCCACCGCCACCAGCGGGACGATCCAAATGACCGAAAACCGACGCCCGCGGCGCGTGGTGGCTTGAGGAAGGGTCCGCTGCTCGGCGAGATTAGTCATGGCCAGTCTCCGTTTGCGAGCTGTCTTCTAGCGGTCACCGACGGTATTTTGCGTTCGGGTGGGTCATACACCCTCAGAACCGGAAAGTCCCTGCGAGAATCGGCCCGCGTATGTGGACGTTAAAGCCCAAATTGCTGTCGCTAGCCTGATAATTAAAATTGAGGCTGCGATAGCCGAGCTGGAGATTCAGCCATGGGTTGCGGGCGTAATCGACCGTGCCGAGCACCTGCCAATCGACATGGGCACCGACGCCGAACCCGCCGAAATCGCCATACAAGGGCCTGCTTCCATCGCTCGGGCTACAATTCCCGGCTCAACGGGAAAAACCGGGAATTGTCCTTCGACGATCACGCCCGGCGCGCCACCGGCTTGGCCAGCGCGGGCGTTGGCTTCGGCAACGCCGTCGGCGTTTCCGGCACGGCACTGCGGGAAACCCTTGCCAATGCCTGTGCCAATTTGGCTACGCCCCCAAGGCGTGTTTTCGCATTCTCCCAGTTGCGCAGATAAACGATCTTTTGATCTGGGCGGATTTTCAGGGTGCCGGCATTGCGCTGGATCAGGTCGACAAGACCCGCCGGGTTGACAAAACGGTTGTCGCGCAGTGAGATGACCGCACCCTTGGGTCCGGCTTCGAGCTTCTCAATGCCGGCTTCGCGGCAATGCCGCTTGATCGCAATAATCTCCAGCAAATTCTCGACCTCGGGGGGGAGCGCACCAAAGCGATCGATCAGCTCGGCGGCAAAGCCGTCGATCTCGCGGCGGTCCAGCAGCCCGGCGATACGCCGATAGAGACCGAGGCGCACGCCCAGATCGGGGACGTAGGCTTCCGGGATAAGGACCGGTGTGCCGATCGTGATCTGAGGGCTCCACTCCTCCGGTCCCGCCTCGCTGCCGCCCTCGGTGCGGGCGCCAGCGACCGCCTCCTCCAGCATATGCTGATACAGCTCTATGCCGACCTCGCGGATATGGCCGGATTGCTCGTCGCCCAACAGATTGCCGGCGCCGCGTATGTCGAGGTCGTAGCTCGCCAGCTGGAACCCAGCGCCCAAATTGTCCAAGGTTTGCATAACTTCGAGCCGGCGCTGAGCGGTCGCAGCGAGGTTCTTGCGCTCAGGCAAGGTCAAATAGGCATACGCGCGGATCTTGCTGCGCCCAATTCGGCCGCGCAGCTGATAGAGCTGCGCTAGACCAAACATGTCCGAGCGGTGCACGATCATCGTATTGGCTGACGGGATGTCGAGCCCGGATTCAACGATGTTGGTCGACAGCAACAAATCGAAGGCGCGCTCATCAAACGCCGTCATCACGTTTTCGAGCTCCGAGGCCGCCATGCGGCCATGCGCCACCGCGTATTTGATCTCGGGCACGGTCTCACGCAGCCTTTCGCGCACCTCATCGAGATCAGCGATCCGCGGCACGACGTAGAAGACCTGACCACCGCGGTCGCGCTCGCGCATGATGGCTTCGCGGATCGTTACTGGATCGTAGGGCATCACAAACGTGCGCACTGCCAGCCGGTCGATCGGCGGCGTTGCGATGATGCTCATCTCGCGCACCCCCGACAGCGCCAGTTGCAAGGTGCGCGGTATCGGCGTCGCGGTCAGTGTCAGGACATGCACATCGACTCTGAGCTGCTTCAGCTTCTCCTTCTGCACGACGCCAAAATGCTGCTCCTCATCGACGATCAAGAGGCCCAAATGGGCGAACCGAACATCCTTGGCGAGGAGCGCATGCGTGCCGATGACGATGTCGATCCGCCCCTCGGCGAGCTCCTTCTTGACTTCGCGTGTCTCTTTTGCGGGGACCAGCCGAGAGATCTGTGCGATCCGTAATGGCAACCCGGCAAAGCGCTCGGTAAAGCTGCGGAAATGCTGACGTGACAATAAGGTCGTCGGCACAACCATCGCGACCTGCGAGCCGGCCATCGCCGCGATAAACGCGGCGCGCAGCGCAACTTCGGTCTTGCCAAAAACCGACATCGCCGCAGATCAGCCGGTCCATCGGCTTGCCCGAGGCCATGTCGGTGAGCGTGTCGGCGATCGCGTTCAGCTGATCCTCGGTCTCGGGATACGGAAACCGCGCGGCGAATTCCTCGTAGATCCCGTCGGGAGGCTGCAGCACGTCCCCCGGCCGCAGCTGACGCTCGGCGGCGACGCGGATCAGCTCGCCGGCGATGTCACGGATGCGCTGCTTGACCCGAGCCTTGCGCGATTGCCAGGCGATTCCGCCGAGGCGGTCGAGCTGCACACCCGCATCCTCGGAGCCGAAGCGCGACAGCACCTCGATATTCTCGACAGGAATGAAAAGCCTATCGTCGCCGGCATAGAGCACCCGCACGCAATCGTGCGGCGCACCAGCAACATCGATCGTCTCCAGAGCCTCGTATCGGCCGATTCCGTGATCGGCATGGACGACGAGATCGCCTGGGGTCAGAGTAGTCGCTTCGTTGATGAATTGGTCGAGGTTGCGCCGGCGCCGCGCCGTGCGAGTCAGCCGGTCGCCGAGGATGTCCTGCTCGCCGAGCAGGACAAGATCGTCGGTCGCAAAGCCCTGTTCGACCGGCAACACGGCAAGCCCAACGGCTGAACGCGGCAATCCATCGAGCGCGCGGCCATCGGCGATGCGGCGCAAGTCGGAAACACCCCTTTCGCGCAACACCGTCAGAAGCCGATCGGCCGATCCTGGGCTGAAGGCGGCGACGGCGGTTTTGCGGCCAGATTTGCGCTCGGCCTCGAGGTACTCTCGTACCGCCTCGAACAGTACGACCTTGGGGTCGGCTCGTTCGGCCGCGAAATTGCGAGCTGGACGCGCGCCAGCATCGAAGGCGTCGCCGTCGCTGTGATCGGCCGCAAAGGGCGACAGCTGGACGACCGGCCTGCCGTGCAGCGCAGCCAGCCATTCACGGCTGTCGAGATAGAGTTGCTCGGGCCGAATCGGACGATAGATTGGCGCGCCGGCGCGAGCGGCGGGGGTGACGTTACGGCGCGCTGCGTAGGAATCGGCGATCGCCTCAATCCGGTGGCCGCGAACCTCCTCTGCCTGGTAGTCGAACGAGATCCCGGCCTCCGGCAGATAATCGAACAGGGTTTCCAGCCGCTCATAGTAGAATGGGAGCCAGTGCTCCATGCCGATATATCGCCGCCCGGCGCTGACCGATTCGTATAGCGGGTCGTCGGTACCCGTTGCGCCGAACTGCTCGCGGTAACGGGAGCGAAAGCGTCGCGCCGTCTCGTCATCCAGCAGGACCTCGCTGACTGGACGCAGCACCACCTCATTGAGCTTTCCGGTCGAACGCTGGTTCAGCGGGTCGAAACTGCGGACCGATTCGAGCACGTCGCCGAAGAAATCGAGGCGGACCGGCTCTGCGGCGCCGGCGGGGTAGAGGTCGACGATGCCGCCGCGAATGGCGAATTCGCCGGGCTCGCGCACTGTGTCAGTCCGGGTGTATCCGTTGTTGCGGAAGAAGCTCTGCAACCGGTCGAGCCCCACGCGACCACCCGGTCTTAACGTCAAAACCCGTTCATCGAAGAGCCGGCGCGGCGGTACGCGCTGAACCAGCGAATTGATCGTGGTCAGGACAATCAGTGGCGCACCGTCGCCGCCGATTGTCGCGAGCTGGGTCAGGGTGTCGATCCGCCGGCTGACGATCTCGCCATTGGGCGAGACCCGGTCATAGGGGAGACAGTCCCAAGCCGGGAAAGTCAGAGTTTCGAGTTCGGGATGGAAAAAAGCGAGCGCCGCAGCGAAACGCGCCATCCTGCCATCGTCGCGGCAGACGTGCAGCCAGCGCCCGATAGCGAGGGTTCCGATCGCTGCCGCGTCGTACCCTTCCGGCGCGCCAAACAAGGTGACTGCACGCGGCCGCTGGTTCAGCGAGCGCGCGAGATCGGCAAAATTTCCCATACGGTCTGGTGTCCCCTCGCGTGCTTCCTCCCCGGACTGTGATCCGAGGGTCAGTCCCCCCTCCCGCTGTGCGAGGGACGGAGAACCAGGCCTGCAGAGCCAAGCGGGCGAAGGTTGGCGTTGCTAAACGACAGAAGAAGGCGGGTGACGTCGTGGTCGTGTTCAGGTGGCGGGGCGGAGCGGCCGGAAACCCAGTCGAAGATGTCGGCATCGGTGCAATCGAGCAAGACCTCGTAGCGGTCGAGCTGAGCCTCGTCAAATTCGCCCAAGTACTCATCGGCAAAGCGGCCGAGAATCAGGTCGCTTTCCCGCGTCCCGCGGTGCCAGGAACGAAACAACAATCGCTTGCGACGGATCTCGGATAGTGAGGTCACATTGCTGCCCTTGGCGGTACCCCTGCCGGGGATATAGAGATGCTTTGTGCGTCCCGCCATCCTCGACAAGCAGTTTGCGCCGGTAACGGCGTTGCCCGGCATCGGCTCGCAGTCGGCCAAGCTCTTCGAACGCCTCGCCGGCCCACTCATCCTCGATCTGGCGTGGCATCTGCCGAGCGGCATTGTCGACCGGCGGTCGTCGCCGCCGATTGTCGCGCTCGAGCCGGATCGCATCGCAACCATTGCGGTGCGCGTCGAGAGGCACCAGCCCGGCTTTGGGCGCCGCCCATATCGAGTGCTTTGCACCGACAGTACCGGGACCGTGACCCTCGTCTATTTCAACGTGAAGGGTGATCAGCTCGCGCGGCTATTGCCGCTCGGCGCCGAACGCGTCGTCAGCGGCCGGGTCGAATTCTACGGCGGAATGCCGCAAATGGCCCACCCCGACCTCGTGCTGCGGCCTGACGAACTCGACAGCCTCAAGCCGATCGAGACAGTTTATCCTCTGACTGGGGGCCTGTCGCCGCGTCTGGTACAGCGGGCAGTCGGCGCAGCGCTCGACTTGCTGCCCAAATTGCCCGAATGGATCGACCGGGCTTTGCGCGAGCGGCGCCGCTGGCCCGCCTGGGACGAGGCGGTCCGCCAAGCCCACGGGCCCCAGGCGGAAGCCGATCTCTTGCCGACCAGCCCAGCGCGCGAAAGGCTCGCCTATGACGAAATCTTTGCGAGCCAGCTCGCGGTAGCGCTGGTGCGGGCACGCCGGCATCGCCAGAAGGGCCGTGTGATTGCCGGGACCGGCGCGCTGACCTACCGGGTCGAGTCGGCGCTCGGTTTTTCGCTGACCGGCGCGCAGCGCCTCGCGATTGCAGAGGTCGCCGCGGAGATGGCCGAGCCCCGGCGCATGGTTCGGCTGCTGCAAGGCGATGTCGGCAGCGGCAAGACGGTCGTGGCGTTGATGGCGATGCTGACTGCAGTCGAAGGCGGCGGGCAGGCAGCGCTGATGGCTCCAACCGAAATATTGGCCCGGCAACATCACGCGACCCTGCAGCGACATGCAGCTGCGGCTCGGGTCGAGGTCGGTTTTTTGACCGGGCGCGAAAAAGGCCGAGCCCGCGCCTCGATGCTGGCGAGCCTCGCCTCGGGCCTCACTCCGATAGTCGTCGGCACGCACGCCCTGTTACAAGCGGATGTCGAATTCCGCGATCTCGCCCTCGTCGTCATCGACGAACAGCATCGCTTTGGCGTCGAGCAGCGCCTTGGCCTCTACGCCAAGGGGCGGGATGCGGATACCTTGCTGATGAGCGCGACACCGATCCCGCGCACCTTGATGATGACCGCTTATGGCGATCTCGATGTCTCGCGGCTGACCGAAAAGCCGCCCGGGCGGCATCCGGTCGACACGCGGACGGTGGCGCTCGAACGCATCGAGGACGTCGTGGCGGCAGTCGGTCGCGCCTTGGCGCACAAGGCCAAGGTTTATTGGATCTGTCCGATGGTGGAGGAATCCGAGACCGCCGACCTCGCGGCTGTCGAAGAGCGGTACAAAGCGCTCATGCCGGTCTTCCCCGGTCGTGTCGGGCTGGTGCACGGCCGGATGAAGTCAGCCGACAAAGACCGCGCGATGGCTGGTTTTGCCGGCAGCGAATTCGATCTCTTGGTCGCGACGACGGTAGTCGAGGTCGGAGTCGATGTGCCGGAGGCGACGGTGATGGTCGTCGAGCACGCCGAACGTTTCGGGCTCGCCCAACTCCACCAGCTGCGCGGGCGGATCGGGCGCGGCCACAAGCCATCAACTTGCCTCTTGCTCTACCAGTCGCCGCTCGGCGACATGGCCAAACAGCGCCTCACGATTCTGCGCGAGACCGAGGACGGGTTCCGCATCGCCGAGGAGGATTTGCGGCTGCGCGGCGCCGGCGAGCTGCTGGGCACCCGGCAGAGCGGCCTGCCGACCCTGCGCCTAGCCGATCTCGCCGTGCATGAAGAGCTGGTCGCGATCGCCCATGACGACGCCCGCCGCGTGCTCGAACGCGACCCGCACCTCGAGAGCGAACGCGGCCAGGCGCTGCGCACCCTCCTCTACCTGTTCCGCCGCGACGAAGCCGTGCAGTACTTGCGCGCCGGGTGAATTCCCGTGAACCGGGAAAATAACCGGGAATTTTCTCGATTCCGCCCCTAGTCTCCATATCTTTACAAGCCATATCAAATGGTTGCTGGGAAATTCCCGTGTCGCGAAACCGGGAATTTTTTCCGGCCTAACCGGGAATTAATTGCCGCTAACCGGGAAAATTTCGTAAGCGTCCATTTCTGGCACGGCTTGTTGTGAGCTGTGGAGGCGCGATTTTGTCTTGACCCGAGGTCATTGGGGAGGACGCGGGGTGGGACGGCTCCGGTTGTATGAGCGAGAAGCGGTCAGAGCGCTGTGGCATGGGCATTTCGAGGCGTGGCGGCTGAGCGGACTGACGCAGCGCGAATATTGCGAGCAGCATGGCCTATCGCTGAAGAGCTTTGGGAACTGGCGTGGCCAACTCAAGCGCGAAGATGTGGCGGGCCGCGATGCCCGTTGGGGCAGGCATCCGCGGCTGAGACATATGGTTAGCCCTATGGCTACCCCCATGGCCAACGAGGCTGCGGATCGCGTGCCGGCGGTCGTCACCCGCACGGGGCGCCGACGTCAATTCAGCGAGGAGGACAAGCGACTGATCGTCGAGGAGACTTGTCGACCGGGCCAATCGCTGTCGGCGGTGGCACGCCGCTACGGAATCGACCTGCGCCTACTGTTCCGGTGGCGGCGAGCCCTGGGGGTTGGCGGATCAGCTGTGCCGACGAGCTTGGTGTCGGTCGAAGTGACGGATAACCCACCTACGCGACCTCAAACGCTGGACGAGCCGCCCGGGCCGGCGACGCCCGCTATTATTGTTGAGCGGCCGGTCTGCGGTATTGAGATCGAGCTGATTGGCGGCCGCCGCGTGCGCTTCGATCGCGATATCGATGCGCAAACGATGCGACGGGTCGTATCGGCGCTCGAGGGAGACGGTCCATGATGCTCATCCCGGCTGGTGTCAAAGTCCACCTGGCGCTTGGTTACACCGATCTCAGGAAGGGCATCGACGGGCTTGGCGTCTTGGTCGAGCGGGTGCTGGAGCAGGATCCCTTCTCCGGACACCTGTTTGTGTTCCGAGGCAAGCGAGCGGACCTGATCAAGGTTTTGTTCTGGGACGGGACCGGGTTGTGCCTGTTCACAAAGCGCCTGGAATACGGCCGATTCGCCTGGCCGGCAACGAGTGGGCATGGGCTCTCGGTTGCGGTCACGGCAGCGCAGCTGTCGATGCTGCTGGAGGGGCTCGATTGGCGCCGGCCCGAGCCGGTGTGGCGGCCTGCCGTCGCTGGTTGAAGTAATCGTTCAAAAAAATTTGGAGAATTACAATAAACCTTGGTCGAGACTCTTCGTATGAGTAGAATCGCTTCATGCGCCTCGACCTCGATCATCTACCGCATGACACGGCATTGCTGCATCAGGTTGTCCGTGACCTGGCGGCACAGGTCGAGCAGCGGGACGGCGAGATCGAGAAGCTCCGTCTCGTTGTCCGACAGCTGCAGCGGGGGCAGTTCGGTCCCCGGTCAGAGCGGCTCGAACCGGATCAATTGCAGCTTGGTCTTGAGGACCTCGACGCCGATATCGCTCATGCCGAGACTAGCCAACGACCGCCGGCCGCGGCCGACAAAACCAATCGCGAGCACCGGCCGCGGCGCCTGGCTTTCCCCGAGCACCTGCCGCGCGAGGAGGTAAAGCTCGATCTTAACACCAGAGCATGCCCCAGTTGTCGTGGCGCCCTTCATCCGGTCGGCGAGACGACCAGCGAGATGCTCGACTGGGTGCCTGCCTCGCTGCGCATCATCCGCATTCGTCGGCCGAAATACGGGTGCCGCGCCTGCGGCACGATCCACCAAGTCGCTGCGCCCGAGCGCCTCATCGCCAAAGGCATGGCGACGCCCGGCCTCATTGCACAGGTTCTGGTCAGCAAGTACGGCGATCACATGCCGCTCTATCGTCAGGCCCGGATCTTCGCTCGCCACGGCATCGAGCTCGACCGTTCGACATTGGCGAACTGGGTCGGCGGCGCCTGCTGGTGGTTGGAGCCACTGCATGCCAGGCTCGCGGCAAACGTCTTCGCCGCCGCCAAGCTCTTCGCCGACGATACGCCGATCGCGGTGCTCGACCCCGGCCGTGGTCGGACCAAGACAGGCCGGTTGTGGGTCTATACGCGGGACGATCGGCCGTGGGCCGGTCCAGAGCCGCCGGCGGCTGTCTATTACTACAGCCCTGATCGTAAGGCCGAGCGACCGGCGTCTCACCTCGGCCGCTTTAACGGCATCCTGCAGGTCGACGGCTATGCCGGGTTCGAGCGGCTGACCGCGAGGGGTACGGTGGTGCTCGCTGCCTGCTGGGCCCATGTGAGGCGCAAGTTTTATGAGATCTACGAGGCCATGGCTTCACCGATCGCGGAGGAGGCGTTACGCCGCATCGCCGCGCTCTACGCGATCGAGCAGCGCATCCGGGGCCGCCCTGCCGAGGACCGCAGAAACGTGCGCGCTGTCGAGTCGCGACCGCTGGTCGCGGCCATGAAGCCCTGGCTCGAACAACAGCTCGGCCGCATTCCGCGGAACGGCAGGTTGGCCGAGGCAATCCGCTACGCGCTCACCCGATGGCCGGCGCTCTCCTGCTTCCTCGACGACGGCCGCATCGAGCTCGATAACAACTCGGTCGAGCGCGCCATCCGACCGGTCGCGCTCGGCCGCAAGAACCATCTGTTCGCCGGCTCTGACGGCGGCGGCGATCGCTGGGCCATTGTCGCTTCTCTCTTCGCCACGGCCCAACTCAACTACGTCGAGCCCTTTGCCTATCTCAGAGATGTGCTCGAACGAATGGTTGAGGGCCATTCTGCGAGCCGGCTCGATGAGCTGCTGCCGTGGAACTGGAAGCCAGCGCGGGCGCTCCACTAAGCGCACGTGCAACCACGCGACGCTTACAATTTTTCGCTGTGATCAGGGAATCCCGCTGTCGTCCGCTTTTGGCAGCTGCCCTGCCGACAAATCGTATCGTCCCGACAGATCTCGAACGTTGCCGAGAAGGCGAACAGGGACGCCGCCAGATGCTCGAAGTCGCCGATCTCGATCTCGAGGCCGGCTTTGTCCATGTGAAAGGCGCCCCAGGTATGCCGCAGATCACTCGCCGAGCTTGTCGACGCGAACGATCGGCGTTCCGGGGTTTCACGATGGCGCGCGGCTCGCGTCGCGCGCGGCCCGGGTGCACCGAGCTCGCCGTCGACGGGGGACCAAGGGTTCGAATCCATCTCCCTCCAGCGGAGAGTCGCTGCGAACCACATTGTCGGCCCCATCGTAAGGCGGTTTCAACCACCGCACAATCGAGGGAACCGGAACGCGAATTGTCCTGTTATCGAGTGGAGAGGCCGCGCATCTGGAGCGGGCCGCCAATGGAGTACGATATGCTCTACTGGGCGCTGGTGTTCTTCATCATTGCTATCGTCGCCGCCGTTTTTGGATTCGGCGGCATCGCCGCCACGGCTTCAAGTATCGCTCAGATACTGTTCTTTGTGTTCCTGGTGATTTTTCTGGTTACGCTGGTCATGGGAGTGGCCGGCCGACGGCGACCACCGATCTGAGCAACTCGCAATTGGTGAAGGTCCGCGTGACGAGCGACAGCCTGAACCTCGCTCCGCCACGCCGGCCCGCGCCCGGTGCTGCGTTTCGCGCCCGCGCGAAGGTCGAGACCGGCCGTCGGTCTCGCGGGAGCGTGGCCAGAGCACACTGGCCGCAACGGGGTTCAGGCCCTCCAGCGCAACGCTGGTGCATGCACCGGAGCATCCCACAGGCGTTTCGTCTCGCCGTCGAGTAGCGACACGGTCACCGAGCAACCCGCCATCTCCAGCGAGGTCACATAATTGCCCACG